>Ga0187864_10001658_pt1 | contig 20913 bp, 11 predicted proteins | sample June2016WEW_11_4_FD_132985 | JGI IMG/M metagenome (GOLD analysis project Ga0187864, IMG submission 132985) | Peatland microbial communities from SPRUCE experiment site at the Marcell Experimental Forest, Minnesota, USA - June2016WEW_11_40 | ecosystem: Environmental > Terrestrial > Soil >...
CGCCCGCTGGCGAATCCGCCGCGCCGAACGCATCGGGATGCTGCGTTGCCTCGACGCCAGCGCCCAATGGTCAAACTTCTGGCTTCCGGCCGCCTGATCTACCCGGAAAATGAACTACACCCCCGGCTATCGGCCGTCTGCAAACAGGAAATCTATGTTGAGTCGGCAATCCTTGACGATTTCAGTCCATATCGCGGCGGGATGGGGCATGGCTATCCCGGCAAGCAAATGGTCATGGAGTTTTACCCGAACCGGCAGTACGCGAATAATCCGACAAATTGGTTTGTGCCGACTGCGGTTTGTCTGGCACAAATGGTCCGGTCGGCTGGGTTCCCAAATGTCGAGGCATGGAAGCTCACGGATAAGCCGCAAGAGTTGGCGCATTGCCGAGGATTCGTGAAAGGGCACAAATGAAAAAACGCCCAGAAAACCTATGTTATTTCAAACTGAACCATTACCGAATTTATTTCAAACTTGACCACTACCGCGACCTCTATTTCCTTGGCATTTCCGGATGGGGCGGTACCATGGTTGTTTACGAAATTAGGCCTTCGCACTAACTAAACTCCATTTCGAAGACAACGGCGAGGGAATATGCTTCCGCGGAAAAGAGCAGTGGCTCGCGAACGGCGCTTGGCGAGAAGGATTTTGCTAATTGCATCCTGCGGCGTTCTGACGGCCGGATCGGTGCTAGCCAACGCGGATACCACCGCGACTTGGTCAACGGAAACAAGCGGTGATTGGACCAACGCCACCCTATGGTCCACCTCGCCGGACTATCCGAATAACGGCTCCCCAGCCGGCATAAATTATCAAGCCGTCGTCAGCGCCGTCGGCGGAACCGCATATACCGCTACCCTTGATTCCGACGTGACCGTGGATGGCATTACCGTCGATTCTGCCGACGCCGAAATCGATCAAACTTCGGGAACCCTTCAAGCCGGAACGATCAACGTCAACAACGGCGCTTATCAGATGGACGGGGGAACAATCGCCAACACCACTCTGGATATATCCAATGGATCGTTCAACGTCACTACCGGCGTGTTCGACAACGTTACCGTCGCTGACGGCACGCTCTCCGTTGGCAGTGCCGGTGGTCTCAGCGGCGCGACATTGACCGTCCAGGACGGCCTTACAACCACGGGCAGCGGCACGATTGTGATGAATCCCGTCAGGGCCGGTTTAACAGTCCTCTTCGACGGTCCCAGCCAATCTATCGATTCAATCACCGTCCTGGGTTTGGCAGACAGCGGCAAGGGTTCGATTGATATAAGCGGGCCCGATTCCACCAGCCCAACCACCCTCACGCTAGGTGCTCACTCCTCGCTCAGCGGAACGCTCGCGATCGCAGACGGTACGCAAACGGGGGGCACCCTGATTAACAATGGCACAATCGATGCCGGCGCCAATGCATCATCCCCTTCCACGGCGCAGGACTACTCCCTGGACATCGATGTGACCAATTTCACCAATCATGGGATCGTCCAGGCCAATAGCCGTGGCCTTCTCTCGCTGAACTCCGCACACTGGATCAATCTCGGCCAATTCACGGCCTCCGATGGCAGCATGTTGGCATTGGGCGGCAGCTTCACCCCCGCGCAAATGGGGGTGATTTCACTCGATTCGACCAGCGCCGTGGCCATCAGCGGAACGCTCGACAACACCAACAACACCCTCGCCATGCCCAGCACCGGTTTTTTTCTCCTGGACGGGGGATCGATTATCGGCGGCACTCTTGACGCCAGTGCGGGTACTCCCACCGTCATCCAAGGAACACTGGACAACGTGCATATTGCCGACGGCGATCTGAATTTCACAAATCAAAACCCGGCGACCGGCGGGTTCACGGACGGTGATTTGGTCGTCGAAGGGAACCTGACGCTCGATGCTGGACATCAAATTAACATGACTTGTGGAGGCGATATTCAGCTCGCATTCGACGGCGGCAGCCGAACCGTTGATAACCTTGCTATTGAAGCCACTCCCAATGCAGCTGTCAGCTATCCTGGCCATGGCGAAATCGCGGTGGGCGGCCCCCATACTACTGGCCCGGTAACGCTCACCCTTGGTGCAAATTTCCTCTTGCATGGGTTCGTCTCGGTTGTTGATGGCTCAACATCTGGTTGCACCCTCATAAACAATGGGACGATCTCTTCGGACTATAACCCAGCTCCCGTTTTCGGCACGGGCAGTTCGGGGGGCGCAACCAACAGTTCCCTCATCACGGTCGATAGCTTCATCAACAACGGTACAGTCCAGGCCATCGATGGGGCTACCCTCACCATCAATTCGCCTACCTGGACCAATGCCGGCACGATTTCCGCAACCGCGGCTGGATGCGTCATATTGGGCGGCGCTTTCACGAATACGGGAACCGTCTCCACCGACTCCACCGGCTCTGTTGAGATTACCGGCACGCTCACCAATACAGGCGCCTCGTTTCCGACCCCGAGCGCCGGCACATTGAGTTTGAATGGCGGAACGATTATCGGCGGAACTATCAATGAGAGTTCCGGAAATCCTCTGCTCATCTTCAGTTCCAGCACTCTTAATGGTGTGCAGGTCTCCAACGGAGATGTGAATGTGAATGGCGAACTTACGGTCCAAAACGGCTTAACGCTCGACTCCGGACGCACACTCACCCTTGAAGCCGGTTCTGGTATTTCGGGGTCGTCTTATGAGTTTTATAGTTCGTCCCTCAATGTCGATGTGCCCACATTTACCATTCCAAACTTTATTATCGCTGGGCAGCAGCGGGGATTCGGGGAAACCAACACGATCAACATCGGCGGTCCGGATTCCGGCCCCGCTTCAACGCTAGTCGTAGGATCTGACGCAACTCTCAAAGGCGATCTTCAGATCAATAACGCAATCATTTATCCGCAAGGCAACCCGCTGTCTCTCCCGAATAATGGAATCCCAATCCAGGGCACTCTGATTAACAACGGAACGATCAATTCTGCTGGAAGTTCACTAACAATCAATGTCACCACCTTCACCAACAACGGGACGGTGGAAGCGGACTCCGGAAATGTCACGATCAATTCACCGAATTTCACGAACAATGGAACGATCACGGCTGTAAACGGCAGTCCAGGATCATTCCCTCCGATCGGCGGTAGTATCAACATTCAAACCAATCTGACCACCGCCGCCTTGGGAAGATTCAACCTCGACGCGACCTCCTCTCTCGTCATCGCCGGAACTCTGGACAACACCGGCAGCACCCTGGTGCTTCCGCCGTCAGGTATTGTCAATCTGGCCGGAACCATTACGGGCGGGACGGTGGATGAGACCACCGGGAATACGCTATACACCAGCGGCATCAGCACACTCGACGGCGTTTACATCGAGGGCGGGAACGTAATAGAAGGCGTGCCCGTTATTTTCACGATAGCGAGCTATAACACCATTAACATTGATCACGGCCTGGTTTTGGATCCTGGATTTCAAGTGGTCCTGAGCGCATCAACCGGGCCCAGCCTTGTCTTTGACGGTGCTGACCAAACCGTGAGCCAACTAGCGATCGATGGGACTGGCAACGAGGCATTCTTTCTCGGATTAAGCACCTATCCAACTTCTATCGACGTTGGCGGGCCGAATTCCATCAATTCGCCAACCCTGACGCTTGGCCCGGACGCCATCATTCACGGGGCCCTGAATATTAACGACGGGCAGAACGCTTCGCAGACCTTCAACAGCACACTCGTCAACAACGGCACGATCGATGCCGACCAAGGCGGCGGCAGCTTGATCGTCAGCGTAGCCAATTTCCTGAATTACGGCGCCCTCAAAGCGACCAACGGTGGTACTCTGCAAATCACCTCTCCCAATTTTGTCAACCACGGCGCCGTCGCGATGAATGGAGGAACGCTCTCCATCATTCAACCGGGGTCCAACAATACCGCAGGCACATTCGATGTCGGAGACGGCTCGCTCACCGGTTCGGGCACGATCGATTGCAACCTGACCCTCGATTCCGATCCCTCCACACTCGCGTTTCAGCTTCGCAGCGAAACGGATTATGACGTGCTTGACGTCGCCGGCGATGTCACCATCGCCGGGAATCTCCTGGTCACGCTGGCCAACGGATTTGAGCCGGCCTACGGCGATGTCTTTACCGTTCTGACGGTCGATCCGAGCGACTGGATGACCGGAGCATTCCTGGATGTCCCCGATGGTGAACGGCTCGAAACGGTCGATGGATCAGGTTCGTTCCTGGTAAATTACGGTTCCGGCAACGATGCCAATGATATCGTGCTGAGCGATTTTGAACCCGCCAATGTTCCCGAGCCGATTGCGGCAACCACGATGGGAGCCGCGTCAATCGGCCTCATGGCCCGCCGTAGAAAAACGGCAACCGTTCGGTCAACGGCATTCCTATGAGTAGGCGGCGGATAGCGAAGCGGGCGGTAAATAACCCGTGTCAGTATATGTGCCGGTTCCGTCTTGGCTTACAATAAGAACAGCAAAATTCCATCAAATGTTACACTTTTATCGCCGTCTCAAACTCTGCCGGCCTAGCATCTTCGATAACTGTTTGTCCGTAAAGGAGTTGCAATGTTGACATAAACTAGCAAACACTAATCAAACTTTGAAAAGTGTAACGTTCTGTAACCTTGTGTAACGTTTCGTTTCTGGCCCCAACTACCCGAGCGGCCCTATGCCCGCTTGTCCAAGCAGTTTCCCAGTGGTTGTCAGCGCCATGAGCATCCTTGTCAGCAAGGTGCAGGCCCGCGAATCTGAACCTGCTTCCTTTACGAAAACACCGCCATCGCCTTGGCGACATTTTCCGCGAGGCCGGTTTTGAGCGTTTCGACTTGCCGATCGTCCACACCGAGGCTCGACAGGACCGCCGGATCGATCTGCTGGCCCGCGGCCGTCAGGTTGAACCCCAGGCTACTTTGGCAGCACAGAACGTCGGCGACATACACGATGCCGACCAGCTTGCGATCCTCTTCGGCCACCCCGGTTGGATTGTGATGGTATCCCGCGACCTGCTGGTAATATGCAGGGAAGTGCCATTGCTGCGTCAGCGCTCGGCCCAGCGTCTGATGATCGATGCCCAGAATTTGCCGTTCGGTTTCGCAGAAATCGGCTCCGCCGGTCTTGGAGGCCGAACAGATTTGCCGCAGTTTTTCCGGCCAGAGCTGCAATTCAACCAGAATCCCCGCATCGTGGATGAGCCCAGCGACGAACGCCTCATCGGGAACGGGAATCCGCAGCATGCAGTACAACTGGCGAGCCGTGACGCCGACGCCGATGCAATGCGTCCACAGGTCGCGTGCGGTGAATCCTTCGCCAAGCTTGACGCCCCGAAACATCGGGCGGAGGCTGGCCGAGACGGCGATATTCTTGACCGCGTTCAAACCCAGAAGCACGGTTGCCCGCTCCACGCTGCCGACCCGTCCGGAAACGCCGTAGAACGCGCTGTTGATGACTTTCAGGATTCGCGCCGAGAGGGCCGGATCCGTTTCGATAATCTTGTGAAGTTTCCCGGCCGAGCTGCGCGGGTCTTCCACGGTCGCGATGATCTGCGCCGTCACTTCCGGAAGGGTTGCCAGCTCCGTCACACTCTTAATCATATCTAGTGCGATGACTTGCGGATCGGAGGCAGGAGCAGTCGGCATATTCGGAGATATCGATGGAAACCATGCGGCTCTTTAGGCCGTGAATTGGCGGGGTCGCAGTAGCTGATAATCTTCCGCAACAGGCGCTGATCGATCCTCAGCCCGGCCAGAACCGACGCGATTTTCTGCCCCGCGGCCGCCATACGGATTGACACATCGCCCGCGCCGTGGCCGGCCCTTGTTCAGAATTTACCGAGCGGCCGCGGCGATGGCGGATCACCGTTATGTCGCCAATGCGCGTTTGAAAGCGGCGGCAGGATCAGCACCGCATCCGCAAAGGTAATCGCCTTCTGATAGACAAGCAGTTTCTCAAACGCGAACGGCATTTGCTGGATCGTAACGGAAGAAAGTAGAGAGTAGAAAGGAGACCGCAGGAGAGGCCAAATCGGCTAATCGGCGCGACTTCCGCGTCGAATCCGCCTTTGTCTTTTCTACTTTCTCCTTACTACTCTCTCCTGCTCTATTTTTGGCCGCAAGCGGCCAAAAATCGGGGCGACAGGATTTGAACCTGCGGCCTTCTGGTCCCAAATCAGGTCCCGGACCGGCCCAAAATATGCGAGTTTGCCAGGGAAATCTGCCATTTTATGCCATTTTGAGTCTCAATTTACTGTCTCACGGAATCCCGCATTTTCCAGCCAAATCTCAGTATCTACAGAGATTATTTCTGTAGTGTACAGAAATAACTCCCGGCCGCGAGGGTAGGGGGGGTTGGCCGAATATCGGCAAACCGAGTGCGTGGCGAACCGCGGCAAGCGCTGGCATGTCGCCCCGTGCGGAAAGCTCAATCGCCTCGTCCTGCTCGGTGCCGATGTTCTGCCGGTCGGCAACGTTCCATTCATCGGCGGTCATCGGAGCCTGGTGATTCGCGATCAGGGTCGGGCTGCCATGGTCGTCGGACACCAGTATGATATAGTTCTTCCTCGCCAGCGGAATCTGTTTGATTCGGGCAAATATTTCTTTCGCAGTGTCCGTTCCGACCAAAACGTCTCGATCGCCGACGATCACCTGCACCAGGGTTCCCGCGGGAATCTTGCTAAGATCCTCCATGGGAAACAGGATTGATGATGCTCCCCTGAATTTATTACCCGGCGCCACACAGCAAATCGCGTCTGGCACCGGCAGGCCTTCTGTAGCCGCGAGCGCCGCCATGTTCGCGGCCATGACGCCGCCCATCGAATGCCCGACGATCGCCAAGTGATTCAGCTGCGGCTTGACATGCGAGCCGCGTTGCAATTCCGCCAAGGCTGACTTCTCCGCGGCGATCGCGTTGGGCGTAAACGTCGTCATCAATGTCCATGCGGTGACCTGATAGCGCGGATAACGTAAGTGCTCAACGCCTGTCGGCATCGAAGAGGAAATCACAACGCCGAATTTGGCGTTGACATCAAAAATCGCTTCGCGCTCAACGCCTGACGGCGTCGAAGGGGAATCACGCCGCCTCAGACGACTTCTTGGCAAGATTTGGGCGACCGGCTCACTCGCGTTAGACTACAAAGGCGGCAACAGGCGTCAGATCGGGCAAGGAAGAGTTCAAAAGCGTCGAAGATTTGGCGGCCGAAATGGCAACGGACTTAGACTGGGGGTGCGTTACCCAAAAGGTTGATGAAAAAAGGCTCTTTAGGGCAATTTGCACATGCGCCCTGCTCGTGGCTCGCCTGACCAAATCGAAGGGGGCAACTTACAGACTTTCTGACGAACTCGGAAAGGCTGCGGACAGCCGGGATGGCGAAGCAATTGGCAACTGGTCGATCGAGAACGTGAGATGGCGAGAAATAATGGTCGGAAGTGGAACGAAGCTTCCAGCAATCCAACAAATCATAGCAACGCTAGCGAAGCGATTTGAGCCGTTTTAGGAATTAAATTGAGTAGTGACACCCAGCAAATCGTAAATAAGGCATGGTCCTATGCCCACGTTCTGCGTGACGACGGCCTGTCCTACATGGCCTACACGGAGCAGATCACGTTCCTGCTCTTCCTGAAGATGGCCGATGAGTTGACCAAGCCGCCGTACAACCGCGCGCCGCTGGTGCCACCGAGCCTCGGCTGACCTTCTCGCCGGAACGAGGCGAAAGCAGAAGCAGACCGCCTTGCAGGAGAACGCCGAAGCCTTGGGCGAACTCACCCCGCTCTCAAGAAAGACGATCGGTGCCTTCGTTGATGAAGTGCAGCGGAAATGTCCGACGCTCGGGCCAGGTGATCTGGCCCGCACCGTGGAAATCCTCGCCACGATGGAGAACGCTCGGACTGGTCAAGACCTTCTGCGGGAGTTGGCCACCTGTTCGCCAGATGACATCGACGCCCTGTATCGCATCCTCCAGAAGTGGACCGCACGGGAAGCTGAGGTCGTGCTGAACGAACTGGAGTGGCGACTCAAGCTGCTCAAGCAATTGGAGGGCTTAGTCGGGAACCCGACCGTGGACGAACTCCACCAAATCCATCCGCTCTTCGACCGTGGGCTTTGGATTTTCGGCCCCGAGTACGATGGGGTTGAGTTCACGTCAAATCGCCAGATGGCAACGACTGTCCGCACTCTTCTCGGCGGGACGACGCAAGAACTGCCGAAGGAGCGCACCGACATCGTGGTCGTGCCGGATGGTTCGCTGTCTGTGCATTCACGAGATGCTTACGACGACGACGGCGAGGTTGACGGGATTGGCAAGGTGCTGATCGTGGAACTGAAGAAAGGCGGGTTCACCATCAGCGACAAGGAGATCAACCAAGCCAAACGGTACGCCAAGGAACTCCGCAAAGCCCACAGCATCAAGGCCAACACGGAGATCATCGCCTTCGTGTTGGGTAGTTCGTGCGGAGACGATGCCGATGCCGACGAAACAGCGGGTACGATCAAGATCAAGCCACGCCGCTACGACACGCTCATCAAACGGGCACACGCTCGAATGTTCAACTTGCAGCGACAGATCAAATCCTCGCCGTTTCTTGGCACGGTGGATGCGGACGTTGAGGAAGTTCTCGCTCGCCCTCGGCAGATGCCTATTGAACACGTCGTGAAGGGGAACGGGGATAATCGGAATGGGTTGAAGCCTTGAACCGGCGGAAATGACGTGAGCGATGCACACGCCGCACCGTTATCCTGACGGAGATGGATTGCCGCGACCGTAGAATCACCGAGTGTCCATGGTATGCATGGAAGCGAATAAGCGGCGGTCGTCCAGCCAAATGATATAATCGCTGTGAAATCCGCGGTGGCGGCGATCATTTATGTCAACCGTTCTAACCCAATCCGCAACGGGCCGACGGGCTTGCGCTCCCGAGTTGCTCTGTCCCGCGGGGGATTGGGAGGCGATGCGCGCCGCTGTGGCCAACGGCGCCGACGCGGTTTATTTCGGCTTGTCGGCGTTCAATGCGCGGCATCGGGCCGCCAACTTCACCATCGAGGAATTGCCCCAGGTCATCCAATATCTGCAAGCGCACAACGTGCGCGGCTACGTGGCCCTGAACGTTCTGATTTTCTCCGATGAATTGGCCGAGGTGGTCCGAAGCGTACGGGCCATCGCCGAGGCCGGCGCGGATGCGGTGATCGTGCAGGATTTGGGACTGGCGCGGATGGTTTCGCGGATGTGCCCGACTTTGGCCGTGCACGGATCGACGCAGATGACGTTGACCGAACCGTTGGGAATCGAGTTTGTCCAGCGGTTGGGCGTCAGCCGGGTGATCCTGCCGCGTGAGCTTTCGATGAACGAGATTCGCCGCATAGCCGATGCGACATCGATGCCGCTGGAGGTTTTCGTGCATGGGGCGCTTTGTGTGTCCTACAGCGGGCAATGCCTGACCAGCGAAGCCCTTGGCGGCCGCAGCGCCAATCGCGGCCAATGCGCGCAGGCCTGCCGGCTGCCCTATGAATTGGTCGTTGACGGCGCGGAGCGCGATCTGGGGGATCGCGATTATCTGCTCAGCCCCCAGGACCTGGCGGCTTTTGATCTCGTCGGCGAGTTGGCCGACGGCGGCATTTCCGGCTTGAAAATCGAGGGGCGGTTGAAAAGCGCGCAATATGTCGCGGCAACGACGCAGACGTACCGCTCCGCGGTTGATGCCTGGGCCGAGGGCCGCACCTTTTCGGCAACGCGCCAGCAGGAACTGGACCTGGCCCAGAGCTTTTCGCGCGGGTTCACACATGGCTTCTTAGACGGTGCCAACCATCAAGCGCTGGTGCACGCCCAGTTTCCCAAGAGCCGGGGAGTCGCGGCGGGCAAAGTGATCGCCAAAAATAACGGCGGCATCGTGGTACAGCTCAACCATCAGATGTCTCTCAAGCCCGGCGATGGAATCGTGTTTGACGAGGGCCATCCAGACCAGGATGAACAGGGAGGTCGCGTTACACGAGTAAAGCCGGATGGCCGCCGAAAGGAAATCGTGGAGATTTCCCTGTACTGCGGCGATGCAAACCTCCAGGCGATTTCCGTGGGAAGCACGGTTTGGAGAACCGACGATCCTGAAATTCGCCGGCGGCTGGAGCGATCGTATAGTCGGGATCGCGTTGCCTCCAGGCTGTCTCTTGCGGCAGATGTGAGCGCCCAGGAGGGCAGGCCACTGACAATCCATGTTACGGACATTGCCGGTCACCAGGCCGTCGTCGCGTGGGAACGGCCGCTGGAGCGGGCACAAAAGTTCCCGGCAAATCGCCGACTATTTCGCGAACAATTTGGCCGGCTGGGAAACACGCCGTTCGAGCTCGGCGAGGTCCGCGTCAATGGCGATGCCGGGACGGAATTTCCGCCGGTCATGATTCCCAAGAGCGTCTTGAACGACCTGCGGCGACAGGCAACCGATCAACTGCTGGAGCAGCGAGCCAGATCGCACCGCCATGCGACCGCTGAACCCAATGTTCTGGAAATCATGCGCGGCGAAGCCGCCTCCATGGCCGGGCCAGAGCCGCCACCGGTCCCCCAGTTGCATGTTCTGGTGCGCTCAATGGATCAATTGCAAGGGGCGCTTTCGTGGAGTCCGCCAAACGACGGCGCTAGGCGAGGGATGATTTACTGCGATTTTGAGGATATCCGGAAATATCCCGACGCGGTGAAGTTGGCGCGATCCGCCGGGGCGCCGATCGGGTTGGCGACCTTGCGCATCATCAAGCCGACGGAACAGGGCCTCCTGCGCGCGCTGGCCGCCGCCGAGCCGGATGCGATTCTGGTCCGCAATCTCGGGGGAATCAGTTTTGTCCGCGCCGAGCATCCAAACTTGGCGCTGGTGCTCGACTACGCCCTGAACATCGCCAACGAGTTGACGGCCGCCGTTTTGACGGCGCAGGGCGCGAGACGAATCACACCGAGCTACGATCTGAGCTGGAAGCAATTGGCGGTCATGCTTCAGCGATTTACGCCGGCTTGGTTTGAAGCGGTCGTGCATCAGCACATGCCGATGTTTCACATGGAGCATTGCGTTTTTGCGCACACGCTGTCGGACGGCAAGGACTACCGCGACTGCGGCCGGCCGTGCGATCAGCATCGCGTCGACCTGCGCGACCGTGCCGGCGTGGCTCATCCACTCATCGCCGACGTCGGCTGCCGAAACACCGTTTACAACGGAACCGCTCAATCCGGCGCGGAGTACATTCCGAGCATGCTGGAACTGGGCATTCGACATTTTCGAGTCGAGCTACTTCGTGAATCGGCGGATGATGCCGGTCCCCTGCTCGATCGTTATGCACGCGTTCTGTCAGGCGTCGAAGGTGGACGATCCACTTGGCGGCAATTGCAGGTTCTCAACCAGCTTGGTGTCACGCGGGGAACATTGGAATAGGCAACACGAGGGCTGAGACGTGTTGCCGAATAGGGCTTATCGGGCAACATGGGTACACCAGTGAGGAGATTATGGTCGGCGGTGCGTCAGCCGCTTCGCTGACGGAGTCTTCAACTCAAGCCGTCCGAGCGGTCTGAGTGCCGTCCAAGAGAATCCCAGTCACCCAGACCGCGTAACTTCTGAAGATGCAAATAATTAGGACGCGCCGTCTGAGCGTCTGAGGCATTTTCAATTTAAGAGTAAGAAGAGAATGTTATCTCAGGAAAACAATCTATCTTTATATGGAAAAGAAAGTCCGTTTTCACCCAGACCGCTCAGACGGCTTGGTCAGGTGCTACGCCTTCCGGGGATTTCAGGTGGTAACGGCAGCGGCGATGTCGTTGCGCCAAATTGTGTACCGGGGATTTGTCCATCGGCGTGAACGAAGCCAATGCTGGTAATGGCATAGTCAGGTTAAACCTATCCCCCTAAAAACCAGATGGCCCACGAAGTGACTCACGACGTCACCGCATGGGCCTTTCGTCGGCTTTCGGGGGGGCGCCGCCGTAGCGGCCAACCCGTGACGGGAAAATTCAACCGTTTTGTCGTAAAATAACAACCCTGCTTCAAATGGGTCACTTATACTGGGCCTGACGTATGAGCATCCGCGCGTCAGGGCATCATGGCCTGACGGCGTTCACGATCCGATCATCGAGGATGGACACGTGCAAAGGACGGGCAATGCGGAGGAATACAGCGTGGCGCTTCATGGCAGCAGTCATCGCCGCGGCGGCAACGATATGCGCCCGGGCGGAATCGGTTATCCCGGACAAGACGGTGGGCATCGAGTTTTCACACCCGGACCGCATTCGGTACGACAACCGCAGCCTCATCATTGATGGCAAGCCGGTCTTCATTTATTCGGGCGCGATGCACTACTTCCGCTGCCCGCGCGAGCTTTGGAAGGATCGCTTGCAGAAGCTGAAAGACGCCGGATTGAACTGCGTGGAAACGTACTTGGCGTGGAACCTGCATGAGCCCGAGGAGCCCGCAAACCCTAACGACTTTTCCAGGCTCCGCGACATGGAGCAGATCAGCGATTTCATTCAGACGGCAAGAGATCTGGGGCTGTACGTCATCATTCGTCCCGGCCCGTACATCTGTGGCGAGGTGGATCGTGGAGGTTTGCCCGGGTGGCTGATGAAATACCAGCCGGACGGATTGCGCCTCGGACGGTTTCTTCGTGGCAATTCCCCCGAAATGCTCGCGTGGGACCGGCACTGGCTCACCGCGGCCGCCAACGTCGTCGAGCCGCACCTGATCTCAAACGTGCCCAAGGGGTCCACCGGCGTGATTCTGTGGCAACTGGAGAACGAGTACGACTGGAACGGCGCCGGGATCACTTCAGACGTGCGCGCAGACGTCCTGCGTGCGCTTGCTCACGCGTCCCTGGACGGCGGCATCAATGGGCCCCTGTTTACCTGCGAAACGATGGACAAGGCGTTTCGCGAGGACCCGTTTCTTCGCGCGCACGTGTTTGACACGGTCAACAAGTACCCCAACTATGACATGACGCCGCTGGTCGAAGGTATCGAAACTCGTGCCCAATACCAGCCGGAGAAATTCCGCGCGGTGACCGAACTGCAGGGAGGATGGTTTTCTCAGGTTGGGGGCGCGCTCTCCGAAGGTCACAACGCGGCACAAATCAACCAGCTGACGCTGACCGCCATCGAACGTGGTTGCACATCGATCAACTATTACATGTTCTACGGCGGGTCCAACTTCGGCTGCAGTGCCGCCCGCACGATCACGCAGACCTATGACTACAACGCGCCCTTGCGCGAATGGGGTGGCGAGGGAGACCGCTATTTTGCCGTCAAGGCCATCGGCCGCATGCTCAAGGATCATGGCGATCAATTGATCCATTCCAATCCGGTCGCATTGACAATCGAAGGTGACCACAAGGACGTTAGCATCTATCTGCGGCGGTCGGATGATGGATCTCAGTTCTTCTTCGTGCGCAACTCGCAACAAAGCGAAGCACGATCAGCAACCGTGAAGGTGCTGCCGAAAGACGGGCTGGAACAAAGCCTGAGCTACGACCTGGGCGATTTCGGGGCGAAGGTGCTCTATGTCCCGCCTGGCGCAAGCGATTTGACCAGCGGCGAATGGCTGCCAAAACCCGTTGAGCGTCCTGTCGCCACACAATCCACGCCCGCAGCGGTACCGGTGCGCGTCGCTTCCATTGCCAGCGAAGAACCCGCGGACAATTGGCGGGATGTTCAGCCGGGGAAACATCTGGAGTCTGCCGGAATCTTCGACCAAAGGTACGTGCATTATCGCGTGAACTTCAGTCTCTCCGCCGACGATCTTGAATACCCGTTGGCACTGTTCATACGCTCGGATGGGGGTGGAGATTGCCTGACGGTGCGCATCAATGGAACCAAAACGCTCTGCTCAAAGGACGGATACATCGATCTGGACAAGCTCGCGAACGAGGGAAGTAACACGGCGGAGATCCTGTTCGAAAACCTGGGCTGTCCGAACTTTGGGCCCGTCATCGAACAGCATCAGGGGATCACACAAATCAGCCTTGTGCCTCAGGGGGCGCGAACGCGCGCCGTCGAGGGCTGGCGGATGAAGGTGGTGACGGGCAACCCGGCGAATTTGCCGGAAGTTCGGGCGAATTTCGACGATCATGACTGGCAAGCGGTCCGTCTGACCGAGCCGGCCGCCAACACGCCCGCGGGGATGAGGGCTGTCTATCGCGCGACGCTGCGGATTTCAAAAGAGCGACTCGCGGCAGGAGTTGCGCTCGCGTTCGGAACGATTGATGACAGTGGAACGCTCTATGTCAATGGGCGGAAGGCGGGTAGCGCCGACGACTGGTCGCATCCCTGGTCGTTTGACATCACCCAGTACCTGCATGAGGGAAACAACAGCATCGCACTGCTGGTACAAAACGATTACGGCGATGGAGGGCTGTACAAAGGCTGCGACATCGAGCCCGTCGGGCGTACACTGGGCAATCTGCAGGTTTCGCCTGCCACGAGCGTGACCGGGGGCGCGATCGGCGCTGATCAGCATCGGCGCTTGCTCGTCCATTACACGATGGAATTCCAGCTTCCGCGCATGTCTTCGACGGTGTCGGTGCCTTGGAAGCTTCACCTGGACGCCGACGCCAACGCCTTTGTGACGCTGAACGGCCATCTGCTGGGACGTTATTGGGCAGTGGGACCGCAGCGGGATATCTGGCTGCCGGAATGCTGGCTGAACTTCGGACCGAACGAGATGAACGTCGTCGAACTGCAGGGCCGGCCGACGGCCGATGCGCCGGTCGGCAAGATCATCAAACTCGCCGAGGTGCGGCCTTATGTGCAATCCACCAACGCGGCAAGCAGTGCACCATGAAGACAGCCGATGCGTAGTATCCGGAACATTTTGCGTAGCTTGGTCGAGAGGGAACCTATGAGTGTGTCATCCAATAGATCGGCGCTTGTTATGATTCTGTCGCTCGGTCTCTCTTCTGCATTTGCATTTCCGCAGAACATCTGCCTTTCTCCGCAGGATTCGCTGGAGACAGTGGTGGCCAAGGCCGTGGACGTCCGGCCGACGCCTGGGCAGATTGCATGGCAGCGCGACGAGATCTCCGCATTCATCCATTTTGGCATGAATACCTTCACCGACCGTGAATGGGGCGATGGAAAAGAGGATCCCAAGCTGTTCAATCCAACGGATCTCGATGCCCGCCAGTGGGTGGCAGCGGCCAAAGCCGCCGGCATCACGCGGATGATCCTCACCGCCAAGCATCACGATGGCTTCTGCCTCTGGCCCAGCAAGTACACCGAGCATTGTGTCAGGAACAGCTCCTGGAAGAACGGCCATGGCGACGTCGTGGGGGAGTTTGTCGAGGCCTGCCGCGCCGAAGGGATGCATTACGGCATCTACATCTCGCCTTGGGATCGGCATGAAAAGACCTATGGCGATTCGCCCAGGTACAACCAGCACTTCCTGGACCAGCTCCGAGAAGTTCTGACAAACTATCCAGGAATCGAAGAGGTCTGGTTTGACGGCGCCTGCGCCGAAGGTCCCAACGGAAAACGACAGGAATATGACTGGCGTGCATACTGGAAGCTGATTCGCGAGCTTGCGCCCAACGCATGCATCACAGTCCGCGGGCCCGATGTCCGCTGGTGCGGCAACGAAGCCGGGCATACGCGCAAGAGCGAATGGAGCGTTATCCCTATGCCCGGCGATGACCAGCCGTGGGAAATCTCCGACAAGACGCTCTCGGGCTTCATCCGCGACATCTACGGCGACGACCTTGGAAGCCGCGACGCGCTGATGCGCAGCCGCCCGGACCACCCGGTTCTCACCTGGTATCCGAGCCAGGTGAATATCTCAATCCGTCCGGGATGGTTCTACCACAAGAGCGAAGATGCCCGGGTCCGCTCGCTGGAGGAACTGCTGACGATCTACTACGGCTCAGTTGGCGGCAACGGCCAATTCCTGTTGAATGTCCCGCCAGACCGGCGTGGCCTGTTCCATGAGAATGATGTCGCACGCCTGAAGGAGTTTGGCGACGTTCTCAAGGCGACCTTTGCTCAGAACCTCGCGACCGGCGCCAAGCTGAGCGCGGAGGTGGCTGACGGCAAATCCGTCGGCGATCTTGCCGCGTTGCTGGATGGGAATCCCGATACGTTCTGGACCACGACGGACGAACCGACCTGGGTCACGGTCACCGCGGAACTTCCCGCTCCGGTGCGTGCCAACTGCCTGATGCTCCAGGAGCACATCGCCTCGGGGCAGCGGGTGGAGGCGTTCGAAGTGGACGTGTTCGAAGACGGCCAGTGGCATCCCGCCGCCAGCGGCACCATCATCGGTTACAAGCGTCTGGTGCGCTTTGCGGATGCGACCGTCTCCAAGCTCCGCATTCGCTTCACGCAGTTCCGCGTCCGGCCGACGCTCGCCAGCATGGGGCTCTTTTTTGCGCCAGCAGTACTCTCTGCCCCGAATATCACCCGCGATGCCAACGGCACGGTGACATTCAAGTTTCCGGAAGGCACCTGCGCGCGGTACACGCTGGATGGGTCAAACCCAACGAGCAGTTCGCTTCTCTACACGGATCCGATTCCGATGCCCAGCGGTGGCCTGATCGTTGCCCAGACATTCCCGCTGACTTCGGGTGCGCATGTCGTTGGAGCAGGGGCCACGACCGTGCGCGTGGAGTTTGGCCTCGCCAAGGCGAAGTGGAAGATCCTTGAGTGCGATTCACAAGATGGCCTCGAAGGAGAGGCACGCAAGGCGATTGATGACGATCCGAGCACTTTCTGGCACTCACGGTATCGCGACAAGGTCGATCCGATGCCCCATCATATTTCGGTGGATCTGGGTGAAACGGTGACGATCCGCGGGTTCACCTACACCCCGCGTCAGGACCAGTGGGATGGCGGGATCATCACCCGGGCTCGATTTGAGGTCAGCCAGGACGGAAAGAACTGGACCACCGCGGCAGACAATGTGGATTTCGACAATATCGTCAACAGCCGGCAGCAGCAGGTCGTGAGACTGCCGGCGACCATGACTGCACGCTACTTCCGGCTGACGGCGCTCCGAACCGTGAATGACAACAATCTTGCGTCGGCGGCCGAAGTGTCGGTGCTTGTGAAATAGCAGCGGTCACGACGGATCATCAGCATGTGAAGCTCGTCTTGCTGGAATTTCTTCGCAATGTCCGCGCCGCAAATTCCGCGGCTGTCAGCGCTCTCCGCTCAATGGACCATGAAAGCGCATCGGATGTTTTCAAAGGGAATTCCCGCTTGAAATCCATTTACGGCACTGATGGTGCTGATGAGTCGTATTAGAACCTGCCCTGGAAGGATTGTGAGCGGTGGGCAGACTGCACCTTTACGCCGACGGAGCGGCTTCCTCCGCTTCCATTGATCTTGGTCTGACGCTACAGGTGAACTGAAAATGCTCAAAGCCCCCGCTCACGGCTTGTAGATCGGATCCCGGTCCTGCGGAAACACCGTTGGCGCCGGATCGGAACCCCCGACCGGTTTGACGATCACGTCATCAAACATCGCCGTCGTGCGATCGTTTCCCTCGCCGCCCGTGATCAGCCCCGCAACACCGCGGCTGAATCGGGAATCTTCGGCCCGGACCGCCTCAACCCCATCGACAAGGCCGACGATGCTCGAGCCCCTGAATCGAAGTTCAACCTTGTGCCACCGATTCCATCTCCAATGTGGCGCTGACCCAAGCGCAACCTCCCGTTCTCGCGATCCGCGGATTCGCTGATCGGCTGCGTACAACGCGCACCCGCCGTCGGCATACAGTCGCATATAATAACCATCCGGGTCTCCATCCCACCCATTGCCTGTGTTCCCCACGCGGCCCATCACTCCCGCCCAGTCGCCGCTGTCCAGAAAAATGTCGGCGCTGACCTCATAATCACTCCAGTCTGCGTCGCCGAAAATCGTGTACGGCTTCCACTCCGGCGCCCAGCTCTGCGCCTTTTCACTCAGCACCTGGCGCAGGCACTTTCTCTTCCCATCCGGACGCTCGGAGATTTCGAAGACTCCACAAATATCCGCTGTGTAATGCGGCAGATATCCCCACTCCGCCGGTTCCGAATACTCATCGAAATTCTCACGATAGGGAAACGGAAATGGCTTGGACGCGGGAAGATCCTCAAACGAGCCCTTCTGTTGGCCCGTTGTTGTCGATATCGAATAAATCGATTCCGGCGCGAGCACGATCGAGAACTCGCCCTTTGCCGGCACGATGTCCGCGTGCCGCACAAATTGCTCCTGTTGGTTCGTGCACCACACGCAGAGCGCATGCGGCGACAGCGCGCCCGACACGTCGAATGTCACTTTCTGCGCGCCATCCGCGCCGTGCGTCTCGGCCACGATGCTGTAGTCCCTTTGCGGCGATTTAAGCGTGACGAACGTTCCGCCCCCCGCCAGATGCCCGCACGCGCCGTTGAGATACTCCCACCCAATTCCGGAAAACTGCCCGTAATGCGCATAACTCCACAGAATCGGCTTGATCCGAAAGTGCCCGCTCCACGGAGAATCCGCCATCATGGTCGCCGGCTGTTCCGCGTACGGCTCCACGCCGTACATCGACCCAACAAGATACCAGTTCACAATTTTCGTCACGCCACTCGAGATATAGTTTTCGTTGAACTGATGCACTGCTCCAATCGCGCAATCAAAATCATCCCCATAGTTATGCTCCGCATCCGAATAAATGTGCTCCTCCGTATTCCAGATCGGCTTCCCCAGCCGGTCGGCCAACTCCTTCACCTCCACCGGCGTCGGCACCGACGACATCGTGTGATTGCTGATGATGTCCACTGAATCCCGCAGTTCCGCATCCGTCGCCAGGTCATCGCACCAATCCCATTTCCGCGGCCCATTCCCATCAAACGCGTGAATCTTCACCCCGCCCAATCCATTCGCGTTCAACGTCCGCCGAAACATCTTCAAGAACGGCTCCACCGACCCGCGCTCGTTTCGGCATCCAATCGCATCCAGATCAAGCCCGTACGTGCTCTTTAATCCTTTGATCCACGACACGTAATAATCGCACATGTCCTGGCTCCAGAACTGGCCATTGCCAACCCACCCCGGACAACTCCACGCACAAGCATCCAGCGATAGACCAGGATTCCGCTTCTTCGCCTCCCGCATCAGCCACCATTCGTATCCCCTCCCAAAATTGACATCACCGCGCGCATGCTCATGGCTAGGCTCCGTTCCCTGTGTCGAGTTCCCATCCCCGGGCACCTCCACATACAACGTCGACATCGATGCCCCAAACTTAGGCTTGAACAGCATATCCAAAACCTCACTCCTCTGCGGCTCCGGATAATCCTTAAGAAGAACAGTAGTCGCCCCACCCCCGCTCACCGCCCCAATCCCATCGAACCGCTTCCCACCCGCCCCCCCATCCATCCGAACCACTTGATCCCCCGACGCAAGCGCACACGCCCAACACGAAACTCCTAATATCCCGGCCAGGATTACCCGAAACCGCCCATACCCCATTCCATCACCTCGACCCGCGCCAAACCATTCAGCAAGCGGTTTCCGAACGATAATCTGAACATCAAACCCCGTCAAACACAATGCCAACCCCGGACAGGCATAACCCGGTTAGCCAGTCCGCTCGCGGAGCGTTTTGGCCCCCGCGCCCGCTAAGCGTTGCGGTAATTCAAGACCAGAATTCCAGGCCCTCAGTTTCAGGCACCAATCTTAAATCTCGTTTGATCGCACGAAGATTCTCTAAGCGTCTGCTGCTGCACAAGCCGTGAGACCAGCCCGTAAAATGCAGCCGCCCTTCCGCGTCACGTGGGAAAAATCCGCCGTTCATTTCAAGCTCCAAAAAATAACTTTTCAAAAAATTTCCGGATTTCCAAAAAATAGGGTGAGCAATAAACCTATCCCGACGACGCGGAATTGCGCAACTTCCACCGGTCGGGCAACCACCGCTCAACCTGGCTAATCGGCGTCGCAGGGAAGTTCACGAGCAATTGCGTCAGGTAACGCTGGCGATCGATTTCGTGCCGGCGGCAGGTGCTGGTCAGGCTGGAAAGGATCGCCGCAAAACTGGATGTTCGCCGGGCACGACGAATCCGCCCAGGGCCACGCGATCCTGTGGTCGCTGATCGCCAGCGCCCAGCGTCACGAGATCGACGTGGAGTTGTACCGGCGCAGCGTGCTGGCCCACTTGCCAGGTCTGCCGCCGGATGAATTGCCAAACTATTTGCCGGACGTGTGGAAACGCGATCTGATGGCCGAGCAGCAGGCGAAGCTGAGCGCCCATCACGCCACTTTGGCGCGAGGCATTGTCAAATAAAGAGCGAGGTTGGTGGAGCGGTTACCAGGCCATTGATGCCTTGTTTGATGGGATGCTATCGTGGCCAATGGAGGCGTAATGGTTTATGACCGCCTTTCCATGCCCTCATGCTGCTTGATTTCGCCGCTGGGCGTCGAGTTGCGCGTTGTCTCGATTTGATAATTAAATGTCGCGTTTTTGGACTGGGCATTTGGGTTGAATTTGACGGCTTTCGGGTCGGGCCGCCTTCATTGGCTTGGGAGGATCACTTCGAAGTGCGTTCAAAAGTATTTGGCAAACAAGTGGTTATGTGAGAGAATTGAGGGAATGGCTGCTATTGATTTGCCATAAAAAAAATGGGCGGCCGCTCTATTTTATGTTGATTTTGATAGTTCTTTTGGTAGATTTGATAGCGTTGCGTAAGTGTCTACGCGTGCCAACAAAGAATTCTGCCTGTCTTGGCGTTGGCACATGGGATGGGTCATATCAATTCACCGGAGAGCGGAGGCTGGTCATGTTAAATAATCGTCGGATTGCAACGGTAGCGGGTTTGACGGCAGCGGTGGGGATTTTTTCTTCTACCCCTGCTCATGGATCGGTGGTCATCGGTACTTGGACGAGTGACACCAGCGACCAATGGATCGACTGGAGTAGCCAGTCCGGCTATTCCGGCGGTGCAACCAGTTTGCCTACG
>Ga0187864_10001662_pt1 | contig 20895 bp, 21 predicted proteins | sample June2016WEW_11_4_FD_132985 | JGI IMG/M metagenome (GOLD analysis project Ga0187864, IMG submission 132985) | Peatland microbial communities from SPRUCE experiment site at the Marcell Experimental Forest, Minnesota, USA - June2016WEW_11_40 | ecosystem: Environmental > Terrestrial > Soil >...
AGGATTGCCGGATTGTTGTTCTGCCTCACAAAGACCGGCGTCCAGGTCTGGAGACCCGGTGGGACCTGGACGTTGCAGACAGTTGTGTTCGACTTGCAGGTACCGTCGACGGCGTCGGTCACACCGCCGCCGTAGGAGCTGGCCCAGTCGAGATGGTTGTAGACACAACCCGCGTCCCCACACGCGACGGCAGTCGTGGTCTGGAGCGGTGCCGGGCCGCTCAACTTGAAGATCCCGTTCTTGTCCGGGTGCGTCAAGAGTACGACCGTACCCGGCGCCGGGATGATGTAGTCCTCGCACGTCCCGTATCCAGAGCCGGTGTAGTAGCAGTGCGGGACCGGCGGCGGCTTGCCGCTCGCCTGGTAGGCGGTCGTTGATGTTGAAGTCGGACTGACGGTTGTTGATGTCGAAGCCGGACTGACAGTTGTCGAAGTCGACGGAGTCGCCGCCGGCGTGGAGCTGGAACAGGCCGCCGCCAGCACCGCCAGTCCTATCAGGACGATCTGTCTCGCCTTCATCGAGCCTCCTCGTTTGCAGACTTGAAACCCCATTCTCAGATGGAGCCTGCTCAGGCGCTCCTTGCCTCCGGTTTGGTAGTTGTCGCTCATCCTGCGCCTTCGGCACTTCGGCCATCAGGGCCGAATGTCACAAAGGTGTGGCCTCAGGCGCGTCAGTCGAGCGGTCTCACGCAACAGAGGGCGTCTTGGGGGTCCTGCTCACTCGGCCGACTGATCGGTTCAAGACATCCCAATGGGAGTCCCCTGTGTGTCAGGCTGAACTGAGACACCCGCAACAGTAATCCAACCCTGCAGGGCGAGATCGGACCTCTTTCGAAGTGACCCTCACCACCTTGACGATGACTCGCGCCCATGATGAAGCCATGGGTGACGAACCCTCGATGCCAGATCGACCCAGGCGGCGGAGCTTCACCGCCGACTACAAGCTGGCGATCCTCGACGACTACGACCGTTGCACCGGCGACGGCGACAAAGGCGCGCTGTTACGCCAAGAAGGCCTGTACACGAGTCACATCGGCGGTGGACAACTGGCTACGGGTGGCTAAAGCCGTGGACAAAAGCCCAGCGTAAGCATGCTGGCAGCCCTGGTCAGAGGGGTGAGCTATCTGCTGTGGCGGCTCATCGACGAGCTAGCTCCGGCTCCCTGAGCTGGTGGGATGCGTGAAGACGAGGTCCCTAGTCAGATATGCAACTTCGGCCCATCGAGGTTCGCGGATGGGCGGGTGAGTTCAGAATCTTGGCCGCCCTGGCGTACTTGGACCGGAGACGGGCGGCTTGACCCGTCGGGAGCAAGGCCAGACGCGCTTCATCGGCGTTGTCGGCCACATCAGCCCATTTGACGGCCCGGGCGATGGGGTCCTGTGCGGCCCGGCGCACGAAGTCCTCGTAGCTTTCGTCTTCCCCGCGGGTCAGCGCCTCCACCACCCTGACGATCTCGGGCGTGCAGCCCTTGGTGAGAAGGTCGGCCGCGGTCACGGGCGTGTCCTCCAGGAGATCGTGGAGCGCAGCAGCGAGCTTCTCCTCCGGAGTGTCGACCGCGCCCACGACCCTGCGGATGTGGCCGATGTAGGGCTGTCCAGCCTTATCGACCTGCCCGCTGTGGTGAAGTTCAGCCAGCTCCAGGGCCTGATCTAGGTCCATGGGCTCCGCTGCCTTCGCTCCGTCACGGTGGTGTCAGGCACGCTCACGACCCTACTCGTCCCGCCCCCGGTCCTTTCGCTCGGGTCGGGACAGTCGTAGCGTGCCTATCGGGTCCTCGGTGGTAAGCCCGCACCGAAGAGCCGGAGTTGAGGGTGAAAACCGGCCGCGCTGGTAGGTCTTTTGACCGCAGGTGTCGTTCCCTCCTTGGGACGCTACCGAGGACCCACTACAGCGGGCGCCCTTCGGTTCGGCCGGGGGGTCGTTGCGCGTCAGGACGTGGCATAGCAGCAGAAGCGCTACCACCGCTGTACCTCCCTCATCGCCCACACGGATGGCGATGCCGAAACATGACTGGGCGAGCCTGCGCGAAATCGCCACTGTGCTCACCGAAGCAGGGCATCGGACGAAGCGGGGGAGCGAGATGACACCCGTAAACCGGCAAGGGCACTTCAGAGGGATAGTTGGCAATGAGGTAATCGTCCGAACGACGGTCTCATGGCTGTTGGTTACTCGGCGAGCTCCATGTAGCGTTCCCACGATGGATACGAAGACCTTCAGTATTCGGACGCCAGACGGTCGTGACCTGAGGATTGAGTCGGGAGGCGATGCCTCGGGCCGACCAGCGCTCGTACATGGAGGAAGCCCGAACTCTCGGCACCTAGCTGACTCTTGGTTCGCTGACGCCGAGAGCCGCGGCATACACCTAATCAGCTACGACCGGCCCGGCTACGGCGGTTCGACGGCCCGGCCGGGGCGAAACGTCGCGGACTGCGCGAGCGATGTTCGGGCCATCGCCGGCGCGCTCGGTATCGACCGGATGGCGGTGTGGGGGTACTCGGGCGGTGGTCCGCACGCGCTAGCCTGCGCCGCCCTGTTGCCGGACCTGGTGTCTGCCGTGGCCACGTTCGCGTCGCTCGCGCCTTACGATGCGCCCGGACTCGATTACTTCACAGGAATGGGCCAGGACAACATCGACGACGTCAAGCTGTACCTCGAGGACCCGCAAGCCGCTCGGATCAAGAGTGCGAAGGACCGCGAACAGATTTTGCAGGTGACCGCTGACGCACTTGTCGGAGCTTGGGCCACGCTGCTGTCCCCCGCGGACGCCGCTGTGCTGACAGGTGAGCTTGCCTCGTTTATGGTCACCTGTCTCAAGGACGGCCTCGCCCCAGGGGACCAGGGCTGGTGGGACGATGGAGTCGCGCATATCGCCCCCTGGGGATTCACCTTCGATGCCATCCAGGTACCGGTCCAGGTCTGGCATGGCGCGCACGACAAGTTCGTCCCATTCCAACACGGCCAGTGGCTGTCGGAGCACATCCCCGGCGTCGACGCGCACTTGACGGATACAGACGGCCACTTGACGCTCCTTGTCGACCGAGTGCCCGAGGTCCACGCCTGGCTATTGCAGCACGAATGAGCCGACCGAGCACGCTCCTGGGACGATGGTCACGGTGACCAAGCCGTAGGAGGAGGGGAGCAACCTCTGGTTGCGCCGGTCGATTCGGGGCGGACTACCAGTGCTGCCGTCCCCAACTTCTGAGGTAGCTCACCCGGCGTCATCCGGGCTAACCGAATGTCCCGGGATCCGTCGGCACGACGAGGTTCGGCGATGTCTCAAGTGGTACTAGCACGAGAAGTCCCGCGTGCTGGCCACCTTGGTACTCGGCCCTGGCCAGGGAATACTGAAGCAAACGCGCCGACACGAGGTGAACGCTTTGGGGGCAGTCTGGTTAGTGTTCGGCGCCAAGTTACGCCGCCGGTGGCCATCGTGGCTGGCCATTGTGATCCTGATAGGCGTCGTCGGAGGGTTCGTGCTCGCCGCGGTGGCCGCCGGGCGTCGCACGGAATCAGCGTTTCCTCGGTTTGTCGCCGCGTATGGCTTCGACGCCGACGTATACACCACCCGGCCCTTGCCGCAGCTCGCCAAGCTTCCCGGGGTCATCTCCGTCGCAGAGCTGTACGGCCCGTTCAATGGTTCACCGACGTGCGACTGCACCCACCCGATCAACCCTACGGACTTTGGGGTCATCGTCGCATCACCCAGGGGAAGAACGATCCTCAAGCTCATATCGGGACACTTGCCTGACCCGTCGGCACTCGATCAAGTGCTGGCATCGTTCACTCTTCAAAAGGACTATGGAGTGCATCTCGGGACCGTAATCCACGTCCCGTTCTACTCGCCCTCCCAAGCCTCGGCGGTCAACAACGCCACTGGTGCACCACTGAAACCCAACGGTCCGACCGTCGCCTTCCGCGTGGTCGGCTTCGAAGCCACCGAGTTCGAGTTCCCTTCCGGGACAACTCCCAGCTACGACCTGTATGCGACCCAGGCGTTCGCGCGCGCCGTGATCCCAAGGGCCGCGGTCGGCTACGTATACGCGGTTCGCCTCCGTCACGGTGCGGCTGACCTTCCACGATTCGATGTCCAAGCCAGCGCCTTGCGTACGGCTGGCATGGAGGGCGTTGGCAATCAAGACCAGCAAGCAGCATCCGTCGAGGCGTCGATCCATCCCCAGGCCATCGGATGGTGGATCCTGGCGGCGCTCGCCGCCTTGGTCGGACTGGCGGTACTCGGCCAGGCCCTTACCCGCCAGAGCATCGCCGAGGGCGAGGACTACCCCACAATGGCAGCTCTCGGCATGAATCGCCGACAGCTGGTGACCCTCGGTATGGCGCGGAACCTGGTCGTGGCCGTCGCCGGGGCTGCCGGCGCCGTCGCGGTGGCGACCGCCTTGTCCCCGATCGCGCCGCTAGGTGAGGCGCGTATCGCTGAGACCTCCACCGGCATCGCCTTCGACACGCTCATCCTCCCGCTCGGGGGACTCGCCACCGTCGCTGTCGTCCTCGCTCTGGGGATCTGGCCGGCTCTGCGGGCCGCGCGGACCTTTGATTCAGATGATTCGGCGGTTAGGTCGCGCCCTTCAGCAGTGGCGGGTCACCTGGCTGCGACGGGCGCGCCGCCGAGCGCGGTGATCGGTGTGCAGACTGCCCTGCAGCGAAGGACCGGCGGGGCCTCCGTTCCGCTCGGCAGCACGCTCCTCGGCACGGTACTGGCAGTCGTGGCGCTGTGCGGGACGGGGGTTTTTGGCGCCAGCCTTTCGCACCTCACGGCCACGCCCAGGTTGTACGGCGACCCATTCCAGCTCAATTTCACCGACCCGGCCGGCGGGGGGCCGGATCCGGCCCTCGTGAGAAGCCTCGAACACAACAAAGCGGTCACCGGGATAACAGAAGGCATCGCCATTGAGATCTCCATCGACGGGGTCAGCGTGGGCGGCATCGCGGGAACGGCCGTCCGTGGTCGGATCCTCCTCTCGACGGTCGACGGGCATCTTCCGAGCGGCGCCGATCAGATTGGCCTCGGCGTGACGACAATGCGCCAGGCCGGTGCTCATTTGGGCTCGGTCATCCGCGTCACGGTGTCGTTGCCGTCGGGCGGGACGCGAACCGTGCCGTTCCGGGTGGTTTCTCAGGTTTCCTTCCCGGTGCTAGGCGGAACCGTAAGCCTGGGTTCCGGCGCGCTATTGACGATCGCCGGCTACGAAGACGCCGTGTGTCCTCCGAACCCCAGGCAAGCGGCGTGCCGACTGGCGGCCAGGGCGGGCGGCAACGGCGGTGGGATCCTGGCCAGTTTCGTGTCGGGCCCACGGGGAGAGGCGGCAATCAATCAATATCTCGATACATACCGATCGATCACCGCGCTTGCGATCACCCCGACGTCACTGATCAACTTCGGGGAGGCGGTCAACTTCCCACTCATCTTCGGCGCGATGTTGGCCGTGCTCGGCGCGGCGACACTGGCTCATTTGCTTGTCGTAAGTGTCTCGCGCCGCCGACGAGAAGTCGGGCTTTTGAAGGTGCTGGGGTTCGTAAATCGCCAGGTTGCCTCGGCCGTGATCTGGCAAGCCACGACGTTGGCCCTGATCGGAATCGTAATCGGCGTCCCACTGGGAGTCGTGGCCGGTCGTGAGGTATGGGGGGCGTTCGCCAATAACCTCGGTGCTGTCCCAGTCTCGGTAGTGCCAATTTGGCTTGTTTGTGTGATGGTGGCCGGCGTGGCAGTTGTCGCAAACCTCATTGCCATAGCGCCGGCGATGGTGGCGACACGTTCCAAGCCTGGCGATCTCCTGCGCTCGGCTTAGCTGGTGAGTGCGTGATCGACAGAATGTTCCGTCATCGACCACCAGCGCGTTGCCGCGAATGCGCCGGATTCGGCGCTATGGAGCGTCTGTCGGGCGGAGCGCCGACCCGATAGGGCGCGGCTAGTGCCAACCGGTGGCGGCGGTGACCGAGGAACAGATGGATCTGTCGTGGTTCCGAACCGAGCGCTGGAAGAAAAGCCGGGCAACCTAGGAGTGTTACCTCGACAACGACGCTGGTCGATAGGAGCCTTGCCCGAGGATGGTGGTTGCGCACAGCCCACAGGTATTACGGCAGCGATGGTGGACGCCACCACTCGCGTTCCACGACGTACTTCTTCAGGCCCTTCAGCCCGTCGCCACGAGCCTGGCATTGAAGTCTGGCTGGAATCCCAACTACCCAGCGACAGTTCCCTTTGGATCGAGCAGTGACCTCAAGACATCTTCCACGTTGTCGAAGTTCGCTTTGAGGCCATCGGTCTTGGTCATGTGGTCACGGCCAGCCTTGTCGCGGAACGCCAGCTTCCAGGTCAGCTTGGTCACTCCGCCGGTCTCGTGCAGATCCACGGTCTCCACGGCCTCCACATCTGGCCACCCGTCGAACCGCCACGTCGCGACGGTCCGGGTCGGCGGCTCGAGCTCCAAGTAGGTTCCACGAAACGAGCACTCCCTTCCGTCGTCGGTCACGAAGACCTGGTGGTAGTTCCCGCCGACACGCAGGTCGATCGAGCACACCGTCACCTCCTCCCCAAATGGAGCGAAGTGTTTGCGGACATGTTCCGGCTTCGTCAATACGTCGAAGACGAGCTCGATCGGAGCGTCGAACTCACGAGTGGCGACAATCTCGAGATCATTCGGGAATTCGACGACTGCCGAGCCATGCCGATTAGGTGTCACTGCCGCTCTCCTTGTTGTTGTAGCTCTTTGAGGTAGTCATCCAACCGATCCAGCCGGTCATTCAACGCCCGCTCGTACTTGGTCAACCACTCCTGCAACGGCCTAAGGCGCGCGGGCTCCAGGCGGTACAGCCGACGACGCCCCTCCGCCCGGCACCTGACGAGTCCCACTTCACTGAGGACCCGGAGGTGCTTTGAGACCTGAGGCTGGGACATCGAGAGGTCGTTCGTGCTACTGGCGCTCTCCGAACTGGGATGGGGTCTATCCGGGCGGTGCGAAGAACTCCAAGGCGATGTTGTCTGGGTCCCTGAACGACAAGCCCGAACCATAGGGTGCGTCGATGACACCGCCGTGCGCGATGCCAAGTGAGTTCAGCTGCGTTTCCCAGTGCACGAGCTCAGCCCGATTCGCGCAACCGAACGCGACGTGGTCCAGCCCTGGCCGCAACTCGTCGAACGACTCTGCACTCGACGGGCGGGCATGGCGGTGAATGCCGAACAGAGTGCCGCCGAGGAGCCACACGACGTGGTGGAACGGGCCGGTGTCCTCGTCGAGCACCGGATCCATGCCGAACAGTCGCTGATACCAGCGTCGGCTCCGATCAAGATCGGTGACCGTCACGGCAACATGCGTAAGCGATGGAAACTCGGCCATAACGCCCCCCAATTCACTCAAGTATTGTTTCTAGGTCTGCTAGTCACCCTACTGGGGCGCTTCCAGTTCCGCCACACCCTGGACATTTCCCCACCTTCGCGCTCGTATCTCAATCGAAGCTCCGGCTCCCCGACTCGTCGCCCGTAGGCCGTCGTAGGCTGCGAGCATCGAAGGGAGACGAGATGGCGACGGAAGCCCAGTGGCGCCAGCTTGTTAGGCGGGCGGTAGGCGTGCCCGATCTCATTGGCGATCAAGTGGCGCTTGCGATGGTGACGGACGTGGTTTTCAGCAGTGAGCTTCAATCTCAGCCCCGGAGCGATGACGACGATGTCATCGCTGAGGCGGTGTGGGCCGCCGTAGTCAAGCTGGGTGCCGCCGAGGAACTCGACGCCTTCTTGATGGAGCGTTCCAGTCGGTACGGTCTCCTCGATTGGGACTGGCTTTACGACCGCGTGGTCACTGACGCCAGGTCCGCGCTCGACGACGTGGTCGCCGATGCAAGGTACTCCTTCGGCTTGCCGAGGTTGCCCGATAGCCTGCCCCGCTGGCTCGCCGAGCCGCTCCTGGATCGCATCCGTGACTTCGTCAAGGCGCATCCGTTTCAGGACGACGCCGGACGCTATTTCTGACTCGTGAAGAACTGTCACGTGACAGTGTCGGCGGTGGACAACTGGCTACGGGTGGCTAGCTTTCGTTTTCCCCGGGGCCGGTGGGCCGCGGCTCATCGCGGCACGCACTGGTCTCCTCGATACCCAGGGAAGGCTTCGCGTCAGGGAATAGAGGGCTTGGTAAGGCCTTTGCAGTCCTCTGTGCCGGCCAGGACCGGGCACGCGGCGAGCTCGACGAGCTTGGCCGTCACGAGCGCCCCGGTAGCGGTGGCGTGGAAGGCGCCTGCCTTGCTGTTGTTGATCAGGACGGCCCGTGTAAGAGAGACGAACCACGACTCGCTCGCGCAGTAGCCGTGGCCCAGGAAATAGCCGGGGTTGACCCGCACCACGTGCCAACCGAGACGGCTGGTTGCGTCCACTTGGGCGTTGAGAGCCATGCCCGAAGTCTTCAACCAGTTCCAGGTCGACCCGTGGAGCGTCAAGCTGTAGCCGCACACATTGCCCTCGGTGTCGGCGTAGGCGAAGGTCGGGTACTCGGTGATGAACGTGTCTTTCGGAGCGACCACGCTCGCCAATGCCGACTGGACCGCCTGGTACTCCCCGGGAAGGTGGGCCGTCAGGCTTGCGACCCATTGCCCCAGCGTGAGCGCATTGAAGTTGAGCGGCGCATGCGTGAACCCGGCGACACTGCCATCGCTGCCATAGACCGGTGTGACCTTCTGGTCCTGGCACGGACCTGCGATGTTGGTGTTGAGGACGCAGTACCCCATCAGCGGCCCGAAGGCGATGTTGTTGATGCCTATCGAGACGAACGCCGCATCGACCTTGCGCCGCGGCTGGGTGCCACTGTCGGCGATCAGGGCCTTCAGGGCCAGGATCTGGGGCTTCAGCGGCGGCCCCTGCGTGGGGTCTATCCCAGCGAAGCTGACCGAGCTCAGGTCCTGTATCTTGGCCCCGGAACAGGCGTCGGCAACGAAGGTGATGCTGGCGTGCCCGTCGAACTGATCTTCGAGCCTCTGCGCTGCCTGGTACTGGTAGGAAGCGATGCCGCGGTGGCACTGGTCGAAGTCGAACGGCGGGTCGCCCTCGCCGGACCCGTTCGAGTCGCCCAGGCCGACGATCAAATAGTCGTCGAGCTCCACTTCGGACGACTCGACCGTGAGCCTCGTCGCGACCAAGCCCTTCCGCGTCTGCTTGTACCGCGACGCGGTGACCCGGTAAGTCCCGAGCTTTGATGTCTCGAACGACGGCGAGCACCCGTCCTTCGGTTGGGTGATGGTGGCTGTCCCGTTGCCGTCCGTATCGAGCGGGGTGACGTGCCACTTCCATACATAACCCGACTGGCAGGTCGTCACGCGCGCGTCGTTCCTGGTCAGGTAGAGCTGCGCCGACCAGGTCTTCGGGTACAGGTAGTCCGCCAGCGGCAGACCGTCCCCGACGAAGGACCGACCCTTGGCCACACGCGGGGGCATCTGCCAGTCGATGCCGTTGGGGCACGCACCGGCCGAGATAGTGGCAAGAACATCCCGGGACCGCGGTCCGGCCGGAGATCCCTCAGGGACCGCCTCGCACGTGGAGAAGTCGAGACCGGAGACCGGGCCCTTGCCCGAAGCCGGGAGGGACTCGGGGTCGAAGCCGGCGCCCTGGGGCGCGACCGTGTAGGTGCCCGGCGGCACCTTGGCCTTCCAGCCCCCATCGGACGTAGTAGTAACTGAGGTGCTGACCGGCTTGCCCGCCTCGTCGGTCCCCGTCACATCGACGGTGACGCCAGGAATGCCCACCAGCCGGCAGGTCGTACTGCTGCAGTCGGAAGCCTGCACCTTGCCCGACAGCATCAGCTTTTGGCCGGCCTGGAGCGTGAAGTCAGCACGCGCCGCACCCCCCACGGCTACGTAGAGGTTGAGGCTCTCTGGCTCGAACTTGGGAGGCTTTATGCCGCTCGGGCCGCCAGAGGGGGCGACCCTGTAGCGCCCAGTCTTCACGTTGATCGCGTAGAAACCTGTGGTGGCGTCCACAGGGCTGCTACCGCCGCCGGGGCCCTGGGCACTGACCGTCGCGCCCCGGACAGCCTGCTGGTCCTCGTCAAGGACATAGCCGCTGATGGTCCCTCCGGGCTTGCCCGAATTCCACAGCAGGTACAGGAGTGCGGGGTAGGTGTCCTCCCTCACGTACACAGGCGTCCACGCCGCGCCGGGAGCGGCACGCACGGTACAGACCGATGTATTTGGCGCGCAGCCGGACACCCGGGTGGCGTAGACGGCCCAGTCGAGATGGTTGTAGACACAGCCCGCGTCCCCACACGCGACGGGCCTTTCGGTCTGCAGCGGCGCCGGTCCGGTCAACCTGAAGATCCCGTTCTTGTTCGGGTGCGTGAACAGTACGACCGTACCCGGCGCAGGGATGACGTAGCCCTCGCAGAGCCCGTACCCCGAGCCGGTGTGGTAGCAAGGCGGGACCGGCGGGGGCTCATCGCTCGTCCGGCCTGCCGCCGACGCCAGCCCGGTCAGGCCCATAGACGTGCACCCCACGAGAACCAGCAAGACGACGCTGACTCGGCGGAAAGACAACTTCGGCCGGGTTGCCCGCGGTGCGAGGACATTGGACGTCGCTGTGGCACGCCCGCTTGCCGGGTTAGAGGGCTCCATGCAGCGCTCCTTTATCGGGCGGCTCGCAGGTGAGCAGCGAACCTGCCGGGCGAGCCGACAGCAGACCATACATCGTCCGACATCGGGATTGTCTACGAGAGAAATGGAGCCCGTGCATTGGTAGCCGTGGTCCAGTCAACCAAAAGATGCGGCTCGCCATGCCTTCTCTCATCCATTAGGCCGACCTCCTGCAAGGGCGCGAACGAGGAGCCACCCCCCTGGTCAGCGTCTGCCGCGGGCGGTTTCGGGCAGGGGCGCGCCGTCATTGCTCCAGCGTCAGCTCCAGGAGCTACCTAATGGTCAGGAGTGCTACGACCAGAGTCGTCGTAGTCGGGCGCGTACGGCCCCAAGCGGCGGACTTGTAGGCGCCATCTCATCCAGCGCACGGGATGGAGAAACCGGCGCACATGAAACGTAGGAAGGTCGATCCAGGTCAGAGGAATGGGCATGCCGAGCACACGCTTTGGCTCCTCGCCCTGATGGACCACGCCGTGCGGGATGGGCATGCCGAGCAGACGCCTTGGCTCCTCGCCCTCCGGGAGCACGTCGTCTCTCATTTCCATGCCTCACCGGGCATCATTTGTAATTCTACTTTGATGCCACGCACTCGCGTAGGCGAAAGGGCAGGGCTGATCGGGACTGGCGGCTCCCGCCCCACGGACAGGCTTCTACCTCACCATGAGCGCGTCTCAGTCTGTTGGATCGGCGGGTACGCGAAGCCCCGGCTAAGCCGCTTCATGAGACGATGATCACGGTGACCAAGCGGTAGGAGTACGCATGGGAGACCCACCAGGCCCGCCATCTCAATCCGCGATCAGCTCGTCGTTGCTCTCGCGAATCTGGCACTCGCCTGCGACGAGCGGGGCCGCGATGACGTTGTTCGTCGTCCTCTCGGCCTTATGGCTTGTGGCGGCTGTCACGGCCCAGGTGTGGTACCACAGCGCCCCGCCCGGCTACGTCTTCTCGTCCCGCTCAGGGTTCTATGTGTGGGTTGGCGTCGGTATCGCAGGGACCGTTCTGGCGCTCGGCTCCGTAGTCCTCCGGCTGTGGTCGGTCCGCCAGCGACCGGTGTCCGTGATTCTCACCATCTGCATCGCGGTGGCGGCAGAGTTGCTGCTCGTCTTGCTTGTTACCCGCCACGCCATTGCGACGGCACCGTATGGCGTTGACTCGGGTGAAGGGGCCGCTGCAATAGCGACACTTGGCCTGGCCCAGGTCGTGCTCGTCGCAATGCTCATGCCGCTGGCTGGTCGCTCCACCCGGCTCGTCTCCCCGCGTGGTCGCAGCCCACATGGCCGACTTCAGTGGTTCGGTCTTCTGGGCCTCGTTGGCATGGTGATCACCTGCGGGGCTTTTGCTGCTTGGAGCCTGCATGACGGGACGACACTTATCGTCAGCACCAGCCTCATCGCCGGGCAGCCGAGGATGACGAACGTCGGGGCGTGGTGGCCGGGTCTGTTCGCAGCTATGGCGACCCTCGTGGTCATCTCCCTCGTCGGCGCTTCCGCGACAGAGAACCGGCTGCCGTCGAGGTCACCCGGTGAAAGGCACCCGCGGCGGGCAGGACTGGTCCGAGAACCTGGACAACACGTGCTCGGTGACGAGGCGCGCAACCAGGCACCGCTGGTCGGCCAAGAACAGATCATGCTGCAGACCAGCCAGGTGCTCGACGCGGAGCCGTCCTGTCCTCTGCAGATGCCGCAGCCGTACGGTCGTCACCCCTTGGCGGATCGGCCTGTACTCGGCATCGCCACAGACCAGCAACGTGTCCGTGCCCTGGCTCACGAGCTTGCTGAGCCATCTGCCCGACCTCCGCCCGGGATGTGCGACAAAGCGCGCTTTCCAGACGAGATCAGGGAAGCGCTCTCGCAGGTTCGCGGGGTGCGACCCTTTCCGGAAGTTCCTCACGGCGTTGTCTCTTGGAAACACGACCCGCCGGCGCGGGTCGAGCCGGAGACCGAAGCGACGCTCCTCCGGCACGAAGGAGACGACGGGGTTGATGGCCACGACACCGCGGGCGCGGATCATGACGGCGCTCTCGAGCGCCTGGTAGCCGGCCGAACAGAGGCCGACCAGGACCACGTCGGACGGATCGTCAGGTGACAGCCAGCCGACGGCGTCGATGACGTCATCGAACGCCTCTGGCTTGCAAGAAGCCCACGCGTCGAGCCCCCCTTGCCTGTTCGGGCTGTCGCCCAGGCCGCTCATGTCCAGCCGGAGAGAGCGAACACCCGCCACAGCCCATTGTCGAGACAGCTCGACCCAGAGGCGACCCGGCCCGACGTGGTGTTGATTGGCGACGTTGAGGAATAGCGCTGTCGGCTTGTCTGGCGGGACAGGCGCGTCCTCTGCATAAGTCAGGACCCCGAACAAGCCCACCGGCGGCACACTGAGCGGCGCTTCGACGATGCGGCGCCCTGACGAGGCCCGGCCGATCACGCGCGGGCCTGCGGCTTGGGGAGCGCGGATCGCAACGGCCGATGGTCCAGCGCCCTCGCAAAGCCATGTGACGATCCGATTTATCGCAGCGTGCGGCAGCTCTTGGAAAGGCGGGTAGTGGTCCATGAACTCGGCTTGGCCGACCGCGTCTTCGTGCGAGAGCTCCTCGCGTGCCAGCGACGCGTTAAGAAGCGAACGGTTCGCGGGCCGGTCGGCCCTGGTGAGCACGAGCACCCGCCGAGCGAGTGGCAACGAACACCTCTCGATGGTTATGGCCTCGACCTCCTTCGCCGTGGTCGCGTCGTACAGGGTGCCCGGGATCTCCACCGACCCGTCTGGCGACTCCGGGCTCCCGAGCGTGATGGTGCTGATGGCCCGTTGCTCTCTCAGGAATGACCGACCAGAGGCACAGGGGTCCCACAGGACAAACTGATCGATCTGGCGGTCGGCCGCCGCTGCCTCAGCGGCCAGCGTGGCGCCGAAGCGCATACCTACAACACTGACCTCATCGACGCCGGCCTCCCGCACCAGGCTGACGGCACACCGGACCGTCGCCAACCATGCGTCGACACGATCGGGGTCGTCGCTGCCGCCCGCCGAGTCGCCTGTGCCGTCGTAATCGAACCGCAGGGCGCAGAAGCCCCTCGTTGCCAGTCCTTCGGCCAGCAGCCTCAGGGCGTAGTGGCATTGGAGGTAGTTGAGCCCGAGGGGCGGGCAAATGACGACCCCGCCACGGACCGAACCATCATCTGGGGCGTGGAACCACCCAAAGGCGGGGCGCTGCTCGTCGCCGAACCAGACAGGACGAGCGCTCGTCACGCTGTTGCCGCGGGGAGGACATTGCGCCTTTGCCGTTTCCTGCGCTGCCCGCCCCGTACCTCCGCATTCACGGAAGGAGACCCTAGTTCCCGTTGAGACCGGTCTTGTCGTGCTTCGCACGCCCATCAGCTCCGAGGCGTGAACAAGGAAAGCCAGGAAAACCTTGAGCGGTAGCTCGGCGAGCACCTGGCAACTCGGCTGCTGCCTGGTCAGCCGGTGCCGGCTGAGGGAAGACTCGTCGCGCACCTTGTAACCTCGTCGGAGTGACGGTGACCCGACCGACCACCCGTTCGCCGGAGGAGTCCCGATGACGACGGAGGAACAGATCGCCCGGTTTATCGAGAGCGAGGTGCTCGAAGGCGCTCCGCTCAATGTTGACCCGTTGGCGAACGGGATGCTGGACTCGCTGGCGATCGAGTTCTTGATCGGATGGCTCGAGGAGCAGTTCGAGATCTCATTTGGCTACAGGGATGTCGTTGCCGAGCACTTCGCCAGCGTTGGTGTCCTCGCTGCCTTCGTGGACGCCAAGCGACCAGGGGCCACAGGTCAGTCCGCGAGAACATGAGATGAGCGTGACAACCGACCCGACGACACTTTGCGAGCTGCTGACCGAGTCCGCCGCGAGGTCAAGCGGCGGGCTCTTCTTCCACTTGGGCGACGACACGGTCGCCTTGCCGGTGGCAGAGCTTTATGAAAGGGCCCTCAGAAGGGCTGTCCAACTCGGCCGTGCGGGCGTCGGGAAAGCGAACATGGTGGGCCTGTTGGGGTCCAATGCCCCGGAGTGGGCGGAATGGGCCTGGGGCACCTGGCTCGCCGGGTGTGTCCTTGTCCCTCTCCCCGCCCCCCTACGTGTTCGCGACCCGGCCGCGTTCGCCTCCCAAACGGCCTCGTTGACCGCGGCGACTCGTTGCTCGATCATCGTCGGGGAGAGCCGGTACCTCGACTTGGTCGAGGGCGACTACTGCCCGAAGTTGGACTGGGCCTGCGAGGCGCCCCCAGCCCCGAGTCAACAGGCCACCCAAGTTGCACCTTCGGACCTGGCTATCGTGCTGTGCACTTCGGGGAGCACCGCGGCACCCAAGGGCGTCCGGATGACTCATGCCAGGGCGATCGTGTGGGCTCGCGCCAACATGGCGAAAGGCCTGTCGGGACCCGTGCCTGCGATTGTCTCGTGGTTGCCCTTCTACCACATCGGTGGGCTCGGCCCTCTGTTCGAGGTTGCCGCGCCGGTCGACTGGCATGTCCTGCCGATGGCACGCTTCGTGAGAGATCCCGCAGAATGGCTCCGATTGGTCGGCAGGACGGGCGCGGGTTTCACCTTCGGCCCGTCCTCGGCTTGGGCTGCGGCCTTGCGGGGCCTGGCCAAAAAGCCAGAGGGTGTCGATCTGTCGTGCCTGCAAGGGGCGGCGTTCAACGCGGAGACCGTCGATCCGGATGTGGCAGAGCGCATCGCCGAAGTGTGCGGGCCGCTCGGTCTGAGACCAAGGTCGATCAATGTGCATTACGCCTCCTCTGAGGCCGGCAAGGTCAGCCATACAGAGCCTTGCAAAGAGCTCCGCGTCGACATCGTGGACCTTGACGAGCTTGCGGTCTCGTCCCGGGCGTTGGCACCGAGGCCAGGCCGCCCTTCTAAGAGGGTCGTCTCCTGCGGGGTTCTTTTCCCCGGTGTCGAGCTGTGCATCGGGTCACCAACCAACCCGCTGCCCGAACGCCACCTGGGAGAGGTGTGGGTACGTGGTGACGGTGTGACAGACGGGTACGTCAACACCAGCAGTGAGGGGCTGTTCGTGGGTGACTGGCTCCGTGTCGGAGACCTCGGGTACGTGGCCGAGGGTGAGCTGTTCGTGACCGGCAGGTCAAATGAGGTCATCGTCCGCCTTGGCCAGAAGTACCACCCGGAGGACATCGAGCAGGCGGTGCAGCGCGCCACTGGGATACCACCCGGCAGCTGTGTGGCCTTTTCACCTCTGGAGGGACGGCAGGGAGACTTGGTCGTGGTGGTGGAGGTGGGCAGCGACCCGGGCGACCTCGCCGGCGGTGTGAGCGCCGCGATAACCAATGCCATCGGGCTGACCCCCTCGCAAGTCCTGCTCGTGCCTCGAGGCACCATACCGACCACGCCCAACGGCAAGCTTCAGCGGAGCCGGACGCGCGAGATGCACCATCGTGGCGAGCTTGCCTCGCTTGTGGCGGACGTCACCTCGCCGGGATCCGAGCGCTGAGCATCTGGCGAGCGCTGTGAAGCGCTGCAGTCATGACGGCTCGGTCCTTCGAGACATCAGGCGGCGTTGCGACGCGGCCCTAGGTGTCGGGCAGCAGGGTAGTCGGGGACAACCCGTTTGTAACCCGAGTCGAAGAGCGGCGAGGAGATGAGGAAGTCGGCCGTGGCGAGGTTGCACGCCACGGGGATGTTCCATACGACGGCGATTCGCAGCAGTGCCTTGACATCGGGGTCGTGAGGTTGCGCCTCGAGAGGGTCCCACAAGAACAGCAACATGTCGATGCTGCCTTCCGCTATCTTCGCTCCGATCTGGAGGTCCCCACCAAGCGGGCCGCTGTGCAGCCGGGTCACTTTCAACCCGATTTCCTCCTCGATCAACAAGCCGGTGGTGCCGGTTGCAAGCAGATCGTGCTTGGCCAGCACGCCCCTGTTGAAGCGGGCCCAAGCCAGGAGGTCGTTCTTCTTGTTGTCATGTGCCACCAGGGCAATGTGGTTGCGCGAGGTCGCCAAGAGTGCTCCTTCGGTCACGTCGGGCTCGGAACTTACCGCGCGGTCTCCGGGCGGCCGTGTCTCGCGCGTCCGCCGAAGCTCGAGGATGATGGTAAGGAAGCGACATGAACGCCAGGAGGCCTCCAGCCGACATACAGGCGAACTCTTGCATGAGGGGTCTCCCGGACGGCCCCCGTCGACGACCTGGCCGCCGGGGCGTGCCGGCAACGGTCACCTGCTGTGAGCTATCCGCGCCACGCGGCTGCGCCGACCGTACAATTCACCTGTGCGAGCCCCACGGAAAGTCTCCTCTGGTCGTAGACAATCCGGGCGTATCGACCCCCGTTCGCTATATCCAGTGGAGCCCTTGACACTCCGGGATATCCGCGCCCTCATCGCCAGCCTCGAGAGATCGTCGGGCGCGTCACCATCTGTCGACTTGTTCGTGAAGCGAGTCTCCTCGTTGACCAGCCCCAGTTCTCCGTCACCAGCCTGATCGGGGACGCGGCGCCCGTTGCGGAACGGTGAAGCTCGTCAGTCTGACGCGTCGGGCGACCGTGCAGCGCGCGTCGCCTGCGAAGCCCGTCAGACTGGCGCGTCGGGCGACCGTGTAGCGCGCGTAGCCTGCGAAGCCCGACCGAGGGCCTGCAGGCCCTCCTCGATCGACAGCAGGGTAGTGGTCTTGAAGGCGCGCACGTCGCCCCCACTGCTCACGGCCATAGACCACGCCGCAACTCCCCGACTGTCGGGAAAGTCGACGACACCCATGAGGTCATAGTCGCCGAAGCAGAAGTACAAGCTCTCGATGGACCCGCCTAGGGCCTCTGCCGATGCCTGCACCCGTTCAACCACCCTCTGCGGCCCACGGCTCATCGCAGCCCACGCCTCTGCGGTATAGCCGACCTGGACGAAGTACTTGGACATGTGGCCTCCTTCGCCAGCACCCCAACCGCTCGACGGGTATCGGTCCCGCGGCGAGTGCCTCGCGGTAGCAACACTACCGACTTGACCTGGACGGTCAACAGTGTGCTGGGCGCTCTGGCGAACGCGGCCAAGCGGTCAAGGCCAGGCCTTCCTGAGCCGACGTTGACAAGTGGTGCACGACCCCCGGCTGCCTTGCGAGGTTAAGCATTGAGGGCCGTGCACCTTTCTCCAGTTTGGGCGAGGAAGCCACCGAACAGATGGATGGTGGCGTCGCAGTGCCGTCTTTCGATCCACGCCAGGACAGGCGCAGGCTCACAGTCCAGCTGAGGTAGTCACTCGACCGAGCCGTTCGGTGTCGCCCGACGGCGTTTCGGGCCTCGGTCCGGCGTGCGCCGGCTGGATGGGCACGTGACGGACGGACGAGCAACCTGGCTCCGTACACTCTGGAGTAACGATCTTGTGAGGCGAGTGGTTGCGGTTGACAAGTTGAAGCGCTCTCTGTTGGTTGCAGCCAGTGGTCTAGGTCTGCTGGCACTGGCTGTGCTTCTTGTGCTCACGAACGCGGTGACGCTCGTGATCACACTGGCCATCGTGGCTACGATCATCTTCCTGCTGTTCCGGTGGGGCTTGTCAGAGGGACGAAGGACGAAGCTGGGCGGATAGATCGGCCGGCCACAGGTGGGCAGCGTGACGACGAGGAAGCCGTTCGCGGGGCGTCACGGTCCAGATCTCCGACGAGCCAACCGCTGGGCTTGGCCCGAAGGAGGTCGAGCTCTCCGAGGTGCCGTGGTTCGTTTGAAGTCCGAGGTCAGCGTTAAGCTCCGCGTCAGTCACGACGTTCACGACGTGCGGGAGCTGACCGATCGTCTCGTCGTGGCGGATGGCCGAGTGGAGGGCATGCGCAAGACGCGAGAGGCGACGGTGGACGATGTGCTGGCGATGATCATCCCCGGCTACTCGCAAAGCGTCCCCTCGGCCCAGATCGTCTCCTCGTTGCGTTGAGGAGGACGTCGAGGTTCGCCCACCTCGGCGGCCGGGGCGCCCAGGACCTCGGCAACGCTCGGGAAGGCGAGGCAGGAGCCGTCACGGCGCGTAGGCGACGGGAACGACCGGTCTGGATCGGCCTCGCGCTACTGGTTGCCGGGGCCTTTTTCATGGAGAACCTCGACGGGACGATCATCGCCACCGCTGCGCCGCGCATGGCGCGTTCGTTCGGAGTCCCGTCCGTCGAGCTCAATGTCGTGATCACCTCCTACCTGCTCGCCCGCGGGGTCTTCATCCCGGTGAGCGGGTGGATAGCGGACCGCTTGGGCGCCCGGTTGGTGTTCTCGGGGGCCATCGCCCTGTTCACTGTCTCCTCGGGCCTCTGTGCGCTCAGCATGAACCTCGGTGAGCTCACGGTGGCACGAGTGCTGCAAGGCATGGGCGGAGCGATGATGGTGCCCGTCGGACGTCTTGTGGTGCTGCGCGCCGCGAGCAAGGCGGACATCATTCGGGTGATCGCGTACCTGACCTGGCCGGCGCTCGTCGCACCGGTCGTCGCTCCGGCGCTCGGCGGCGCGCTCGTGACCTATGCGTCATGGCGCTGGATCTTCGTCCTCAATCTCCCGCTCGGCCTCATCGCCCTTTGTGTCGCCGTGCGCATCGTGCCCGATCTGCGGCCAGGGCGGGCAGCGAGCCTGGACTGGCGGGGATTCGCGCTGACGGGTGCGGGGCTTGGTGCGTTCGTCTACGGGCTCGAGCTCGTCACCGACGGCAACGTCTCGTGGGCCGCCGTCGGAGCTGGCATCGGCGTAGGGGCGGTACTGCTCTGGTGGGCCGTCGGCCACCTGCAGAGGACCACCCACCCTCTGCTCGACCTGCGCGTCCTGCGCATCCCGACGTTCCGGTCCTCGAGCCTTGGCGGCTCCTTCTTCAGGGTGGCGATCAGTGCCGCACCTTTCCTCCTGGCGCTGATGTTCCAGAACGGCTTCGGCTGGAGCCCTCTCCGCTCGGGCATGCTCGTCATCGCGGTGTTCGTCGGCAACATCGCGGTCAAGCCGTTTACCACCCCGATACTCCACCGGTTCGGCTTCCGGGCGGTACTCGTGACCGCGGCGACCACAGCCGGCCTCACCCTCGCGCTGTGCGCGAGTTTCTCCGCGAGGACGCCGCTGGTGCTGATCGTGCTCGTCCTGGTTGTCAGCGGAGTCTTTCGGTCGATCGGGTTCACGGCCTACAACACGATCGTCTTCGCCGACGTGGCCCCCGAGGGAATGGGCAATGCCAACACGCTCTCGAGCACGATCCAGCAGCTGACCATGGGTCTCGGCGTGGCGGTGGGAGCCCTTGCCCTTCGAGCCGGCGCTCCGCTCGACCATCTGGTCGGTGCCGCCAGCACCGGTGGAGGGCCCTTTCACGCGGCGTTCCTTCTGCTCGCGGCAGTGGCCTTTGTCGCAGCCGCCGAGGCCGCGCTGCTTGCCCCTCACGCCGGTTCGGCGATCGTCGCCGCACGGTCAGGTGGCGAGAACTCGTGACTGCACGGGCTCTCGGTCCGGAGCCGAGCGTCGCGACTGCGCAGGTCGGGACCGGCGCCCTGGATCCAGACCCGCGATAGCTCAACCAGCCCCGCGCAGGGTCGTTTGGAGTTGCTGGTTGCCCAGTTGGGCTGAAGCGCACACCTGGCTCGCAGTGCGCGTGTTGGACTGGAGGAGGGGGTCTTTGTGGCTCAGGTTCGAGAGGTCGTTGGCGATCTCAGTCTGCAGCGAGCTCACCTCACCGACGCACATCGAGAGCTCGCTCGAGACCGTTCCTGCCTCCTTGGTGAGCTGGGTGAGCAGAGCAGTCCGGGCGAGCGCTCTCCCATTTGCACTCGCGGTCGACGACAGCTTGATTTGCAAGCTCTTTACTTGCCCGCTCAATACTGATGTCTGAGAGTTGAGGGATGTGACAGCCGCGCGAGCCGATGCCAGGTCTCTTGAAAGCACGTCATTACGCGTCGAGAGTGCGTGGTTCAGTGCAACTGCGTTCTGGTCGTGCTGGCGCCACTGACCCGCTGAGGAACTCTGTCTCAGGGCCACGAAGCCTGTGCCGAGCGCCGCAAGGAGGAAAACCAAAGCGAGGACGCCGACGACTGTTGGCGAGACCCGAAGTAGACGTCTCGACTTCTTTGTCTCACCCAAGATCGTCGTCACATTCGTGAACGTGGGGACAGACGTCGGTGCGATGTACAAAGATGGCGGCACCGTCACCACCTGTTCCTCCGGCTCCTGGGGAGCCGGCGCCGGCTCCGCCGGCGACGTCATTTGGTCGTGAGGTGTCTCTGCATCACTCGTCTGCTCGTCGGATCGAACCTCGGGCGTTGTATCGGAGCTGAGATCAACAGAGGCGGCAGGCTTGTCAACCAGCTTCGCCTGCTCG
>Ga0187864_10001663_pt1 | contig 20893 bp, 14 predicted proteins | sample June2016WEW_11_4_FD_132985 | JGI IMG/M metagenome (GOLD analysis project Ga0187864, IMG submission 132985) | Peatland microbial communities from SPRUCE experiment site at the Marcell Experimental Forest, Minnesota, USA - June2016WEW_11_40 | ecosystem: Environmental > Terrestrial > Soil >...
TAGGGACTCCCCGGCTTCGCTTGTCTCCATTCCGGAGACAATGACACACACCTATGCCCTAAGCCAATAGCGGCTTGGTTTCAAGCCGGCCATTTTGGCTGGTTTCTTGACCGGCGCCAATATAGTTAGCTTTTCAACGAGTTTTGATAAGGGAGCCTGTCACAATTCGATCGCATCACCCCCGGACCCGGTGTAATGTATGGCGCGCCTTGCACTCGGGGCCTGCGGTGGGGCAAGATATCCACATAAGGAGGTTGTTAATGGCTACCGAGATTATTTTCATTGTTGAAGAGTCAATTGAAGGTGGATTTGAAGTCAGGGCGCTGGCTCACTCCATTTACACGGAGGCCGATACTCTGGAGGCTATCAGATCCATGGTGAAGGATGCCGTTCAGTGCCATTTTGACGAAAGGGACCGGCCCAAACTTATCCGGCTTCATATCGTGAAAGACGAGGTCATGGCGGCGTGAAAATTCCACGGGAGGTAAGTGGAGAAGAACTTATTCGGCGCTTGGGTGGGCTTGGCTACAAGCCAACCAGGCAAACTGGAAGTCATGCCCGGTTGAGCCGCTTCCCGCTTCTCGCTCCACCCCTCACCCATTCACCTATTCACCTATTGACCCGCTCTTAAGAGCTATACGGCTACGGAGCTTAAAGCCAAACGCGCGGACAGCCGCACCGATTTGACCGAAGTGGACGCCATGACGGATGAAGAACTCGAACGGCGGATTGCCGAGGACGAAGACGAGGGGGGCTTGAAACCCTATTGGACACAGGCCTGGCTGGTTTTGCCGGCCCCAAAGCAATCTGTGCACCTGCGGCTTGAGCAGGACATTATCGACTTTTTCAAATCGCACGGCAAGGGGCATATTGCGCGGATGCAAGCGGTCCTCAGGGATTACGTGGACGCCCACAGGCCGCATGTCAAATGAGAGACAACCGAAAACATCTGACAGCTTATTGGCGGCTTTGATGATGAGTTCGAGACGTTCCCGTGTCGGTCCAGCAGCGTTACGCTCCTCTCTACCGACCCCATTTTCTCTTTTCAAGGGCTGACCCCGTTTTTTCTCTTTTCAAGGGCTGACCCCGTTTTTTCTCTCAATGGCTGGCCTGCGCTTTCCCCTGTCAACTGCTTCACGTGTAGCCTCGCGGCTGTCCGCACATGACTCGGGGCCATAATGGAGCAGCTCCTCCTTTTATGTGGGGCTCTTTCATCCCCTACTCTATGCCGGTTTATCCCGGCGCTTTCGGGCTGGCCCCATCCACTGACCCCATCCACTATGTAAACTCGAAGTGAGTTTCAGGAATCGCTATCATCGACACCGGTAAATTCATCAAAGATAATAACACCTTTACCTTGAAAGTACATATATGATTCAACTCCACTAAGAATCTCTTGTGCCCTCAATGCAGGTGTCCCAATATGCTGTCGTCGTCTAAAATAAGTCCTTGCCTTTTCAAGGCACCTTTTGGCGCGATCAAAAAGATCCTTATCACCTAGATTTTCTGGGTTAAGAAAAGAGCTATCCTTGCATCTGAACCGCAGCAAGAAAAAAAATAACTGCGCCGCCTGGAAATATCGCCTATCGAAATTATCTCTGGCGGCTTCATCTTCCATCATCTCAATAGATTGGTTAACCACTAATTTAGCTTGGTGCCGGTCAAGACTTTCAAATCCGTTTTCCATAAATGCCAACACACGCCATATTGAACGAGCAGAGTTGATTGGAAAGCGATTACCTCCCTGAGGCTCCTCTATTCTATCACAAATTGATCTTAAAAGCATTCGAAGATGACCTGGTTTTTTAAATGACCTACTTGCAGCTTCAATCGCCCAGTTCCAATTAGGAATTATCGAAAAATGCTCGCCCAGTATGTCACATAGATGATCAATAATGTTATCAGGAGTTTTCAAAAAAAGCCACGTCGCCGGATAAAACTTTTGCTCGTAAATTCTTGTGCGTGGTAGGCTCCTGACGACTTCGAAATCCTGATAAATCTTAGCAGACAGGCGGTCTATCAATTCTTGTCCCTTTTTTGTTCCAGCAAGTCCGTCTTGATCGATGATCTTTTTATAAACAAACCGTCGACCATCGAGTATTCTTGTAGAAGATGTTAGGACACCTTTAATCTTTCTCAGAGCATCAAAGTATTGTCTTGAAGGCGGTTGCAAAACATTAAATTGCTCGAAAACATCTGCTTCACTTAAAAGCCTACCATCCGAAGAATCCACTTCCCACCTTATGGTATCCGGAGCGCCTTTCTCAAATTCTGGAAGCTCATCAATGGGGGTCATTTGGGTATAATCCAAAAAAACGTGTCTCCCCCGAAGAAAAGAAGCTTCCCATGGCTTAATTTCGACCTTAGCTGTCCCACTAGCTGGCTTCATTGTGACATGAATGTCCAAAACCTTGTCTTCATCGGGCGCAGAGGGAAAAGTAAACTTGGACTTGCGATAAGGCTTTTGCCTGTCAACGCCGAGTCCTAGGCTCCCGACTTCGGAATAAATCACCCTTGCAAAACTTTTCGCATATCGCTCGTAGCTGCTGTTTCCAGCCAGACCTGGATATCCGAGAACCGCTTGGAGCGATCCCAGACTTCGCACCTTTTGTTGCGCCATTTGTATAAGGTTATCAGGCAGACCAAGTGTAGGAATACCTAACTCACGTGCAGAGGTTACTTCGTCACCCTTTTTTAAGTAAACATCGAGCTGCAGTTGATTTCGAGGAAGCTTGAATTCTCCCTCTATTTCTCTCTGATACTCTTGCCCACCCTCACATTCGCTAGCGTCAACCAATGGTATCCAACTGTATTGGCACTGCTTCATAGCGTATATCGATAGCTGTGGTAGAGTATCCAGATAAGTAGGTAAAGGTACGCTGGACAAGCTACGACTGCCAAATATCACTGCACCAGTTGCTATTGGATCTTCACTGTCGTAGCTTAGGTTAGGTAACCACAACCTTTGTGGTTTAGGTTCATGAAATGGTCCCTCTAAAAGCATGCCTTTTTGCGATAGCCTGCTGGAGGCATTATCAATCCAGCATGGCATAGCAGCCGGAGCCAATGAGCCACAGAGTATCATTCCGGCTAGTTGAGCCTCAGGCAATGACTCCAATAGTAGGGTGATCTGAGTTTCAAATATGGTCTTCCAGGTCTCATAAATCAAAGGCTGGTTTAGTCTAATCGGACAAGATTTTCCCATGATTACGTCCAGAGTGGAGGACCTTTCAGGTTTCATATTCCATATCCGATTAATAAGCGTATTGGCAGGATTCCAATGAGTCCATTCATTTCCGACACTCCACACGCGGGGCAACTTCTGTTCCGGCCACTGCTGTTCCGCCAAGGCGTGCCAGACTTCAGAGAAGTTGGTAAGGGCCTGCCAAAAAGCTCCTGCCGGAAGATCTTTCCATGTGTCCTCGATTAATTTTGCTGCCCAATCTAGGCCATTCCACTGCAGCAACGTACCAGGTCTACGGCGCAACGGTATGATATATCTGCGACCTTCTGCATACCTGACCCTTAACAAAAAAGGGACGAACTCAATGCCATCAGGTCCCAGGTAAATAACGATAAGAGTGTCGCCTTTCCCTGGGTCAGGCAACTGATCCTGCACTTTATCTAACCATGTTAGGGCTGCGGCCACTGGCCGCCAAACTAGTAAAGGCTTCTTTTTTATGCCTTGGTCTTTCAAATCCCTGAGCAGCTCATCTTGTCCGAATTCGTCCAAATTGTTAGGAATGGCTACCACAACAACATCTTCATCCTGAAGCTCTGGGAGGATGCTCTTGAGGTGTGCAGCCAAAATCCGCGACACTGGTATGGAAACCCCGCCGTCAAGACCCCAGCGTAACGGCGAGTCGCCTGCCTCTACAAACATTCGCCATGCATAGGAAACGGGTACCCTGCGCAGGTAATTACCAGATTCTACTCGAGCTTCGGGCGGCCACATCAATCCGGAGTGAGTGCGATCTGTCTTAGCAACTGTGCCTGTCCTAATTTTACCAAAAACCGTGGTAGGCAGCACTACACATGACGGACAATAGTCTCGACTGGAACTGTGCCCTGCATGATGACTCGCACAGTCATTTAACCCAAAAGCCGAGCACCCGAGTATCTTCAAACCATTCCCCTCAGCATACCGCTCAAATTCAACGCCAGTTCAATAACTGTGGACCCCCAATGCTCCGGTTCAGCAGGAGCATGAATAACCTGTACACTATTGTCGAGTATAGAGTAACTGGTGGCCTTTCTTGCATCGATATCATTTGCCACCACTATACCTTTGAGCTCCAGCAAAATTGGCAGGCGTTCACAAACTTTGTTGCTGTGAAGTGATAGGGCTGTGGAGGCTGAATGCGCGATTTCTTCCAAGTCTATCTGATATTTTGATCCTGCAGTGTTAACCCCCCAGATGATAATTCCCTTTTTACATTCTGCGGTCTGATTTAAAGGGCTGAGAAGTAAGTAAAGATGCCCTCCAGTGCGACCCAAAAGCCTTCCTATGTGATGCTTCTCTGCTTGAAAGGGGTTAACAACCTCTAAAACGGATTTCGACCTGGTCTCCCCTCTTTCGACTCTCTTCAAAAGAATTGGACCGGGTTCGGTACCAGGCAATGAGCGGCAACCCAACTGTTGTTCTTTTAAAACATGCAAAGAAGACGTGAGAATCTCCTCGTAAACAACACCGTCATGGATGTTTTCTCTGGGGCCGCTACATTGAACATTGAAAATAAGAGCTGAATTGACAAGCAGACGAGTAATATCGGCCCATGCGCGGGATTGCCAATCCCAAAATCGGTCTTCTTCATCTTCACGACGAAGGAGCCTACAATACCATTCCCAAATTTCTCGGTAACGGGGATCATTTTGGAGCACATAATTTGGAGGACTTCCCGGAACGGGTCTGGAGATATCCTCAAAAACTGCTTCGCGCAAAAGAGTCAGACATAAACTCTTATAAGTTTTGACTGAATTGTTTCGCTTAGAAGTAAGATACTTTGGATCTTGACCAACCTCGCTCACAGTATATCGTTGTGATTCATTAGCTGACCGCTTGAGAAAATCCTTAAGAATTCGATTCTCAAGTGTATCAAATGATTCTCTACGAGCAACAGCGAGAAGTTTTTGCCTGCTCCCAGCTTTTTCCTCCATTGTCCTCCCGGATTGGCGGATGTACCACCGCAGACATTCACGATCGGTTTCAGCCACACGCGATATGGATAATAAACGTCGTTCGTGCAGGAGAATCCTTCTGATTGCAGTCACGATTTCAGGCAGGCGCTTTTGCATACGCTCAGCAATCTTTACGATCAGTGCCATGCGTGGCTCTGTAGCGTCCCTGCCAATGATATCTATGAAATCAACTACTTGTCCCCATGCGATAGTGTCAGTGCGATGATAGATTCTTGCTTCATCTAAAAGATCGTCAAAAAACTGAGACCAAGCAAGAACCGTCAGAGCTAAATCGGAATCAAGCTTATGTTCCCTTTTCCCGTCAGGGTCCTGTTCCTTTCTTATCGCCCCTGATAATTCAAGGCTGATTGTACAACGACCATCTGGTCCTTGCACTTGGATCAGGTTGTTTTTGCCTTCACCGGCAAGAACTCCGTGAGGCGTTTCATAGACACAGTATTCCCATTTACCTGGAGGATAAGCAGGACCTAATCTGATGAATTTTTCAAATCGAGTTGGCAGGAGGAGAGTGGCTTTTGACGACACCGTGACAATGGGGCTGCCATAGAATGGGCATTCAACTATTGCACCCGTCAGGTCCCTCGTATCTTTTCGGATTCCGATGGACCAGGGCCAGAGATGAATTTGTGCCTCTATTTCGGTAAGAAAGTCTTTCATGATCTGTCAGTTGGTCGAGTAACACCACGCCAGATAAACATTCCCGTCGTTTGGTCTTCTTTGGCATTCGTGAAAGCATGTGACAGTGGGTTATCACCGAGAACATCAATTACTCGCGCTATATCCTCCAATGTCTGGCTGAACGCCGGTTCCCGCAGATCTATGCCCCTGAGCTTGGGAATTATCTTCTGCTCCACTTGGTCCGCAAACGCTAATTTATATGCATTCTCGTCGTTCACACCTGGATAATTTGACACATAGGTGACTATTGCTTTTTGGACACGATAACCGAAAGGCCTGCCAATTCGTTCAAGGGCGGTGTTTAATCGTTGGGTCCACTCCACGACCGCTCCACTCCAAGGGCTATGGGGATCATACGATTTGATCCAACTTTTCCATGTCTCACAATTCAGGTATCCATGCGAACCAGCTACCGAGATCTGCTTGGGATCTGCGGAAATTGTATGATCGACAGGCTTTCCAAATCGCAGAACATTGGATCGGTCTAATACCTTATCAGAGAGTGTCTGAGTAGTTTCGTCTTCGTTCATAGTCCCCACAAAAAGGACGTTATTGCCAACCCAGATCCGAAAACGGCCTGTCATGCCGGGTCCACTTTCCAGGACTATCTCAGCTCGACTTCGGTCTAAGACGTTGTCAGGGTCTTCTATCAAACTGCGAATCTCAAGTTTGGACAAAAACTCGCTAAAGTAGTATTCCGTGCGAGCCAAGTTCATTTCATCCAGCAGCACTAATAACATGTCTCCCCTAGCTTCAGACCCGTCGAGTATCGCGAAATCGCTCTTATAGGGGTTCATGCGGATAAGGGCCTTTGACAAATCGGTTGCCTTGTATTGCTTCTCCAGGTAGTTGTAAAAGCCAAATAAATCTTGGGGAGAATCCCAGCGGGGTTGAACGGGTATTAACAGCGAATGCATACCCATAATTTGAGCATATTTCACGGGCAATAGAGTTTTGCCTGTACCCGAAACCCCGGCAAGAACAGTAATTGGGTTTATTGAGCTGCATTTCAGTGACGTATGGAACGCTCTCAGGATGCGCTCAGAAAACTTCAAGTCTTGAGCCTCAAGGCTATTGTGAAGATCAAGCAACGCCTGACTCTCATCGAGTTCCATAAGTTTCATTTTGCTGATCGCGCTTCTGTCGAGACAATCGGGTGTGCCTTTGAGTAGATCGGTGTACCGATGAAGCAGTTGTGCTTCCTCACCTTCTTCCTTGCCTCGGGTGCCGGACAGCTCTCCAAGCTCCTCTTTTAGCCGCTCAATGCCCCTCTCCAGGGACTGCCTCTCATCACGCAAGGCACTGACGGTGATCTCCAGTTGAGATCTGTCTCTTTGCATATTGTAGATCCCTGTTTTGAGCTGAGCCTGCTCCCCACTGAGTCGCTCTAACTCATTCCGCGCTTCCTTGGCAGCCGCGGTTTGTCTCCTGATTTCTTCCACAGTGGCTTGGACAGTCGCAGAAAGGATGTCAATTCGTTGTTCTTTTCGCTCTATGTCCTTTTCGAGAGCATTTTGTTCATGGCGCAGGGTATCAATAATCACTTCTGATTCAGCTTTTTCTTTGCGGGCACGGGTCAATTCGGGGTCGATCCTCTCGAATTCAGCACGCGCTTGGTCCGTTTCACGACTAAGGCGCTCATATTCGATACGTCTCGATTCAGCAGCATCTCGGATTTCTTCGACGGCTCTCTCCAAAGAGATTTTTTCATTGGAGAGGATGCTAAGCTTAATCTCTAGTTCAGCTGAATTACGAATTGCTTGCTGGGCCTCATCAAAGCGGGATCTTAGATCAGCTAGACGTGACTCTATTGCTTGGGCTTCGGCCTTCTTTGCGCTCAGATCCCCTATTTCACGCTGCATCCGCTCCAGAGTCTGAGCGATATTATGCCGCTGGTTTTCCAGTTCGCCTACTTCATTTCGAAGGCCTTGGTTTTCTTGATTTTTGACGGCGCATTGCTGCTCAAGATCCGCAAGAATAGCTCTTAGGCGCTCCTGTTCTTCCCGCTCCGCCGTCAACCTGTCAAGTTCGCCCTTCTGCCCGTCTATCCAAATTCTTAGTGCTTCGATGTCTTTCTCAAGGATTGTCTTTGTTGCATTTAGAGAAGCAACACTGGCGCCATCTCCCGCTATTTTTGTCGCCCACTTTTGCCAAAAAATATAGCATCCAAAAGCTACCAGTAAGATGAGAATTGTCGTTGCTCCAGTCAAAATCCAAAGACTGGCGGGAATATAAGGCACGATTAGGCCATCCATTTCAATTTCCTCTCTTTTGCATATCCATCGAGCGACTGTGTTTATTTCTCTTTGTCTCCCGAGAATTCTGGCCTGACACGCTGTTCGGCAGCCTTAATAATCTGATCTAATGCCTGCAATTTTGAGGCGAGTTCCTTATTAACTGTGACCAATTCATTGGCTAGATCAGTGCGAGCCTTTGAGAGGTCTTCAACTGCCTGTTCAATTTCTTCTGAATTTTTCGCAAATCTGGCCGAGGAGTTCTCTATAATGGTTAGTTTGTTCTGGAGAGAACCGATTTGTTCTTGGAGCGAACTGAGCGTCTTACCAAAATTATCTCCCCCGCTTTCTAATGAGGAAACACTATTTTTGATACTCGAGGTTAGGCCATCCACAGTCTGTGTCAGTCGCGATGTTTCTTGAGCTGCCGCCTTTTCAATCTGGCCTGCCGTTGCGCTCAATGTCGTGTTGGCATTCTGTAGGATTCCTGCAGATTGCTGAGCAGTAGTAACAGTATTCTGCAATCCTTTGACCGTGGTCGAAAGACTTGCAGAATCGGAGGTTAGGCCATTCACAGTCTGGGTCAGTCGCGATGTTTCTTGAGTTGCCGCCTTCTCAATCTGACCTACCGTCCCACTCAACGTCGCGTTGGTCGCTTGTAGATTTCCTGCTGATTCCTGAATTGTACTGACGGTATTCTGAAAGCCTTTGACCGTGGTCGAAAGATTTGCTGAATCGGAGGAGAGGCCTTTGACCTGTAGGGATAAATTCTGTGTTTCCTTCTGGATACTACCAACTATTTGACTCAGAGACTGAGTCGCATTCCCACCAGACGCTTCCAAAGTTTTTGCAATAGTTGTGAATCTGACAGAAAGAGACTGGAGTGTGCTTGTATCGTCCGACATCTGCTTGAGAACCAACTCTTTGTTTTGTCTCTGTTGATCAAGTCCAGATAAAACTGCCTGAACCTTCGATATCTCTTGTTGTAACTGATCTCTTTTTGTTGTCAGCGCCTTTGCCTGATCGCCGAGCGCTCCCACTTTTTCGGTGAGGTTTTGCAATTCCGGCCGTGTCGTTTGAATCTCGCCACGGAGGGTCGCTAACGTATCGCCTGCGGCCTTGACTGCCTCTTGAGCCTCACTATTCGAGGCCTTGATCTTGTCCAAGTCTGAAAGCGCAATATCCACTTGAGTCCCAAGGCTTTCACGCATGGTTCGACGGCTTTGGACCTCGCCTTCGAGTTCACTGCGTTCGCGGATCAGGCCCTGACGCCTATCTTCAAGACTGGGTAGTTCCTCGAGAATTTTGGCGTATGCCAGACGGTCTCTATCGAGGAGACGACGCTCTAAGTCCAAACGCGAGCGTTCATGTTCCAAATTCACGATCTTCCATCCTGAGATTAATGTCATCAGGACCACCGCGAAAACCCCCACACCCATCAACGCTATGGATGGAAAAGATAGCCCATTTGTCTTTTTCCTAACTGTTAGTGCTTCAGGTCGTGACTGGTCGGTATTCGGCGAATGCGCTATATCATTCATGTTTGCTCCATGCTTTCACAATTTCCTCTATACAGGCGCTCATTTCCTCTCTGAGCCGGTAGGTCCAAAATCGCATTACTTTCCAGCCCATCCCTTGAAGCTGAATGTCACGCCATAAATCATCCATCTTGCGTGTCCCGTCTGGGTTACGGTGGCAGTCACCGTCAACCTCGATATCGATCTTTATTGGCCAATCCACTTCCCGGATAAGTGCTAAATCCAATCGCCTCCAGGAAACCGGGAATTGGACCCGAGGTTCAAGCCCATTTCCCAATAAAGCCCGGTAAAGCTTCTCTTCCCATGGGGATTCATGGGGGTGCCACGGTCCTTGCTGAGGTGTTCCGGGTTGCGATTTCTGTGTTGTGGCAAGCTGTTCTATATGTTGAATGCCGCATTTCCTTGCCCACTCGCGGTTGCCTACTACGTGAAGTACAGCTCTGGCACGACTAGCGGCCACATTGAAGAGGTTTCCAGTTTCCCGGAGAAAAGAGAGGGAGCCTGCGGGCATTCCTGGACCAGCACATAGGCTAAAGACGATAACGTCCCGCTCATCCCCCTGAAATCCGTGTGAAGTATCCACATGTACTTTCGACCTGACCATAGCAGCGTATAGCTGAGAATCACTCTCAAAAAGAGCGTCCCTCAATCGATTTGCTTGCTGACGGAACGGTGTAACTACACCAACGGTTCCAAGGAAGTTGTTCTCGAGGAGCATGGTTCTCATACTTTGCAAGACTACATCTATCTCTTCTCGACAGGTGCAACCGCTGCCCCCTCCACTCTGAATTTCGCCCTTTAGCTCTGTCCAATGAATCCCCTTGGCCATACCTTGCGGCCGTGTCAGTCGGCTTTCGTTAGTTGCTACCCTCAATCTGCCGCCATAGAAGGTGCGGCTTGAATAGTTGGCAATATCTGCGACGCTGCGGTAAGTTTCACTTAGGAAAACTGGCTCAACACCATTCGTACCTGCAAATAGATCGTAGAGGGAGCTTGCGGTGTATGCAAACCTGACATCCTCAACTCGTTTGAGTCCTACCTGTCTTCTGAGCAAGGTGTCCCTGGCCGTGGTGAGCCGGGAAACGTAAGAGAGTTGAAGAGGATCGCCCACAACCCCGGCCCTTCGGGCACGGAATAAAATAGGGATGGCAGAAGGAATATCGGATTGGCTTGCTTCGTCTACAACAGCCAGATCAAATAGCCCTGGCACCAAGGGAATTCGCGAGCCAGCTGATAGATTAGTCACAGCCCAGCAAGGAAAGGCCTTCAGGATTTGAGGTGCCCGTTCCACTATAACCCGGATCGTCTCTTGACGAATTGCAGTCTCGTCCAGTCCAGTTCGCATCGCGTTTAGTGCTGCGCGAAGGCCGTCAAGTTGTTCACGGTTCACCCCCTCTTCAAGGTTGCAGCGACTATCGAGATCAAATGGAATTGCTCGGAGAGATACCTCCTGGATATGATGGGAGAGATCAGAAACGATTGTCGCCAAAAATCCAAGCTGAGGGAGTTCGCTTAATATGTGCTCATGGGGTTTACAGTTGGTTTGTAACCGGGCATATTCCGATGCCCTTTCCAACTGCGCCAGTTTTGGAAGAAGGCCCTTTAGCGAAGACGGTTTCAGGAACGCTGGTAGCTTTGGCGAGCCAGGGATTGGACGTAGGCTGCGGCGGGCGAGTCGATACCAAGGCAGGATTGTCCAAATCCTAATCAAGACTATGAACTTATTTGTAAAGGACGCATCTGTAAGTCGCAGGTGAAGTGCATGTGCGGTCCGTATCACCTTTTGAACAGTCTTTGACGGAAATAATCCTGGTTTGGCATCGAGAAAACTGGCCATTTCTTCAGGAAGATCTCGTGCGAGGAAGCTTTTACGCTCTTCGATCTCTCCTAACAACGTTCCGGCATCTGTGACCTTGCGGGCCAAAGCAGCGTTCCTGCCTCTCTCCTCCAGTAACTCCGTCAATTCTTCATGAATGCGCTCCAAACGCTCGCTTGCATCTGGTTGAGGTTGCGCGGCCAGCATATCTCGTATAGCATGGGAAAAGGTATAATTAAGACTAGGATCGTCTTTAGAATTAGTTCGCACAATGAGCGGGCGGCCTTCGGGGCAAGAGAGGCGAGTTATAACGGCGTCAATGGCTTTATGATTTCGGCTTGCAAAGAGAACGGTCTGGCCGCGAAGACGGGCATTGGCTATTGTACTGCTTACGACCTGGCTCTTACCCGTACCTGGAGGGCCAGTAATTACACTCACATCCCGAAGAAGGAGGGAGGCTGTCGCTTGCCGTTGTTCCCCGTTTAGTGCAGCTACATCGGCAACAACGCTCTCATGCAGGAGCCCCCCCGATTTAACTTGCCCCCGGTCGGATAAAAAAAAGTGACTTAGCGCGGTGCGTTCAAGCACCTCATCAGACATGCTCTCAATAGCTGCCAGTTCTTTGAGCAAAGTGGCCGTGTATTTGGTCCTCTTGGCCAACATGACTACCGCACGATTGTAGATACCTGTGGGAAAGGGTTCGCACAAAGGGTCCTCAGGAACGCTCTCAATATGCAAAGGTTCGCGCACCTTTTCTGGCATGAATGCAGATAAGGCAGCTACTAAGGTGCTCAAACTGGGAATTAGCTCGCCCTTCTCCAAACCGGGGGGTTCATCGATTTGCAATCCGCGATTGAGAAAACCGCAGGCCGTAAGGAAGCTCCGTTGCCGGTCAAGGTTGCGGGAAAAAGCAAATTCAAGCCATCCCAAGTTAATTTCAGGTCGCGGGTCTTCGCAACTGATGACCAAACCATTCTGAGCAATAGAAGTCGCCACGGTGAAGAAGAAAATTGGCCGAATTACGGCTACACTCGGCTCATCTTCCTTCTCCTTGAAGTATGCCTGTACCGGATAACCGACCACAAGGTCTTGATCTTCGTTTTTGCCAGGCAAGGCATTCAGCAGAGGAGATAAATGAGGCCCGAGGGGGATAATAGTCTGCCAGCGGATACTCTGCCTAGGATACCACCTTCCGAGTTTCCGAAGATAAATAAAGCTCTTGCCAATTTCGTTCTGGAAGGCCGAGGCATCTGCGCCTTCCTCTTGACGAACGCACTGGCGATAATACGCGACTAATTTGCGGAAAGTTCCCCATCGTCCGGAGTAAAGATTAATACTGGGGTGGTCGATGTTGGTTCCGATTTCCGTTTCATTGTGAGGGATCTCGGAGGTATACGCATGAGTTTTTTGCCCAAGAATTGAGAGTGTCTCATTACTTAGGAGTGGAAATGCAGCAGAGAAAGGGATAGCTATTGTAGCTCCGGGAGAAGGAACCGCTGTCCAGCGTCCCATTCTGAAGCTGACTTTGCCTTCATTGACAAGGTTGCGCAGAATATATCCGACCTCATGATCTTGCAGGTGCACATGATGTAATCTAAGCCGCACGCCCAGTTCTCTTGTGGAGAGGGGGAGAGGAGATGCGCAAAGAAGCTTCAACAATTCCCCCGATGAGGAATCCTCCAACGAGGGAATCATATTTTTACCTGAAGCCGATGGTGAAGGCGTAGGGCTGAGGACCATTAACGGACCCTCCTATGGACTTCGCCGTTAATCCTATCTCCGCTTTTCTAGTTCAGCCTTTCTGAGATCATAGGCGTTTTGAGGAAGAGCTATTTTAAAAAAATTGGACAGGTTGTAATGGGGTTAATGCGACCCCAAATTTCAACAGCCTGCAGAGTCCTGACCCTGACGACCCCAGAAAACAGACTTTATATTCTGCTTGTTATGTTATGTGACTCTTATTACCACATCTAAGCTGTTTTAAGGCAAGAAATTTGAAATCTGAGATTATTGGACTCTTCATCTGGCGATGCACGGAAAAGGCGCCTTAACGCCACAGGGCGGAATCAACCTTGAAGGCCATTGTCTTGCGGAATGTGGTCGAACGGGGTCGGGCCAAGCTAATATCTCGCCATTCAAAGATCAATTTTCCAGAGAACAGACATTTTTCATGCTTAGAGGGCCGTTTTTAGCCTTGAAATCATTGCTGCAAGAAGCCCAGTGAGGGGTGAGGGGTGAGGGGTGAGGGGTGAGGGGTGAGCGGGGAGCGGGGAGCGGGGAGCGAGAAGCGAAGAGCGGGAAGGGTGAAGAGGGCATTCCCCATCATTCGGTGGGATTTCCCGGCGGTTCGGGCAGCGTGATCTTTGTATTTCCAATTTGATCGAGGCCGGCCGGTATTCCGGCCAATTCCGCAGGAATGGCAAACCGGGGCGGGGCGAGCAAATTCGGTCCGCATACCTGGCTTATCATAATGACCAGGACCTGCCCCGGACCCTGTTATCCACTCCGGGGCAGACCTTGCGTGAACATGGAGAATTGAGGGCCCCGCTACTTCAGCAACTCCCGCGCTATTATCAGCCGCTGAATCTCGCTGGTCCCTTCATAGATCGTCGTTACACGGACATCCCTGTAGAAGCGCTCTACCGGGTAGTCATTCGTATAGCCGTAACCGCCAAGCATTTGAATGGCGTCATAGCAGGCCTTGTTTGCCGCTTCGGTGGCATACACTTTACCCATTGAAGCCTCTTTGGCATAATACTTCCCCTGGTCCTTGAGGTACGCCGCGCGAAGCAGGAGCAGGCGGGCCGCATCAAGCCGGGTGTAGTTGTCGGCTATCATCCACTGGATAACCTGCTGGGAGGCGATGGGCTTATCGAACTGTATCCTTTCCTTGACGTACATGGTTGCATAATCCATGGCGGCAAGGCCGATGCCCAGGGCCATCGATCCGATCCCAATCCTGCCGCCCGCCAGTTCGGCGACAGCGATCCGGAAGCCGTCATTCAGCTTACCGAGCAGATTCCCCTTTGGCACCATGCAGTTATCGAAAACCAACTCATTGGTCGATGAGGCGTTCTGGCCCAGTTTATGTTCGTCCCTTCCAACGACAAACCCCGGAAAGCCCGGCTCCACGATGAAAGCACTGATTCCCCTGCCCTTTTTCGCCTCTCTGTCGGTAACGGCCCAAACCACGAAGCACCCGGAATATTCCGCGCTGGAAATGAAGATTTTATTTCCATTGAGGACCCAGTGATCTCCATCGAGCACGGCGGAAGTCCGCATCCCGGCCGGGTCGGACCCTGCGGTGGTCTCCGTGAGCCCGAAGGCGCCCGCAAAATACTCACCGCTGCAAATGGGGGGGATGTACTTCCTTTTCAGCTCCTCGGTCCCCACGGCCTGGATCACTTCTGCCACCATATTGTTCACCGAGGCCGTAACGGTTGTGGATGCGCATGCGCGGCCAAGTTCGGTCATCACAAGCGAGAAGACAACGGTTCCAGCGCCTGTCCCGCCGTACTCGGGGTCCACGTTTAATCCCATAAAACCGAGTTCGGCAAGTTTTTTGAGATTGGCCTTCAGAACGTCGCGGTTTTTCGTCCGGTCGATCTCGGCCGCGACAGGCTCAAGTTCGCGCTTGGCAAACTTTGCAGCGGTCTCCTGAATAATTTTCTGCTCTTCTGTGAGTTCGAAATCCATTTTGGCAATCCTTATCAATACTCATAAAAACCACGTCCGGTTTTTTTACCCAGCCATCCGGCTTCGACATATTTGCGCAGCAGCGGGCATGGCCGGTATTTTGAATCGCAAAACCCCTGGTATAGCACCTCCATAATAGCCAGACATGTGTCAAGGCCGATCAGGTCGGCCAGGGCCAGAGGACCCATCGGGTGATTCATTCCAAGCCTCATGACGGTATCAATATCCTCACGCTTTCCCACTCCATGGTAGAGCGCATATACCGCTTCGTTGATCATAGGCAGGAGAATCCGGTTGGAAATGAAACCCGGAAAGTCATTAGCGAGGGCCGGGGTCTTGCCGAACTTGATCGACAGGTCCCATGTCGTCTGAAAAGTCTCATCGGAAGTGGCAATCCCTCGAATTACCTCGACGAGCTTCATAACCGGCACCGGGTTCATGAAGTGCATGCCGATCACCTTGTCGGGCCTTTTCGTCTGAGCCGCAACCCGGCCAATAGGAATAGAGGAGGTATTGGTTGCAAGGATCACTTCCGGCCCGCAGATTGTATCCAGTTCGCGAAATACCCCGAATTTGAGAGTTTCGTTTTCGGTTGCGGCCTCGACAAGAAAATCGACAGGCGCCATGTCTTTAAGACTGATACTGGTTTTAAGCCGCCCCAGAATGGCTTCCTTGTCCGTCTGGGTCATTTTCCCTTTCTCGACATTCTTACTCAGTATATTCGTGATGTTCTTGAGACCGCGCTCGACGAATTCATCCTTGATGTCATTCATGATCACCTGAAGGCCGCTCATTGCGGCTACCTGGGCAATCCCGCTTCCCATCTGGCCTGCACCAACAACTCCAAAAGTCTTTATTTCCATTCGATCCTCTCCTTTTCCTGATGTCTACCTCTTGACCACCATGGCCACAGCTTCGCCTCCTCCGAGACACAGGGTAACAAGTCCTGTCTTTTTATCGGAACGTTTCATTTCATGGAGCAACGTGACCAGAAGGCGGCATCCGCTCGCCCCTATAGGATGGCCCATGGACACGCTGCCCCCGGCCACGTTCACTTTGGAACCATCCAGTTTCAGCTCTTTCATCACGCACACAGTCGATCCGCTGAAGGCTTCGTTGATCTCGAAAATATCGACTTTATCCGTACCGATGCCCTCTTTGTCGAGGCATTTGGGTATGGCCCAGATCGGAGCTACCAGAACGTACTTCATATCTATGCCGCTCGATGCCTGGGCGCCTATCGTGCCCATGATGTGGCAGCCCAATTCCATCGCCTTTTCCCTTGACATAATAACGGCTGCGGCGCCGCCGTCACTTATCACGGAGGCATTTCCGGCAGTCGTGACACCCCCCTCTTTGAATGCTGGTTTCATCTTCGCGAGTTTTTCGTAAGAGGTTTCCATCGGGCACTCATCCTGGCTGAAAATAACCTGCTCGCCTTTGCGGGCCGGCAACTGCACCGGGACGATCTCTTCTTTGAATTTACCGCCGGAAATGGAGGCCAGAGATCTTCTGTAGGATTCGAGGGCATAACGGTCCTGATCTTCACGCGTGACGCCATATCTTTCACAGCAAAGCTCGTTTGAAATGCCCATGTGGAAGTCATTGACAATGTCCCACAAGCCGTCGTGAACCATGTGATCGAGCAGGACGCCGTTGCCCATCCGGTAGCCGGTTCGTGCTTTTTCCAAATAGTAGGGCGCCATGCTCATGTTCTCCATCCCCCCTGCAACTACAACATCAGCATCGCCCGTCTGGATAGCCTGAGCGGCAAGCATCACCGCCTTCAAGCCCGAACCGCATACTTTGTTCACCGTGATGGCTTCCACCCCCCAAGGCATACCGGCGGCAATTGCAGCCTGTTTGGCCGGGTTCTGCCCATAGCCACACGGGAGCACCAAACCCATGATGACTTCGTTTACCCTGTCTTTGCCTATTCCCGCGCGCTTAACAGCTTCTTCGATTACGATACCACCCAGCTTTGTGGCCCCTATGGAACTGAGCGACCCATTAAAGCTCCCCAACGGAGTCCGAACGGCGCTAACGATTACGGCTTCTCGCATGGCACTCTCCTGATGATCGGTGAATAGACAACTCTTTTTTGATACAATACAGTCCTCGATAATTTAAAGGAAGGAGCGGCGGAATAACCCGCATCTGAGAAGAAAAACATTAGTTGAGCGATTCAATGGGTATCGGGGCATGGCGGGGCATCGCGTTCGCATGATTCGCAACAAGAGGTCGGATAAGCAAACAGAGCTCGATTTTAATTCCCACCGGCGCCAGATCAGATCAATCAGCAAGAAATCGCTCGTACTAAATCTCACTACCTTTCTAGCAGAAGAATTCGTTTTTGGCAAAAAGAAAATGGCCTTGCAGCCCAGTCTGGTACGGCCGTTTCGTCTCCGTTCGCAAAAGGTCCTTTTCCGATTAAACAAGGTCCGGGCCCGCTTTCTTCAATTTTTCACGAACGAACCCGATCGGCCTTGAAATAACGAATGTCTTCTCACGTGACTGCCCACCTTTGAGCAGTTTGATGTCGGATTTGGAAACACCAATAGTTTTGGCGAGAAAATCAATACATTCCCGGTTTGCCTCTCCTTCAACCGGGGGTGAGCTGATGCGTATTTTCAGCCTCTGGCGGAAAGTGCCTGAAAACTCGCTCCTCGAGGCCCTCGGTTGAATGTAAGCGCGAAGGACCGTTTCTCCCGCTTTCTCCGATAAATAAGCAAAATCTTCCGGCGCCACGTTACATTCCAATCGGTTGCAGTTTCGCTGGTTTCCGTCCGGATTTTTTGTCCTAAAAAAGTCCTTTTCCGCCCTGCCTGTACAAAGAAGAGTGAAGCTGGAACCGGTCACAGTTATTGACAGGCCGGTGAGTAAAATATATACCGTACTAAAAATAAAGTGTAGTCTCCTAAATTCGTGTGCGGGCGTGGCATTAGGGTGCGCCTGCCATTCAAACCAAACAGCCGGCGAGGTATGCGATGAGAAGAATTCTTATCCTTTCTGTAATCTTTTCCGTGTCATTTGCTGTCCCGGCATTTCTGGGGATCGCTCAGGCCAAAGCAGTGGAGTTTTCAGCCGATATGGTCATAGTGCCCAAAGGCGATGAACCATTGAAGGGCAAAATTTTTGTAAAAGGCGACAAAGTCAGGCAGGAAACCTCCGAAGAAGACGAGACTCAAATCATGATCATCCGGCCCGATAAGAAGGTGACCTGGCTGCTCACGCCTGAAGAGAAAACATATATGGAAATGCCCTATCAGTCTACGGATAAGACATTTGAAGAATGGACGGCCGACAAGGAAAAGAATGCTAAGTTTCTCGGGGAAGAAACCGTTTCCGGCATGCCTTGCAAGAAATACGAAGCCATAGAAGACGGGGAAAAGACTACCTTTTGGATTTCCACGCAATTTCCGTTTCCTATCAAGGTCGATGATTCAGAAGTGACAATGGAGTACAAGAATATCAAGTTGGGTCCGCTTGACGATTCTCTCTTCGAGCTGCCGGCGGGATACGATAAAATGGCTATGCCGATAGTTCCGCCAAAGGAGTAAGGGGCACAAGATATGGTCCTTTTACCGGTGTCGGGCAAATCGCAGTCTTACCAGGTAAACCCGTCAAAGATAATTGCCCTTGGCCTGAACTACCGCAGCCACATTGCGGAAAGCCATTCGGTCAAAGTCAGCGGGTTTACAGAGGATGTCCCGAAAGAACCCATCCTGTTCCCGAAGACCCCAAACGTGCTCATAGGGCCGGACGAACCTATCGTGATACCCTCTTTCCTGCTCGAATACGGATTCGAGGACCTTCGAACCGACTATGAAGCCGAGTTGGCGGTAATAATCGGGAAGAAGTGCAGGAATATAACCGCCGAGGAGGCGTTTGAGCATGTTTTGGGCTATACGTGCTTCAACGATGTCAGCCAGCGCAATATTCAGAACGGCGACCGTTCGGGATGGTTTCGGGGAAAATCTCTGGATACCTTCGGTCCCATCGGACCGCAGATCGTTCTACACAAAGACATCGGGGATCCTCAAGAGCTGCGCATTCAATGCCGGTTAAACGGCAGGACCGTTCAGGATGCCGGCACCGCTCAGATGATTTTCCCGGTGGACGATGTAATAGCATTCATATCAAAAAATTTTACCCTCATGCCGGGCGACATCATCGCAACCGGCACTCCGAGCGGAGTGGGACGAATCCATCATGGAGACATAGTGGAAATCGAAATAGAGAAGATCGGGGTTCTGAGCAATCCCGTGGTGGAAGAGTGGAGGAAATGACTCATCTCCCCACGGGACGCCCAAAACCGTAAAATGGCCAGTCTCCTCAAGTCTCACTTGCAATCGGCCAATTGGCTGAAAAAGTCGTTGCCTTTGTCATCGACGAGGATGAAAGCGGGGAAGTCCTCTACTTCGATCTTCCAGATGGCTTCCATACCCAGTTCGGGGTACTCCAGCACTTCGACTTTCTTGATGTTGTCCTGGGCCAGGATAGCAGCAGCCCCACCGATCGAGCCTAGATAAAAGCCACCGTGTTTCTTGCAGGCGTCAGTCACCTGTTTCGTGCGGTTACCCTTGGCGATCATGACGAGCGAGCCGCCATGAGACTGGAACAGGTCCACATAGGAATCCATGCGGCCGGCGGTTGTCGGGCCGAATGAGCCGGAAGGCATCCCCCTGGGGGTTTTGGCAGGGCCGGCGTAATAGATGGGATGATCTTTCAGATACTGAGGCAGACCCTCGCCCCTGTCGATTCTCTCCTTGAGTTTTGCATGCGCGATATCTCTGCCCACGATTATCGTTCCGGTCAGAAAAACTTGAGTCTTGATCGGATACTTCGACAGCTCGGCCAGGATTTCTTTCATCGGCTTGTTAAGATCGATCTTCACGATGCCATGGTCATGTTTTCCACGGTATTTTGCGGGTATGTATTTTTCCGGATGCGCATCGAGTTCCTCGATCCACAGGCCGTCCTTGTTGATTTTAGCCTTGATGTTCCTGTCCGCCGAACATGAAACTCCCATTGCGACCGGACACGATGCGCCGTGACGCGGCAGCCTGATGATTCTTGCACCCAGGGCAAAGTGCTTTCCGCCGTACTGAGCGCCAAATCCGAGCTTGTAGGAGGCTTTGAGGATTTTCTCCTCCATTTCCAAATCCCTGAACGCCCGGCCCCACTCGTTGCCAGTAGTGGGAAGGGTATCGAGATATCCGGTAGTCGCAAGCTTCACCGTCTTCAGACAGGCCTCAGCCGATGTGCCGCCGATTACGAAGGCTACGGTGTAAGGCGGGCATGCGGCCGTACCGAGAGACCTCATCTTTTCGACCATGAATTTTTCGAGGCTCACCGGGTTCAAAAGAGCCTTCGTTTCCTGGTAAAGCATATTCTTGTTGGCCGACCCGCCGCCTTTGGCAACGAAGAGGAACTTGTATTCCGCCCCGTCGGTCGCGTAGATGTCGATTTGAGCTGGAAGATTGCAGCCTGAATTTGTTTCTTCGTACATGGTCAGAGGGACGGTTTGAGAGTAACGCAGATTTTCTTCCGTGTAGGTTTTATAGACTCCCTTGGAAAGATATTCCTCGTCTTTTACGCCGGTCCAAACCTGCTGGCCCTTTTTGGCGACAATCGTGGCGGTCCCCGTATCCTGGCACAGCGGCAGGACAAACTTGGCGGCTACTTCCGCATTCTGAAGGAGGGCAATGGCTACGCCACGGTCATTCGGA
>Ga0187864_10001664_pt1 | contig 20880 bp, 17 predicted proteins | sample June2016WEW_11_4_FD_132985 | JGI IMG/M metagenome (GOLD analysis project Ga0187864, IMG submission 132985) | Peatland microbial communities from SPRUCE experiment site at the Marcell Experimental Forest, Minnesota, USA - June2016WEW_11_40 | ecosystem: Environmental > Terrestrial > Soil >...
CACGCCCGCAAGGTGCTGATTGCGTTCGGACGTGGCTACGGGATGTTGCCGGACGATCCCAAGGAGATGACCGGCGCACAGAACGAATTTCTGGATCGAACGATCAAGGGGCTGTCCCAGGAAAGCAGGGTGATCTCGGTTCGACTGGCGTTGTTCGCCGAGATGCTCAAGGGGAAGCCTTGGACTCCCGAGACCTTGAAGCAGGTCGGCGGGGCGGAAGGGGTCGGGGTCACGTTCCTGGAGGAGACCTTCAGCGCCCGGACGGCCCCGCCGTCGTATCGCATCCACCAGAAGGCCGCTCAAGCCGTCTTGAGGGCACTGCTGCCCGAGACCGGGTCCAACATCAAAGGGAACATGCGGTCGTACGACGAACTGCTGGTGGTCTCCGGCTACGGCTCCCACCCGAACGAGTTTGACGAACTGCTTCGCATCCTCAACAGCGAACTGAGGTTGATGAGCCCAGTCGAGCCGCAGGGATCGGAAAGCGACGGTCAGACCAAGACGCCAGTGGGCGAGAAGTTCTTTCTGCTCACCCATGACTACCTCGTGCCGTCGATCCGGGAATGGCTGACCCGCAAGCAGAAGGAAACCCGAAGGGGACGGGCGGAATTACGACTTGTGGACCGCTCCTCGCTCTGGAATGCCAAGCCCGAGAACCGGCACCTACCGTCGTTGCTGGAGTGGACAAACATCGGGCTACTGACGAAGAAGAAGGATTGGACTGAGCCTCAGCGCAAGATGATGAGACGGGCGGGAAGGGTGCATGGGCTGCGGGGTCTGGGGCTGGCGGTACTAATCGCCCTGGTCTCGTGGGGAGGGATGGAGGGCTATGGCAGACTACGGGCTTCGGCTCTTGTGGAGTCGCTTCAGAGCTGCGTTACGTCAGACGTTCCTGCCATCGTCAAGCAACTCTCGGGCTACCGCCGCTGGGCTGATCCCCAGTTAGTGCGTGTGGCACAAGGAACCGACGCTCAAAGTCGGGAACATCTGCATGCCAGCCTTGCCCTTCTCCCCGTCGATGCCTCCCAGGTTGATTACCTCTTCAACCGTCTTCTTTCTGCCACACCAAGCGAACTCCCGGTCCTGCGTGATGCCCTGAAACCCCACCGTTCCACCCTGACTCCGAAGCTCTGGACCACGTTGGAGTCGGCGAAGCCGGGCGATGCCAATCTACTTCCTGCCGCCAGCGCCCTGGCCAGCTACTCCTCGGATGACGGCAGGTGGGAAGCAGAAAGCGGTAAGATGGCACAGGAGTTGGTGTCGGTCAATTCCCTCTTGCTCCGACCCTGGATCGAAGCCCTGCGTCCCGTGCGTGGCAGGCTGACGGCCCCGCTCGCCACGATCTTCCAGGCAAAGGAACGCCCCGAGACCGAACACACGCTAGCAACCAACATCCTTGCTGATTACGCCAGCGATGATCTGGATCTGATCACCAACCTCCTGATGGACGCCGACCCCACGGCGTATGCCAATTTCTTCCTCATCGCCCAGCGGCAAGAGGCAAAGACTCTACAGTTCCTCCGGGCGAAGATCGCCAAGAAGGCAACGATACCTGACAGCGACAAGGACTCAGAGATGGTTAAGGATCGCCTGGCGGAACGTCAAGCTCGGGCCGCAATCACCCTGCTTCGCATGGGGAAAGCGGGTGAGATCATACCCTTGCTGCGCCACAGTGCCGACCCCCGACTGAAGAGTTTCATCGTCAACTGGCTCAACCCTCTCGGAGCCGACCCCAAGATCCTCGCCGCCGAACTCGACCGTATCCCGGCAACCCCCAAGCCGACCCCCGCACAGGGTCAGCAGTTCATGGATGCCGTGCTGTTCCATCCCGAAACGTCGAAGCGGCGGGCGTTGATCCTGGCGCTGGGACAGTATGGAGAAGAGGGACTCTCGGCAGAGGACCGGAAGCCGCTGATCGACAAGCTGCTCGCCCTATACGAGAACGATCCCGATGCCGGCATCCATGGGGCGGCGGAATGGACCTTGTGGAAGTGGGGGCGGCAGGAGAGTCTCAAAGAAAAAGATGCGGCGATGCGAGGGAAGGAGCCAGGCGAACACCGCTGGTACGTGAATGGCCAGGGTCAAACGTTTGCCCTGATCGAGGGTCCGGTCGAGTTTCGCATGGGCTCGCCGACGAATGAGCCAAATCGTTCACTGGATGATGAGACGCCTCACCGCCAGATCATTCCCCGCCGGCTCTTCATCGCTGCCAAGGAGGTGACAGTCGAGCAGTTCCAGCAGTTTGTGCAGGCCGACCCTAAACATGAGCAATACGGCACCGCCCAAAACCTTTTGGATCAATACAGCAATCCCAAGCAAGGTGGTCCGATGATCGGCGTTTCCTGGTATGCTGCCGCCGCCTACTGCAACTGGCTGAGCCGCAAGGAGAACCTGCCCGAGTGTTACGAGCCGAACGACGAGGGCCGGTATGCCCAGGCAATGAAGATCCGGGCCGATGCCTTGCGGCGGACGGGCTATCGGTTGCCTACCGAGGCTGAATGGGAATACGCGTGCCGGGCGGGGGCGATGACCAGCCGATATTATGGTCTCTCGGAGGAACTGCTCGGGCAGTATGCCTGGTATCTGACCAACACCTTTGGTGAGCGGGCCCGGCCGTGCGGCACCAAGCTGCCAAACGATCTTGGGTTGTTCGACATGCTAGGTAACGTGTATGAGTGGTGCAACGGCCGGTATGAGGCCTACCCGCCCGACAAAGGTGGCAATGTTAATGATCATATCAACATATATGAATCTATTAAAGACTCGAACACTCGTTTCCTTCGGGGCGGGACGTTCTTCTATATTCCGGCGTACGTGCGCTCGGCGATCCGTCGCCCCGTCGCCCCGTCGTACCGGGACATCTGGATCGGTTTCCGCCCCTCCAGGACTTCCCCTTGATCCACTTTACTCTTCTTCCACTTCCGCTTTTTCATAATTATATTCAAATATGTGTTTACAAAAGAAGCCGATGGGGTCACCGTCGTTGTTCCGGCACCCCGCTTGATCTGATCGGGGCTGCCGGAGTTAGCGCGGTTTGCTCGCGCATTGCATACAGCGATCAAAAAAGGCCGTGGTGCTCATACCTTCTCCCCGCGGGAGAAGGTGCCCCGCAGGGGCGGATGAGGGCTGAGCCGCTTGCTTTGGCCCGCAAATCCCCTCATCCGGCCGTTCCGGCCATCTTCTCCCCGCGGGAGAAGGAAAGGAGGCCCCGCCGCGCCTGCAACACAACGGTAAAACGCGCTAATGCAACCGAAGCCGGAGAGTTCGTCCATGGTGTCACTTCAGTAAGTCCTGTATACGAGGCGAGGGGGCGATCGCGATCGGTTCCTCGAGCTTCGCGGCAATCAGGGTTTGTACAAGAGTTCGAGGTCACCAGAGGCAGGTTATGGCCATTGCTATAACCCGGTCTGGCTATCGCCATACTTATCCAAGAGAGGAAGGGGAAATGTCTTCCTCTGGCCGAGCAAAGATTAGTGACTTGAAGGAATAAGCTTCGCGCCGCAACTCTCTCGGGTGAAATGTCGTGGAACTTATGGTGAGATCGTACCAGGCGAAGCGACAAAAAACGCGAGATTAATCTTTTTTTGGTTGACACCGCCCTGGCCATCGCGTTTCATATCACCTTGTCATTCACAATTCGCTTAACGAAGCCTCCCCTCCCTGTCTGTGAGTCCTTTATCGGAGGTTTTATCAGTGAAAGCCATCTGAGATATCCGAGAAGACCGAGGCATCTCAAAGGGTCGAGCGGTTCCACATTAACCATACCGTCACGGTTTCGGTCTGCGCGCAGCATCGGCAGTTCGAGGTCCCGCTGTCATCCACTTCCAACACGACTTTCAGGCAAGGTGATACTCAATGAGCAGCGCACCACTGGGGGGTGAGAAGGTCGCGGTTCTGGTGGAGAGCGAGTACATCCCCTACGAAATTCGCGCCTACCGGGAGCAATTCGCCGCACTCGGGGCAGAGGTCCACTTCATCGCCCGGCTCTGGGGCCAGCCCAAGCAGACCTTCGTGAGCGACGTCGACACTCCCTTGGGAACTCTCGAGGAAACCCAGAAGAAGCTGGAGTGGATGGACGTAGACATCGATCTGACGAAAACGGATCCGAGCCGGTACGACGCGGTGATCATGTGCGCGAACTACACCAGCGTCCGGTCCCGGTACTTCGAGGCGCCCGAGGGTAGTCCGGTCAATCCGATTGCTGGTTCGAACATCACCGGCAGTACAGTTGGGTGGAGATCACCGAGGAGTCTTCAAGGTTCTTCCGGGTTTTTCCCTTTTTTGATTGACTTCTGTAAGCCTCTTTTGTGTTATGGTCAGCGATTCAATTCATGAAGGCGACTCTGACCCGGGAATATGCTTCTCGAGGAACCCGGTGGTCAGTTGATTGAAGACTTGCACACTTGGGCAAGAGCAATGCGGGGATCTTGCAGAGGGCCCGGACGGGCTTGGGATTTCCGTCCCAAGAGACTCTGAGCAAGTTATATTCGTATGTCCAACGCTTTCAGAAGGAGAGCCCGGATGAAGCAACGGATCAACTACTACAAAGACTTGGTGGCGGACTACTCGCGGCCGGAGCCCGTCTCTCCCTCGATTGCGTCAAAACTCATCGAGGACGCCCATCGGTTCATCGCCCTCAAGGAGAAGGAACTCCCCACCATCGGACCCGATTATCCCCTCGCGCAGATCGAGAAGGAGAACAAGGAGTGGTGGCCGACCCACTGCGAGGCTCTCCGGCGCGGCCGCGGTGACCTCCTCACGCTCGAGTATCACAAGGACCTCGTGTATTTTTGCCAGGACGGTCCTTTCTACGGTCTCGACCAGCAGAAAGAGCGGGAGAAGCACTGGTGGGCCCTGATTGCCCAGCCCGGGGTGATCATGTGCTGGCCGATCGTAATGTTCCACCACGAGTTCATCTGGTTCGAGTGGAACTGCATCGATGTCGAGACCCGGGAGACGATCGCCAAGGGCAGCGTCGCCTGGGCCCGCCGTGGCCATCGCGGTGCGTGCCACTTCAAAGGCGAGCAGTTGACCTTCTATCGCGACGTCTTCGCCTCGGACGAACTGGTCAGGTTGATCACGGTCTGAGCGGATCGGGTTGCGAGTGGGTCGTTTGGTGGCTCACTCAAAACGGCAAAGCAGGGGATGCCAGACATGAAGCCCATCGAAAAGGAGAGCATTCGCCTCGTGGACTGGTCGGGTCATATTGACTTCGGTCGGACCGAGGTATTCGCCCCGAAAACCGAAGATGAGGTTGTGGCCCTCGTGCAAAGCTGCCGGGCCGCCCGAAAGAAGCTTCGGGTGGTCGGCCGCCGAACGTCTTGGAATGCGCTCTGGTACTGCAAGGACGTCATGATGGCGAGCGACCGTCTCGATGCTGTCAAGGAGATTGACGTCGCGGGCCGCACGGTCACGTGTGATGCGGGGGTTCCCCTGTCGGTCCTCCACCCGGTCCTCTGGGAGAAAGGGTTGACTCTCAACTGCGCGCCCGGAATTGACTGGGTGTCGGTGGGTGGCGCGATCAGCACTGGCAGCCACGGCTCCGGATATGCAAGCCTCTCGTCGAGCATGATCAGGTGCCGGTTGATCACGGCCGCCGGGGAGGTTGTCGAAATCGGAGAAGGGGATGACCGGCTGGACGCCGCGCGGATTTCGCTCGGAATGCTCGGCATACTAACCTCGGTCACGCTGCGGGCCGTGCCCGCGTTCCACGTCCGTGTGAGGCGCAGTCACATACCTACCGCAAGTTGGAAGCGGTTTCTCGAAGAGGGCGAAATGTCCTATGTCCTCTGCTTTCCGTACACGGATTCGTCCGTCCTGATCAGGGTGGATATCCTTCCGGACCCGGCGGAGGTTCCAAGTGGTAAGTCGGTCCTGCCGCGGGGAGGCGGTCTCCAGCCCCCGGCCAACCTCGAGGGGACTCGGCCTGAGGAGAACGTTGAGTTTAGCCCCAAGGCCGTCAGGAGGGCAGTCTGCGCGCTGGCCAACATCGAACCATCGACGTTCCCGGCGCGGAATCGCTACCTGATGGAAGCTTTCTTCGGAGATTCCGAGGATTCCGGCGCCGCGCACGAGATGTTGATGTCTTACCAATCAGAAGCGATTTCCGGGGCGGAATGGGCTGTGCCGGTGAGGCAGTTCGACGCGGTGCTCTCGGAGTTCCAGGAGGGGATCGCCAAGGGAGAGCTGTACCTGCCCGCGCTGTGGTTCAAGAAGGTCCATGCCGAGACCGCCTGGCTCAGTGCTGCCGACGAGGACTGCGTTCAGTGCGGCATATACCATAACGTTATCGAGGGGACGCCGTCGCATGTCGAAGAGACCGTAACGCGCGTGGAGCGGATCATGGTCAGGCACGGCGGGCGCCCCCACCTTGGCAAGCTGATCTTCATGTCGCCTTCAGAACTGAAGCAGCTGTACCCGCGCTGGAACCAGTTTGACACACTCAGGCGCCAGATGGACCCTGACGGCACGTTCTGGACCGAGCTCATCGAGGCCCGCTTCGGGGAAGGCATAGCGGAGACGGGCCCGAGGTGATCACTAGGGTCAGAAGGCCTGGTCAGGCGGCCGCTTTTCCACGTGTGTTCAGGGCGGTACATCGGAATCAGGATCGTGAAAGGGTATGTCTTTCGGAACTCGCCAAGGAGTCAGATCAAATGGCGGAGCGGATCTCGGGCGTGATGGCAAAGTCGGTCGTGCGCCTCTTCGCAAGGGGCGAGGCGTTCGACTCGGCAGGGTTCGTCAGCTTCTTCACCGACAAGCCGGTGTACCAGTTCGGCAACGGCGAGCCTTGCCTCGACAAGCCGGCGATCAAAGAGTCGGTAACGGCGTTCTTCGCGGGCGTCGACGCCCTTTACCACGACATCAAGACGTTGACGGAGGTCGGCGACACCGTGTTCGTCGAGATGGATGTCATGTACTGGCGCAAGGACGGCAGTTCCGTCACCCTCCCCTGTGCCGACATCGTCCGCTTCGACGGCGACAAGATCCAGGAGTTGCGGATCTTCATGGACGCAGGGCCCGTATTCAACGCGTCGGTCCTCATCCCTGCGACGTCCTCGGTTATGACGGTGGGCGGGGGTGGGCATGTCACGCCACCCGGTTTCATGAAAGATTTTTTTTCCAAAGATCCCGAAGGCAGGGCGCGGGTCACCCAGGGGCTCGGACCGAAATGGGCTGTGGCCGGCCCGAAGTGGAACATCTAGGAGAGCACGCCCGTGTCGAAACCGACTCCCGAAGAAAAGCAAGGTCCCATGTCCAAGCAGGGCTTGGTGAAGGCTATGCAGGCGGCGGCTTTCGCCAAGGATTGGGCGTTGTTCAAGTCATACTTCGCCGACCAGGTCTACTACAGGGTCGGCAACGTCACGGAAGTGAAGGGCCCGGAGGCCGTCGCATCCTACCTCAGGGATCTCCCCTCGAACGGCCTGACGATCACCCGCATGGACGTGCGGGGTGCCTGGGAGACGGAAGCCGTGGCCATCGCGGAGTACACCATGGGGGGGACGCGTGGCGATGGACGGGCCGTTGAATACCCTTGTGTTGACATCTACCGTTTCGAGGGCGACAAGTTCATCGACTGGCGGGTGTACGCGATCGAACCCATGTTCGTGAATGACCCCGGCGCCGTCACCGTCAAGCGCCCGACGGTGGCGTCGCGGGAGCCCGGAGGGACGCCAACGGACCCGCAACGCATCGTCAACACGTTCCAGATGGCCCTCCGAGACGGGGACAGGGCGACGGCTCTCTCGCTGTTAACGGGAGACGCCTTGGTAAAGGTCAGCGACCGCCCGGAAGTGGAGAGTCCGCAGTCCATCCTGGAGCACGTCCAGGAGATCTTCTCGAAGCGGTTGAGGCCCACCGGCGCGGAGCCCCTGGACGTCTGGGACTTCGACGAGGTGATGCTGGTGGAAATGATCGTCCAGGCAAGCCGCGTTCGCGACGGCCGAGCCGTGGAGTACCCGTGCGTCGAGAGCTACCGCTTCGGGGACGGCAAGATCCGCGAGTGGCGGATCTATCCGATCGTGACGACCCTGCTGGCCTCCGAAGGTTAATGGGCAGCAAGTCCAGTCGGCGGTCCAGACCCGGTCCAGTTCCGGCCGGGTCCGACCGGGGAGGAGGTGAGTTTTGGAGAATCAACCATCCGCGACGGTCTTCGACAGGATCTTCCATTTCAACATCAACTGCACCAGCCTGGAAAGGACCGTGCCGTTCTACCAGATGCTCGGCTTCAAGGTGGTGCTCGACTTCGGGGACGGCATGGAGAGCCGGGAGATGGCCAAGGCCTTCGGCCTGGAGCAGGCGAGGGTCAAGGGCGTCCACCTCCGCCTGGGTGACGACGCGGACGCCACCCGTATCGATTTGCTCGAGTTCCAGGCACCACCGCCGGATGGCACGCCCTATCGCTATCTGAACCACACCGGGATCGCCCGGATGTGCCTGCATACCTCGGACATCCAGCGCGACTACCGGGACCTCAAGGAAAAAGGCGTGGCATTCCTCTCCGAACCGCAATTGCTTCCGGGGACCAAAGTCACCATCGTCTGTTTCAAAGATCCTGACGGCACTTACATCGAACTGCTGGAAGGCGACTTCTAGGCGTCGTCTTCTGGGCGACTTCACGCCGGAATCGTCGGCATCACGGCGGACTGACGGGGCGCGAACGCACACAAACGCTCGAAAGGCGAGATCCATGGCCAAGGCGTTACTGATCCACGATCACAGCGGTATCAACTTAAGTCCGGGCCCTCAACAGGAGATCTTCTACAAGGTCACCGGTGACGACACGGACGGCCTCTTCGACTACTTCGACCTCCGGGTCGGCCACCTCGAAGGGTTCCCGATGCACATCCACGTCGGTCAGCACGAGACGTTCCATGTCGTCGAGGGCGAGCTCCTGCTCCAGGAAGGCGGCGTATGGATCGTCGCGAAGAAGGGCGATTTCGTCTTCGTCCCCAAGAATTCCGTCCACACCTTCGTGAATGTCCGACGCACGGTCGCGCATTCCGTCGGCGTCATCTCCCCTGGCGGCTTCGACAAGTTCGTCGCGGGGATGAAGGCGGAATCGGAGTCCACGGGCGGTCATCCCGACCCCAAGAAGGTTGAGGAGCTGTGCGTTCAATACAACCAGAAGTTGACCGGGCCGACCCTCGCCGTCTCCCTCCGCTTGAATCCCGAGCCGGAGAAGGCCGCGGAGTTCGAGAAGGAGCTGGATACGCTCCAGGGCAACTGGACCCTCGTCGCCAGCGAGGGACGTGGGCAGAAGATTTCGGCCGAGGACATGAAGAAGCATTCGGGGATCGTGGAAATTGACGGGAACAAGATGAGGATTTATGTCAAGGACATGCACGACCTCGAAGGGGTGGCACGGTTCGACCCGACCGTGACGCCCAAGACCATCGATTACTTGCACGTCGGCGACGGCGACCCAGACAAGGGAAAGATGGGCCTGGGGATCTACGAGCTGCAGGGGGATATGCTGACGATCTGTTGGGCGATCACGGGCTTGAATGACGGCCGGCCTTCGCAATTCTCGAACGGGCCGAACGAGAATCAGGCCATCAACACCTACGTTCGCCAGAAGGATTGAGGGGCTCGCCGCGCCCGGCAAGCCGCGGACGCTGCCGGGTCCGATCTCGGGGGATTCGATCACCCGGGGTCCATTCAACTGGAAAGGGACACCTGTGACAGGCAACACGGATTACTCCCCGCGCGACAAGGACGCACGGTTGACGTTCTACGTGCTCTTGTGGAAGCGCCGCGGCATCACGCTGGAACAGTTCGACGACTACTGGCGGGACGTACACGGGCCGGTCTGTGCCCGGTTGCCAGGCCAGTTCCAGTACTGGCAGTACCACGTCGCGCATAACGAAGGAGGCCTTTTCCCGGCCGTCGAGGGGGTCGAGGGCCGCACTGCGGATGAGGACCAGTTCGACGGGATCGCCGAGCTGACGTTCCGGTCGGCGTCCGATCGCCAAGCGTGGATCGACGCGTCCACGATCCTGATGGCCGACGAGCACAACCTCTTCCGCAAGGCGATTGGATACATCACCGCCCCGGGAAACTCTCGGACCCTGATCGACGGAATAGAGGTCGGCGACCCAAACGGGGGCGTGGGCGCCGTGAAGTTCCACGTCCTGGTGAGGAAAGCGGACCAGGTCGGGCTTGGTGATTTTCGCCAGTACATGACCGAGCGGTTCGCCCCAGCGGCGGCGGGCAGCCCTCACGTGTTGAAATTCCGATTGCACCTCTTCGAGCCCCTGGACACCGGACGGCCCGAAGCGGCTGGCGTCGTGCATGACGAGGCACCTGAAAAGCAGTATCACGCGGGCTTCGAGATCGGCTTCCGCAAGCCCCTGGTGATGGAAGCGTTCTTTGCCTCGGAGACCTATGCCGCCGTGGCAGGAGAACTCCCCAAATTCGTTCAGAAGCTCGCCCCCTTCCCCGAGCGCAATGTTTATACGTTCGTCTACAACGGTCGGATGACGGTTGCTGGCCAGCGGGGATCGCGGGCGGCTGAGATGATCGACAGCCTCGGAGCGCTCAACCAACTCAAGGACGACATCCTCGACCTCGTGCTTGGCAAAGGTGTTCGCTAATCCCACGCAGAGACGAAAGGAGGGCTCGATGGCGCCAAAGAACGCGGTCCTGGACGACAGAGATCTTCAGGAGAAATTGCGCCAGATCAACCCCAAGTTCGGTGATTTCTGCATTCGGGTCGCGGGGGAGGCATGGGGCCTTCCTCACCTAGACCAGAAGACCAAGGCCTTGATCATCATCGCAGTCGACGTCGTGATCCAGGATCAGGTCAGCCGGACGAGTCCATTTGGCGCCCACGTGCAAATGGCCGTGAAACAAGGAGCCTCTCGAGAAGAGATCGAGGAGGTCTTGCTGCTCATGTGCGTTTATGCCGGCTTCAACAAGGCCGCAGGCTACTTCGGTCTGCTGGACGATGTTCTGGGTCCGGCGGCTGCCAAAGCGTGATGATGTCGCCTGTCCCGTCTCCTCGACCATTTCATGAGCCGGGGTCGGCTCCTCAACCGGCACCTTATTCCAGGAGTTCCTCATGGTCGCCAGTACGGCTGCTAAGGGAAAGATCGGGGTCCTCATCGAGGACCATTATGATCCGACCGAGTTCGAGATGTTCAACGAGTACTTCCCACAGCAGGGTTACGAAGTCGAATACGTCACCCATCTCTGGGGCAACCCCTCCGTCACCTATTGGGCCAACCCCGAGGATGGCGTGATCAAGAATCAGGTCAAGGTGACCGTCGAGGTGAACTCCGTCAAACCGAGCGATTACAAAGCCGTCCTCTTCATCGGCGCCTATGCGATGGACCGACTGCGCTACCAGGAGCATGTGACGAAGGGGCAGGCCAACCAGGCCCCTGCCGTCAACTTCCTGCGCGCGGCATTGAGAACCAAGGGGTTGAAGATCGGCACGATCTGCCATTCCCTTTGGCTCTTCTGCGCGGACCCATCGCTCATCAAGGGCCGCAAGGTCACTTGCGCCCACAACATCATCTGCGATGTCGAGAACGCTGGCGGTGAGGTCGTGTACGACGAGAGAAAAAAACAGGTCCAGGAGATCGTGATCGATGGTGATCTCATCTCGGCCTGGCATCCCAAGGTCACCAAGGAGTTCATGGAGACGATCGTTCAGGAGATCGAGAAGGGCTCGTAGCCGCCCGCGGGATTCGTCGCGTTGCCGGTTCGATGCGACGCCTGGGGACGACTGCAGTCGGGTTGACCCACCACTCGTCCAGGAAACGACTCACAGGCATTTAGTCCTCACACCTTGACCTGCTTCCGGGAACGGAGAGTCGATGATCGGCCAGGCTCGCCTTAAGGGTAGGAAGATCGCTGTCCTCGTTGAGAACATGTTCATTCCCGACGAGATCGACGCGTATCGTCAAGGCTTTTCGGATCGGGGAGCCGAGGTCCACCTCATGTCCAATCTCTGGGGACAGGAGAAGTTGACATTCGTCAGTACCGTCGACCAACTGGAAGTGAACCTCGAAGAGACGAGGAAGCGGCTGCAATTGTTGGATGTCTCGATCGACTTCCAGACGGTGAACGTCCACGACTATGCCGCAGTCATCATGGCCGCCAGTTACGCGAGCGTTCGACTTCGTTACTTCGAGCCCCCCCCAGGGGTGCCGATCCGTCCGGAGATGACCCGCACCGCGCCAGCCGTAAAATTCTTCGCGGAGGCAATGCGGGATCCACGTATCGTCAAGGGCGCCCTGTGCCATGCTCTGTGGCTGCTGACACCGACTCCCGAACACCTGGCCGGGCGCAGGGTGATCTGCCATGAGGTCGTACTGGCCGACATCGCCAACGCGGGAGCCATCTACACGCCGTCGGCCGACAATGTCGTCGTCGACCGCGACCTGGTGACGGGCCGGGCGTGGCATGACGTGATCCCGTACATCGATGCCATCGCGGAACAGATCGTCGGCCTGGAGCGGGAGCGTGCCAGGCCGTCGAAGGAGGGGTAAGAGAATGACACCCGCGACGACGACGAAGGCGGAGCCGTCCAAGGCGGCCCGTCCGTCTTCCACGAAGATCTCCGTGCAGTTCGTCTATGCCCCGGGTCTGAAGCGCGCGGTCTTGCGGAACGTCCGCCTCACCGGGAGCTGGGACCGGGAAGGCCGTTATTCCGACGACTGGTCCACGATCCCGATGGAGGAATACACCGGCGAGGACGGCTGCCCCTGCTACCGGGCCGCAGTCGGGCTGGATGAGTCGCAAGTCGGCTGGACGTTCCACTGGGGCGTGGTCGTCGACGGCCCGGCCGGGAGCGACAAGTGGGGCATCACCACCGAGAATTGCGACGCCCGCTCGTCCAACAGGTCGCGCACCTTCTTGCTGCGATCGCGGGACGGCGATGCCGTCCAGCAGGAGCGCTACTACCTGACGCACAACCGCCGCCTGGGCGCCCAAAAGCATCGGCGAGACGGGGCGACGAAGGACGGCATCCGCTTCTCGGTCTGGGCGCCCAACGCCCGGAAGGTCGAGGTCGTCTTCGGCACGTTCTTCGACGTCAACGACCCCAAGCGGACCCCCCGCGACGACCCGCTGCCGGCAACCTCGATCGCCGGCGGCTACATCGCCGACGACGGCCAGGGGATGCACCCCGAGCGGGGACCGTTCCCGATGACCCGGGGGGATGACGGCGTCTGGGTCACGGACGAGAACGACCCTCGGCTGGCGGACTTCGCGGCCTTCGATCACAAGCCCTACATATACCGGATCACCAAGGACGACGGCACGGTCACCTACAAGAGCGACCTGTACTCGCGCTGCCAGGTCGGCAGCGGGATGTTCGACCCCAAGGGCCAGCCCTTCTCCGACCTGACCCGCAAGCTCGACGGCCCCGGCAGTTGCTCGGCCGTGGTCGACTCCGACCAGGTGACCGCATTCTTCGAGGATCCCCAGGGACGCTGGCCCGAGTCGGATTGGGTGAAGGCGGAGGAGTTCTGGAAGGACGAGAAGGACCTGATCAGCACGGCGAAGCCCGTCCCACGCCGCGTCGACGACCTGGTGATCTACGAGCTGCACGTCGGGGCCCTCGGGGGTCCAGAGAAGCAGGGACCCGGCACGCTCAAGGACGCGATCGAGCTGCTCGACTACCTGGTCGACCTGGGGGTCAACGCCGTCGAGCTGCTGCCGATGTCCCAGTTCAGCGGCGAGGAGAACTGGGGCTACGGCACGTCGCACTACTACGCGATCGAGTACAGCGGCGGCGGGCGCGACCAGTACAAGTATTTCATCAAGGCGTGCCACCGCCGCGGAATCGCGGTCATCTTCGACGTGGTCTACAACCACTTCACCCCCAACGCCGGGCGGGCCGAGTGGGGGTACGACACCAACGACGTCGTGAAGAACCCGTACTACTGGTACGAGGGCGTCCCCTCCGACTATCCCGCCTACCAGCAGGCGGTCCCGGAGGACGTCAGGGACTTGGGGGGCTACGTCGACAACATGTCGACGGGCTTCGCCCCGCGGTTCTACGAGGAGATGGTCCGGAAGATGTTCATCAGCAGCGCCGTCATGCTGATGGAGGAGTTCCACATCGACGGGTTCCGCGTCGACCAGACCACGTCGATCCACTCGTACAACGTGCTCCACGCCGACGGCCGGCCCGTGCCCAACGCCAACCTCTTCGGCGCCAAGTTCCTCCGCGAGTGGACGAGCACTCTGCGGCTGATCAATCCCGACGTGATCCTGACCGCCGAGGACCACTCGGGCTGGGACAAGGTGACGCAGTCGACCGAGATCGGCGGGCTGGGCTTCGACAAGGCCTGGTACGCCGACTTCTATCATCACCTGATCGGTGACACCGACAAGGGGAGCGATTACGCCAAGCTGATCAAGACCGCCGGCTTCGGCGACGACCGCGCGATGGCCATGGACTACTTCGCCGGGGTGCTCGGCGACAGCGGGGGCAACCAGGTCGTCTACAACGAGTCGCACGACGAGGCGGGCAACGCCCAGGGCACCAAGCGGACGATCGTCGTGGCCGCCAACGGCGCCCCGCTGGTCGGCGAGACGCGGCGGTACGCGGAGGCCCGGTGCCGCTTCGCCTTCGGCACCACCGTCCTGTCGGCCGGAACCCCCATGTTCCTCTTCGGCGAGGAGGTCGGGTTCGAGAAGGACTTCCTCTACGACCACATCTTCGCCAACCGGGAGGATCTCGACGGCTATCGGAAGACGAGCGGCCAATTCCTCTTCGCCTTCTACCGGGACCTGATCCGCCTGCGGCTGGCCAGCCCGGGGCTGCGCACCCGCCTGATCGACATCCTCCACGTGCACGACGCCAATCGCGTGCTCGCCTGGAGGCGATGGGGCGAAGGCGAGGACTACCTCGTCCTGGCCAGCCTGAACAACCATCCGTTCCGGGACGGCTACACGATCGCCAATCCGCGGCTCCCCGACGGCCGCTGGAGGGAGGTCTTCAACAGCGACTCCGACCGCTATGGCGGGGATAACGTCGTGAACAACGGGACCGTGATCCTCGCGAGCGGGGGTGCCTTGCACGCGGTGATCCCGGCCAACGGAGTCATCGTCCTGAAGCGCGACTCTTGAGCTCAGTCCGACGTCGTCCCCGGTCCGCGACATCCGCCGCGGACTTTGCTTGATTTCCCCGAGCGGGAGTCCGAACCCCGGCGGGACGGGCTCACCCCTACCGCCACATCACCTTTGGGAGTGCACCGATGCCGCAGAACTACACGCAGTACATGTCCGTGCTGGGGACCGCTGGCGAGATCGACACGAGCGGCCCGCTCCCCTCGTTCACGATCCGGACCCGCGGCGGGGACGTCGTCAAGGCGACGATCTCCGAGACGACCTATTTCGCGGCCCTCCAGAACCTCGACCGGCTCGACCGGGACCGGATCCCCGACCCGGCCATCGACCCGATCCAGAAAGACACCAGCCCCCTGGCCGAAAAGCTGAAGAAGTACGTGGTCCCCGGCCGTCTCATCGCCGCCGAGGGGATCTACCAGGCGCACGGCGGCCGCGAGTGGTTCGACGCCAAGGCCGTCTACGTCCTCTACTCGCACCTGAACATGCTCATGTTCGAGCACACCCACTGGTGGATCACACAGATCGCCGCGATGGGCGACAAGTGGCTCAACGACCTCTTCCACGACAAGCGCAACTACCAGATCGATGACTTCGTCGCGTTGTACCAGACCAACCTGAACATCCTCGGCCTGCCGAGCGACGACAACATCCAGGAGATGGCGACTCTCTCCCGCCTGATCTACGGCCTCTCCTCGGCCTACCTCATGACGGGCGACATCCGGTTCTACCTGGCAGCGAAGGCTGGCGTCGAGTTCCAGCGCGACGCCTTCCGCAGCCTCAGCGCTGACGGCCGCTTCTGCTTCTGGGCCTTCGGCCGCCGCCGCGGGAAGTACGGCACCAAGCTGATCATCCCATCGGAGAACCCTGACGACCTCGGCACCATCCCGCTCTACGAGCAGATCTACGCCCTGGCCGGCCTGACCCAGTTCTACCGCATTTCGGCCGACTGGGAGGTGCTCCACGACATCCGCCGGACTATCGCCTCGTTCAACCAGTTCTACCGCGACCCGCAGGACGGCAGCTACTTCTCGCACATCGACTACGCCACGTTCAGCCCCCACAGTCCGAGCCTCGGCCCGAATCGATCCCGGAAGAACTGGAACTCGATCGGCGACCACCTGCCCGCCTACCTCATCAACCTCGTGCTGACGCTCGACCCGCTCCCCATCGGCCGCGAGGACGACCTCCGCGAGTTCCGCGACCTATGCATCAAGATGGTCGAGGTCACATCCAGCCTGATCGCGGACAAATTCTTGGACGAGAACGCGGACATCCCTTACGTCAATGAGCGGTTCGATGCCAACTGGAAGCCCGACCACTCCTGGGGTTGGCAGCAGAACCGCGCCGTAGTCGGGCACAACTTGAAGATCGCCTGGAACCTCACCCGCGTGGCCCACTTCTACAGGTCGAAGGGGCAGGACGCGCAGGCCGAGAAGTTGATGAAGGTGGCGAACAGGCTCGGCACGAGTATGGGCAAGGTCGGGATTGACCAGTTCCGGAGCGGCTGCTTCGACGCGGTTGAGCGGGAGCCTCGGCACGGCCGGCCGGTCGAGTTCGCCTGGGGGAATACCAAGGATTTCTGGCAGCAGGAGCAGGCCATCCTGGCCTACCTGATCCTCAACGGCTATACCGGCAACCCGGATTACCTCCAGCACGCCCGGGAGATGGAGGCGTTCTGGAACCTGTTCTTCATCGATCGGGATCGGGCCAGCGTCTTCTTCCGCGTCACGGCCGACGGCCTGCCCGTCATCGCGGGTAACTACTCCGACAAGGGCGGACACGCCATTGCCGGCTACCACTCGTTCGAGCTGAACTACCTGGCCCACACCTACAACCGGGCCTTCAGCTACCGGGAGCGGCGCGATGATAATGTCTTCTGCATGCACTTGAAGCCCCACGTCAACAGCGGGCAGAGATCGATCAACGCCCTGCCCGACTTCTTCGGCCCCGACGATCTCGAAGTCTGCGCTGTTGTGATCGACGGCGTGCAGCGCCAGAACGTCCCACCCGATCAGTACCAGATCAAGCTGGAGCTGTCTGAACTGGGCTCGGACGTGGCCGTGGAGCTCCGGCCGACCGAGGCCAGGAACGAGCGGAACAAGCGGGGATCGGGTGGATAACCGTCCGACTCGCCCGAAGCTCCAACGATCTCCGCAGATGGCACCGTGCAGTGTCGACTCGCCGGCGCCATTCGCAGGTGGGCTGCGTCGGGCTCTGGCTTCGGAGTGGAGCGTCGTAGTCATCCTGGTCCCTTGTGGTGCCGGCGTCCCACCTGCATCCGGGGGATGTCGACGGGACGCCGGCATCACAAGAACGCATTCGATCGATTGATTGTTTCGCGACTCCGAAAGGGTCAACGGTGCCTATCAACTGGTCACGCTCGGTCCCAACGCGGGGCAATATCAGCGGCTCCACGATCAGCCGATCCGTGAATCCTTTCAGGATCTCGACCTGGATTGGGCGTCGAGCCTGGCGGTCCTGGGGGCGGAGCAGCAGTCCGCCCTCAACGGAAAATGCAGCGTCGTCGGACTGTGGTACGGAGGAGACTCCCCGTTCGAGGGGGAGCCCGAGCACCGGGCGGCCTTGAAGTCGCTGATGGACATGGGCGTGGTCGTCTTCCCGCTCTGCGGGGACATCACCCGGTTCACGCAGCAGATCCCCAAGGAGCTCCAGCCGATCGGCGGCACGCAGTGGGATGAGGCGCGCGTCACGGGCGACGTCCTGTCGGTTTACCGAGCAATGACGTCCAAAAGCTTTCGTGCGTCCATCACGAAAATCCCTGAACCACCTCCGCGCGTCGGATTGTCCGGATCTCGACTCCCGTCGACCCAATAATACACCTGCCATGGATTTTGCTGATGGCACGCGTACTGCCGTGGAATGGGCAACGAGTGGTATCCGAACTTGCCGTTCAGGGCAAGCTGCCAAGCGAGGGGCGACTTTCCGTAGAACGTTTCGCGCTCGACATGGAAGTAACGTCCAGCTTGCTCGTTGATACCCCGTACCACAACTTGGTGCGTTCGGTCCGATGGAGGCATCCATTCGGCCGCGACCGCCACCAGTTTATCCTTGGTATCGGACGGGCTGTCCATGCCACAGGCAGCGATTGCGACCTGCGCAGGGATATTTGGCGCGGCCGCCAATACGGCTGCCAACGTTCGGTGGTCCTGACTGCGCGACTGCAGTAACTCAGCGGCGGGCAGTCCAGCGCTCCCGAGGATGTCGCCGCCCGTATCGAACACCACAATCCCGTCCAGTTCGGTATTCTCACCTTCAGCGCCGCTACAGGGGGCGTTAAGGCAATATGCCAGCCTCTCGACCAACGTATCTGTGCCATCGTCGATGACCATCACAACCTCGGGCGGGGCGGCGGCGGTGCTTCCACGAAGGGGCCCGGCCGCCAGGAATTCCGTGAATCGGAACTTCGCACCTTCTGCGCGACGCGTGTCCTCCGTCACTCCGTATACGCCGTCGGCAAGTACCCTGTGGCCCTGCAGACGGATCTCCGTCGGACTGCTGCCATCGGGTGCCTGCGATGACGGCTTGGAGCGCCGCACGGCAACGATTCGGTCCACGTGCACGCCGAGGTCGCCGAGGATTTCCGCGTAAAGGCGGGCGTTGGCGGGATCCGCCCCCCCGCCGGCGGCGACGATCCCGATCCGCGCCCCTTTCTTATGCCCGAAATCATGGCTTTCGTCGAAACGCCGCGTTAGTGTCGTCGGTATTAGATCGGCGGTACGGTTGCGCCCATGAGCCTTCAGCACAGGGCCATCACCGCTAAGACGGATCTCTACCAGCCGGAAATCCACCTCCTTTGCGCAGTCGCGCAGGTGATCGATCACGACCTTCACAACCCCGGTAGCCTTGCCGTCTCTGATCGACTGTGTATAGGCGACATCAAGAACGCGTGCCTCGGCATCTAAGGCGGCAGCAACGCCACTGCGCTTCTCCACCACCTGTACGAGGTCGGGCATGTACTCCGGAAGGATAGCAAGATCATTTACGAACCCAGTGGCACTCAGGCAGTTCACCAACCGCGCCACCGGACCCCATAGACACGTCGCGAGCGACGTGCAGGCCGGCAGGTTACCAACGAAGACTTCTCGGTTGGCACATCCGCTGAACTCAGCGAAGCCCATCAGCAGTTCCCGCCCTTGAGCGGGAGTCAGCCAACGCAACTGACAGCCTACGCGGATAAGGGCAAAGTGAACGACGTTGTCTGCGTCAAGCCCAAGCTTCTCGCCGCGGCGCTTGTAGTAGTTCTTCCAAGCTCCGACAACGTCGTACTTTCCGGCCCGCAGCCCATCCAGCGACTGCAGCGCCGGGTTCACCGCCTCCCAGGTGGCCCGGTTGACCACGGCGGAGCCGGCACCTGGGGGCAATCCCGCCTGCCCCGCCAAGTCGAGCAGAGCCTCAGCGACCAGCAGATCGTACGCTGCGTCGGAGAGGTCGCGGATCCCTGCCAGCGAGGCGGCGGGACATTCGCCCTGAACGAACTGCAAAAGGTTAAAGTGCGCGGCGAGCACCTCGAGGAACTCGGACTGCCCTGGATCTGGCCAGGCTTCGACCGCCGACAAGAAGCTGCTGGGGGCAGCAGCGAATACCTCAGCCAGCGCTTCGTCATGCCCCGGAGGGGCCGAGGTGCCAAGCGCCTGCTGATGAAGATCGTGCACCCACGGCGCTTTGCCGATATCGTGCAAGAGCACCGCCGCGCCAAGCCGGGCGAAACCGGGATGCGCCTGATCCGGCGCCACACGTCGAATTCTTGCGCAGAAATCCTTGAAAGCGTGTTCCGGCAGCTCCAGCTTTGCCTTACGCTGAGGAGCGATGAACGCTTCATATGCGGCTAAGGGGTCGGAAGCGGTACATGCCGCCAGGACCCACAGGCTATTGAGCGTCTTCGCCCGCTCCTTGTTCAGCAAAGGTACTGCTGGGTCGAAATGGACGAGCTCGGTACGAGCAACCAGTTCTTCGATGCGCCCAGGGGCGACATACAGGTCTGCAATCAGTTGAGCAAGACACATGGGATGCTTCCTTCAGAATGGGGTTGGAAGTGGCCCCAACCCGGAGGAGAACGCCGTGAAGACGCTGTTGCGCTTCGACGCAAAGTTTACCAACCTGATCGTCGCCATGCTCTCTTGCTTTGACCGCGTGATCTTCAAGGGCTATCTGCCCATCACCAACGGACCGGCTCTCGAGGGGTTCGTCGATCACGTCCTCAAGATTCGACGCATCGACTTCATGGCCTTCGCTGAGGAACAGTCCGAGACCCTGGTCGATCTCGCCAAACGCCTGGCCCAAGAGGCCGGTGCCGAGTACCACTACCTCCAAGGCGCCCACCGAGGATAAGCTCGTCGACAAGTTCCTGCGACAGCGGCCGATCAGCGAAGGGCTGATCTGCGTCCTCTGCTGCATGGAATGCTGCCCCAGCTTCAAGCCGGCCCCCGCCAAGGACCGCCCCCGCCTGGTCAACGCACGCCGGCAGCAGCGCGTGCTCTACTTCTACTTCCTCGATGCCGAGTTGGGCCTGATCCAGGAAGGGGAAAGGGGTCATCACTGAATAGCGCTTTCTTGACCCCTAAGCCGGCATCAAGCGTTTACATGCGTGTCCTCCAGGCTCCTTCGCCTCTCACACGGTCGATATCAGTGATGTCCCCTTTTCCCTCACCTCCTTACCCGACCTGTGGGGGGCAACCCCCAGAGCGACCCGGCCCGCGAAGGAATATACTCCAGAACGCGGGGCAACAAGATCCGGTCCAGCTCGCGCTGCGCTTGTGCGTACAGGTCCTGCGTTTC
>Ga0187864_10001667_pt1 | contig 20862 bp, 17 predicted proteins | sample June2016WEW_11_4_FD_132985 | JGI IMG/M metagenome (GOLD analysis project Ga0187864, IMG submission 132985) | Peatland microbial communities from SPRUCE experiment site at the Marcell Experimental Forest, Minnesota, USA - June2016WEW_11_40 | ecosystem: Environmental > Terrestrial > Soil >...
GCGCCGCAGCTCGCACAGCCCATCTTCACCGCTCGGCGTTTGAAATCGAACGTTCGGCTGGCTGAGGCTCAGCGCGACCACGCTCTGGTGCAATACGAGAAGACGATTCAAACGGCTTTCACCGAGGTATCGAACGGACTGATCGCCCATCAGCGGGTACGCGAGAGCCGGGTGAGGCAGGAAGCGCTGGTTTACGCGCTTGAAGATCGGCTTCGGCTGGCCTATTTGCGCTACCGGGGTCGAGTGGATACGCAACTCGACGCTTTGGACGCCGATCGCGATTTGTTCTCAGCCGAGCTGTCCTTATCGCAGATCCGCCTGAACGAAACGCTGACGATCGTGCAACTTTACAAAGCGCTCGGCGGAGGTTGGCAATGAAGTTTATCCTCGGAACTCACCACGCCAAAGGTGGTCGCGATAATCCACTCAATCTCGTGATGGCTCGACGGTGCGGCCGCAGTACGGAGCATCCTATGCCAAGCAATCCTCGGGCAAATATTCGCACCGAATCTTCAAGGGCAGCGGTCACAATGTGCCTCAAGAGGCGCGCAGCTTAGCAAGCGACGCACGCGCCCGCTTCCGCATCATGGATTCGAATGAGGCGCGCGGAACGGTGATCAGCTTGCGCATTTCGGCGTTCCGGAGCAAGCGTTGAGTAGCGTTGGGCATGCGCGTAGCGGCACGGTCGAACGCGCTCGACGACGCCGCGTACATTCCAGCGATCGCGCGATAGTAACCCTGCTGGCCTTTTAACTTTTGGCAGCCAATCACCAACGCGGCAAGCACTTCGTGATTCTCCTCCAGTTGGGCGACAACCGTACCCCAATCATCCAGGAAAGGGCACAGTGGGAGCAGTGTGGCAGGCGAGCGCCGTAGTGCCTTCACCGGACGAAGGGGATAGTGCCGGTGGCCCTCGGCCGAAAGCCCAGTGTCCTGGTACATGCGAACTGCCAGATCAAATCGGCCTCGCGTTGTGAAATGATCCATCAACGGTAGCGTTAGGGGTGTCTTCTTCCAGAAGCCCATGCCCTGCGTCAGGTCGCCGCGGTTGTGGGCCAGTGTCATCGCCAGGCGCAGCAAGTCGAGTTCGCCATCGCGCTCGGAGGCAACCTGATCGAAAACGGCTTGTTCGCGAACGATTTCAGCGTCGATCGCAGCCTGCGCTTCCTCCGCCGGCGCCATGTCGCCGAGCTCCAGCATGCGGCCCAACCCACCCGCGATGGCGCTCCAGTGTTCCCCGTTGTGGCCGCTGACGCCGCGAATGGAACGCGTTGAGATTCCCTCCTCGGTCCACCCGCGAGCGCCGAGTGCGAAGCGCATCATGGGCCTGAGCACTTCAACGTCCGGCGTTTCGCGCCACGCCATGCCCCGGATTTTCGTGTCGACATCCGTCGGCACATACGTGGCGACGGTGGCATGATGACAGGCCAGGCAAAGAGCGAAGTAGTCCTGCAGCTGTTCCGCGTGATTCAAATTGGCGCGGTGAATATTTTCCCAACTCGCCAGGATGCGCAGAAACCCATCCGGCGTTCCGCCCATTTCGATCAGCCTACCGGATTCCGCCGCCGGCACGCGGGCTTGTAGATAAGGCGCGGTGTTATGAACCTGCGAGAGCAGCGTCTCCGGAGAGATCCATTTCGCCCAGGCCTCGCGCTGCGGTGGGGACAGTAATTCAGACAATTTACTAGTATGACGCGGGGGCTTTGTATGACGCAGGCGGCAGGAGACCACGCCGGCGCAGGTCCGGAAAGATAATGTTGCGAAGACTCGGCGCAAGCAGCACGGCGTCATCCCGCGGACCGAACCAGACGAGATCTTGTATCTCAGAGTGCGCGGCAGGCGTACCTTCGAGCTCGCCTGTGTATAGTTCGATCTTCACTGTCTTACCATCTTGTCCGGCAGCGTGGCTTTCGTACTCGCCGAGGTAATGAAGGCTTGAGACTTCCACATCGCCCAACTCTTCGCGGCACTCGCGCCTCAGGCATTCTTCCGCGGTCTCGCCTTGTTCCAGCGTGCCGCCCGGCAGAATCAGCAGTGACGTGGTGTGCTTTTTGCGGCAGAGTAGAACGCGCCCGTCTTTTAAATACAGCAATCCGGCTTTGTGATAGTCCGCCATCTTATTGCAGGCTGAGCTACTGCAAAATCGGGAAACTTTCGAAGTCTTCGGCCACGAAGAGGCTTCCTTCCGTTACTCCGGCAGGGGCCTCTCGCTTCAGTTCAGCGCCCATCTGGCCCGCGCTGATTCTGCCGGCGAGAAATGATTGGAACGCAGCTGTGACTTGCTGAACCTCTTGCGCCGATTCGTGCACGAATTCCAGACGAAAGTGGCGAATACCCGCCTTGCGCCATGAATCCATGTGCGCGCTTGCCTCCTGCGCCTCGGCGCCAAAAACTGTATTCCGGCAGCCAACATCGGCCATCACAGGATGCGCTCGGCCTTGTGGATCTCGCAGGGCGACCCGATGTTGTTCGCATGGCCGGCCGCAATCACGGTAAGTAGTGCCAGTGGAAAGGAATCGGCAAAAGACGCAATGCTCCGTGTGGAAGACGGGCAGATGCTGATACGCAATGGCTTCTATCCGCTGCGGACCGATTGTTCCGGCTAGCGCGGAGATCTGCGCTGCGTTCAGATCGTGCGTCGGGGTGAGTCGCTCCAGGCCCAATTCGAGATACGTTTCGGCGGTCAGCGTGTTGGCCGTATTCAGGCTGAAATCGCCGATCAGTGGTTGGATTGCGGTCTCCTTGAGAGTGTGGAGAATGCCGGTACTGCGAACTAAAATTGGGCATTGCAGGCTGATCAAAAAATCCACGATGCGGCTCTCGCCCGGCTTCAGGATGCGTGGGCTGGCCACCCGAACCTGCACGCCAGCCGCCTTCACGCGTTGGACGGAAGGACGCAGCCCGTAAAGATCCAAATAGTCCAGAGTGATGCTATCGGGCTGAGCGGCGATTGCGGCTTCGAGCTGTTCGGAGTTGCGGACCAGCGCGTGAAGTTGAGTTGCAGCGACTTCAGGCGGGTGCCTTTCGCGGTGCAGATCGGGCGCCGGCTGAATCAACCGGGTAGCGGGACGCGATTGGAGCTCTTCGAGCTTTTCGACCGCCTCACGCCGCATGCGATTCAACAGCGACACGGGCACGAAAAGGGCGCCGGTGATTTCAGCGCTAAGTCCAGCGAGTTTATACGGCGTGTTGCCGAGTCTGCCGAGTTGCTCACTCAGCGTCTCTTCCGTGAGCCCGCGATTCTGCGCGGGGCTCAGCGGGGAAGTTGACTCCACTGTGACGGAAAATCCGCTTGGCAAGGTCCAGCGAGTATGCAGCGGCAGGTTCTCTGCAGCCGTCGCGTGCACTGTGAGCGCCTGCTTTGACACCGGCGCTACCGGGTCAAGGAATGGACGCGCCGCCCGATCGAGTTCCGGGTCGTGCGTGCGCCACACCAGATCGCCGTCGCGGATCCGGCGGCAATTCACCGCGTTATTGGCGAAGTTCAGCTCCAGGGTGCCATCCAGCTGTGGCTCTGCGTGGTAAACACGGCCCCCTTCCTCGTCTTCCTCCGGGCTCCGCCAATCGGCCGCATCGAACACAACGCCATCACCCGCTTTTAGCGGAGCAATTCCATGCGCCGCCGCCGGCTGCACGCGCACACGCGTGTCGTGAATACTGGTGACGGTGCCGATATGCACACCGCGATGGCGTGGGCTACGGCCGTTCACAACGCTCTGGTGGTTCACACCGGAGAGGAAATGCGGCCCCAGGCCGCGCGAGTAGACCTGTTCGAGTTCCAACTCCTGACGCGGCGTGGTGGACAATGGCCGCCCGGCCCATGCGTCATCGACAGCTTGGCGGTAAGCCCGGGTAGTCAACGCGACATAATCGGCGCCTTTGTAACGCCCCTCAATTTTCAGGCACCTCACCCCCGTGGCTATGATCTGCGGGATGTGCCGCAACGCCGATAGATCGCCGGGAGAGAGGAGATAACGCGCGTCGGCCAGTGGCTTCCGTACGCCATCGACCAGCATTTCGTAAGGCAACCGGCAGGCCTGCGCGCATTGGCCTCGATTGGCGCTTCGTCCACCCCATGCCTCGGATGAGAAGCATTGGCCCGAGTAGGCCACACATAAGGCGCCATGTACGAAGATTTCGAGATCAGCCTTGGTCTTCGCATAGATTGCAGCCACTTCTTCCAACGATAATTCGCGAGCCAGTGTTACCCGGTGGGCGCCCTGCGTCAACGCGAACTCGACGCCTTCCGCGCTGGTAATACTGGTCTGCGTGGAGGCGTGAAGTTCCAAATCCGGAGCGATCTGGTGTGCCAGTTTGAGCACACCGATATCTTGCACTATAAGGGCGTCGACACCAGCTTCCGCAATGGAAGCGATGGCACGCGCGGCTTCGGTGAGTTCGTGCTCGAAGACAAGTGTGTTGAACGTCAGACAACCCCGTACGCCCCGTCGGTGCAACGTTCGCATCACGTCCGATAGCTCGCTCAGTTCAAAGCCAACTTTCGCGCGGGCGGAGAAGTGTTTGAGGCCAAAATAGCAAGAGTCCGCGCCCGCTTCGATGGCCGCGTGGAGCTGCGGCCAATGCCCGACCGGGCTCATCACTTCAGGTTTCCTGGGGAACAGCATGGACTTCTTAACTAAGGGTAGCGTGGCGTTGGCAGATCTTCAGAATTGATATTCCGCCGGCGTGATGCCCTTGGCCCGAAGATACATCTCAGCCGATGCGCGATGGTGAGTAGTGTGGTCGAGCATGCCCAGAAGCAATTCGAGCCCCGTCATTGTGCCCTCTTCACTCTTATAGGTTCTTGAAATCTGCTCGGGCGTCAGCTTCGACACTCGTTCGATGGCGTCGTCAAAAGATCTACCTATAAACGCCAGCACGTCCTTCTTTTTCATCGACACAGGCTTGGACGGATTCGGTTGTTCGCCAGAGAACGGCGAGACAAAAACCGCCAACGATTGCGACAAATGGACCATCTGCTCGGCAAAGCTCATCTGTGGAGGCGTGAGCTTGAAATCGTACGTTGACTCCGGCATCTGCTCAGCTACCTTCAGCGTAAAATCGCGAGAGGTCTTCAAATGTTTCAGCACGATAGCTTTGATGTCGGTTTGGGCGACTGCGGGCAGCGTGGCGGAGAAAATCAGCGCGAGAACGAGACCTGCGGAACGAATTTTCTTGAGAGGCATAGCTAGAGTATCTCACTGGGGAAGGTTAGTTCGTCTCCACAAGTGCGGCGTCAAAAATCGGCCTACTCTCTAACAGCAGAAAAACAAAGGAGACCTTTGGACGGAATAACCCGGTCGCTGCTATTGGGAGTTTTTCAGCTCGTTCAGAATCCGTGCAACCGATTGATTTTGTTTGGTTGCGGGGGCCTGTTTTGAAGCCATTCATAACGCCCTTGGAGCCTGGCTTGTAAGGCGTTGGGCTCTCCCCAAGAATGGCAGGAGGCCAATTCGTCCTCAAAGTTAGTACCTGGCACTTACAGCGAACCAGTCTCATTTTAACTGAGACCACAAACCTTCAGTAAGCCAATACAGATTCAATGAGATGTGCCAAGATGCACTCCCACGGGGCGGTGCATCTTTTTTCGTTTGGAAGGTGCGAATCGAAGAATGAGCAACTTGCCCAACTAAACAACTGAAGCGAGGCCAAAATGATCCTGGACGAAGCTTCCCCACGGGAAGAAATCATACGAGGGCTCAATCTGCTAATGGCGCCGGGAAACGTCCACGAACTGCGAGTTCCGAAAGCAGGTCGGCGAGGGACAATTTCCGGCTACTTCAACGACCTTGACGCGCTCGCCGCCGCCGCGCTGACTCTGGACGGTCAGGTCCCAGGCATCTATCTCACGCTCAATCCAGTCAACTCGGCGCTGCTGGCGCGTGCCGCGAATCGTTTGCAAGATCGGGCGCAAGTGACCACCAGCGACTCGGACATCCCCGCACGCCACTGGATGCTCCTCGACTTCGACCCGGTGCGCCCCTCCGGCATCAGTTCCACCAACGTGGAGCACGGCAGAGGGATCACCGCCGCATGTGGCGCGTGGGATGACTTGCGAGGTGTCTTTGGCGATCCCGCCGCGATTTGCGACAGCGGCAACGGAGCGCATCTGCTGTACCGTCTTAACCTTAGCAACGATCAAAACAGCACGGAGCTGATGAAGTGCATGTTGGCCGGGGCTGCTACGCGTTGCGGTGCAGACGACGTGGTGGTGGATCTCACGGTGTTCAACGCGGCGCGCATCACTAAGCTGTACGGCACAATGACTTGCAAAGGTGACAGCACAACAGATCGCCCGCACCGCCGCAGTCGCGTGCTCGAAATAGTGGAGAGCCTATGAATCCGCATATCGTGAACGTTGAAGCGCTGCGCGCAGTGGCAAGCTGGGCGGACTCGCCCACATCGCTCGCTTCAATATCGACGGTTCAGTTTGATTTGGAGCATTTTATCGCTGAACATCTCGACGCGCGCCCGCCAGTCCCTTGGGGCAATCGAGGTACTAAGTGGGTTTTGAATAGGTGCCCGTTCAATGAAGAACATGCTGCCAGCGCGGTAATCACCAGGGGCGACGACGGCGCGATCGGTTTCAAATGTCAGCATAATTCATGCGCAGGACATCACTGGCGCGATGTGCGTGCGCTCTTCGAACCGCAACAGGGCAAAGCAAAGCCGAAGAGGGCGAGCGGCGCCAGTCGTTCGCCGCAACAGCTTCCACAAGTGCTCAGCGTCGCCGATATCTTGAGCTTGGAAGTTTCCAAGCCATCGATGCTGATTGAAAACCTTTTGCCCGCGCAAGGAGCGACGCTGATGTTCGGCAGCTCGAAATCCGGGAAGACGTTGCTCGCCTGCCAGATCCTAATTGCCGTGGCTAGCGGAAAGCCGCTGTTCAACCATTACAGCGTGATCGAGCCAGGCCCAACCCTGATGATCGAGCAGGATGATCCCGCCGCCTCGGCGAGCGTCAAGGATATCCTCAAGTCTTCCTCAATACCAGTCGAAGGCCTTCCGTTTTGGCTTGTGCCGAGGGTTCCTTTCGGCTTCGGCCCGGCGCTATTTGACTGGCTTCAGGGGCAGATCACGTTGCTGGGGCTGCGTGCGGTAGTGCTCGATTCCTACACCGCGCTGCGAGGGTCACGCAGCGCCGGCATCGATATTGTGAAAGCCGAGCATGGGGATATGAGCATGGTCGACGAATTGGCAAAGCGCAACAGTTGCGCCATTATGATCATTCACCATGAGTCCAAAGGCTCTGCCACGCTGAACTGGTCGGATCGAGCGGCGGGAACTTTCGCCATGAGCGCCGCCACGGAGGCCCAGATTGTTGTAGCAAGGTTTCCGGAACTGGATTCTGACGCGCCTGAACGCTTGGTGCGAGCTCGTGGCCGTCACAACGAGGGTACTGAATTCGTACTTCGATTCCGAAAATCGACGCTCGATTACGAGCACATCATGGAAGGCAGCGCGGCAGCGCTATATCCTTTGCTCCTCCAACTGCGAACGACATTCGGACAGGAGGTTTTCAGCCCAAAACAGCTATCTCAAGAGACTGGATTCAGCCGTGCCACCGCGCACCGGCATATTGATCGACTCTGTCGTGCAAATGTTCTGCGGAAGCGCGGGTTTGGCGAGTACGTGATCGCTATACAAGGGGAACTCTAACTCAATCGGTTTGAGACAATTGAGACAGTTGAGGCAGTTGATCCCGAGAAGCCTACGGGGGAGTAGCGAGACACTTGAGAGATGTTCGCCTGGCTCGACTGCCGCAACCTCCATCTATTCCCCGAAGATAGATCTCTCGATAATCTCAACTCTCTCAACTCTCTCACTAGATCCCCCTATCGCAGTCTCTTCAGGACAGCTCCGGAGCTCTTGCCGGGCCTTGAAGTCGGTGGACGTGGACGCGGCGGGCGCGCCCGGGCGCTGTGGCGGCGATGCAAATCCTTTCCGCCGCTGCCGAAGGAGCTGGACCCTTTACGCGAGACAAGCGATATGGCCGAGATCTTGACGGGCCGGGGGGCGGGTAAAATCCTTGGCCCCTCGGGGCACCCATGACCGTAAATCGGTTGATTTTTCACGTCCCGGGGAATCTGCTAAAAAATATTTGTTGTGAGAGCCGCCCCCGCTGACCCTACGCAAACTTAAACTGGTGGTTGTTGATCCGTAGGCTCTTGATTTTCGACTCAAGTGTCGTGCGTGGCATTCCTAACTTCCCAGCCGCCCCGGACGGTCCTGAAATCCGGCCGCGCGGGATTCTCCCGAGCGGCTTCAATGATTTCCCTTCCTGATTCACCATGACCGCGCGGCAACAGCACCGGGCCACTTGGATGTCCTCCACCTTTGGGCCGCAGCGGCCCCTGCGAAGCCCAGTTGTATCAGTTCACCGTCCAGGCGCATGATGACGACGAACCGCTTGTAAGACGGGTGGCAGCGTGGAGGCCATCGCCTACATGCGGAGCGGCACGCCGACGTGGATAACCTTCGTGTCGAATTGTTCACCTTGATCGAAGTGAGACAATTTCGAAGCCTCCTGTGTATATAGTTAACAACGCGGAAACGACCCGCGTCGACTACGGTACTTTTGCTGTTCACGAGACGGACTCGCCAGTTTATCCAGTTGCCCCAAAAGTTAGCGGATGTTTAGGAACAGTGAGATGGCTCCAACCATGAACAGCTTTGGGAGGTCACCCGCCCTATTGCCCACCCACCTTGCCTTCTGCTTTAGGGATTCCACAGGCCTGTAGGTGGCAGCTCGCACAGGCTGGCATTCTGGGCCTGTTGGCCAGCTCAGCATTACGCTACGGAACAGTTTTGGCTGATCACTCCCCGAGTTAGTGACGTCACCGGTCGGTCACGTCACTTGTTCGCTTTTGCTCACTGGCGATCACCCGTAAGCGGGCCTGCCATTTCGCTTAAAAAGCTATGATTTCCAGGAGACATGGGGCATACTGTGCACATGCTGAGGCTAGGTTGGTGGCGCGCACAGTTCGCCCAGCTGCGATTTTGGATGGCCCACCATATCGGGGTGCCGCTGGTCGCGAAGGCGCTGAGTTGCCCGTCGCGGCGTGCCGATCGGCTAGAAGAGCGCCTGAGGAACGAGGTGACGATCGGGCGTGTGGCGCGCATCGCGAATCAACTGCGTGGCGAGTGCGATCAAGGACTGAAGATTTACTTTGACGATACTGTCCGCAGAGTAGTCGATTCCGTGGAGCGGAGCGACCCGTTTTAGGTGTGGACGCCGCCCAGGACTAAGAGCCAAGGCGGCGTATGGAAGGCTGACGAAGCCACGGACGGTGTGCGCCTGCCAGCCAGTGGCGGCCATAATCTCGGGCAGCGTCGCACCCTTGGCGCGCTTCATCATCGCGATCACTTCGGCCTTCTTGTTGGCGCGATCCGCTTTGGGCTTGCTGGCCGCTTTCTTGGGCCGGGACAACTTCTTCACGACCGTGGCCTTCTTGACGGGTTTGTGCGTGCGCTTGCGCGCAGCCACCGGCGCCGGCTTGCCGCTGGACTCGGAATCGATTGTCTGTTCGCTCATTGGGTTTCTCCTTTGCCGCAAGCTGGTTGCGGTCGTCACATTCATCACTCCGGTTGGTGGAAAGAGCAAGCGAAACCTGCGGCGATTATGCGGAATGGCGAATGCCAGCGAGGAGGACAAGGTCAATTGGCGGGCTTGTGCCTTTTTAATGGACCCGACAAAACGTGCCGGGATGGACGCACGCTGACAAAAGCCCGCCCCGGTCGAAAGCTGAGCCGTTTCGAGAATTAGCCCTTCGTTCGCGGCTCGAGATCGGAGAGCGAGTTCACGAGTTGTGCGACACCGCGTCAGGCGTAAATGCTGACGCTCGAGGTGCTATTACTCGCGGTCGAGCTGTACGTGGAGGCCGTCGTCGAGGTCGAGCTTTGACTGCTGGAACTGTCACCCCCACGATGATGGTGGTGTCCTTCGAGGAGCGACAGCAGTCCTTGTGTAAGGCTTTGGGTCTGTGATGCCGCAGCTTGCTGGACAGACTGAATGTCGGTCTGTAGTTGTGAAAACGCGCTCTGCGCCTGGCTCAAATTGCCGGATGAGAGCGCGTTGCCAATCGCATTAAAATCGTTCGCGATGGAGTGGGACCCGCTGCTGGAGTTCGTGCTCGATTGGGTGCTGGACTGAGTGCTGGACGCCCCCTGACTTTGCAGCGCCTGTTGAAGGTTTGCAAACGCCGATTGCGCTCCTGCAAGGTCGCCGGATTGGAGAGAGCTAGCGAGTTGGGCGTAGTCTTGCTGCACCTGCTGCGCGAGGCTTAGCCCCTGTTGTGCCGAACTCCCCACGTACTGATCCTCTCTTTGTGGCAACGCTTGAGCAGATTGGCTGGCGGCCTTGAAATCGCTTTGCAGTTGCGAAAACGCACTCTGCGCCTGGCTGAGATCGCCGGATTGGAGAGCCTGGCCGAGCGCGGCAAAGTCATTTTGGATGGTGCTGGAACCGTTCGAACCAGTAGTCGATTTCGAAGAGCTTTGATTAGCCTGCAGCAACTGCTGGATGCTCGAGTAGGCAGACTGCGCACCCGACAGGTCGCCGGATTGAAGCGCACTGGCGAGTTGGTTGAAGTCCTTACGGATTTGCTGGAGCGGATTCTGCTGATACTGTTGCGACAGGTCCGTAATCAAGTTAGAAGAGAGAGCTGAGATCGACATAAGCATTAACCCCCACACCATGTCTATCGTCGCCCCGGCATCTGGAGTTCAGATATTCCAGGCGATCGTTGCAAATCTTAACAATTGGGTTCTCGTCACACTACTTCACAAATGACGCGTACTCGGTTCGGTTTAGGCAGCCGTCCTTTTCTCCAATTGAGGTGGGGCGCCACTGCGGCATCCTCTAGAACGTCTTCGCATGTTCATACTCTTGTTCACTCTTGCGCTTGCATGCGCCGTGGTTGGTTCAGCCCAGAACACTGGCTCTTACACCATTCGGCCCGTGGTTGGATCTGGTTCGCAGGGCGATGGCGGGCCGGCAACGTCCGCTCTGCTCGACGGCCCGTATGGACTCGCGCAGGATGCCCAAGGCAACGTTTATATATCGGAATCAAACGCCGGTATCATCCGCAAGGTTTCTGTGAATGGCATCATCGAACGATTCGCTGGTTCGGGCATCTTGGACGATGGTTTGGAAGGTCAACCCGCACTGCAAACGGACCTCATTTCGCCGGGATCTTTGCTCGTGGACGGTGATGGAGGCCTGATTTTCACGGATACCGGGGCTTGCAGGATTCGGAAGGTGTTAACAAACGGGACCATTCAGGATCTGGTAGGCACCGGACGGTGCTCCGGATCGAGCGTGGGATTTCCCGGCGGAGGAACCATCAGCGGGACTTATCCGCCTCTTGAAACAACGATTGGCATCATCGGGGGAATGATTAAAGACGCCTCCGGCCAGTTGATCTTCAGTGATGTGAGCCAAAACGTCGTTTGGAGAGTTGACTCGGATGGAATCGTACGCATCATTGCGGGCACAGGCTCCCCAGGGTTCAGCGGCGACACCTATTCAGCTACGAGCGCCTATCTAAGCTCTCCGCACGGAGTTACGGTAGATAGCGACGGTAACATCTATATTGCCGATTCCGGGAATTGCAGGGTTCGTGAAATCGACATTAGTGATGGCGACATCGATACAGTGGCTGGGAACAGCACCTGCGCGTCCGTATCGTCCGGCTGGAATAGCTCTTCTTTAGGAACTCTGAACGGGCTCGCCTACGACGGCAGCACGAATACGATCCTGATCTCATCCCCTGGAATCGGGCGCGTTGTTCGTATGAACGTCGGTTCGCAGGGACTTTCAACCGTCGTCGGCAGCGGGAATCCCGGGGCTGCCGGTTCGTCGCCGACATTGCAATACCCGCTCAATCAACCCGGTGACATTCTGATCTCAGGATCCACTGTATTGGTTGCCGACAACACTGCGTTTCGCGTCCTGCAGGTCCAAGGCAATGCCGTTACCGCTTTTGCCGGTATCTGGCCCCAACTAGCATCTTATAGTTCCGCTTCCTCTGCGCCAGTGCTGCGCCCGTCCGGACTATGCTACCGGCAGGATGGATCACTGCTGGTCATGGACGCGGACGCGGGCCGCATTTTGGCGTTCAGCAGCCCGAACCAACTCGCGGCCTTTGCTGGCGAGGAGTATCCAATGGGCTATTCGGGCGGCGATGGAGGCCCCGCAATTTTGGCGCAACTGGACCAGCCCCGGCGCATGGTGTGTGATTCGAAGGGCAACGTCTACTTGACGCAGCGCAGCGAGATCCGCCTCATCGATTCGCAGGGAATGATCCAGGCTGAAGTCAGCTCAGTCCAAGTTGGCGATCAAGTATCCAGCCTTAACGATGCTACAGGTATCGCGATTGATCCCGCGGGTCGGCTGCTGTTTTCCGACGCCAGCTTGAATCAGGTGTTTCGTGTTGACTTTAACGCCCGAACCACCACGGTAATTGCCGGAACAGGCACGGCCGGCTTCGGGGGAGACGGCGGTGCAGCCAGCAGCGCTCTCTTGAATAGTCCTGGCGATCTCGCCTTTGACTCGAAAGGAAATCTCTATATCGCGGACCGCGCCAACGGCGCCATTCGACAGGTTTCGCCGACCGGCATTATCCAGACCATTGCGGGCGCCTACTTTGGCTTTAGTTATTCCAACATCTCCGGCAGGCCCGCAATCTCGGTCAGCCTGGGGACCGTTTATGGAATGACGATCGATGTCAACGATCAGATCTACCTAACGGAAACCTCCCGCCTCAGCGTTATTAAGACGGATGGCAACATCTACGTAGTTGGCGGATATCAGAGCCAAAGCAACTCCGGAATGGTCAGCTATGTTAACGGACCCATGTATGGCTGCGATGGCGTGACTACAGATTCCAAGGGCCGAGTGTATGTCTCCGTTGACCAAGTGAGCCAAGTGATGATGGTTCTCCCGCCGGGCGATCCAGGGCCGCCACCCGTGATCGGGTCCGCGGCGAGCGCGTCGGCCTTTGGAGCATTCACGTCGGTTGCACCCGGATCGTGGGTCGAGATTTACGGGGCTAATCTCGCCTCGACCACGCGTTCCTGGGCGAGTTCGGATTTTACTGGCAATCAGGCTCCCGTCGATTTGAGTGAAACCACCGTTGCCATCGAAGGTCATTCCGCCTTTGTCTCTTATATCAGTCCTACCCAGGTGAATGTGCAGGTTCCCTCCGGCGTTTCCGCGGGGGCCCAAAGCATTACCGTAACAACGGCGGCGGGAACCAGTGCGTCCTATACGACTGAGGTCAATTCAACCGAGCCAGGACTCTTTGCTCCGTCAGTGTTCCAGATTGGCGGGATGCAATACGTAGGGGCTTTGTTCGCGGACGGCACCACCTATGTCTTGCCGCCGAACGCCGTCTCCGGTGTGACCTCGCGCCCGGCCAATCCTGGCGAAACGATCATACTCTATGGAGTCGGATTCGGGAATGTAACTCCGGGAGTGAACGCCGGAACTGTCGTTCAGAAAGCGAATACGCTCGACCTACCTCTGCAGATTCTTTTTAGCCAAATTCCAGCCACGGTCACTTACGCCGGACTCGCGCTCGATGAGGTAGGCCTCTATCAGTTCAACGTTGTGGTTCCCAGTGGATTGCAGGCGGGGACCGTTCCGATAACGTTCACTCTGGGAGGCAGCCCTGGCAATCAGGTTCTGTACACGGCCGTCGGGAACTAAACATCGCTGGGCCAAGGCGCGAGCCCCGATGGACTTCGTCACAAGACTTCACAAATTGCGGGAATACCCAGCGCCACTTCAGGCCGTCTTCTAGCAATCGATTAGTAAAGCTTTCAAGTCCTGAAAACTCATCAGGGACCTATTGCGTGGGGGTGTGTCTTGCGTTGTGTTCCAGTTTTGCTATTCGTGGCTTCAGCCGCGTTCGCCCAGGAGTATACTGCATCGCTTTCAGTGACGGTGACCGATCCCAGCGACGCGGTGGTACCCAAAGCCCACGTCGCTTTGACTGACAACGCACTGCAGCGCGTATCTGAGGCGGAGACCAATGCCCGGGGCTTCGCTAGTTTTGCGTCGTTGCAACCGGGCCAATACTCGCTTGAGATCACTAAAACTGGCTTCGCCAATCTGCGAATTCCTACTATTACTCTGGCAGTCCGGGATCAGCAAAGGCTTTCCGCGCAGCTAAAGCTATCTGCGGGGACCACGTCGGTCACCGTGACTGCCCAGCCGGAAAGCGTGTCCACCGACGCGTCCATGGGAATCTCCGTGGATCAAAATTACTTCGAAAATCTACCCGTGAACGGACGGAGCGTCGATGCGTTGGTGCTGATGGCGCCGGGTGTCACGAGCGGGGCCGGCCCGGGCGGTGATTTCAACGCCAACGGAATGCGTTCGAACACGAATTACTACACGTTGGACGGTGTCAGCCTGAATGGATCCGTCGGCGGTGGGGGTGGGCCGGGCCCAGGAGGTCCTGGAGGCGGGTTTGGCGGACCACCGCCGGGTGCGGGCAGCGGCAGCGCTACGTCCAGCGTCTCGCTGGAGTCGATGCAGGAGCTGCGTGTCCAGACGTCGTCGTTCGCCCCGGAATTCGGACGTTCTCCGGGAGCTCAGATCAGCATGACAAGCCGCGGAGGAACAGGAGTTTTTCACGGCTCCCTCTACTACTATTTCCGGAACCAAGACCTTGACGCGAATGACTGGTTCGCCAACAGCTTTGGATATGGACGGGCCGCATTAAAACAGAACCGGGTTGGCGGAACTCTGGGGGGACCGGCCATCAAAAACCGGACCTTCTTTTTTGTCGTATATGAACACCTGAGTCTGGTCTCTCCCTCCACGATGATTAGCAGCGTACCCGATCTGCGAAGCCGTGAGAGCGCGCCAGCATCGATACGGGCTTTTTTTAATGCATTTCCGCTCCCGGATGGCCCGGAGCAAACCGATGGTGCCGCCGAATACCACGCATTACTTGCGAACCCGTCCGCGTCGGATTCGGCGAGCCTTCGAATAGACCATACGATCAGCAGTTCGATGACGCTATTCGTCCGCTATAGCCTCATGCCAACGACCAGCTTGACGCGGGGAGGATTCATATCTACCGCCAACACACTGACTCATCAGAATTCCAATTCGCAGACGGCCACAGTGGGTCTGACCAGGACCAGCGCATCCGAGTGGGTGAACGATCTCCGGTTCAACTACTCGCGATCGAACTTCCTGAGTTTTTCGACGATGGATGATTATGGCGGCGCTACGGCACTCGCCGATTCCTCGGTGTTTCCCGGCGGCGTGACCTCCAGTACCGGTCAGTTCAACCTTATGTTGCTGGGTATCGGCGGCTATTCTTTTGGCGGTCGCAATAAGAACCAGCAGGTCCAGCTGAACATCGTGGATAGCTTGGCCAAGGCAGTTTCCTCGCACACCCTAAAGCTCGGGGTGGACTTCCGGCTCATCACGCCGACCTACTTCCGCAATCCTTATTCACTAAACGCAACGTTCAACGGAATCGGCGGAGGTGCTGGGGCGCTCACTAGCGGCGAAGCGACCAACGTCCAGATAACATCGAGCCTCCCGGCTGTTTATCCCATTTACGCCAACTTCTCGACCTACGCGCAGGACACTTGGCGGGCGACTGACCGGACCACGCTCACTTATGGGTTGAGGTGGGATATCAACCCTCCACCGCATGTCCGGCAAGGTCCAACGCCACTGGCGCTATCTGATGACTACATCGCCGGCGTCACTCAGAACACACCACTCTATTCAACCGTTTGGCACAACGTCGCGCCGAGATTCGGCCTTGCTTATCTATTGGACAACACACCCGGAAAGCAACTCATCCTGCGCATGGGGGTAGGGCTTTTCTACGACGTGGGTTATGGCGTGACCGCAAGTGCATTTAACGGAGCGCCGTACTCGAACGTCCGAACCATCTCATTAGCCGATTTCCCCCTGTCGGTGGCGGACATGAGCGCTCCGCCGATGCCGCCGACGCGGCCCTACGGGCAGATCACGGCAGCGGAGAACAATCTCCAGTCGCCTCTTGTGACGCAATATAACGCAACCTTGGAACGCAGCTTCGGCGAGAACCAGACGCTAAGCCTGGGATACGCGGGAAGCATGGGCACGCGGCTGCTGCAAACGCAGACCCAGCCGTCGTTCGGAGACGCCTATAGCATTCTCATTTTGGCGAGCAACGGGGCCACATCCAACTACAACAGCCTGCAAGCTCAATTCCGCCGCCGTTTGACCCGGAGTCTCCAGACCCAGTTCAGCTACACCTGGGCCCACTCCATCGATAGCGCATCCAATGATATTGGGGGCGGCTTCGCTTCCTTCCTTGGAAGCGGCCAGCGGGGCAACTCTGATTTTGACATCCGCCATAGTTTGAACTGGTCAGGATCTTACCGTCTGCCCAGCCCAGACTCGCATCTGTTAAAGCCGCTGCTTGGGAACTGGTATGTGGACTGGATCGGACAGTTCCACACCAGCCTGCCCTTCGACGTACAGTCAATCACTACAGAAACTAGCGCCAGCTCTGCAAGCGCTAACCAAAGGGCAGGCCTCTTTGCTCAGGTGAGGCCCGACTATACAGGAGCACCGATTTGGATCAGCGACCCGAACGCGCCGGGAGGTGAGAAACTCAACCCCGCCGCGTTTGCGGCTCCGAGTAACCAGTACGCACAGGGAGACTTGGGACGAAATTCGCTACGCGGCTTCAATTTCAGTCAGGCCGATCTATCGCTGCGACGGCAGATTACGCTGTCCGAAAAATGGAAGCTGAACATCTCGGCCCAGGCATATAACGTTTTCAACCACCCTAACTTCGCCAATCCGTCTTCGATGCAAACCTCGAACCTTTCGAGTCCCGAGTTTGGCCTGGCCACTCGAACCGTGGGTGGTGCGGTTGGCGGCGGTTCTCTCTACCAATCTGGCGGACCGCGTTCCATTGAACTGGCGGCACGGTTTCAATTCTGAACACGACTTTTCCCAGACACGAAAGCATAGACCTCAATGTATCGATGCATGAAGATTCGATCGAGCGCGACGCTCCTCGGGTTTGTTCTGGTAGCAAACGCTGCCGCTCTGTGTGGACAGACGCCGGCAGCGCAGCAGCCCGCTCAAGATTCAGAGACCAAGACGCCATCTGGAACATCATCCAGCAGTTCGCAGGCTCCCGAGACCGAGACCAAGCCGCGGGCCAGGCGGTTCTCCTATGGAGCCCAAGTGCGGTGGTGGTCTGCACAGCCGTTTGACGGCAAAGGTATCGAGGTGGGAGACAGCAAGACCGATATCAGCCATGCTTATGACACCACATCTGCCTCAGGCAGGTGGGGCATTGGGCCGGTGGTCGATATGACCTTAACGAGTCATATTGTAATCCGGGCAGAAGCGTTCTTCGGGCATTTGCAGTACTCAAAGGTGACGCAGGTGTACACTGGCACGCCCACCGACGGCACCTTGAACGTTACCTACACCGAGCACACCAGGACGGGCTATTGGGATTTTCCGTTGCTGGTACGTTATCAAAATTCTCCGCATCCAACTACCACGTCCTCGTCGAGTTCTTCGACGGGCCCCAAAATAAACTTTTCTTTCAATCCGATTCTTTCACACGGATTTGTGGAAGCAGGCGCGATTGTTCGCCAACTCACGACTGTCCGAAGCGGAGACGACACGCTCGACTCGGACAACAGCACCGCTTACAACGAGATCCCCACTAAGGCCAACCATTCTATAGTGGAAGGGGCTGTAGTGGGTTTGGGGTTTCGTTTCGTAGACGAACTAAATCTGAAGGTCATGCCAGAAGTCCGCTACATACTGTGGTCTGGACCCATATTTGAGTCCCAATCGACGCTCTCCCGGACGCGCCAGCTCGAGGTAGGATTATCCTTTGTGTTTTGAGTTGCGAACGTCATCTTTCCCCGGAAGGCTCTGGACACCTCAGCTGATAGCCAACGCCGCGGACGCTCAAAATCATGTTCCGACCGAGCCCCAATTTCTGCCGAAGCCTGCTGACATGTTGGTCCACCGAGCGATCAAAAGGCGTTGGAAGGCGATCGTAAAGATGCAGGCTTAGAGAATCACGAGAGACAACTTGTCCGCAGCACCGCATAAGTTGCTGGAGAATTTCGTATTCCATCGCGGTAAGACCCAGCGGTTGCCCTCGAAAATGAGCGGAGCGATCTCCAGGAAACAAACGGAGGTCTCCTATTTGAAGGGCTTCCGTGGCGTTGCTGGAAGCGCCCGCCGACCGCCGCAGTATCGCCCGAACTCGAGCCAGGAGCTCGTCGGGAAAGAACGGCTTGGAGAGATAGTCGTCTGCTCCCAGATCCAAACCGGCGATTCGATCGCTCCGCTCTGCTTTGGCGGTCAGCATGAGAACAGGTAACGAAGACTCGCGCCGAATTCTGCGAAGCACTCCCAACCCGTTTAAGCCTGGAAGGGTCACGTCGAGAATCATCAGATCATAACCGCCCGTCTCCGCACGAGCCGCGCCGCGGTCCCCATTCAACTCAGAGTCGACGACAAATCCCGCCTCCCCAAAGAACTGTTTAAGCATGGCGCACAGTTCCGCGTCGTCGTCCACGATCAGCAATTTCGTTTGAGATGACAGCTGGCGAACCATTGCAGATTTAACCTTGCTGACTTCGAGGAAGTCCAATTTCTACGAGAAGACCTGGCTTGGCGTTCTCCGCCGAAATCGTCCCCCGATGGACTGCAATCGCCCGCTGGGCGATCGCTAATCCGAGACCAGTCCCCTCACAGCTTCGTTCGCCGCTCGGTTCGACCCGGTAGAAGGCGCGGAAGATTTCTCGCAGGGCCGACTCGGGAACCCCCTTCCCGTAATCCCGGATGCGGATGAAGACGTGATCAGCGTCGCCGCTGGCCGAAAGTTCAACAACCGATCCAGGAGGACTGTGCTGAAGGGCATTGCGAAGCACGTTCTCCACCGCCCTGCGCAGCAACTCGGAATCACACGCCAGGCTGCCCGGCTCAAATAGCCGGACGGTGAGTTCACAGTTTCGGTTCTGGGCTTCGATGTCGCACCGATCGGCAATTTCCGTCAGGATCGACTCCAAGTCGATCGTATCGGTAGACATCGTTGCAGGATCAATTTCGGCCCGCACCACATCCAGCAGTTCATCGAGCAAATCGTTGATGCGGTAAGCCTCGGCTTCGATTCGATCGAGTGCCCCCGGGGCGTCATGTCGGCCAAGCCGTATTGCTAGTAGCAGGCGTGCCAATGGTGAGCGCAGTTCGTGAGCGATATCTGCACACAGCTGCTGATGAGCCTTCACGAGGGATTCGATGCGATCAGCCGTATGGTTGAACGATTTCGCCAGACGCCCGATCGGGTCGTCGGATTCGGTGGCCGCTCTCGCGCCGAGTTGTCCGGATCCGAAGTGATTTACGGCCGCTTCGATCCGGCGAAGCCGCAGTGTAATGTAAAACGATACAGTGCAGCACAGGAGAAACAAGAAGGGCACCACCCACAGCGATGGCTGGATTGGCAATGGGGCTGGATCTGACGGGGGATTCAACACACAGACGGTCGATGCGAATTTGCGGACGACGATCGGGCCGCGAGGAGGGAAAGGGAAGCGTCGCTGGCTGGTTGTGGTGAGCCAGGCAGACCGATCAAAGCCGTCTGCCAGATCACGCCCCCTGAGATCGAGCAAATGCGGCTGTATTCCTAATCCTTGATCGATCCACAGCAGCAGCAGCGATAGGCGCTGGGGTCCCCCGCGCCAATAGGCTGCGTCGGCCGATGCGCAGAGACTATTGAGTTGATGTCGAACAACGCCAAAGTTCGACGCATCATGGATAGCTGCCAGTACAATTCCCGCGCCAAGGAAGAATGTGAGGAGAAGCCATAGATTTAGTCTGGCCTTTCCTGCGCGGGTTAGTGAAGCCTGGATGGAACAGAGGGTCACAATTATTCACAAAATGGTGGTCTATTGACGTGCCGCAACACCCGTGCGGAGCGTCTCTTGAACAAGGATTCTTGCAGCGCCTTATGATCACGCGACGCATTCTGCTTGCCATCAGCCCGGCCGCGATTCTCGGATTGTGCGCTTCCGCGTTTACGCCAGGAGATTCCTGGAGCTCCAAGCAGCCGGAGGATTGGTCGGAGAAAGATATCCATCAGATTCTTACGAAGTCGCCTTGGGCGAAACAGGTGCCAGTCGATTTCGGCGACTTGAACGGAGGCCCTCCTGGCAGTGCCCCAGGGGGCGGTCCTCCAGGCGGTGGAATCGGTGGCCCACCAGGCGGAGGTGGTCCCCCTGGTGGCGGCCCTCCGGGGGGCGGCCCTCCGGGTGGTGGATTTGGCGGCGGTCCCGACTCGATTCCGGAGCTGATGATCGTCGTGCGCTGGGACTCCGCGCTTCCAATACGACTTGCCTCCAAGAGTTCGCCGGAACGCGTCGCGGAATACTATGAGATTTTCGTCAGCGGACTGCCAATGAACGGCGCGATGCCGGGCGGCAGATCCCGTGGTTCGGGAGGAATATCGGATTCGGAAACACTCACGGCCCGGTTGAAGGATAAAACCTCGCTGCAGCGCAAAGGCCAGGATCCGATATTTCCGGATAGGGTTGAGATGGTTAGCACCGCTGACCAAGAGGGCATCCTGTTCGCGTTCCCGAGAGGGACACGCCCAATTGCGTCGTCCGATAAGGACGTGACGTTCGTGAGCGCCATTGGGCCACTTCGTATCAAGGCCAAATTTCTCTTGAAGGATATGGTGTACAAGGGGCGACTGGAACTGTAAGCGACCGACTTTAATCTCGCGCATTAATTCCCCGTAACTAAACTCGATCAATCGCGGCACGTGGTCAAAGTATCGCGAGGCTCGGTCTTGA
>Ga0187864_10001672_pt1 | contig 20836 bp, 15 predicted proteins | sample June2016WEW_11_4_FD_132985 | JGI IMG/M metagenome (GOLD analysis project Ga0187864, IMG submission 132985) | Peatland microbial communities from SPRUCE experiment site at the Marcell Experimental Forest, Minnesota, USA - June2016WEW_11_40 | ecosystem: Environmental > Terrestrial > Soil >...
CGAAGACACCTGCATGGTGGATGTGGCCCGGTATTTCCTCAATTTCCTCCAGGACGAAAGCTGCGGCAAGTGCACTCCTTGCCGGGAAGGCATCAAGCAAATCGTCACTATCCTCAACCGCGTGTGTGAGGGTCACGGCAGAGAGGGCGACCTCGAACGGCTGGTCGATCTGGGCAATGCGGTCCAGGACAGTTCGCTCTGCGCGCTGGGCGGAAGTGCGGCCAATCCCCTGCTCACCACAATCAAGTATTTTGAGCAAGAGTACGTTGCTCACATCCGGCATAAGCGGTGCCCGGCGGGGGTCTGCAAGGCGCTGATCGAATACGAGATCCTCCCGGAGAAATGCACGGGTTGCATGGCCTGCGTAAAGCTCTGCCCGCGAAGCGGGATCAGCGGAGAGCTGAAGAAGCCGCACTGGCTCGATAAACAGCAATGCATTAAGTGCGGGATTTGTTTTGAGATCTGCAAATTTGACGCGGTGGTGAGGAGATCGGTGGGAATTTGATGGCAGAAGCGGGCAAAATCTGTACGGTGCGAATCGACGGCCAGCCGGTGTCCGTGCCGGAGGGAACCACCCTCCTCGAGGCCGGACGCAAAGTGGGAATCAAGATCCCTACGCTCTGTCATCATCCGGCGCTCGAGCCTTATGGCGTGTGCCGGGTGTGCATCGTCGAACTGAAGCGCGGCCGGCGGGTGCGGGTGGTGACGGCGTGCAATTTCCCCATCGAGGAAGATGGCCTGGAGGTTTCCACAAACTCCCCGCGAATCCAGAAGGACCGCCGCACAGTCATTGAGCTGTTGCTGGCGCGGTGTTTCAGCTCTCCAGTCATCCGTGAATTCGCCGCCCGATTCGGGGTCCTTGACACCGATCTGGAGAAGGCATCTGGAGAGGAGTGCATCCTCTGCGGGCTTTGTGTGAATGTCTGCCGTGACCTGATCGGGCAGGCTGCGATCGGTTTCGAGAGCCGAGGTGCAGACCGCAAGACGGCTACGCCCTTTGGCGAGCCAAGCGAGGATTGCATTGGGTGCGGGGCCTGTGTCTATGTTTGCCCCACCGGCTGCATCAAGATGGAAGACCTTCCCACAGAACGAATGATCGACCGCTGGATGAGCTTGATGCCGTTCTTGAAATGCCGCAGTTGTGGCAAAGCCTTCGGAGCCGCACGCCACCTCGAGCTTTTGAAGTACCGCCAGCCGCTGGCGAAATCTTATTTAGAGATGTGCCCGGAATGCCGTGGCAAGTCGCTGGGAAAAGCGCTTCTGGGGCCAAGCATTGCAAAGCCAGAGACTTTTGCTGGATAGCTCCCCTCCGCGTCGAGGAGGGGAATTACATCGAGGAACTAAACCATGTCCAAGATTATTGCTTCAGCCGCCATTCGTGGCGCGCACTATTACATGACGCTGGCGCGGCAGCAACTCAGTCAGGCTATTGAGAAGCGCGGACCGGACGCGAAAGTCGCATACCCCAACACGGGCTACTATCTGCCGCTGATCCTGGCCCTGTTGGGAAAGAGGGTCGAACGATTGAAGGACTGCGTGGAAGCGTTGGACGAGATGCAGATTCTGCTTCCCGAAGTGCCCAGCGACAGCCTCTGGCTTCCCTATCTCGGCTCGGCCCTGGACGCGGGGATCGCCACCTTAGTCGCCGAAGAGGTGATCGAGGCCCTCAAGTGCCTCGACCCTCAATACCACCCAACGCCCCCCTTCATTGGTTTTACGGACGACTCCATCCTGCGCACCCAGGGCATCAAGCTGGTAGACGGTCGTATGCCCGGTTTTGCCGCCTGCGTAGGCGCTTTGCCCACCAACCAGGAAGCCGTGGCCCTGGCCCGCGAACTCCAGGAGAAGAACATTCTGGTTTTCATGGCCGGCAGCAGCAATGGCCGATCGATGGCCGAGCAGTTGGCGGAAGAGAACGTGGAGATGGGCTGGGACACTTACCTTGTTCCCTATGGGAAGGAGATGAGCGCGGCCGTGCACGCTCTGAACTTTGCGGCGCGGTCCGCCATGACTTTCGGCGGGGTCAAGCCGGGCGATATCGAGGGTGCGCGGAAGATCTTGCTTTACAACAAAGAACGCGTGTTTGCTTTTGTGTTGGCGCTGGGCACCGATCCGGAAGCTCCGCCCGACCAGTTAATCACGGATCAGAAATACGCAACGGCGGCCGGGGCCATCAACTTCGGCTTTCCCGTGATTGCCGACTCTGCCATCCCGCAAATCCTGCCGCGCGGCATTTGCACCTATGAGCACGTCGTTTCCAAGGTGCCGCTGGATCGCATCGTTGCCAAAGCGGTCGAGGTTCGGGGGCTCAAGCTTAAGGTTTCCAAGATCCCCATCCCGATCGCCTACGGCGCGGCGTTCGAAGGAGAGCGAGTTCGCAAGGAGAACCTGCAAGTGGAATTCGGCGGCAAGTACTCGCAGTCTTTTGAGTACCTGCGCAAGAGGGCCATGGACCAGGTCGAGGACGGAAAGGTGACGCTGGTGGGTCCCGACATCGACACGGTCGCGCCGGGCACAGCCCTGCCCCTGGGAATCGTTGTGGAAGTGGCCGGTCGCAACTTTCATGAGGATTTCGAGAGCGTGCTGGAGCGGCGCGTCCATAAGTTCACCAGTTGCGCCGCCGGCATCATGCACATCGGCCAGCGCGACATCAACTGGATCCGCATCGGCAAGGAAGCCTTCCAGAAAGGTTTCCGCATGAAGCACCTGGGCGAACTGCTGATCCATAAGTACAAGGACGAGTTCTCCGGCATCGTGGACAAAGTGCAGGTCACGATTTACACCGATGAGAAACAGATGCAGGATTCGCTGCGCGACGCCAGGGCGGCTTATGACAAGCGCGACGAGCGCATGGCAGGCATGAAAGACGAAGATGTGGACCGCTTCTACAGTTGCATACTCTGCCAGAGTTACGCGCCCAACCACGTCTGCGTCGTCACGCCGCAGCGGCTCGGCCTTTGCGGCGCTTACACCTGGCTCGACTGCCGGGCGGCGTTCGAGATGGATGCACACGGTCCAAACCAGCCCATTGCGAAAGGGAGTTGCCTCGATCCGACGCTGGGGGTTTGGGCAGGGGTCAATCAATACGTCGTCAAGGCCTCCAACGGTCACCTTCAGAAGGTGACGATGTACTCGATCATGGAAGACCCGCAGACCAGTTGCGGGTGCTTCGAGTGCATTGTCGCTATCCTGCCGGAAACCAACGGCGTGATGGTGGTCAACCGCGAATTCCAGGGGATGACTCCAATTGGCATGACCTTCTCCACCATGGCCGGCGAGGTGGGCGGTGGAGTGCAAACCCCCGGCTTCCTGGGCGTGGGCAGGATGTACCTGGTGAGCGAGAAATTCATCTCCGCGGAAGGCGGACTGCCGCGAGTCGTGTGGATGCCCCAGGAACTTAAAGACGAAATGCGGGAGCGCCTGGAAAAACGGCTGGCGGAAATGGGGCAGCCGGAGTTGTTCGATAAGATTGCGAGCGAGAAGGACGCAGTTTCAGTGGAAGAATTGGTCGAGTTTTTGCAAAAGGTGGATCACCCGGCCCTGGCGATGGCGTCGGTCCTAGGCTGATTGACGTCTCTGTGATCTCCGTGCTTTCGAAGCTTCAACACAGAGATCACCGAGCGCCTCAGTGACCTCTGTGTTTGATCTTTTCGACGCACAGAGGGCACGGAGGCGCTAACCCAAATACCGTAGTTTATCGGAACTATTTCGGAAGGAGTGGAGCACATGGCAAAGCTTACTGGAATTGGAATTTACAAACTTTTACCTAAGACGAACTGCGGAGAGTGCAATTTCCCGACCTGCATGGCGTTCGCCATGCAAGTAGCGGCGAAAAAAGTGGCGCTCGAGGCATGCCCGTACGTGTCCGAGGCTGCCAAGCAGGAACTTGCCGAATCGGCGGCCCCGCCGATGCGCACGGTGACGGTGGGCGCAGGTCCCCGAGCGGTTCAGATCGGCGGCGAAACAGTTCTGTTCCGCCACGAAGAGAAGTTCCACCATCCCACCGCTTTTGCCGTTTGCGTCAAGGATACTGATGACGTTGCGGCGGAAATCAAGTTGATCCACAACTTGAAATTCGTCCGCAGTGGAAAACCGGTCTGTGTCGAGCTCGTCGCACTCGAGCAGGCGGGCGACAGCGCTTCTTTCGTGGCGGCGGCGAAAAAGCTCCGTGAATCTACGGAACTTCCGGCTCTCCTGATGAGCAGCGACCTTGCGGCGCTGACTGGCGCGCTTGAGGTCCTGGCTGATCGCCGGCCGCTCGTTTATGCCGCGGACAAGAACAACTGGCAGCAAATGGCCGAGGTCAGCGGCAAGTTCAAGGTCCCGTTAGCTGCGAAAGGCAGCACGCTGGACGAACTCGCGGACCTGACGGCTAAGATCAAGCAGGCCGGCGTGGCGGACCTGGTTTTAGCGCCCGTCATCAGCGGCATGAAAGAGGGGATCACCTGCCTCACCCAGTTGAGGCGGCTTGCCCTGGAGAAGAACTTCCGGCCGCTCGGCTATCCGGTGATGGTTTTGACCACGGCACAAGACCCGGCCCAGGAAACCCTGGAGGCTATTACTTACGCGTGCAAGTATGCTGGCATCGTAGTCATGCGCGGCAAACAGCCCTGGCAGATGCTTCCCGTACTCACCGCCCGGTTCAACATCTTCACCGATCCGCAGGTGCCTAATGCGGTCGAGGCGAAAGTGTATAGGGTGGGCGATGCCGGCCCGGCTTCGCCGGTGCTGGTTACAACGAACTTTGCCCTCACGTATTTCACCGTCGAGGGCGAGGTAGAAAACAGCAAGGTGCCTGCCTACATCGCCACCGTCGAAACAGGTGGACTGGGAGTGCTGAATTCCTACGCCGACGACAAGCTGACGGGCGAGACGATCGGGAAGGCAATCAAGGCTTGTGGAATTATGAATCAGGTGCAGCACAAGAAGCTGATTATTCCAGGTCTGGTGGCAGTTCTGAAAGGCGAACTCGAGGACGAAACCGGCTGCGAGGTTGTGGTCGGTCCCGAGGAAGCAGCAGGGATTGTTAACTTTCTCAGAACGCAGTGGAAATAACCCGCAGGGGCGGCCCTTGTGGCCGCCCTGGGCACCCACAAGGGGTGCCCCTACGAGGACACATAGGCAAACGAATGAGTGTAAGCTCAGGTCCACTTCCCAAGGAGCATCGAGCGCAGGTCACCTTCTGGCCGGAAGGTGAGCGCGTTCGTGTGCCTTTGGAAACAACCCTCTTGGAGGCGGCGAAGATCGCCGGGGTGGACTTGGCCAGTTCCTGCGGCGGGGACGGCCTGTGCGGGAAATGCCGGGTAATCGTCCGGCAAGGAAACGTGACGGCCCAACCCACCAGCCTGCTCAGCCGCGAGGAGATCCGGCGCGACTACGTCCTGGCGTGTCAAACCCAAGTGGCTGGGGACGTCGAGGTGGAGATTCCTCCGGAGTCTCGCGATGAGGCAACACAAATCCTCATCGATATCGACGCGCAGCGCTATCGCGCGCTTTGCCCTGTGGTCGGGTCGCTCGAGGTGCATCCTGCCCCGCTGACGCGCAAGCTGTATCTCGAATTGGCGCGTCCGACCCTCGACGACAGCCTCTCCGATCAGTCGCGGCTCTTTCGGGAGATTCGCCGCCGGCGCCCAGCACCCATCATGCAACTCGGGCTCAAGGTGCTGAGGAGCTTGCCCAAGCTGCTGCGCGAAGCGGACTGGAAGGTCACCGTCACGGTGGGCTGGCGCGGAGGCACTTTGGAAGTGCTCCAGGTGGAGCCGGGTGACCGCACCAGCCGGAACCTGGGTGTGGCGGTCGACGTGGGCACAACCACGGTTGTGGCCCACCTGATCGACCTGGATACGACGGAGAGAATCGATGCCGAGGCGGTGTGCAACTCCCAGCGCGCCTGGGGCGATGAGGTCACGCGACGCATCATTCATGCCGGCACGCAGGGTGGTTTGGACGAACTCCAGAAAGCCGTGATCGGGAATATCAACGGACTGATCGGCGCCATGGTACAGCGCAACAAAGTGACCGTGAGCGACATCACAGCGGTCGTGTTCGCCGGCAACACCACCATGACACATCTGCTGCTGGGCTTGGACCCCAGTTCCATTCGCAAGACGCCGTACGTTCCCGTTACCACCACCACCTCGCCCATTCGAGCGGTCGAGGTCGGCATCCAGGTCAACCCGCGGGGACTGCTCTACACCGTTCCCAGCATCGGAGGATGGGTCGGGGGAGATGTGACATCGGGTATTTACGCCGTGGGTCTGCGCCGTTCGGAGAAGGTCCAGATGCTGATCGACATCGGGACCAATGCCGAGATCGCCATCGGCAATCGCGATTGGACTATTGCTTGTTCCGCCTCAGCCGGTCCCGCTTTCGAAGGTTCGGGTGTGAAACACGGAATGAAGGCGATCCACGGGGCCATTGAACGGGTCGAGATCAATCAACAAGGCGCGGTTCAATATCGTACTGTGAGGAACGGCATTCCGCGTGGTATCTGCGGGTCCGGGCTGATCGACCTGATCGCCGAATTGTACAAGGCGGAAGCGATTGACCGATCGGGGAATCTGGTGCCCGGCGCAAGTCCGCGTATCCGTGAGCGGGACGGCATGCTGGAGTTCGTGGTGGTCCCCGGAACGCGCCTGGATACGGGTCAGGATATCGTGGTCACCCAGGCGGATTTGAACAGCTTACTGAATGCCAAAGCGGCCATTTACGCGGGCGCGGAGGTCCTGGCGCGAGTCGTTGGCCTCGATTTTCAGGACATCGAGCAGCTCTACATCGCGGGCGGGTTCGGCAACTACCTCGACCGGGACAAGGCGATCGCCATCGGATTGATTCCGGACTTGCCGAGGGACAAGATCCGATTTGTTGGCAACACATCCATCGTGGGCGCTGATTTAGGCCTGCTTTCTGAGAGCACGTGGCAGGAATTGCATTCGACCGCTGAATCGGTCACGTATTACGACCTTATTAATTATCCAAATTATTACGACGAGTTCCTGGCGGCAAGGTTCATTCCCCACACGGATCTCAGCAGGTTTAAGTCCGTGCAGCATTGGCAAGAAGTGGAGGCTTTGACATAAATGGCGTTCACCCTGGCCGTCGCCGGCAAAGGCGGCACTGGCAAGACCACCCTGGCCGCATTGCTGATTCAAACCTTGATCGAGCGCGGGGAGGGGCCTGTCCTGGCGGTCGATGCCGATCCCAACCCCAACCTGGGCTTCGTGCTGGGGTGCAAAGTGGAGAAGACCATCAGCGAATTGCGAGACGATTTGCTGGATCACATCCGCAAACTCCCCGCGGGAGTAACCAAAGACGATTACCTGGAGATGGGAATTCAAGAGTGCTTGTGGGAAGGACGTGGTGTCGATCTGCTGGTCATGGGCGCCGGCGAAGGGCCGCGCTGTTACTGTGCGGTGAATAATGTTCTGCGGCGTTGCATTGACCGCCTTCGCGGCGCTTATCGGTACGTGGTCCTGGATAACGAGGCGGGACTCGAACACCTCTCCAGATGCACAACCCAGGATGTCGATGTGCTCCTGGTTGTGAGCAACGGCCTGCCCGTTTCGCTGCAAGCGGCTGCGAGGATTCGCGAGCTGACCAAGAAGTTGGCGTTGCGGATCGGAGGGCAATATCTGGTCCTCAACGATGTTGAAGCGGCTGGGGGCGGAAGGGAAAATGGCGACGCGCCTTTACTCGCGCAGCAAACGGGCCTCAAGTTGCTCGGCGTAGTGCCGTCGGACAGCCGCTTGCGCGAACTGAGCCGGATGGCGGAACCGGTGAGTCAACTGGCGGCGGATTCGCCGGCCCGGCGCAGCTTGCGGGAGCTGCTTGAAGCAGCCCTGTCGCCAACTGCCGCGTTGTAGATGGGGAGGAAGAACGTCTGCGAAAAGAAAATGCCCTCTCCCCAGGGGAGTCCGATTTCTGGACCCCGATGGGGTCCATCGGACCCCGGAAATCGGGGAGGGTGGCCCGCGACGGCGCTTTCATCTGCCGTCGAGGGTCGGGTGAGGGGTCACTTCCCCGGCACCGGATGGATTCTGCAATTTACTCAGAATGAGAGTCGGAAGTTCGAGGAGGAAAAACAATGGTTCCAGATGCGAAGAAAACCTGGGGTGGACGAGTCAATTCGGTGACGATCGGTGCGACTCAGGCCGGTGGGGGAACGCGAGGCTATACCGTCACAATCGGGGGGTCCGCGACGCTGCCTTTCCTGGATTTTGAGGGGCCGTGCGTCCAGCCGGCCGTGGCCATGGAAATCTGCGATACCTACCCGCAAGAGTGGCCGGACCTGCTGAGAGAACCATTCGGAGACACATTGAACGACCCGGTGAATTGGGCGCGAAAGTGTCTCGAAATGGGCGCCGACTTGATCTGCTTGCGCCTGGACGGGTGCCATCCTGAACGCGGTAACCGAACTCCCGCCGAAGCCGCTCAAACCGTAAGGCAGGTTTTGCAAGGAGTCCCGGCGCCCCTGATCATCTGGGGTACGGGGAATGCCGACAAAGACAACGAGGTCTTCCCGGCCGTCGCGGAGGCGGCAGCGGGCGAGAATTGCCTGATCGGAAGCATCACGGAGGATAACTACAAGACCCTGGCGGCGGTGAGCACGGCTTACAAGCACAAGATCGTCGCCGAATCACCCTGCGACGTCAACATGGCCAAACAGGTCAACATCCTCGCTCAGGACATGGGCTTCCCGGTCGAAAATATTGTGATTTACCCCACCTGCGCCGCGCTCGGATACGGTCTGGAGTACATCTATTCCGTGATGGAGCGCGCACGGCTGGCAGGTTTGAAGGGCGATAGAATGCTGGCGCAACCCATGATCTGCGATGTCGGCATCGAGGCATGGGGCGTCAAGGAGGCTCGGGTCTCGGAGAAAGAGATCCCCGACTGGGGTCCCCAGCGCCAGCGCGCGCCGCTTTGGGAAGCCAGCACAGCCCTCGCGTTTCTCGTGGCAGGTGGCGACCTGTTCATTCTGCGCCACCCCGAAGCGGTTCAGGCACTCAAGAAGAGTATCGCCGAACTGAGCGGAGGCACGGTTACCGCGGTCGCCGCCTAGATTACTGTGACCCGATAGCCCTCTCTCCCTTGGGAAGAGGGCGGAGACTAAATCTCCAGGAGGAGAACCCATGGGAATCATTTTAATAGGTGAACGTATCAACGGTTCCTTTAAGGACGTCGGCAAGGCCATTCAAGAACATGACAAGACTGTGATCAAGGATCGTGTCGCCAAGCAGGAAGCGGGCGGGGCGGATTACCTGGACGTGAACATGGGAGCAGCTTCGCGCAAGCTGGAGGACTACGCCTGGCTGGTTCAAGCCGTGGCGGAATCCACTGCCCTGCCGCTCTCGCTTGACTGCCCCCGCGCCGACATGTTCCGGGCGGGCCTCACGGCCTATCGCGACACCGTTGGAGAGCGGGCGGTAATTCTCAACAGCACCACCGCCGAAGACAGCAAGCTCATCCCGCTTCTCGAACTGGCGAAAGAATTCAAGACGTCGATTATGGGCGTGGTGATGGATGAAAGAGGCAGCCCCCAGGATGTGGACCGGCGGCTGGAACTGGGTGGAAAAATCTTCGCGGCGGCGATCGAAGCAGGACTCTCGCCATCCGAAATCTTTCTCGACCCCATCGTGATGCCGGTCAAGTTCATGCAGGACCAGCCCAAGAATGTTCTCAATGCCATACAGCAGATGACCACGCTCTCCGATCCGCCGTGCCATATTTCCATCGGCCTGAGCAACGTTTCTTCGAAGACTGAAGAGCGCAAGCTCATCAATCGCACCTTCATGGTCATGGCGTTGGCGGTGGGGTTGGATACCGCAATCCTGGACGTCTGCGATGAGGAATTACGCCAATCGGTGGCCACGGCTGAACTCCTGCTCGGTATGGATATTTACAGCGACGGCTACCTGAAGGCTTACCGCCAACGGACCGGGTCGAGCCCGGCGACTGTGGCAGCGTGAGGGCGGGCAGGTAGGCAGGTCGGCAGATAGGCAGTCAGCAGTTGTCAGTGGGCAGTTCGTAGTTCGTGGTTGGAATTGGCAGTCGGCCAGACGCGTTGATAGGCGGGCAATGGGGTGAAGGCAATCTGCCCACCTGCCCTTCGAGGAGAGGCACCTATGAATCAAAAGAGCGTTGATCCAGCAACACTGGAGATGCTTCAGATCGCCGAAAATCAGCACTTCGAGACGGTCTGGGACCGGTGGGAGGAGCAGCAGCCGCAATGCGGCTTCGGAAAGCTTGGAGTTTGTTGCCGAATCTGCAACATGGGCCCCTGCCGCATCGATCCCTTTGGCGGCCGGCCGCAACGGGGCGCCTGTGGCGCGGACGCGGATACGATTGTGGCCCGCAACCTGGTGCGCATGGTGGCCGGCGGCTCGGCGGCCCACTCCGATCACGGCCGCGACGTAGCCCATACGCTTCTCCTTGCAGCGGAAGGAAAAGGCGGCTACGCCATTCAGGACTCGGCAAAGCTGCGCCGCGTGGCGGCGGAATTCGGCGTTGCACCCGATGGGCACAGCGACGCCGAAATCGCCAAGGCCCTGGCGGAGCGCGCTCTTTCCATGTTCGGTCAACAAGAAGGCGAGCTCCAGTATGTTTCGAGAGCGCCCGCCAAGCGCCAGGAACTGTGGCGCAAGCTTGGCATCAGCCCGCGCGGAATCGATCGCGAGATCGTCGAGATCATGCACCGCACCACCATGGGTGTTGACACGGATTACCGGAACATCCTCATGCAGGGATTGCGCGCCTCGCTCGCGGATGGCTGGGGCGGTTCCATGCTCGCTACGGACCTTCAGGACATCCTCTTTCGCCCTCCCAAACCCCTGCGCGCGGCGGTCAACTTAGGCGTCCTGAAGAAGGACGCGATCAATATTGTGGTGCACGGCCATGAGCCCGTCCTGTCGGAGATGATGGTGGCGGCCAGCCGCGACCCGGAACTTCTGAAGATGGCCGAAGCGCATGGTGCCAAGGGAATCAACATTGCCGGCATCTGCTGCACCGCCAACGAAATCCTGATGCGCCACGGCGTGCCGGTGGCAGGCAATTTCTTGCAGCAGGAACTGGCCGTCATCACGGGCGCGGTCGATCTCATGGTGGTCGATGTGCAATGCATCATGCCGTCCCTGGCCAGCATCTCCAGTTGCTTCCATACCAAGCTGGTAACCACCTCGAGCAAAAACAAAATTCCCAATGTTGAATCTGTTGACTTCGATGAAACACGGGCGTACGAGGGCGCGAAGGAGATCGTAGCAAAGGCAATCGAGAGTTATACCCGGCGTGACCCGCGCAAAGTAAATATCCCTGACAGCCGCTCGGATTTGATCGCCGGGTTCACCACCGATTCGGTCTTTCAATTCCTGGGAGGCCGCTACCGCAGCACCTTCCGTCCCCTGAACGATGCGGTCATCGACGGGCGGCTGCGCGGCGCAGTGGGAATTGTGGGGTGCAACAACCCGAACATGGTCCATGACTATGCGCACCTCACGCTCACCCGCGAGTTGCTTAAGAACGACGTGTTGATCGTCAGCACAGGCTGCGCCGCCATTGCGGACGCGAAGTGTGGCCTGCTCAAGCCCGAAGCAGCGTACCAAGAAGCCGGCGCGGGATTGCGGGAGATTTGCGAAGCCGTCGGCATCCCCCCCGTTTTGCACCTCGGGTCGTGTGTGGACAATTCCCGCATTCTGACAACGCTCATCGAGATCGTGGGAGAAGGCGGTCTGGGAGAGGATTTCTCGCAACTGCCGGTGGCGGGTTCGGCGCCTGAGTGGATGTCCGAGAAGGCGATTGCCATTGGCTTCTATTGTGTAGCCTCGGGCGTGCTTACTCACTTCGGAACCCCACACCCGGTATTGGGCAGCCCAGCCGTGCATAAATTCCTTACGGATGACGTCGAAAAGCTGACAGGCGGGAAATTCTTCTTCGAACCCGACCCCGTCAAAGCTGCCGCCCAGATCATCGAGCATCTGGATAAGAAGCGCGCTGAATTAAAGCTCGCGCCACCCATGTACACGGCGAAGAAAACGTTTCAGGGTGTGACGGTGGGGGTGTAGTGCAGCGATCAGCCGTCAGCTATCAGCCATGAGCAGACGATTGTCGACTGAAGCTCGCAGAAGGCTGCGAGCTGATAGCTGAGAGCTAATAAATCCATGCCAGTAAACCCAACCTGGGCTGCCAGCCTGGAGAAACAACTGCGTGAGACGCAAGAAGCGCTGCGGCGACGGGACGCTGCGGAAGTGGCATTGTGGTCCAGCGCGCGCTGCGAAGCTGTGGCGGGTGAGACTCGGCTTGAGATCCCCTTCTGGGGTCGGCCCTATTTCGTGACCTGGTCTGACTTGACGGTTCGCGACAAGGCAGGCCAGCCTTGCCCTGCGCACTTTGCGGGTTTAATCCTCCAGCACCTCCTCTTAGCTGATGGGGCGCCCGTAGAAAACACGTGGGTCTCGTTGCGCAACCTGCCTCATGGGGCGTTCTATGAGCAGGCGTTTCAATCCTACAGCGGCAACTTGCTGGTGAAGAGCTTTCGTGGCGATGTGGAAGCATTTCGCGGCGTCGCTCGAGGACTTGGTGGCGAACCAGTCGAGATGGGCGACGCGGCGTTCCGCTTCTGGGTGTTTCCACGATTGCCTCTCGCCGTGGTGTACTGGTCAGGAGGCGGAGAGTTCCCCGACTCCGCGCAGGTCCTATTCGACAATTCCGCCAGCCATTATCACCACCTCGAGATTCTGGCCCACCTGGGCGGCATGCTGTGCGAGCGGCTGGTTGAGTTCGCGAAAAACAGATCCACCACAGAGCACACGGAGGCCACAGAGTAAATCCTCTTCTCCGTGATCTCTGTGTCCTCTGTGGTGAAGTTCTTTTTGATAGACTAATATCATGAAAATTGCACTCAGTGGCAAAGGCGGGGTCGGTAAGACTACCTTGACAGCCCTGTTGGCGCGGCAAGCGGCCTTGAGGGGACACCCTGTTCTAGTCATTGACGCCGACCCAAACCCCAATTTGCATCTCGCCCTTGGTTTTCCTTCCGCCCCGCCGGCCTTGGTCGGAATGAAGGAATTGATCGAGGAGCGGCTAGGGTCGCTGGAAGGCTTTTTCCGGCTCAACCCTCGCGTGGACGACATTCCGGACCGCTTCTCTTTTGAAGATCATGGTGTTCGGCTGCTGGTGATGGGCGGCATCGGCCAGGGAGGAAGCGGCTGCGCTTGCCCGCAGAGCGCTTTCCTTCGGAACCTTCTTCAGCACATCATGCTGGAGCGTTCGGATTGGGTATTCATGGATTGCGAGGCGGGGTTGGAACATCTGGGCAGAGCAACCTCGAGAGGCGCAGACGCGCTCTTAATCGTGGTCGAGCCGAGCCAGTCTTCCATCGAAACGGCCCGGCGGATTCAACAACTGGCCGCAGACATAGGCCTTTCTCGCTTGTTAGTCGTGGGGAACAAAACCCGCGACGCGGAAGAGCGCGAGATGATTGAGAAGGGGATGGCGGGCCTGAAAGTCGTGGCGCATCTTCCCGAAAGCTTCGCGCTGCGCCAGGCCTCCCGCCGCGGCTTGCCGGTGCAAGATCCGGATTTGCTCGCGGCCGTGGGCGACATCCTGGATGCAATCGAGGCGCGAGCCTAAGAGCAAAGGCATTCACCACAGAGGGCACAGAGAACACGGAGGAGAAAACTACAAGGCGCCGTTGACAAACCGGCGAATGCCATCTTTCAACAACGGAACGTTAAAGTTGATCAGCAGGGCCACCTTGCATCCTGACAGTTTGAGGCACGACATTACCTGGGCCTCGTGAATGGGGGCCAGAGCATCTATCGATTTGACCTCTACCACCACTACCCCTTCCACCAAAAGATCGATACGATAGCCGCAATCCAGCTTGACCTGCTCATAGATAAGCGGCAGGGGCTTTTGTTGCTCTACGCTCAGTCCCCGCTTCTTCAGCTCGAATGCCAAACAGGCTTCGTAAGCAGACTCTAGCAAGCCTGGGCCGAGCACGCGGTGCACCTGAATTGCTGCTCCGATAATTGCCTGCGTGATCCCATTCAGTCGCTCTTTCTCTCTCATCCAGTCCTACGTCTTTTCTCCGTGTCCTCTGTGCCCTCTGTGGTGAAAGCATTTAGTGTACTTTCTCGATCGCCGCCGCGCAGCACTTGTACTCGGCGGTGGCGGTGACGGGGTCAAAAACGTCGTTGGTGACGGCGTTGGCCGGTTCTTCTACGAAATGGAAGGGCATCCAGATTGTGTCCGGGCGCACGCGATCGCCGACCACAGCACGGCCGGTGACTTGGCCGCGGCGGGTACGGACGATCACCTTCTCATCCGGCTGGATACCGTAGCGCGCTGCGGTGTCAGCGTGAATTTCGACAAAGTTAGCTGGATCTTTCTGGTGGATGACAGCGGAGCGGCGAGTCATGGTGCCGCCGTTGTAGTTGTAAAGCGTCCGGCCGGTGGAGAGGATAAGCGGAAATTCCTCACACGGTTCCTCCTTCTGCGCTTGAAAGGTGATGGCATGGAACTTGCCTTTGCCGCGTGTGAACTTGCCTTCGTGGAGGAAACGCGTGCCGGGATGGTTTCGCGTCGGGCATGGCCACTGGAGGCCATCGGCTGCGGCGATCCGTCGATGGCTCATACCGCCGAAAATCGGCGCGAGGCCGGCCATCTCGTCGAAGATTTGCGCCGGACTCTCGTATTGCATCGGGTATCCCATGGCGGTCGAGACGGCGCAAAGAATCTGCCAGTCGGCGCGCGCTTCGCCGGGCGGTTCGACGGCCTTGCGGACCAACTGCATCCTGCGTTCGGACGCGGTGAACGTTCCATCCTTCTCCGCCCAACAGGCGCCCGGTAGAACGACGTGTGCGAGCTTAGCGGTTTCAGTGAGAAAGATCTCCTGGATGGCGAAGAATTCCAGGTTACGCAGGTCCTCGATCACTTTAGCGTTATTGGGCTCGGTCATCACCAGATCCTCGCCCATGATGTAAAGCCCCTTCAACTTGCCCCGTCCGGCAGCTTCGATAAATTCCGGAAGTCTGGCGCCTCTGTTTTGCGGGAGCTCGACGCCCCAGGCTTTTTCGAATTTGGCGCGTGTCGCGGGGTCGGTCACATCCTGGTAGCCGGGAAATTTATCGCCCATCGCGCCCATGTCGCAGGCGCCCTGGACGTTGTTCTGGCCGCGCATGGGGTTGACGCCGCTGGAGGGCTTGCCGATCTGGCCGCAGAGCATGGCGAGGTTGGCAACATTCTTGACGTTGTCCGTGCCGCAGGTATGTTCAGTGATGCCCAGCGTGTAGTAAATCGCGCTGGGATTTCCGGTCGCATACCATCGCGCGGCGGTGCGGATCAATTCCGCATCCACGCCACAATATTTCGCCGCCGCTTCCACGCTGTACGCCCGCAAATTCTCGCAAAACTCCTCGAAATTCTCGCAGCGGCTCTCGATGAACTCCCGGTTGGCCAGCCCTTCGTCGATGATGAATCGCATCATGGCGTTCAGCAGCATGCTGTCGCTGCCGGGACGGTGCTGGATGTGGATGTGAGCGCGCTGGGCCAGCCAGGTCTTGCGCGGGTCGCAGACGATCAGCTTGGCGCCGCGGCGCAGCGCGCGCTTCATCTCTAAACCGTAAATCGGATGCGCCTCGGTGGGGTTAGCGCCGATGAGGAAGAGCACGTTGCAGTCTTTGATTTCGGCGCTGCTGTTGGTCATCGCGCCGCTGCCGAAGGACATCGCCAGACCGGCGACGCTCGGCGCATGTCAAGTGCTGGCGCAGTTATCCACGTTATTCGTGGATCCCGCCGTGCGCGCCAGTTTCTGCATCAGGTAGTTCTCTTCGTTGGTGCAGCGCGAGGAGGAGACGAAAGCAACGGCGTCGGCTCCATGTTTGTCGCGCAGTTCACGCAGGCGTTTGCCGGCAAATTCGATGGCTTCGTCCCATGTCACTTGCTCGAAGCTGCCGTTGTTGCGAATCAGCGGATGGGTGAGCCGGTCCTTGGACGCGACGAACTCGAAACTGAAATGTCCCTTGACGCAGAGGTTGCCGCTATTAATCGTTGAGCCGGGATCGGCGGACACGCGGACAATGCGGTTGCGAGGCTTGTCCACCAACAGGTCCATCTGGCAGCCGACGCCGCAGTACGAGCAGGTGGTGCGGACGCGACTGAGGTCCTTCTCGCGTCCCATGCCCACGGCGGATTTGTCCAGCATGGCGCCGACGGGACAAACGCGGATGCAGCCGCCGCAGAGTTCGCAGGTGGTCTTGTGCAAATCCTCCTCGAACGGCGTGGTGACCACCAGGCGTTTGGCGCGCCACGCAAACGTCAACGCCTCGGCCATCTGCACGGTCTCGCAATATTTCACGCAGAGTCCGCATTTGATGCACTTTTCGGCGTCGTAAAGGATGCCCTTGTTGAGGGTAGTGTAGTTCGGGCCGTCGGGTTGGTGCATCAACGGGCCGAATCGGTTCTGATCGGCATGATAACGGTAGGCGTAATCCTGGAGCCGGCAGTTGCCGGATTTATCGCAAGTGGTGCAGGTGGGGGGATGATCGGATAACAACAATTGCAAAATCTGCCTGCGGTGCAGCGCCAGGTCGTCGTCCTCGGTCGTAATCTTCATGCCCTCGCTGACCGCCTGTCCGCAGGAGGCGATGAGGCCGCGCATTCCCTCCACCTTCACGCCGCAGAGCCGGCAACTGCCGATGGGCTCAACGCGCGGGTCGTAACAAAGATGCGGGATGTCAATGCCGGCGGCGGCTGCGGCGTTCAGAATCGTCGTGCCAGCGGAAGCCGTCACGGATTTGCCGTCGATGCTGAGCGAGACGGTTTTCATGCTGCGTCCTCCTCCGTGGTCCTGATGTCGCAGCGCAGACATCGTAGGGTCTCGGCCCGCGCTTGTCTCGTACTGAATGTTTGTGTGACCTCGTTGAAGTTGTGGCGGCGCGATGCACAGGCGGCGATCTTCGCCACATTGCGCGGACCGCCCTGGCCCTGCGGCGGCGGCGCGTTGTCGTACTCGAACGCCGGCCAAAGCTCCCGAAAACGATCCTTGCCGGTCAACTGGCGGTCAATATTTTGAGCGGCCTTTTTGGCCAGCGCCATGGCGCCGCTGACGTTGGCCGCGCCGCTCACAACGTCACCGGCTGCGAAGACCTTGGGATCGCCCGTCCGCAGCGTCCACGGATCCACCTCGACAGTACCGGCGCCGGTGACCCGCAGGCCGAGTTTGCTGAGCAGCCCGGCTTCGACTCTTTGGCCGATGGTTTCGATGATGGTGTCGCACGGGATGACGTATTTTTCGCCCGTCCGCACGGGCGCGCGACGGCCGCGCGCGTCGAATTTGCCCAGCGCAGTCTTTTCGACTTCCAGTCCCGTCACCTTGCCGTTTTCGCCCAGCACTTGCACCGGCGCGGCCAGCGTGATGAGCCGCGCGCCTTCCTCCAGCGCGTGCGCGGTCTCCTCGGCAATGGCGGGCATTTCCTCGCGAGAGCGCCGGTAAACGATCGTCACCTCCGCGCCGAAGCGCAACGCCGTGCGCGCGGAATCAATCGCCGCGTTGCCGCCCCCGATGACAACGACGCTGCGGCCGACGGGATGTTTTTCCCCGCGGGTGGCGGCTTCCAGAAAATCCAGCGCCGGCTCAACACCGGCCAGTCCGCGGCCGGGCACGGCGAGGTCTTCGCCTTCCCACGTGCCGAAGGCCAGCAGTACCGCGTCGTGCGCGCCGGTCAATTCCTCGAGCGTGATGTCGTGGCCGACGGCGGTGTTGCAGGTGAACTCCACGCCCAGTCCGCGGATCACGGCGACCTCGCGGTCGAGGGTGTTTTTCGGCAACCGGTATTGGGGCAGCGCGTAGCGAAGCATGCCCCCGGGGTGCGCGGCGGCCTCGAACATGGTCACGTGGTGGCCGAGCAGCGCCAGGTAAAACGCCGCCGTCAATCCCGCCGGCCCGGCGCCGGCGATGGCGACGCGTTTCCCGGTGGCAGGAAGTTGGCGCTGTTTCAACCGGCGAACGATTTTTGCCACCGGCGTCCTTCCGAGCTTGGCATCGGCGATGAAACGGTGGACCTCGCGCATGTTGACGGCCTCGTCGACCGTGGCGCGACGGCAACGTTGTTCGCACGGGTATTGGCAGACGCGGCCGGTCGTGGCCGGCAACGGATTGTCGAGCAGCACCATCTCGAAGGCATCGTCGAGCCGGTTTTCCTTGAGCAGTTGGAGGTAGCCGGGGATGTTCATGTGCAGCGGACAGGAGTTCTCGCAGGGCGCCAGCATCAAGGCCTGGCAAACGCCCGCGCGGCATCGCCGCTCGCGGATGTGTTCTACGTATTCCTGGCGGAAGTATTGGAGCGTGGTCAGCACCGGGTTCGGCGCAGTCTGCCCGAGGCCGCACAACGACGTGGTTTTCACGGTGGAGCCAAGCTCGGTGAGCGTTTGCAAGTCGGCCCCGACGCCCCGGCCCTGAGTAATGCGCGTGAGAATCTCCAAAAGCTGCGCCGTGCCCAGCCGGCACGGCGCGCATTTGCCGCAACACTCCTTGGCGGTGAAGGCGAGGAAATAGCGCGCCAGGTCCACCATGCAAGTGTCCTCGTCCATGACAATCATGCCGCCGCTGCCCATGATGGCGCCGTGGCGAACCAGTTCTTCATAGTCGATGTGCGTTTCGAACAAGGCGGATGGAATGCAGCCGCCGCTGGGGCCGCCGGTTTGCACCGCCTTAATGGGGCGGCCGGTGGCGCTGCCGCCGCCCATTTCGTAGATGATCTCGGAGAGCGTGATGCCCATCGGCACTTCGATCAGGCCGCTGTTGCGGATTTTGCCGACAATCGAAAAGACCTTCGTGCCTTTGCTCTTCTCGGTGCCAAGCGCCGCGAACGCCGCCGCGCCGTTGGTGATGATCCAGGGGATGTTGGCGAACGTCTCCACGTTGTTGATCAGCGTCGGGCAACCCCAGAGCCCGCTCTGGGCGGGGAAGGGCGGACGCATCCGGGGCATGCCGCGGGCCCCTTCGATGGATTGGATCAGCGCCGTCTCCTCGCCGCAGACAAATGCCCCCGCGCCCTCGCGGATTTCGAGATCGAAATTCTTTCCCAGCAGGCCGGCAGCGCGCGCCTGCTCGATGGCCAAACCCATCCGCTTGACCGCCAGCGGATACTCGGCGCGTACATAAACGAAACCGGCCGAGGCGCCGATGGCGAACGCGCCGATGATCATCCCTTCAATCACACGATGCGGGTCGCTTTCCATCACACTACGATCCATGAACGCGCCCGGATCGCCTTCGTCGCCGTTGCAAACGATGTATTTCCGGTCTCCGGCCGCCTCGGCGGCGTATTTCCACTTCAATCCCGTCAGGAAACCCGCGCCGCCACGTCCGCGCAAACCGCTGGCGGTGATCGTCTCGATGAGTTGGCCGGGCGTCATGCCGCCGAGCACTTGGCCGGCGGCGCGGTAACCACCGGAGGCGCGGTACGCCTCGAGCGATTCGGGGTCAATCGCGCCGCAATTCTCCAGCGCGATTTTTTTCTGTTTGGACAAAAACCCGCGCACGCTTTCGGCGCGCCCGCCACCCTCGAGCAGGTACTTTTCAACAGGCTGGTTACGTCCGATGTGGCGGTCCAGAATCTGCTTCACCCCGCGCTCATTGAGATGGACGTAGGTCCAGTGCCCGCCGCTTGGTGAATAAAGTTCGAGCATCGGTTCGCGGTGACAAATCCCGGCGCAGCCGGTTTTGTGGAGCGTAATCCGCGAAGGGTCAGCTCGTTTTTCGATCAGCTCGTAGAGTGCCTGCGCGCCAGCGGCCACGCCGCAGGAGCCGAGGCCCACCGCAATGCGCCAGTGCGAGTTCGTCGTGGATGTCTTCATCGGGGTTTCTCCCGGTAGTCCCCTTCACTGTCGTTCCCGCGCAGGCGGGAATCCATTGGATTGACAATGGGCCCCCGCTTTCGCGGGGGCGACGACGCTGATTCTCATTACCCCGCGCGGAGCGAGGGGTCGGCAGATGCCGGCCTAATGGCTGGAACTGCGCCGGTAGCGGCTGAGGACGTGTTGCGCGCGTTGCGGGTTCAAACGACCATACACTTTGTCGTCGATCATAATCACCGGCGCAAGGCTGCAACAGCCCAGGCACGCTACTGTTTCGAGCGTAAACAATCTGTCCGCCGTCGTTTCGCGGTCCTTAATCTGGAGCGTTTGGTGAATTGCGCGGCCGATCTGTTTGGCGCCGTTCACGTGGCAGGCTGTGCCGTGACAGGCCTGGATCACGTGCTTACCGACCGGCTGGAAACGAAACCGTTCGTAGAACGTCGCCACGCCGTAGATGCGCGTTAACGAAACCCGCGTCCGCTTGGCGATCTCCTCCAGCACCTGGCGCGGCAGGTATCCCCAGCGTTGCTGAACCGCCTGCAAGAGCGGAATCACATCGGAAGAACCGATTCTTGGAAATCGACAGAGGATTTCGTCCACCAGGGAGGGGTCTTCAGGCAAGAGCGTGGCCACCGACTGTTGACATGAAGCCATGTCGTTCTCCTTCAGCGTGCTTGCCATCGAGCCAAGGCACACTTACTCCTTGGTTCGAATTACGGTTTTACACGTAGCACGCGGCGCACCACAGTAGCGGGAAGCTGATTTCGGCTAAGCCCTTGAAACTACGCCGTTAACACGCCGCGCTTGGGGTTTGTGAAGGGTGTCGATGGGTTCGACACCAAGTCAGAGCCTTGCCACGCTTGCTCACTGCGAAGTTTCACACATCCCCCTGCAAATCTGTGTGCCGAAGGTGCCTTGGAGTGCGCCGGGCAAGGAACGGGAATGTGGACTCGACGGCTCGGGGCGGCCTACAATGATGCTA
>Ga0187864_10001678_pt1 | contig 20793 bp, 16 predicted proteins | sample June2016WEW_11_4_FD_132985 | JGI IMG/M metagenome (GOLD analysis project Ga0187864, IMG submission 132985) | Peatland microbial communities from SPRUCE experiment site at the Marcell Experimental Forest, Minnesota, USA - June2016WEW_11_40 | ecosystem: Environmental > Terrestrial > Soil >...
TGAACTCTTCGGGCGCCGGAGCGGCAATTGCAGCGAATTTTTCATCCCTGCACAAAAAGGTATCCGCCGGACAGATGCACTGGTCCCTGTTTCCCGATGGTTCAGCGCTTTTCCCCGCCAATTGCTGGTAGGGCCATACCCATCCCATCGGTCTCATTATGTTCTCGATTTGAGACATCTCTATGAACTGCCCCTTGCCGGTCCTCTTTCTATAATGAAGAGCGGACAGGACCGCCACTTCGCCCATCAATGCCCCGAAAACGTCGCACACCCAGATGGACTGTTTTAGAGGGGGACGGCCCGAAAAGCTTGAAATCCAGGCAAAGCCCGCCAATGCCTGGGCGGCGCCATCGTTTGAGGGCCGGTTTTCATCTGCGTACACGCCCCACTGTCCGAAGCCGTTTTTCTCGATGTAGATAATGCCGGGATTAATCTCCTTGATCTGCTCATAGCCCACGTTCCAGCGTTCGGTAACCCCAGGGCGCATGTTGAATTCAATGATGTCCGCCTTTGCCGCAAGCTCTTTAAAAATTTGCTGGCCCATATCGATATGCAAGTCCAGGGCAAGGTAAAGCTTATTCGGATTGATGTGCATGAAAGCAGGACCCTGTTCTTTGTAGAACCAGCCAAATGGGTTGAGCGATCGCGTCACATCGCCGATTGGAGGCAACTCGATCTTGATAACCTCCGCTCCCATTTGACCCAGAAAGGACGGGCCCGCCGGTCCGAACAGGAGCGTACATACCTCCAGGACTCGGACTCCTTTAAGTGGGCCGGGCTTCTTGAACTTATTCTTTACGTAATTCTGAAATGCCCCGGACATAAAGCGCCTCCTTCAATGCGAGTGGGCTGCTGAAAATGGGAAATCCACCTTTAAACGCACGGGATTAAACAAAAGAATTCCTTGTGCAGCAATACCGGTTGTCGAAAAAATCTTTTGATACGCCTGGGCCTTACATTTATTAATCAGATGGGATGTTTCCAACAGTTCAGAAATTTGCCCGCTCATATTTGGCAACTCGATCGGGGCTAAACTTCTGCTTGCGCTACAGACCTCCTTTCCGTCAACGAATAACTTCTCTTACCATTGTTAGAAGCAAAACACCACGACCCCTCTGAATCTCTCAATGGACAAAGTTTCCGCAGAACATGACACAACAGGAGCGCAGAGCATTCGCTATGCTACAGTCGCAATGCGAAGAGGAGCGCGGGAACTGGAGAGTTAAGGGCAATGCATGTTAAAAAAGTACTGATAACATGTCAAGGAAATGAATTGGCAGGCAACTCACCACATGGTGCAACGCAGCCTTGAGCAGGAAATCCTGTCACCCGGTTTCAGTGCTCCCGGCTCGACGAATCCAGGAGATTCCTCCCGCCCAGAGTATACCGATACGGAAAGTCCCCAGGTTCGTCAGCCCCGGCTGTAATCCGCGAGGCGAACTTTGTATTGTCGCATTGTCAGAGTGGTGTGCTATTTTATGCACCCAAGGCGCCGTCTGGGTGATATATCGAGGCCGTTTTTGCGATGATATTCTACTGCCCTCCCGCCGGGCGAGAGCCTGAGCCTGAGAACCGAAGGGGCAAGAGTGATCGTCTCGGGAGGCGCAGACGAGTCCGTGTGGATATAAGCCACACCTCGTGGAATGTGGAAATTTGAGATGGTCCAGGGATTTAAACCCGAGGAATCTGCCCATGCAGCCAAAACTTGCCGATTTGGAAGCAGCCTCAAGTATCGTTCATGCCGCCATCCCGCCTACTCCTCAGTACTGCTGGCCTCTGCTCTGCGAACGGATTGGAGCGCAGGTTTGGGTCAAGCACGAGAACCACACTCCAATCGGAGCGTTCAAGATTCGTGGCGGGCTGGTGTATTTTGATCATCTCGCTAAACTGCACCATCGACCTGAAGGGGTGATAACCGCAACTCGGGGCAATCATGGTCAGTCCATTGGTTTTGCGGCAGCTCGATACGATATTCCCGCTGCCGTGGTAGTCCCTCACGGGAACAGCAGGGAAAAAAACGCTGCCATGCGCGCCCTTGGCGTGGAACTGATTGAGTTCGGAGAAGATTTTCAGTCGTCTCGCGAACACGCGGAGATGCTCGCCCGTGAACGCGGGTTTCTCATGGTTCCGGCGTTTCACCCTCTGCTTGTCGCTGGTGTCGGTACTTACAGTCTGGAGCTACTTCAGGCTGTCAGCGACTTAGAAGTTGCCTATGTGCCGATCGGTCTCGGTTCGGGGATTTGCGGCATGATCGCGGCGCGGGACGCACTTGGATTGAAAACCTCGATAGTCGGCGTGGTATCCGCACATGCTCCCGCCTACGCGCTCTCCTTCGACGCCCGGAGCCTCGTCGAACATCCAGTCAGTACAAAGCTCGCCGACGGCGTAGCATGTCGCACGCCGGAATCCGAAGCACTCGATATAATCTGGAGGGGTGTAGACAGAATCGTTCAGGTCACAGATGACGAAGTCGCCGCAGCCATGCGCACGATCTTCGAGTGCACCCACAATGTCAGCGAAGGAGCGGGCGCCATGGGGGTCGCCGCGGCAGTGAAGGAGAAATCCCCAGCACGTAGAATCGCCGTCGTTATTTCAGGGGGGAATGTCGACCGGGCCTTATTTTCCGCCATCCTTTCCCAGGATGCGGAATGATTCAGTCCCACGCGAGCGTACCCGATTCTGAATCGATTTCAGAGGGGTATTGTCTTCGTAATCCAGAAAATTCTTTTTGCCGACCGGTAGAAATTCTGCCTCATGACTGATCAACCGTTAATCGAGGGCTTTATTAGAAAAAGAAATCCTCAATCCGGGCGGAACCATTCATTGCTGCGGGTTGATTTCCGCCGACAGGGCCCTCCATTTCTCTTCTCCCCAGCTCAGATGCTTTTCCATCTGCGCCCTGGCCCCTTCCTGATCTCTGCATTCTATGGCCTGAAATACCTTCCGGTGCTGCTCGATAACGGTGGCAAACCAAATGGCGGTAATTTTCTCCGCCGATATCCGGAAAAATTCTCCTGCCAGGTCGAAAATATTCTTCAGAATATGCAGCCTGATCGGATTTCCCGAGGCCTGGGCGACGGCAAGATGATAGTCCAGGTCATCGCGCATCGACCATCTTGAACCGTTTTGGGCTGCCATTTCCATTCCCCCCAGGAATTCCTTCAACCTAACCAGGTCCTTTTTGCTTCTAAACTTCGCGGCGAGATAGGCCGAACCCAACTCTATATCTTTTCTGACCCCATAAAGATCACCCAGTCCGGCCTTGCCTTCCCGTAGTATCTGGACCAGGGGATCGTACAAAAGCGGCGCACTCACGGAGTGAACGAAGATGCCTCTCCGATTCTTTATCTCCAGAAAGCCAAGCGCTTCCAGTATGTTAAGGGCCTCGCGAAGCGATGACCTGCCCACGCCGAGCAAACCACAAAGCATTCTCTCCGAGGGCAGTTTCTCACCCGGTTGCAGTGTTCCATCTTTGATCAGGGACTTAATCTGGGTCACGATTTGTTCTGTGACCTTGTGTTGTTGGATTGGCCGGTAAATATTCTTCACTTCGTAAACCCCGCGCCGGAGAAAAAAGACGCCGAAGTCCGTTTCAGTTCGTTGCATTGATACTGGAGAGACAGCATCTGAACATATGGTCTGGCCAGCAGTTCCAAATTACATTATATCATCTTAAAGGGAACATATTCCATCGTGAAAAATTCTGTTGCGGGAAAAACGTGTCGGAAAATCGTTGACAGCCGGGTATAGACACGTTAGTCTCTGGTCTGACCAGTGACTCCGCAACCACTTTCCATTCGCCCCTCGCATTTAGAACAACTTTACTTATCCTCTATCAGTAGGAGTCCCGGTGCTGCTTAAAACAATTCGCTTGAAGTCCGGAAAGCGACCAGCGCTGTTAAGATCGCGAACCTTGAAGGCTTTGAAATCGGAGTAAAAGAAGTCTATAGTAATATCCATATAAGGGATTTCTCCGAGGAAATTGGACGTTCGCGCCTCTCATCTGCCGTGAACACCTGACATGGGATTTGCCATCGGGTACATCGAAGGAGGGCTGCCTCATGCAACTCGAAGATGAAGTGCGCAATGCCGAACTTGCTCTAAGTGCGACCCGGCAAAGGGTGATCCTCGTCACAATCCTTCTGATAACCTTGTTGGTGGCTTATCTTGACAGGGTAAACGTCTCCGTCCTTGTGGCAGACAGTAACTTTCTCAACGATATGCTTATCAAAGGCAAACCGGTCCAGATGGGGTTGCTTATGACCCTGTTCTTGATCGCCTATGGTGTGGCTAACATCGTGCTGAGCCCTTTGGGCGACGTTATCGGTCCACGCAAGGCGATGCTGATTTCGATTTCGCTGTGGACTGTTTCCGTAATGATTGGGGGTCTTACTGCGACCTTCACCGTAATGCTTTGTGCGCGTGTACTTCTGGGCGTCGGCGAAGGGATGCACTGGCCGATGCAGAGTACCTTCGTGAAAAACTGGTTCCCCCCTAACGAACGCGGCAAGGCCAATGCTGCCTGGCTGATAGGCCTTATGGCCGGGCCTGCGTTGGCGATGCCGTTTTTCACCTGGATTATTTCGAGTTGGGGCTGGCGTTCGAGTTTTTTCGTGTTGGCTTTTTTAGGCCTTATTCCATGTTTTTTGCTGTGGTTCTTTGTGACTGACCATCCCCGCCAGCATAAAGGCGTCAATAAGGCCGAACTTGACTACATCGAGAATGCCCTCAGGGCAGAAGCCGCACAAGAAGCAAAAATGAAGGTGGAGAGCCTTGGCCAGCGGCTCGCATCATTCTGTTTCAATTACCGATTCTGGCTGCTTACGATTAACTATTTCTGTATCGCTTCCATATGGTGGGGAATGATGGCGTGGCTGCCTTCCTATCTAAAGGTTTCACGCGGTTTTAGCTGGGCTGCCATGGGAGCATTGTCTTCATTGCCATATGTTATTGGCACCATCAGTATTTTGTTTTTCGGGCACCTGGGTGACAAAATCGGGCGGAGGGCGCCACTTGCTGTTGTTTCGCATGCACTGGCGGCTGTAGGCATCTATTTTGGCGCGCATGCTACCGACAATATGACCGCCGCCCTGCTCATCTCCTTCGGCATAGCCTCGATCGGAATTGCCCTGCCTGCTACCTGGTCACTGCTCCAGCGCGTCGTTCCCGCAAGGGCGATCGGCGCCGGGTCAGGCATGATGAATGGGCTGGCAAATGGCAGCTCGGCCTTTTCCCCCGCGCTCATTGGCTATTTCATCGCAATTACAGGCAGCTACATGGGCGGCCTGATGTTCCTGGTGGGACTGGCAGGGCTTGGGTTCCTATGCATGTTCATTCTGTCATTACAAAAGTATTGAATGACAGCTTTTTGCCTTCGCCCTGATTGATGAAAAAGCCTCTATAATCCAGCAAACGAGAGGGTTTTGTTCGGCAAAGAACGAAAGGATTTACCAATGCTGAAACCCGAGATCCTGCAAAAGTTTATCGCTATTGTCGGCCGGGACCGTTGCAAGACTTCGCCGGAGGATTTGCTGACATTCGGCTATGATGCCTCCATATATGAATACGTCCCGGATGCGGTAGTATTCCCGAAATCGACGCAAGAAGCCGCAGGCATTATGAAGGTTGCCTCGGCCCATAACGTTTTCGTAACACCCAGAGGGGCTGGGTCCGGTCTGGGTGGCGAAGCCCTGGCCAAACACGGGGGGATCGTCCTTTGCTTTTCCATGATGCACCGAATCCTTGAGATAAATACTGCAAACCGCTACGCTGTGGTCGAGCCTGGGGTGGTCATCTCCGAATTTCAAAAAGCGGTGGAAAGAGTCGGTCTGTTCTATCCGCCTGATCCCGGCAGTGCCGCTGTTGCCACCATGGGCGGCTCCGTGGCTATGAACTCGGGAGGGATGCGGGGAGTCAAATACGGGGTCACAAGGGATTATCTTCTCGGACTTGAGATTGTTTTGCCATCCGGCGAAGTGATGATGACCGGGACCGTGACCGCCAAAGACGTAACGGGTTACGACCTCACTCGTCTGATTTGCGGGTCCGAAGGTACGCTGGCCCTGGTTACCAGGATAAACGTCCGTCTGCTCCCCAAACCCAAAACCAAGCGCACCCTGCAAGCCATCTACAACAGTATCGACGCCGCTGGAGATGCAGTCTCCAGAATCATTGAAGAGGGGATCGTTCCAGCGACCCTCGAGCTCATGGACGGGATGATCATCCAGGCGCTCGAGGAATTTAGCCATCTTGGGCTGCCTCTTGACGCCGCAGCCATCTTGTTGATAGACGTGGATGGAGACACCGAAACGGTAGAAAGACAGGCCGCGCTGGTGGCTGATTTTTGTAAGGCGCAGGGCGCGCGGGAAGTGCGGGTTTCATCATCGGAGAAGGAAAATGAACAGCTCTGGTTTGCCCGCCGCTCTGCTTTCGGCGCCGTAGCCCGAATGCGCCCCACCTGTGTGATTGAAGACGCAACCGTGCCTGTGAGCTTCCTTACGGCTACCATAAAGAAAGTAATCGAGATTTGCGGGCGCAATCGGGTTCAGGTAGCGGTCCTCGCCCATGCGGGAGATGGAAACCTGCACCCCCTTATGCTCTGCGATCAGCGCGATGCGGAGGAGATGGCCAGGGTCGATAAATGCATGGATGAAATCGTCGAGTTCGCTCTGTCCGTCGGAGGGACCTTGACTGGTGAGCACGGCATCGGCATCAACAAGGCCAAGTACCTGCCGCAACAACTGAGCCAAACCAGTCTGAAAATGATGCGAGCCGTTAAAGCGACATTCGATCCCCAGGGGATATTGAACCCTGGCGGTTTTCTGGAGCATTGCAGGTCATGATTCCCTTTGAGTTGAGTGAACAGGTTTACAACTGTATCAAGTGTGGGCTGTGCAGTAACACATGTCCCGTCTACGCGCAGCTCCGCTTCGAAGGAGTTTCTCCCAGGGGCAAGGTTCAGCTCATAAGAAAGATACTGGAAGGGAAACTGGCGATATCGGAAAACTTCGCCCGTCTTCTCGGGACCTGCCTTCTTTGTGAGACCTGCATGGTGAATTGCCCCAGCGGCGTCAGGCTGGACCGTCTCATGAAGGCCATGCGTGCGGAAGTGGTTGCCAAATATAGCCTGCCCTGGCAGAAGCGGGCGCTCTACCACCTCCTTTCCGGCCCGCACATGCTGCCTTTCGCCGTCTTCTGGGGGCGTATGCTGGAGGCGCCTCTGCGCTCGCTGCTGCCAAAGGATGGCAAGGTAGGAACTATTCCCTGTTCCAGGCTCCCGAGGTTGAACTCAAGACCGCTGCTCAGTCAATATCCGGAGATAATTTCACCGGTTGGGCCACGTGTTGGCCGGGTACTCTACTTTGTGGGTTGTGCAACCAATTACATGTCTGAAAATGTCGGCCGGGCGGTGATAAGCGTCCTCGTAAAACTGGGGGTTGAAGTGATCATCCCCAGGGGACAGGTGTGTTGCGGCTTTCCCATCTGCTTGGCAGGCGCCCGAAAACCCTTTCTGAGCAACATTCGGCGGAACCTGGAGGTCTTCGATCCAAAGGATGCGGATGCGGTTGTTGTAGACTGCGCAACGTGCGGAGCTGCACTGAAGAAAGAATACGCCGATGTTTTGGAAGAAATGGGAGAGGATGCTGAAGCTGCCCGCGAGTTGGGGCGGAAAGTGCTCGATATCTCCCAATACATTTCGGGTTTCGACCTGGAGAAATACCTCCGGCCGGTCCCGACTCGAGTAACTTACCATGACCCCTGCCACCTGCTGCGCACCCAAGGCGTAAAGGAGGAGCCTCGAAGCTTGCTCAAACGCATCCCGAACATGGAATTCGTAGAAATGGCGGGGGCTGACGTCTGCTGCGGAGGAGGAGGCGCCTTCCAGATGGAACATCCCGATGTGGCCTCAGGGATCACGAAAAATAAGATTCAGGCCATCATGGAAACACGCGCGGACATTGTTGCAACAGGGTGTCCAGGATGCCGCCTGCAAATCCATGGCAACCTTGGAGATGAATCGATCCAGGTCGTTCATCCCATAGAGATCTTGGCGACCGCCATGGCTTGCAACCATTGCATTGACTTGAGTTCATAATAGAAGAACCACATTGAGCGCCTCGAACTACTTCCGGACGTGGCATTCACCGCAGGTAACCGGCCCTTCTTTCATGCTCTCATGGCAGGTTTTGCACTGAAAGTGGAAGGCATCCTTGAGCGAAGGCTGGTCATCATCGGCATGCTTCTTGTGGCAGGAATCGCAGGTCTGCCCCTCCCCGCCCCGGTTATTCAGGAATGCATCAAAATCATGATGGCAACGAGTGCAATCCAGCTTGTTTTCCGCATGGAGCTTGTGATTGAACTCCACCAGGGGTCTCTGGTGCGTTCCAATCTCTTTATGATTAAGCACAAAGGTATCATCCTGGGAATGAGCCATCGGGACAATAGCCGCAAGGACCAGGACAACCAGCAAAAGTTTTATGTATGTCATCGGAATTCCCTTCATTTCATTGCAACTCTGTTTCGAAAACTCTCTCCCGTCGAGTTAATCTTGCGATTCCTCATCATCGGTCTCAACAGGTTTAAACTTCTCGGGAATGATCATCGCCTCTGTGATCACCTCCTTGAATTGAACCACCTTGATCCCGAGATTATACTCCTTGTTGAGGTCCCCGATCTGATCGAAACAGTTATGGCAGGGAGTGATAACAATCTTTGCGCCGGTCGCCTTTATCTGCTCGGCTTTTATCCTTCCGGACTCCATCCTTCTTTTTCTGAACTCGGGTCCCATTGGAATAAAACCACCCCCGCCCCCGCAACAGTGATTGTAGATGCCGTTGGGCGTCATATCGCGGAAATCCCTGGCGATGTACTTCATAATTGCCCTGCCCTCCTCCCACAGTCCGCCGTTTCTGGAAACATTGCAGGGGTCCTGGTAAGTTACGGGTTCTTTGAGCATCTTGTCCGGATCGATTTTGATCCGGCCGTCTCTCAGGTATTCATAAAAAAGACGCACTGAGTGGACGATCGGAACGGGAGGTTTGCCGTTGCGGTAGCCTAACATGTATGGGCCTTCGAAAAGAGCCGACCTGTACGCGTGCCCGCATTCGGTGATTGCGATCGCCTTGACCCCGAGTTCCAGGGCCTTAGTGTACATGTTCTTTACAATCTGGCCTCCCACCGCTTTATCCCCGGCAAACATGGCCAGATTGGTATCGTCCCAGCCGGTGCTGGGCATTGTCCAATCTTCCTCGGCCACAGTAAATATCTTGGCCGCCATCGCAATATCCTGCGGATAGTACATGGGTTCGCGGGCATTTACCGTATACATTATCCTGGCGCCCGGCTTGTCGATCGGGACCTGGAGACCTCTAATCTCTTCGGCTGTTTCCTCAGCCATCCATGCGCAGGTTTCGACGAAGTCCTCCTTACTCATGCCCATCTGATTGCCGGAAGCGCGGTAGTTATCCAAGGTCTTGAGCAGGCCTTCCGGGACAATCCCCTGCGAGTTGCAGATCCCACGCGTTGTGGCGATCATCACGGATATATCAATACCGAACGGACAGAAAAGCGAACATCGCCTGCATGTCGTGCATTCGCCCCAGATAATGTTGTAACATTTCTCCAAAAACTCGCGGTCCACCTCGCCTTTTCTGCGATAGAGTTCACGCAGCGTTGCCCTGACCTTATATGCCGGGCTCAGCTTGGGGTCCTTATTTCTTGCAAGGTAGAACAAGCAACTGTCGGCGCAAAGGCCGCAGCTCGCACAAATACTCAGCCAGGTCCTGAACCTTGCGCCATCGTTTATGTCCAAAAGCTCTTTTATCACTTTCGTATTGATCGGCTTTTGAAGCACATCATTCATTTTTCGGGTTCTCCTCTCGAATAAATCCAAACCTCATTCAGACTGGTTTTCTGCGGGCGGCTACCAGGTCCGCGCCCCTCGCCTTCCCATTTCGAATCCGAGAGAAGCGCGCGAAAAAAAGAAAAGGACAATATGGCCAAGCTTGCTGAATGGAATGATGATCAACAGTATTTCGGAGAAAAGAACATGCAGAATCAGGGTCAGTTTATAGGGGCCGATCTGGTGATATGCGAGAAAACCGGTAACGAAAGGCGCACTCGTCAAAATGAGTAGAAAATAATCCCAGGCTGAGGACAGGAACCGCACTTCCGCGCGGACTATTCTTCTGGCCAGCAGGACTAGAGCCGCCAAAATAAAGACCACCGTGAGCACGTCGGCGATAGAATCCGGCAGCGAAGGAAGGCTTATGCCGAATGCTTCCTGCCAGAGTGTGTTGTGCGCAAGCAGAAAAATAGGAACGCCAAGCAGACAGAGATGGAACAGGAAAAAGGCTATTGCGAAAACTGGTTGTGCCCGCAACGATACGCTTCCAAACGGGATCAGCCAGTGGATGATCGAACGAATGGCCCATTTCAGATTCACATGGTTGTAGAAAACCCTGTCGCGTTCCTTGCTCATTCCATAAAGATAGGTCAGCCGTACACTGAGGCCCACGATAAATATTATAAAAGCAGCCCAGAGAGCAGGCCCGGCGAGGAATTCATAAAAGTCGTTCATGCGCTGCGCCCCCATGATGTGGATAAATCGGGTACAAAATAGATTTGTACGCACATTCACTAAGTTAGGTCAAATTCAAGAATTAATTATCACATACTCATGTTCAGCAGAAAAGATAAAAAAACAACGATGGGGTCTGTTTTCCCGCTTTGGCACAAGCCCTGCAGTCAAAAAGCACCGAAAATTGTTCCGATTTTGAAACAACACCAAAACAAGCCCGCGATCAAGGAACAAGAACGGAAGGAAACAAGACGAGAAGCGGTTAGGAAGGAGCAATGGATTGGTTAGTTATAGAAACATATCCGGGAGTCGTTTTCAAGAAAATTGTTTCAATTTGTTTTCTCGGAATTCAATGCAAGTTCGGGGAGCGGATTCACCCTCGTCTGCGGTTTGATCTTTTTTTGGAGATCAACAGGTGGAGATGGGGATTTTACAAAAAATCATAATTAATATTTCAAAAGGACAATTGACCCAGGGCGACTCCTGATTGATAGGCGCCCCATTTCCATATTGCAGCCGACGACGCACAGGAGAACAGATATGGGTGTGAGCCCCCTGGCCGGGAAACCCGCCCCGCAATCAATTCTGGTAAATATTCCCAGACTGGTTTCCACTTACTACACCAATCATCCGGACCCCTCAGAGAAAAGCCAGCTTGTCGAATTCGGCACTTCCGGCCACAGGGGGTCGTCTTTGAAAAACACTTTCAATGAGGATCATATACTTGCAATAACCCAGGCTATCTGCGAAATCCGCAAAGCAAGCGGCATTTCGGGGCCCCTTTTTCTGGGAAAGGATACGCACGCGCTTTCAGAAGCAAGTTTCGCTACGGCAATCGAGGTGCTGGCTGCAAACGGCGTCGACATACTGGTCCAGTCAGACTGGGGATATACACCTACCCCGGTGATCTCGCACGCCATTCTGGCACATAACCGCAAAAAGGACTCCATGGCTGACGGTATCGTAATAACTCCATCCCACAATCCGCCGGAGGACGGGGGTTTCAAGTACAACCCGCCGAACGGCGGTCCCGCCGACACGGAGATAACCACAGTGATTGAGAGAAGGGCAAATGAGCTGCTCAGGGGCAAAAACCGTGAGGTCAAAAGAATTCTCTACGAGCGGGCCCTCAAGAGCGGGCGTATAGATTTGCGCGATTTCATCGGATCGTTTGTGGGCGAGCTTCAAAGTGTAATCGACATGGATGCGATCCGTTCAGCCCGGATTCGAATCGGCGTTGATCCGATGGGTGGCGCCTCCCTGCCCTATTGGGAACCAATCGCTGAAAAGTATGGCGTTTCGCTCGAAATTGTGAACCGTTCCCTCGATCCGGCTTTCGGTTTTATGACGGTCGATAGAGATGGAAAGATCCGGATGGACTGTTCTTCGCCTTATGCGATGGCAAGGCTGATAGGACTCAAGGACTCCTTCGATGTGGCTTTCGGAAACGACCCGGACAGCGACCGGCATGGGATCGTAACCAGGAGCGCTGGGCTTATGAATCCGAATCATTACCTTTCGGCGGCTGTCTGGTACCTTTTCCAGAACAGGCCGGGATGGGAAAAAGATGGAGGCGTTGGAAAAACGCTCGTCAGCAGCGCAATGATAGACAGAGTCTCCGCACATATCGGCCGCAGGGTGTTCGAGGTGCCGGTCGGGTTCAAATGGTTCGTGGGCGGCCTGCTTGAGGGATCATATGCATTCGCGTGCGAGGAAAGCGCCGGGGCCTCTTTTTTGAGACTGGACTCAACGGTCTGGACGACTGACAAAGATGGCATCATTATGGGCCTGCTCGCCGCCGAGATCATGGCCAAGACCGGGAAGGACCCGGGGGAAATTTACATCTCTCTGACCGAACGGTTCGGAAATCCTTTCTACGAAAGAATCGACGAGCCGGCAAACCAGGAGCGTAAATCCATTCTAAAAAAACTCGGTCCTGAAATGATCTTATGTGACACACTTGCAGGCGAGAAAATTGAGGCGAAGCTGAGCCACGCGCCGGCTAACGGGGCGCCAATCGGCGGAATCAAGGTCGTAGCCCAAAACGGCTGGTTTGCCGCCCGTCCCTCAGGGACCGAAGATATTTACAAAATCTACACCGAAAGCTTCAAAAGCAGGGAGCATCTTCTCCAGATACAGCAAGAGGCCAGGGAGATCGTAAGCAACGCTTTCAAAACGGCCGGGGTGTGAACGGACCCCGGATGACGGAAGTCGGATGACATATACAAGAACACCTCGAGAGCGTGGAGATTCAGACTTCCGCCCTCCGACTTCCGTTCATTCCTCTTCCTCAACGGTCTCGGCGGCCTGATTCGGGTCCGGGTTTATTACCGGTTCTGGAGTGGGCGCATACACATTCTGCGGAGCCTGTCTTTGGGAAGCCGGGAAGCCGGCAACATTGGGGTTAGGGGGAGGCGCCGCCTGACCCCTAAGTGCCTGCGGCTGGTTTGCCGGATTGTAGCCGGGCTGAAGCTGAACACCTGGAGGCTGATTGGCCCCTGCTTCCTGCGGCGCAACTCCGGGCGCAGCCATCGGCTGCTGAACAGGAGTGGGAGCAGGGGGGGCCGATGCTGGAGTAACTACTTTATTTTCGGCGAAAAGACTGACTGTAAACGTTTGACCATCCTTTTCGAGCGAGATGCTTTTGGATTCGATTTTCGACACACGGTAATCGCCGACTGCCTGACCCTCCCGAACCGTGACGAAAGGTGACGAGGGCTGCCCTTTCTTGCCCGGCGCGCCGGCCGGCTGGCTCTTCATTCGCAACACCGCCCTTTTTGCATTGTTCTGGATTATTACTCCATCGAGTTGAATGTTTCCGATCGCCATTCCTGGTTTCGCGGCTTTGGGAGATGAGTCCGCGGACTCCGGCGGAGGCGGCTTGCGGTCCGTTGCGAACAAGTTTTTCTCAACCATCAGCGGGGCAGCCGCGCAAATAGAGTTAAACACGGCGCCCCATACCAGAAGCAAGAAGACCGGAAGAATTCTTTTCAGAAACACTTGTCTACTCCTGTTCTGCATAACGATACAAAATGGCATTCGCCGACTTTTTGCTTGACACCCTTGAGGGCAAACATTACAAGCGCATTATCCGCCCGGAAGTTTATAACATGGAAATAGCATGGCTAACAACCGACGAGGAGACATGGGGAAAAATCAACTTGCCACATGGGTCCTGTTGGTTGCTTTTATTGCCGGATTGCCTGCGGTATGCGGAGCACAATCTGCCCGTGTCATCCCTAAGGGGACTTTGAGCATCGTTGAAAACGGCAAGCCGGCAGGCGAGTTCCAATCCGAAGTGCCCGCTCCCCAGGGCTCTTCATTGGTATGCAGTGGAGAATGCCTGGTTCAGGGGGAGAAGTTTCAGCTCCTCGCTCATGACAAAGCCGAATTCTGCCTGGCGAAAAGCGACAAAGAGTGGGTCCTGACCGTTAAATCCGGCACGGTGGAGTTCTCAATGGGCGAGGATGCAAAACTTGCCATCGTGACCCCTATAGACAAATATGAAGTGAGAAAGGCAAGCCCTGCCAAAGGATTGGTAAGGGGCCGTGTGGACGTGACCGCGACCGGCACTGAGTTCTCAACAGCCGCCGGCGTGCTGAACCTTACCTCGGCTGACGGGGTCCAGGTGATTCAGCCGCCCGCGGATGCCGATCCTGCCGCTCCCGTGGCAATACCGGCGTGGGCGCTTGCGGGCGGGGCCGGGGCGGTGGGAGGCGGAGCGGTTGCCGGTGTCGCCACCGCCACTCAGAACGACAAGTCAACTGCGAGTCCACAGTAGTTATTGTCGCAACTTGAGGCATCAGGGGGGGCGGTATTCTCTAACGGGGGTACCGCCGTTCTGTTTGGAACGGGGGATATCAATGAAGACCAGGACAATCAGTATCTTTATTCTATGTTTCCTTTCCGCCATCCTGATTTCCGGGTGCCCGGTGAGAAGTGGGCCGGAACCTACCGCCAGGCTGGAAGATGTCGTGGCTCAGGAAACTGGCGCCAGGGCGGAGATAAGGCAGATCAATGAAAGATTTTTTGCAGCCGTGAAAAGCGCACCCAAGCTTCAGGACTATGTTTTAGGGGAAGGTGACCTCATCCAGGTCTCTGTCTTTGAGGCGCAGGAGCTTAAGTCTGAGGCCAGAATAAGCGCCCGCGGTTTCATAACGCTCCCACTCATTGGGACTGTGGAACTAAAAGGGCTGTCGACTCGCGAGGCTGAACAAAAAATCGAGACGCTTTATCGCAGCAGATATCTGCACAATCCCCATGTGACTGTGTTCGTAAAAGAACAGGTGTCCGGCAAAATCACTTTCATGGGGGCGGTGAAAAAGCCCGGGACCCAGCCGTTCCTCGGCCGTCAGAATCTTTTTGAAGCCCTTGCCTTGGCAGAGGGACTCTCCGAAAACGCGGGGAAAATGGTGCAGGTGCGCCGGGCAGGCGCCGATCCGGACCATCCGACAACATTTCTGGTCGATCTTGACGAACTGATCAGCGGCGGGTCTGAAAACGATCTCAATATGGAAATTAAGAGCGGGGACGTCATTTATGTCCCCGAAGCCGGAATGGTCTACGTGGATGGGGCCGTGCGGAAACCCGGCAACTATCCCTTGAAGAAAAAGATGAGTATTCCCGAAGCAATCGTTGCCGCCGGCGGATTTGCCGTCTATGCCGATGAAGACAAGATCAAGCTCGTCCGAAAGAATGCAGCCGGAAAAGTGGATGTGGTGCAATTGAGCTTCAAGGATTTGCAGATGAAACCCGACAAGAATATCGACGTCAAGGATAGAGACATAATCTTCGTTGAAACGAATAAAATGGAGGCCGTTATTTACGGATTGCGCGTCACCGGACTTGGCGGGATCGTCGGCGTTGGATACGAACCGCCCAGGCCACAATAGCAAGCGCAGTTCGAGCAAATAAAATAATCACCACTACATCTTATCTACCCCAGTGCATTTCCATTTGAAATACAAATAACAGCTAATGTCAGCTCAGGATTTACCCGGTGCGACTGAACCGGGATCATGTTCTTACGAGATCACGCGGATAGTCGGTAAGAAGCTCGTTCTGCCTTTCGCCCACATGAATGACGTCCGTAATCCTTGGCCCACCAATGCCTTTGCGATAAATTGTCGGAAGGAGCAGGTCGATCACCATGCCGATTTCTATGATTTCAGTGCGGCCACGCCCGATGATCGGATAGAATTCGGATTGGCGAAGTCCGACCCCATAGCCGACCGACTCAAGGTAGGATTTCCCGAACCCTGCCTGCTCAACCACATCACGGGCAGCAGCATCTACTTCGCCCGATGTGGACCCGGGTCTCAAAGTTGCTTCCGCTCGCTCCAGGGCGCGCAGGAGCAGAGCATGAACGTCGGCCTGCCCTTTGGGCACAACACCCACAGCGGCAGTACGCGCCATTTTTGAGCAGTATCCCTCGAATGTCGCCCCAAGGTGTACTACAACCACTTCGCCTTCCCGAATTTTCCTGGAGCTTGCGGTCGGATGCGCAAGCAGGGTTCGATCTCCCGAAACCACCTGGGGACGGAAAGACGAACCGCCGGAGCCGGCCCGCAGCATTGCGTATTCAGCCTCGGCAAGCACATCGAGTTCCGCTGTCCCGGGGCGGACCGCTTTCATGGCCGCATCCATGCCCTTGCAGACCGCCTGAGAGGCGCGCCTGATCATGTTCAACTCTTCGGGTTCCTTTACGGAACGCAGCCTGTAGAAAAGGTCTCCCGCTCCCACGAAATTCTGCTCGCAAAATCCCGACCGCAAAGCGTCATAAACGGCAAAATCAACGAAATATCTTTCGAAGCCTATTTGTGGGTCTTTGAAGCCGAATGAGCGGATTTTTTCGCAAATCGCAGAACCGATGGTCTGACGGGGAAAGAAATAGGCATGGGTCGTAAGTCCCGACTGGTCGCGAACGTAATCGGCATCGAGCCAGAGAGCTACAGCACATGCCTCGTCCTGCTTCGGTATGAGAAGGGCCAGGCACTCGATCTGGGTAGTCCCGGTAAAATAGATAAGATTTTCCCTGTTAGTCACGACCAGGACGTCGAGTCCCGCCATGGCCATCGCCCTCTGAGCCCGTTCTATACGACTTGCAAATCGAGGTGTCATTTTCTTTCACCCATACCGTTGAAAACATTTTCGCCAACGAAGCCGTCCCGTTTCCGCCCATCTCATATCAGAAAAGGCGGCGCGCCGGGACGGATAATATCATTTTTCGGCTGCCGCCGCACCTGCTGAAACAACCTTGCCGTTGCCAATCTTGAAATCAGGGAATTCCAGAACCAGAGAGATCAACACGCCGAATATGATAGCCCAGAAAGGAGCGCCGATATTCAGAATAGAAAGGTTGGTAACGGCCACAAAGAAAGCAACCGTGGCGCCGTATCTGAACTTTGCGGCAAACGCGCCGCGGAATGCGCTGACGAATACGTCGAACATGGCTAAACCGGCCAGAACTGCCGTGAACTCTTTGGGAACCATGTTTACCGAATCGACGACAACTTTTGCCAGGAGTGCGAAAGCGAACCAGAAAACGCCTTCATAGAATGCAGCTACGTAGCGCAGCTCGCGTTTTTCATGAGCGGCGGGGCTGGAGCAGATAGCCGTGCTGGGACCGGCGGTCACCGCACAGTGCGCACCCATTACGGCATTGGTAAATGTGCCGATACTTGGGATAAAATACATGGCATTGATTGGAGGCTTATATCCTTCGGCAAGAAGGACCCCGACGGCCTGAATGTTCTGGACTCCGATTACCAGGAAAAAGAGAGGCAGACTGATTTCTATTATAGCCCGCCAGGAGAATTCCGGCATCACGAACACTGGTCTGGCGATCTCCAGGTTCAGATTGATCGCCTTTACCTGTCCATTTATGAGCAGGAGAATGATTCCCACGAAAATGGAAAGAACAATGGGGGGCACTTTTTGTGCAAAACGCTTGAACGCCATTGCCCCGAAGAAGACCACGAGCATAATTCCATAGATTCCGGGCTGCTCGATGGAGGCTTTGAAAAGGCTCACCCCGAAACTGAACAGCACGCCCCCAACCATTCCGAGCATTATGGGTACGGGAATATTGTCGACAACCTTTTTAATCAAGCCCGTCACAGTAAGGATAAGAGCGACGACTCCAACCACGATGTAGGCCCCGACCGCCTGGGAGAGTGTGAAGTGGGGCAGAAGCTTCCCGAGAAGCACCGCGCCGGGTATGCTGAATGCGATCACGACTGGAATCCGGTAGCGAAGCGACATGAACATGGTGGCAAGTCCGCCGAACCCGTAGAGGGCGAGAAGCCACGATACGGCTTGCGGGTCGGTCAGTCCGCCGGATTTTGCGGAGTTCATGACAATCAGGCCCGGTCCCATGGTGCTGAAAAGTGTCGCCACAAGGCCAGTGCCCACTCCTGCGGGATTTGTGTCCTTGAGGAGTTGTTTAAAGCTGGCCCCCAGACTGAAACCTTTCTCCATAACGGGCATGACAATCCTCCACTGAAGAATGACAAAATGCGTAAATCAAGATCTCGTGGAAGTGCAACTCCTGCTGCTTCCGGTGGTTTGCCCGGAGGCGAAGGGCGTCTCCGGGCCAAGTCAGCAGTTATTGAAAGATGGGCCTTCCGGTTCCAGGAATCAGGCGGCGATCGGCCTGGCTAAAACGCCACGCTGCCTCAGCCATTTTGGAATAAGCTCTTCCTCCACGCGCCGGTTCACTTCAGGGGCTTTGGCAAGCAGTAAATCCCGAAGCGGCTGGCTCAAGTTGATTCCGCCCGGCGCACCGTCGAAAATGAGCACCTTTTCGGCGCCTGTCATCTTCCGCGCGAAGTCCATGGCCGATTCGGTCGATTCCGATAAGACCGCATGTTTCATGTAATTGAGGTTTTGCGGGTCTCGGTTGAAGAGGTCGGCCTGCTCCCGCCCGACGACCACAGTCGGGATATGCTCGCTGAAAAAGGCACTCGGATAGCCGATCCATGCATAGCTGTGCACGCACATTTTGATTGCCGGGTTGAGTCTTGGGATTTCCGGCAGAAGTGGAATGCCCTTTCTTCCGTAGAACGCCTCGGTGTACCAGGTGTATGGGGAAAGGGACGATTCGAGATCGAACAAATCGGTGTTGGCGCCCGCAAAGTTGGCGTAGATCACCCCGGCCGAGAATACATAGGGGACAGGGCAGGGAAAATCCAGGGCGACAATACACTCGTCTATTTCGCCGAACAGGGTCATCATTTTACCGTAGTAGCGGCACCCCACCTCCGTGACGCGTTCATTGAGGCTATACAAATCGTTATCGGCATCAACCCCGAGGATGCCGTGAGGGACCACCGTCAGAAAACAGGAGAAGGCGAATTTGTCCTGAACGAAGGGTGAATCGAAAATCGCCCTGGCGATGAAATTAGCGGCGCGCGGCCCGAGATTCTGGTGGTAGGTAGACCGGGTCTCGATCCGGGCGTATGACATGCCGAAGGGCTTTACGGCCCGGTCCACCATGCGGTGAAAGTGGACCTCGCGCACGTCGCTGTTGTGGGCATGAACGATCCAGTCTGCGTCGTAAATTCTTTTTATTCCATAGAGGGTCCCGATTTCGGTCTCGATCTCAACTCCCTCGTCAACCGGAGCAACGCCCCTGGCCTTGCCATTAAAGTACTCGTCGAGCTTGTAACGGCGGATGTACTCCTCTGTTTCCCTAAATCGCAGGCCAACCCCGGCGCGAAGGCGTATGTTTTTGCATCCGGTACGCTCCTCGATGACATCGCGGATAGTCTTGAGCATCTCCGCGTAGGGGTCGCCTCCAAGAAGGGTGAAGCCGTGATGAGACGAGCAGATGTTTACTGAGTGCTCGGGCTTTATCCGGCTCATATCGACGCTTTCGAGGGCCTGTTCGGTGCGCCTGCGGACCGCGACTATGCCCTCATCTCCCGGATAAATCACGGGGGGCAAGTCTGGAAAGAGTTCACGCAGGGTCACGGAGGTCATTCCAGGCAGTTCGCTCACCCTGGTCTTAACTAGGGACGAATCAATACCATACATTGATTGGCGGGGTGGAATGGGTGCAATCGGGGGTCGCATAGCTCACTACTCCCTTCCTTGAAGCGGTGCGCTCAACACACGGTTGAGAAGTTCGATGTCCTCGTCAAAATAAAATCCTCGGGACGCATATTTCTGTTTCACGTGTTCGGGAATCTCCCAGGCGGTCACTGTGCGGCCATACCACTGCCAGCCTCCCGGCACAGGCACAGGCTGGATTCCCGCTGCTTCGAGCAGCCGCAGAATGGGTTGAATGCATTCGACTTTGCACCCGGTCCGAATACCTGTCATGTAGGAGATATCGTCCGGTGTTTGAGCCCCGAGCAAAATGGCGCCCGCGACTTCATCAGCGCGTGTGGCCGTGCAGAAGCAAACGATCTGTTCGGGGTGGAACTTCGCTTTGAGGCACAGTTGCGTAATCTTTTCATAATTTAGTCCCTCCAGGTCCACCCTGGCCATTACCGGCTCCGGGCGATCGACCATCATAATCGCATATTCGGGGCACCTCTGCTCACAGTCAGCGCAACCCCTGCAGCGATCAAGGTCGGCTACCGCCAGTTTCTCTTCCATCTTCATTGCAAGGACCGGACAGACCCGCACGCATGTCTTGCACCCTTTACACTTTTCAGAGTCGATTACAGGCATTAGAGTTACCAGCTTCATTTTGCGCCACCTCCTTTTGTTGAGCCATTTCATAAGCAACATCCAAAATCATATCTTCCTGACCGCCTACCATTTCCCTGCGTCCAAGCTCCACGAGTATATCTCTCGGATTGAGGCTGTACTTTTCAGCGGCTCGATAGGTATGCAGCAGAAAGCTCGAATAGACGCCCGCATAGCCCTGAATCAGCGAGGCGTTCCGAATGACCTGCGGCCTGTGCATCATTGGTTCCACTATGTCTTCTGCAACATCCATGATGCCGTAAAAATCGATCCCGGTCTCGAAGCCCGCCTTGCTCAAAACACCGGCAATTACCTCGGTCTGGGCATTACCGGCGCCTCCCCCCAAACCGCGACAGGTGCCGTCCAGGTAACTGGCGCCGGCTTTAACGGCTGTCAGGCTGTTTGCAATGGCAAGACCGAGGCTTGCATGGGCGTGAAAACCGATCGGAACCGAAACGGCATCGACAAGCGCCTCGATCCTGGCTTTGACGTCGAAGGGAAGCATGGCTCCAGCGGAA
>Ga0187864_10001683_pt1 | contig 20745 bp, 19 predicted proteins | sample June2016WEW_11_4_FD_132985 | JGI IMG/M metagenome (GOLD analysis project Ga0187864, IMG submission 132985) | Peatland microbial communities from SPRUCE experiment site at the Marcell Experimental Forest, Minnesota, USA - June2016WEW_11_40 | ecosystem: Environmental > Terrestrial > Soil >...
AAAATTGATGTCCGAAAGGCCGCCGCATGAGCAATCCATTCGAGATTCAAAATTTTGAACAGTATCTCAACACGGTGCGGAACGAACTGCCCTCGGCGCGGATTTATTTTCGCGGCCAGACCAAACTGGCGCATGACGGTTTCCCACTGAAGCCGTCCGTCGGGCGATTTGATTTTTTGGCGAAGCTGAATTTATTCGACCGCGAAAATCTGGAGCGCGAGGTGTTGGGCGTGTTCAGCAATCATTTGCTCACCTATGTTCATCATCTGCCGCGCAACGATTGGGAATCGCTGGCCATCGCCCAGCATCACGGCCTGCCGACCCGGTTCATGGATTGGACGACGAATCCGCTCGTCGCCCTGTATTTTGCCGCCCGCGAAACCAAGTTCGATGACTCCGGCAAGCCGCTGGATAGCGCCGTCTATGTGCTCATCAGCGAGCCGCGCCGGTTTGCCGACCTGAATCGCCCGGAGGAATTGGAAGTCAAGCCCCAGCCGGACACCGCCACCACAATCGCCCCGCCACTTTCTGCATTTGATGATTTTGGCGTGCCTGATCCGGAGCTGGACATCAGCTTTGATCCACCGTTCCCAAAACGCGAAGCCCAGGTGGAAACCAAGGTTGAGGAGACAAAAAAGCCGGAAGTCGTGTCGCCATTTGAAATAAAGGAAAACGTCATTTACGATCCGCCGCACGTCTCGCCGCGCATCCGGGCGCAGGACGGTGTGTTGCTCGCCTGCCATCAGCCGATGAAACCGTTGGAAGATCAGGACTGTTTGCAAATCGTCATCAAGCACGGGGCGCATGACGAAATCCGTCGCCGGTTGGATCAATACGGCGTGTTCGACAAGCAATTGTTTCCCGACTTGGACGGCATCGCGAAATGGCTAAAATTCCGGGTGTTTGAAATTGAAGGAAAAATTTGAGGATTAAACCATTCCCCGCCAGACCACCGAAGGTGCGGGTGCGGCGGCGGTCGCCGGAAAGATTGAAGTGAAGAATGAAAAGCGTTAATTTCCTGACATGAATCGCGTCGCCATCAAACCGGAGCTGTTGCGATGGGCCTATGAACGCGCGGGATACGCTGTCGCGGATCTGGAACACAAATTTCCACGGCTGCCCGCTTGGGAGCGCGGCGAGGAACAGCCGACGCTGAAGCAGGTTGAAGCCTTTGCCAAAACCACCCACGCCCCCATCGGTTATCTCTTTCTCCCGGAGCCGCCGGTCGAGAAGGTTCCAATCCCTGATTTCCGCACGATTGACAACCAGCACCTTGGCCACCCATCTCCCGACCTGTTGGAAACCATCTACATTTGTCAGCAACGTCAGGAATGGTATCGGGATTATGCGCGCTCCGTAGGTGAGCAACCGCTGCCGTTTGTCGGGTCCGTCAGCGTGCGTGATGACATCGCTTCGACGGCGGCAGGCATTCGCGCCGCGCTTGGTTTTGATGTCAATGAACGCCGCCGGATGCCGACGTGGACCGACGCCTTGCGACATTTCATCGAGCAGGCGGAAGATTTGGGGATTCTGGTCATGTGCAATGGCGTGGTTCACAACAATAATTACCGGCATTTGGACCCGAAAGAATTTCGTGGCTTCGCGATGGCGGACGCTCTCGCTCCGCTGGTGTTCATCAATGGCGCGGACACGAAGGCCGCACAGATGTTCACCTTGGCCCATGAACTGGCTCACATTTGGATCGGTGAATCTGCCGTCTCCGATGCCCAGCCTGCTTTGGTGCCGGACCAGGCCGTCGAGCGTTGGTGCAACCGGGTTGCCGCCGAACTCCTCGTTCCGCTCGCCACTCTGCGCGGAGAATATAACGATGCTGCGGGATTGAATAATGAGGCTGCCCGCTTGGCGCGTTATTTCAAGGTGAGCACCCTTGTCGTTTTGTGCCGCATTCATGACGCGGGCAAAATTGGCCGCGACGAGTTTGGGAAAGCGTATGAGGAGGAGCTGGCGCGGCTGCGGGCGATTCCAAAGGGCAGCGGCGGCAATTTTTATCTGACCCAGGCCGCGCGGGTCAGCAAACGCTTTGCCGCCGCCCTTGTCACCAGCACGTTGGAGGGGCAGACGCTTTATCGTGACGCCTTTCAGATGCTTGGCTTTTCCAAAATCGCAACCTTTCAAGAACTCGGGCGCAGCCTGGGGGTGGGGGTCTAATGGCATACCTCTTGGATGCGGATGTCTTTATTCAGGCCAAGAATCTTCACTACGGCCTCGATTTCTGTCCCGCATTTTGGGATTGGCTCATCGCGTCCAATGCCGCCAGCCGGGTTTTCAGCATCGAAAAGGTCGGCGACGAAATCGCTGCCGGTGGTGATGAATTGTCCGATTGGGCTGCGGGTCGGGGAGCAGCCTTCTTCTTGAAGCCAGATACCGCGATGCTGCCGGCGCTCGGCACAGTCAGCGGTTGGGTCACCACGCAGAACTATGAACCCACCGCCGTGAACACGTTCCTTCAGGTGGCTGACTACTACCTTGTAGCTCACGCGCTCGCCCACGGGCACACGGTCGTTACCCATGAAAAAGCCCAGCCGTTGGCTAGGAAGATCAAAATTCCCAATGTTTGCATCGGCCTTAATATCAAGTGCGTGACTCCATTCGAGATGCTGCGCCTTGAACGCGCCCGGTTTATCCTTGGGCCAACCTCATGAGCCAGACCACAGAGCGCGTTTTCGAGACTTACGTCGAGGAAATCCTTCTGACCAAGGGCGGCTGGCGGTCCGGCACCAACGCGGAATGGGATAAGGAGCGGGCGCTGTTCCCGGCGCGCATATTCGCTTTTTTGCAGGACACCCAGCCGGCGCTCTGGAAGGAGATGAGGGACCTGCACGCAGCGGGGCTGGAGGCGTTGCTTCTCAACGCGCTGGTCAAAGAACTGGAGGTCAAAGGCTCGCTCCATATTTTGCGGCATGGTTTCAAGTTTTACGGCAAGACCTTCAGACTTGCGTATTTCAAGCCCGCGCACGGTTTGAATTATGACGTGCTGGTTTTGTATGGCAAAAACCAGCTCACCGTCACGCGGCAGGTGCCATGTCATCCGGGGGACCATTCAACGCTGGACATGCTGCTGGCGGTGAATGGCCTGCCAGTGGCGACCATTGAACTGAAAAACCCCGGCACTGGCCAGAGCTGGCGCAATGCCATCCACCAATATCGGAATGACCGCGATCCGAACGCGCCGCTGTTCCAGTTCAAAAAACGCGCATTGGTGCATTTCGCCGCCGACCCGGATGAAATCCACATGGCGACGCGGCTGGCCAAAGACAAAACACACTTTTTGCCGTTCAATCGCGGCAGCCATCCGGGTGAAATCAAGTGCGGCGCGGGCAATCCCCAGCACGAGTCCGGCTATCGCACCGGGTATTTTTGGGAGGAAACGCTTCAGTTCGACAGCTTCCTCGACATCCTCGGCCATTTCATGTTCCTCGAAACCAAGGAGGAAAAGGTGGACGACGGCAAGGGGGGCAAGCAACGGGTCATCAAGGAGACTATGGTGTTCCCGCGTTATCACCAGCTTGATGCCGTGCGCAAATTGGTTGCCACCACGCGCGGCGAGGGGCCGGGCGCAAATTACTTGATTCAACATTCCGCCGGCAGTGGTAAAACCAACAGCATTTCATGGCTGTCCCATCGGCTCGCGAGTTTGCACAACGACGCCGACCAGAAAATCTTCGATTGTGTCATCGTCATCACCGACCGGCGCGTGCTGGATCGGCAGTTGCAGGATGCCATTTACCAGATTGAACACGCGCAAGGCGTGGTCAAGGCGATTGACCAGGACTCCAAACAATTGGCGGCGGCATTGATTGACGGAACCAAGATTGTCGTCACCACCTTGCAAAAGTTTCCGTTCGTGCTGCGCGGGCTGCTTCATGCCACAGGCGCGGAGAATCAGGAAAAGGCGTCCGAAGATGAAAAACGGCAGGCCAGGGAATGGGAGGCGGCCATCGCGGCGCGGAAATACGCCGTCATCGTGGACGAAGCCCATTCCAGCCAGAGCGGGGAAACCGCGCGCGAGTTGAAGGCGATCCTCGGCACACCGGTCGCGTCAGCCAACGGCGAGGATGAGCCGGATTGGGAAGATCGGTTGAACGAGGTGATGCAATCGCGCGGACGCCGGCCCAATTTGAGTTTCTTTGCCTTCACTGCCACCCCCAAGGGCAAGACGCTCGAATTATTCGGGCGCAAAGGTGCCGGTGGCAAGCCGGAGGCGTTTCACACTTACAGTATGCGGCAGGCCATCGAGGAGGAATTCATCCTCGATGTGGTGAAACAATACACCACCTACGCAACTTATTATCGGCTGGTGAAGGCAGTGGAGGATGATCCGGATGTGCCGAAGAAAAAAGCGGCGCGGGCGCTGGCCAAATTCATGAGCCTCCACCCGCACAACATCGAGCAGAAGACCGAGGTGATGGTGGAACACTTCCGCCTGCATGTGCGCGGTCAGATTGGCGGACGAGCAAAGGCGATGGTGGTCACACCCTCGCGCCTCCATGCCGTGCGCTATAAACTGGCGTTTGAGCGTTACATCAAGGAGAACGGCTACACCGACATCCGCCCCCTAGTGGCGTTCAGTGGCACCGTTAAAGACCCGGATACCGGATTGGAATACACCGAGCCGGGCATGAATCCAGATTGCGTCAATGGAAAACCCATCAGCGAGAGCCAGTTGACCGACCGGTTCGATTCATCGGATTACCAGGTGTTGCTCGTCGCCAATAAATACCAGACCGGTTTTGACCAGCCGCTCTTGCACACCATGTATGTGGATAAACGGTTGGACGGCGTGCAGGCGGTCCAGACGTTGTCGCGGTTGAACCGCAAAATTCCCGGCAAAGATGATCCGTTCGTTTTGGATTTCGTCAACCAGCCGGAGGACATCTACGCCGCGTTCAAACCTTACTACGACGTCACCAGCCTCCAGGAGGAATCCGACCCCACCAAACTGGAAACACTCAAACATGAATTGGATCAGGTGCAGGTTTATCACTGGAGCGAGGTCGAGGCGTTTGCCCGGATTTTTTACCGGCCCGCCGCGTATCAAAATGCCGCCGACCACGCGCACATGCAGCGTCATCTGCAACCCGCTGTGGACCGCTTCAAGGCCATTCCAGAACCGGAAAAACGCCGTGAATTTCGCGACAAACTGGCGGCCTACGTCCAACTCTATGCGTTTTTGAGCCAGATCGTTCCCTACGCTGACCCGGATTTGGAAATGCTTTATAGCTACGGGCGGTTTCTATTGCCGCATCTGCCATTGGATCGCGACAACACCGTGCTCAAGCTTGGTGACGAGGTGGCGCTAGCCTATTATCGTTTGGAGCGCGCATATTCCGGCGGAATTGTATTGAGGGAAGGTGAGGCCGAAGGCGTGAAAAGCCCCACCGACGTTGGAACCGGCAAGGGCAAGGACGAAAAAGTCCCGTTATCCGAAATTATCAAGGTTCTCAACGAGCGCTTTGGTCTGAATTTGACCGAGGAAGACCGGTTGTTTTTCGAGCAGATCAAGAAGCGCGCAGTTAAAAACGAGCATGTCATCAACACCGCGCTGGCCAATCCAATTGATAAATTTCAACTGGGCATCCGCAAGCTGGTCGAGGAACTGATGATTCAGCGGATGGCCGACAACGACAAGATTGTCACCCGCTACATGGACGACCAGCAATTTCAAGACGCGGCCTACCCCATTCTGTCCAAAGAAATTTTTGATGCCATCAAGACCGGCCAGAAAGAGTCGCCAGCGGATTGAGGAAATCCAGCCGCCCCACCGCCACCGCCGCCAGATTCTTGGTTTTCGCGTTCTTTGCCGTGACTCAATATTGCCAGCCGCCATTGCTGCCAAGCTGCGATGTTGATTCGCTCACGCCAGGAATTGCAACTAGGGCCAAAAAACTTGTTGATTTTCAAGCCGGACGACGTTATCAATCAATCATGTGGTCAATAAAATTGACCGCATAGGATTTAAATTTGTATATGATCGGCCAAAAAAAGAGTTCGGAAACAGGGCACGGAAATGATGGGATATCCAGCCTGGGCCCCAGAGCCGCATTTGGTGCCCTGTTACGAAAAATTCGCATTGAGCATGGTTTTGCTAGTCCTGAGAATCTCGCTAAGGCGATCAGGGAAAAATGTGGACATCGGCGAGATGTTTCCTCGATCCTCAAACGTGAACGCGGCGAGTTAAATATTGACGAGCATTACTTGGCCGACTTTTTGGAGGTCGTTAATGCGCCCAAATCACAGAAGCGACATTTGAAAGAATATGTTCGTTTCATGGAAGCGCACGAGAGCAATCTTCGAGGCGGAAACAAGTCTCAAGACAAGCTTGAATCGTTGGACCGACTAGCCAATGGCGTCTTAAAAGAGGCCGGTCGGGTTAAGATATTTTCGCCAACTATTCTTCCACTTGTTTTCCAAACTAAAGACTACATACGAGAGGTCTTTAGAACATATCGCCCACATGGCGACGAGTTGACTATTGACGAGAAGGTTAAGATGGCCGAATACCTTCGTAAAACGCAAGAATGCGACACTAGCGCCATCTTTTCCGAGGCAGCACTTTATTGTAATTATGGTGGGGCGGACATCATGGTTGACCAGCTTGAGAAAATATTAGAAATCTCAATGCTTAAAAATGTCCATTGCCGCATAATCCCGAAAGGACGCTACCCCAATTTACCCGATTCCACTGCCTTTACGATCATTGACGATTTCTTGGTCGTCGCCGAATTCATGCTTGGAAATTTTTACATCGCCGGTGCCGAAGAAACATCGCGGTTTAGCGAGCATTTCGACACGCTGTGGATGGTGGGAAGATCCGGCAACGAGCGGTCTGACATAATTAATGATGCTATAAATCACATGAAGAAAATGCAGGATCACGCCCCACAGATCAATGAATTATCGCATCGTGCACCCTGACACATTTTGCGTTTTATGGAAAGGCTTGAAGGAAAGAATTATGAAAAACATATACAAAGTTAAAATGGAAATCACGCCCAGCGAGCTTCTTTGCGGCGCGTATGGTCCCGGCTGTCCCGCTCTATTCGAATTGGAGGACGGTTCAATAATCGTTGTAGGAAAGAAAGTTGAAATTGGCCAACTTCAAGCGGATGCACCTGAGATACATATTGGTGACAATGAAATAGCGGTTCAAATTCCGCGCAGGTTGATTGGGCGCTAACATGCATCCGTCGGGGCATACGCTTGCTCGGTCGGGCATGGTGGCTGCCGTGGTCTGTTTTTACATATTCTCGATTCTTTTTGGAGGCCGTCCTAAAACGGTCAATGCCTTCTTTCATCAGCGGAATCTCTATTTTAATATCACTAGCCTTATAGCATCAAATTTCGGTCTTGGATTAGGATTAATTTCTGCACTTACGTTTTCACATCAATTTGGCGCCCTATGTTTTTTGTTCCCACTGGCGATGTTTCTGGGCCAGGGCTTTTTTTCTAGGCTGATAACGCGGCTTGACCCGGAACGATGGTGTAAGCGCGGCACAATCTTGTCAGGTTTGAGCGACGAGCTGGATCGAGCCGCGAATCGAGAGGTTCATTTTCAGGAAGTCGCGTCAATATTCATTCTTGTTACGCTCATTATGGCGCTTTGCTACGAATTGTATGTATCGTCAGAATGGCTTTGCATCGCGCTACTGCCAACAGAAAACCCCGCTGGGAGGGCCATGGTTATTGCCATGCTCATCTTGATCGTCATGACATACATAACGACTGGCGGCTACCGTACTACCCAAATCACTGACTGCCTGCAATGCGCATTCGCACTACCGTTTGTTGGCCTTGTGTGTTATTTGCTCTTTTCATACACGCCGCAGCCTGACTTTAAACTGGAGGCCACGAATCAGTGGTTTCCGCTCCCTCGCGGCTGGATTGCGACTATCAGTTTCGGCACAGCCGTCTTGTCTCCATTCACAACTCAAATTTACAGTGCGCTGAATCAGGCATTTGCCTCACACCAAGGGACGAATAATGAACAAAGACAGCTCTTTTTATGGGCTAGGATTGGAGGAATTATTTTAAACTGGACGATCGTTTTTTTTGCGCTCTGTTGCTGTTACGCCGGAGGGGAGCCGAAAGGCGTGACGGAACAGTGGCTGACTTGGAAAACGAATTCGGCTTCCTTGGTCATTCCATTTGTTACTGTTGCAATGGTGGCGATGGTGCTGTCAACGGTGGACACATTGGTAATGGCCACTGCTCAATCGGGCTTCGAAAGCTATTTTCACGGCGATTCAAGGCAAGAAAAGGGAGGGCGCCTCACCAAATTGAGATTCAGCCTGTTGCTGATTTATCCCCTTGCATTTTTAATCATAATTACTCTCCTAATCGTCAAGCCAAAGATTTTGCAATTACTTTATGCGATGGCCAGCCCGTGTGAAGTCCTTACTCCGATTATTATCTGCCTCTGTTTTCTGGCTAGAGAAAATCGATTGGAAGTGATACTGAAGCCAGTCGTTTGGAAAATGCGCTTCATTGATTTCTTTTACTTTTTGCTCGCAGGCACTCTTGTAGCTGCATGGGTTGCGATATTGATGGGCTACCAATGGAGCGGGATTATTGGTTTAACAGTTTTCATATTGTCTGGCGCCTTGTCATATGTGGTTTGGTTAAACAGGAATTGGCGTCTTGGCGCCGTTGTCATATAGTTTGGTCGAACAGGGATTTTTGCGTCCGGCAGGCCAGGCAACTCATCTCGGAGGAAAGGAGCGGAAGCCGCGATTTAATTTAAGGCACGGCATGTGGAGCGAAGATACCGAGCACACGTTCATCCGCCGCACCCGACGCAATGCGTCTCTCAAAGTTGCCGGTTTTCAAGTGCCCATCTCTGGCCGGTTTTGACTGGCCGCTAAAAAACATTTGACATGGTTTATGTGGTCAAATATACTGCCTACAGAGGCAACGAACTATGTGAAACAGTGTGTTTGCGGAAAGAGCCAAATGAAAACGAGAAGCTTCAATGGCCACCGGCGGCAGGACTCGGTCTTGGGCAACAGCTTGGTGCCGACCGTAGCGAACCCGCCCAGCTTGCGACTCCCGCGAAAAATCATCACCGCCGTCCGCTGCGCCAATGCGCCGGAAGCGAACGCCCCGCGTCCGCTTCACGTGACGTTTTCGCGATCGGTTCGTTTTATCATTCGAATTTTTCGCTCGCCCATTCCGCCGCTCGCCCAAAGCAGCCGTTCCAAGCGCGGCAGCGTCGCGGCCAACTTCTGCGCCGCCGGCCGTCCACGCCGGGACGTAACACAAACGGTGAGCAACCTATGAAAATCAACCAACGCATTTCTGATCCAAACCAACATCCCGATGGGACTGAAAACAACTGCCCGCCGGAGGCAACGAACCCAGCATCGCGGTCGCCAGAGCCGGATGACCGCCAGCCGCCACCGTCCTTCCCGCCGGCGCAACCGGAGCCGCGGGGGCCTCACCCGCCGTTGTTTCATCCGCATGGCCACCCGCCACCGCCTCTACCACCTGAGCATCCGAATTCGCCGTGGGAATCAACCGAATCCAACTGCGCGTTTGTTCGGCAGCTGAAGGAGTTGCAAAAATTGGGCGCAAAGCCCGAGGATCTTCACCGTCTCGTCGAAGCCGCCGTTCAGGATCACGACATGGAAAGCGACATTCCCGGAAAGGGGGTGCATCCGGTGGAGCGCGCTCGCCGGCTTTTTGAGCGCATCAACCAGCGTAGGACTGAATGGTTGAATTTGCTCCGGGGGAGAAACGTTCTGGCCGTCGGCGAATTTCCGCCGCACGAGTTGGAAAATTTACTGAACGAACGGATCTATCTCGCTCAAATTCACCCTCTCGACCCTGAGGGATATCCGCCGAGGCATTTCTACGAGCTCAAACAACTCGACCTTCGCGGTTACACGCGCTTCGAAGATCTCGACGAAAACTTTGACGTGCTCCTCATTCACGGCCTTGTGATTTTCGACGGAGTGATGGTATCACCATTGGTTCCGGCAGTAGTGCGGCACAACCCTCGGGCTGAAAAACATATCTTGGAGTCAGATCACCCGGCACCGCACATGCGAATGAAAATTTCATTGGAAAAGTTCATCCGCATCCCACCGATGTTCTAACCGGAGGAGGTCATTATGGCAAACTGGCCCATTCTCGTGTTGATCCTTCTGATTGTTGCTCTCTTCACGTCATCAGCAGGCATGCCGACGATCTGCGGTATCGGAGCGCTCGCCATACTTGTATTTTCGGGCGTTCACGATTCCGACTTGCTGGCTCACGTCGCGCCTATTGCAGCAAACGTGTTGGTAATAATGGGCGTAACTCAATTGGCAATTCAACACATGCTGCGCGGTGGAATTGGAGAGCGTGTAAGCATTTGCATCGCTACGCTGGCAACACATCGTTTAGCTTATCGGATTCCAGCGTCAATCCTGCTGCCGGGCATTTTCATTCCTGCCACCATGATCCTCGCGATGTTCATGCACAACATCGGCGCCATTGCGATCCTCACGTGCCTCTGCATAGACCTTTCAAGGCGATACCACACAACGCCAACACCGACGCTGTGCGCAATGCTGATTGCTTCCAACCTCGGCGGGGCGAGTTGGGCAACCGGCGACACTCCGGCCGTCATTCAGCGCCAATACTGGGGCTTCACACCGGCGCAATTTGCGGTAGCGATGCTGCCTCGAAATTTAATCGTGCTGCTCGTGCTCACATTATTTGCCTGTTTCGTGGCATGGCTCTCTGACAAATGCCGTAAAACCGATTGGTCCGACACGCTGAAGCGCCTCAAGGCTAGAGATGACATTCGGCGCCAAAGCCGATACCAAATGGCCAATTCAAAGGACGCTTGGATAGGAACACTTGCCCTGTCAGCCTTCATCTTCCTGCAATTTGTCTTTCCGAAACTTTCCTTGGCGACAGGAAGCTTGGTGTTCGTAGCGCTGGTTCTCTTGACGCCGTCAGACAAGCGAACGAAGGCGTTCTTCGCTCTCGGCCTTGATGCGACCTTGGTGATTACTTCCTTGTTTATCGTGGCCGGGGCGGTCGAACAAACCCCTTTTGTGGCTGATCTGGCTGAATGGCTTGGCCAACACAGAATTCCCGGCCTGATTGAAATCGCTGCTTACGTGCTCACGATAGCCATCAGTGCCGACGGAGCGGCAGCAACCCTCGCCCCGCTTGTTCACAGCTTTTCCGGCGGCACCATGATAAGCGCATGGCAGCTTGCGTCCGGAATTTGCAGTGGCTCGTCGTCATTGCTGACTTCTGCAAGCGCTGGGCCGGTTTTGAATTCGATTTCAAAGCAAGCCAATTGCGAGTTGACCTACCGGAAATACGCTGGGTTTGGTCTAGCCTTCAGCTTTGTGATGTTGGTCATTTACCTCGCAATCAATTTTATTGTCCGCTGACATCAACATGCGCGCGTTATGTCTTAATGCCTTAGAGGTTTAGTCAATCCACAAAATGAAAGAAATTCTTCTCGCGATTGGCCGCAGCCTTCGTCCGGTCTGGCGCTTGCTTTCGCCGGCTCAGCGAATGTCGCTTGGCGTCGCTGGCGTTTTAATGGCCTTCGCCGCTTGGTTAAACGCGAAAATTCCAATCGTCTTGGGCAACTTGGTGACGGATATGACGCACGCGAAGGAATTGGGGAGAATTTGGGGACTCATGGAAGCCCGGCCATTCCTTTTGATGCTCGCCGCTTTCTTCCTTTTACGAGAAAGCATCCAAGTGGTGCGCCGGTATCTTGTCCATGCAGTAACCACGGGAATGGAAAAGCAGACGACCGTGCGCCTGATTGCTCATCTGCTCCAATTGGATCTGATTTCTCTTTCAGCGTCGAAAATTGGCAGCTTGCATGGCAGAATCCACCGGGGCGTCGAAGGGTTGCTTCGATTTCTCATGCTGGCCTTCAACGACTTTCTGCCGGCGTTATTCACTGCCGGATTCGCAGTCGGCGTAGCAATCGAGCGTAACTGGCAGTTGGGACTCCTTATGGGCGCGATAGTGCCGGTTGAGTTGCTCATCGTGAGCCGGCAAATTGTTTCGCAAAGGGGTATCCGGGTTGGGCTTCTGCAACAGAAAGAGATGATAGATGGACTGGTTGTGGAGCAACTCATCGGCATTGAGGACGTCCGCGCCGCCAACACCCATGATTACGAAGTCAAGCGGGTGGAGCAAAGAACCGACGCGCTCCGCAGAAAAGAATTAAAACATCATATTGCAATGGCTTGGTATGATTGCGGGAAAGCCTTGACCGAGGGCGCGTTCTTTCTCGCGACCATTGCGGTCGCGATAAACATGGCTGCCAAGGGTGAAATCAGTGTTGGCGAAATTCTTACGGCGGCGCTGCTCTTTGCAAATATACTGATGCCCATGCGCGAAGTGCATCGGATTGTGGACGAGGCCTCCGAAAGCGCGCTGTCGGTGGACGACCTTGTCACAATGCTCTCTCAACCCAAAGACCGTTCATTTGATGACGTTGCAAAGGAAACTCCAATTCCCTGCGCGGAAACGCCTATTATTTCCTGCCGAGATCTCAGATTTGGGTTTTCGAGCAATGGAAACAAGCCCATCACCGTGCTCAATGGAATTACCGTTGATTTCCATTTGGGCGAGATTGTCGGCATCGTCGGGCTTACGGGATGCGGGAAGTCAAGTCTGATAAAACTGTTTCTCCGACTGCTTCATCCGGCGTCGGGTGCGCTGTTGCTGTGCGGAATTCCAATTGAAAAAGTCAGCCGTGAGGGCATTAGCAGACTTATAGGCTACGTTGGACAAGTCCCGTTCCTTTTCGCAGGCACCATTGAAGAAAATATCGCGTATGGCTCAAACGGGGCAACGATGGAGGAAATTCAGGAAGCAGCGAAAATGGCGTGCATTCATGATGAAATCATGGCGAAGCCTGAAAAGTATCAAACGGTCATAACTGAGCGCGGACAATCACTTTCCGGCGGACAGCGGCAACGGATTGCAATCGCGCGTGCGCTGCTTCGGTCAAGGCCAGTATTGATCCTCGACGAAGCCACCAGCGCGCTCGACAATATCAGGGAAGCTGGAGTATTGGCTTCGCTTGCAGCCATGAAAGTAAAGCCAATCGTGATTATGGTGGCACACCGGCTTACGACATTGAGAGCCGCGGATCGGATTCTAGTCTTTGAAAATGGTCGAATCGTCCAAGAGGGAAGCTATGATCAATTGCTGAACGTCAGTGGCGTTTTCAAGCAGATGGTTAATAGTGTGGCAAATCACGATGCTAGGAAATAACACGCCGCCCGTCCGTGTCGCCAGCGCAGCTTAAACAATTTGAGGCTAGGCGCAATCCGCCATCAATCTTTCACACCGTCTCCGCCGCCGCGATGGATTCAAACTCCGAATAGATTTCAGCGTGGTTGGCGTTCAGATAGCGGACGACCTTGACATTTTTCAGCAGGTTTTTGATGTAGGTTTGCGCCGTTTGCAGGGTGAACATATTTTCCGTGTAATTATCCGTGGCCAATTTCAAGTCTCGTTCCAGTGATTCCATTTCGCTCTCCATCCGCGCAATGTCTTCCGCCGACATGCCTTTCTTTTTCTTCGGTTCACCGGAGTTGACCCGTTGATCTTCAACTGTTCCCAAAACCAGAGCCTCCGCGTAGCCGGTGAAAAAATTGTTGTAGGTCACCATCAGTTCCGCGATTTCAATCTGCCGCGCCGCTTTTACCCGTTTTAATAACCGGATGGCCGGGGGTGAAACGTTCTTGTCCTTCAGCAACTCGGCCGCGCGCTCATCAATGCCGTTCAGCAGGTTCATGGACGCTTTGATGACATGAACTGGCATATTCAACGCCGCCGACAGACGCTCCGGGCTGACCCCGTCGTTCACCGCCTTGACAATCATTTTATGTTCCTGAATTGGCGGCAGTCGGCTGACGCGCGCATTGTAGGTGTAGCACTCGTCGTCGGTGGCAATGATGCAGTCGGCGGATGTTTCCCCCAATTCTTTTAGCGCCACATAGCGCAGGTGCCCGTTCTTTAGCAAATATTTCCCCGGCGCGTCTTTTTGCGGATATACCGCCAGCGGTTCAACGAGGCCGACCTCTTTGATGGAGGCCAGAATCTTTTTATAGCGCAGGATGCCTTTGTGCAGGTCTTTGATTTGCCGCATCGGCAAAATATCTTCCAGCGCCAACCGGACTTTCCTCATTTCAAATCCGATCTTTATTTCATTCATGCCGCCTCCTTTTTTTCAGGCGAAAGTTTCACCGACAAATATTTTGGAATCGTGGCCAGCGACTCCGCTCTTAACAACGTGAAGAAATTTTCATCGGCCAGCAGTTTGTTGAAGGCCGTCACGATGAAGGACAGCCTGGCATCGCACACCCGCGCCTTTTTTATCATCAGCTTCTGCCGTTGGCTTTCCTTTCGATACGCGCTCACCATGCTCTCGACACTGGTTTTTGGTTTTGCGACCGGCCCCTTGCCGCCGCGCTGTTTGCCATTCAGCCTCCGCTGCACAATCAGCCCCTTCACATATTTGAGAGACAAATAATTCAGTTCTTTGTTTTCGTAGGCTTTGAGCAGTTCGCGCTGAGTTTCGAGGGTGTCCGTTTTGGCAATATCCACCGCGACCCATATTGGGATTTTTCCGATCAAGGCGAGATCGAGCAACCGTTCTTCACCCGCGTTTTTGAGAGTCATCAATCCCCGAACCAGATTGTCGCTGACATCCAGCTTTTCACCAATTTGTTGGGGATTGTATCCCAGCGTCTTCAGTCGTTCGATTTCACGGATTAAATCCATCGGCTGCGGATACCGTCGCGCGATATTTTCCACCAGACTGCGGATGAGCAGTTCCTCTCTTGAGATTTCGACTACGATGGCCGGAATTTCCTTGTGCCCCAGTGCCATGAAGGCTTCGACCCGTCCTTGACCACAAATCAAATCGTATCCCGCCTCTTCTTTGTCGGATGCTGGCCGCCGACTGACTTGAATCGGCATTTTCAGCCCGATGTTTTTGATGCTTTGCACAATGGCCGCAAACTTTTTCGGGTCGCGATAACGGTGATTCACAACGCGAATTTGCTCAATCGGAATCAATTTAACTTCGTCATTCATATAATCTTCTCCAGTCTCACCCGTTCGGTCATGCCGAGGAAATAATCCAGGGTGTCAAAACGGTAGGCGTCCAGATAAATCCCGTTGGTCTCGGCGATGCGCAGCTTTTCCCGCATCATGTCAATGCCCGGCAGCACATAATAATCTTGGATGCCCTGATTCGTGAAATCCATCCGAACGGCAATGGTGATGTCCGGTCGGGTGCTGGCATCCAGCCGGACGAGCCAGCGTGCCGAACCTGCGCCGGTCTGGGTGTGTCGGCATAGCACGATGGACACACGCATTTCACCATTCACTTCCAGTAATTCGGTTGTGTCATTCCACACGGCCTGCGTGCCCAGCGCCGTGATTTGCTGGATGACCGATGCCACAATTCCCGGATGAAGTTTTCGTAGCCGACGATTTTCCTCAATGAAACTGTAGTCAATGCCGGGATCGTAGCCGATGAGCCGGTAAGCGTTCACCAGTGTTCCGAAGCGATGGCTAAACGCCGTGCTCGATGGCAGGTCCTCCGCTTCATCTATGAGGATTCCAGAGATGCGCCCATGCAGTTTTAGCAGGGCGCGCAGCTTTTCCAGCATTTCCTCGTCGGTCAGCTTCTGGCTTCTCGCCATGATGATTTCCCTTGCGGCCCAAAAAAGTTCCGGCGCGACGATGCCCTCAAACACGCCGTCTGCCCGAATCCACTTTTCCGGCGGATTCACCACATGCTTTTTCTTCAGTTTGCAGGAGGTCCGGTGATAGACGTTGTTGCCGATATATTTTTCATTCGTGAGAATCTGATGTACCGTCGCGCGGTTCCACTCTCGCCCGAAATCCGTCTTCACGCCTTGCGCGTTCAGAATGGCGGCGATTTCCGATTCGATTTTTCCTTCGCCGGTGAACGCCTTGAAAATCCATTGGACGATTTTAACTTCATCTTCCGGCCCACGCACGAGCACCACGCGGTCAGTCTGGATGCTCTTTTGCTCGCCCATTTTCAGCATCGCTTTATGTCGCCCGTTTTGGTCAATCAGCATCCGGCGCAGGCCGAAGCCAGCCGTTCCGCCTTGTTTGTAGCCGAGTTGAATCAACCGGCACGCGCCCTGAAAAACCTTCGATGACAACTCCCGGCTGTATTCGCCCGCCATCGTCCGCTTCATGGTTTTCATGACCGAGGACATCGGGCTGCCGTCATTTTCAAATTGCTCGGCGCAATAATGCACCGCCACGCCCGCCTTGCGGCAGATGTATTCGTAGTAGGCGCTTTCGTCCGAATCCTGAAACCTGCCCCAACGGCTCACGTCATAGACGAGGATGTTCGAGTATTCCGCTCGACCCTCCTGCACATCGCGAATCATCTGCGCGAGCGAGTCGCGCCCTTGGATGTTCAGTCCGCTTTTGCCCTCATCCGAATAATCTTTTACGATCTTATGCCCCCGCCGCTTGGCGTATTCACGGATCACGTCCATCTGGTTGCTTGTGGAGTATTGCTGATGCTCCGTGGACATGCGCACATACACGGCGGCGCAATTCAACCAGCGCTCTGCATCCTTCCGGCTCATGCGCCGTGATTTCCGGTTTGTATTCTGCTTGCGTCTGCATATTGCTTCACAATTTTCAAACCCCGACGTTTGGCGTATTTGTGAATGACCTCCATTTGTTGGCGGGCCGAGCATCGTTGACGGTTCGCGGACACGCGCACATAGCTGGCGGCCCGATTCAAACGGCGTTTTCTGTTCATTCGGCTCATATAAGCTGGCTTCTGGTTCGTTCATGCCTGTGTCACACCTCCCAGCCAGAAATCTGAAAAGCATTTGTTTATGATGCCAGAAGGAGGCGAGCGGCAACGATGAAATCTATGTAGCGCAATTTTAGGCCGGTAAAATCAGGCGAAACTGCGCTTCCAATAATAGGGATGCAGCTTCCGCCATGCCCGGACGCGCTCCACTTCAGCCGGTCCACCCCATAATCTCCAATCCCTCGGTTTGGCCAGCCATCGCGTATGGCTCAATTTCTTGCTGGCCTTGCGGCAACGCGCTCGCGTGCAGAATCGTTGGTGATGATGGTTGCGCGGATCGGTGGTGAACCATTTTTTGCAGCAGAGGCATTTGCGACGATGGTGTTTTTGTTTCATACAAAACACCACCGCCGGCCATTATGCCGGAAGGACTAAAAAATTAAACGCGAGTGTCCGTCATAAAAAGTCGGGAACAGAAATGCTCGTTGGATTTTGCATCCGCACACCGAGCGTGCCTCGTGCGTCCATTATATGGCTCGCTCACGCCGTCAAGGTCGTGCGCCCCGCCGCCCTGCGCCTCCACCTTGACCGCGTTCGCTTCGCCAAGGGATGGCACTTAGGAAACACGCTCGGAGTCTGCATGTCTGGTTTTGAAAACTTTGCCTTCGGCTGCCAGCGTTATGTCACTGGGAATTCCAGCGGAAAAATTCCCTGCTTTTCAAGCAAACCCACGACGGGTTTCAGCGCGCGCGGCTTCATCAAATAACACTATGTCCAAACTTTTATCCCCTGGTAGCGCGCGCGGGTCTGCGAGCAGTTTGGCACGACTGGGACGTTGTGTTTCCAGCCCGGCATGGCGGAGGAATTGAGCACACGCCAAAAAAACCAATAAAATCAGGATTTTTCGCTAAAGCCTTGAGAATCAACGCCGATTTATTGCGTATAAAATAGCTATAATATAGCTAAATAATGATTGACAGATAGCTATTGAGTCATTATATTCAACGCATGGCTGAAAATGAAAAACGCACAATGACGCTCAACTTGACTGCTCGTGAAATGGCGGTGCTGGAGGAGTTGGCGGCGAAGAAAGACCTGAACAAAACCGGCGTGATGCGGTTGGCGCTGCGGCTCTTGCAGGCGGTGGATGCAAAAATCCAAGCTGGCCAGAAGCTGATGTTTGAGGACGAAAAAACAAAGGAAAAGGGCGAGTTGGTGATGCTTTAATATGACTGAATCACAGGTCTATTTGCTAAAGGTTGCCATCAACCAAATGGTGGAAGCCAGTTTGTTTGATGAAATTTCGGACGAACACCTGTTGATGTGGAAAAATACCTGGGTGCCGGCCATGGAAGCTTATTGTCGGGGCCGGACCGAAGCGGAAAAGCCGGATGACAGTCAGTGGAACTGGAAATGGAAGGCGGAGAAATGGCGTCCATTCCTGAAGTATCATTCATTCTCCATCGTTTGCGAAAAAGAACTGCAAGGTTTGATGCTGGCGAGCGATGTAAAATCAGCCCGGATTCAGGACCAATTCGGCAAACCGATTGTGTATGTGGAATTGCTGGCGACGGCACCGTGGAATCGGTCAAAGATTCAGAAGCCCAAACGGTTTCACGGGGTGGGCACGACAATGATGGCGGCGGCCGTTCAGTTGAGCATTGATCTGGGTTTCAAGGGGCGAGTCGGGCTGCATTCGCTCCCTGGAGCGGAATCGTTTTACCAAGACGATTGCGGAATGACACCGCTCGGACGTGACGCAGCTTATGGAAACTGGATTTATTTTGAAATGACTGAAAAACAGGCGGCGGAGTTCCGCCAAAAATGAAAGGAAAGGAAATATGAAACTCACACATTCAAAGGACTGGTATGCGCGACGCATCGCCCTTGAAGGGGATGCCGACATTGGCGCGGGAACCATCGCTGCCATCCGCGAGCCGGCGGTGGCACAAACCCAAGCCGCACCGATTGACACTCGGATTGCCTTTGGGACGTTTGTGGAATTGTGGCGGCGCAATCGCGGTTGGGACGCGGTCAAGCTGGCCGAGGTGGCGGGAGTGAATCCGGAAGAAATTCTGGAGATCGAGCACAGCCCGCAATCCGAACCAGAACCCAACGCGGTTTTTCGGCTGGCACAAGTATTTGAGATGCCCTCCAAAATTCTCATGGAACTGGCAGGGCTGGTTGAGCCGCGAACGCCCAATCTGCGGCAGGCGGCGGTTCGTTTCGCCGCCCGGTCCGAATCTGTGACCGCGCTGAATGCACATGAGCGCGAAGCATTCGAGGCGTTTGTGTCGGCCATCACGGAAACTGCCAAAAAATAAATGAAGCCTGCCGCCATCTTAAAACAACGCGTGCGGCAGGACATTCAGGCCCGCACCGACAAGGTGCTGCGTGAACTGGGCAATCCCGAACCACCCTTGCGGTTGGAGGACGTGCGGGAATTGCTGCGATTAGATTGTGGTTATTTCACAAGCGAAACCGACGGGCTATTTCAATCGTTAGTCAGCAAACTCAAACGTGGCGGAATACAAATTCTGAACCGGCCCACGCTCCTGCTGGATGCGATCAAAACATTTGATCTGCGTGCGCTATATCTGCCCGACCACAAGCGTATCCTGATTGACGACGCCATCCCGAAACCCAAGCATCGCTGGTTGGAGGCTCATGAAATCGGCCATGATTTGCTTCCTTGGCATCACGACATGATGCTGGGAGACGACGACGTTACTCCTACCGCCAGCACACATGATAAAATGGAGGCGGAAGCAAATTATGCTGCCGGCTCGCTTTTATTTCTAGGAGACAAGTTCCGCGAAGAATGTCGGCAGAGCCGGGCAAGCGTGGCCAGCGCACAAGTGCTGCAAAAACGGTATGGCAACACCATCACCACAACGCTTTGGCGGATGATTGAATATGCCGGGGAGGAATATCCCATCATCGGCGCGGTTGGCCTGCATCCGGGAGACCCAAGTGAAGGTCCGAGCTTCCGGCATTTGATTCCGTCGGTCGCGTTTGATCAGCGGTTTGAAGTGCCTAATCCCAATGAATTGATTGCCGCAATTCGTAATTATTGCAGGTTGAATGGTCGCGGCCATCTTGGTTGCGGTGAAATCGTGCTGCACGACCGGTCAAATCACCGGCACGCTTTTGATTTTGAGACTTTCTATAACGGGTATGATGCGCTTACCATCGGCGTTCATCGCTGCGAACTCACAGTTGTTATCGCGGCGTAAAAAAGTGCCAGCAAAAGTGCCAGCACGGAGGGGTTTAACCGGGCAACAATCGATACAAAAAGATATGTTCGGATTAGGGTTGACAATCGTTGTAACTCTTTTATAGTCAAACAGTCAGCGATGCCATAGACGATTGATTTCGAGTGGCTTGTGGAAAGCGAGACCCGGTCGATTCCGACCCTCGCCTCCAGTCTTAACTGTCTTTGCAGCAAGGATATTGGAGCAGAGGGGTCCACAACGGACACCAAAACGGACACCCGATTTACTACTCCGTAAGAACTAAGCGTAACCGTTCTCCGCGCCGCCTCGGGCGATCTCTCCGCCCGGCCACGCCGCTTCCGTCGCAAGACGCCTTCGGTTTTTGATTGGTAGCGGTGGCCGGAACGAATTCGTCGTCCTTTTGTATTTCGCGGTTAGCCAGGGGTCAGGTTCAAGGACGTTGGTCTTGTAGTTTGAGGAGCATGGTCTTACGCTCTTCTTGAAAAAACGCGACATCGTCTTTGGTGAGCACCCGCGAAGAGGTAAGGATTTTTCCGTCGGCCAACTGCGTTTTGTCGCCGCGAAGATATTTGTCCATGCTGACGATGACTTGCCAGCCAATCTTTAAGGGCTTTTGGACAACCGTCCCGTAAATGTCGCCGGCGGCAATCCCGGCCAGCGTGTCGCTGTCTTCATCAAAGCAAACAATCTTCA
>Ga0187864_10001685_pt1 | contig 20734 bp, 17 predicted proteins | sample June2016WEW_11_4_FD_132985 | JGI IMG/M metagenome (GOLD analysis project Ga0187864, IMG submission 132985) | Peatland microbial communities from SPRUCE experiment site at the Marcell Experimental Forest, Minnesota, USA - June2016WEW_11_40 | ecosystem: Environmental > Terrestrial > Soil >...
CTACACTTTTCACGCCCCGAGCTCCCTCTCAAGCATTCCAACAGCTTTGCTCTGTTTCATCTCCTCTGCAACCAGTCTGTCTGCCCCGCCATTGTCAGGAGTGTAGGTGTGACCCCTCTCTCTATACTCTCTCTACTCTCTCTATATGTCCAGGAGAGATACAGAAAGTTTCTTTTGATCCTTTTGGGTCTCAAAAAAATTGACACGGTTCAAAATTGACAGACTTGCGGTGGCAACCCCTCACAGTTTCGTCGGCGCCTTGCCCATCTCCATCTACCGGAGCACGGACTCGGGTTTTTTCAGGTACTCTGTTCCCTCTTCAGTCCTGCCCAAAGAACCGTTCAACTCTCCAAACGTGATTCATGCAGGGTTCCACGGGATCTATATTTTCCGAGCGTAATGGGCCGCATCGTGAATGGCGTGGAAAATGTCCCTGGGCGCCACGCAGTCACCTGCCGCATAAACCTCAGGCGCCATATCTTTCAAGACCTCATAAAGGCTGTTCTTAGGCTTGCGGCCGTGGGCCATGATTACCGAGTCGCAGCGAATCGTAGTTTTTCCTTCAGGATTTTCCACCGCCACACCTGCTTCGGTTATCTCCACAGGCTTGGTATTGAGCATGACCTTGATTCTTTCCGATCTTTTTATGAGTTCATCAATCAAAGGGCCCCTTGAATGGAGATCCTGGATGTATGCCGGACGATTAACAGTGCCGCTTTCTTCGACCATTACCACTTCCTTGCCCTGGTTGGCCAAAGAAAGTGCGGTCTCCGCGCCAAAGTTGCCGCCTATGACGACCACTTTCCGCCCCACGGGCACGTTCCCCCCGACCCTTAAATAGTGCTCATTGGTGAAAACCTTGCTCGAACTTACTCCCGGAATTTCAGGAATAGACTCCTCAGAGCCGGCAGCCACGACAATGGCGTCAGGTTTTTCCTTCTCCACCAGCTCGCGGGTGACCTCCGTCTCCAAGAACACAGTAATTCCCTTAGTCTTTTTCACTCGGACAACCAGATAATCCACGATGTTCCTCAGGTCCCGGGTGTTGAGACCGGGGTGAGCCGAAGATACAAATTCCACAAGTCCTCCAAGTTTCGCGTCCTTCTCATATAAACCGACCTTGTGTCCACGCTCGGCCAGAGTAACAGCCGCCTGCATTCCAGCCACGCCGCCGCCCACTACCAAGGCCTTTTTGGGTTGTTTGGCAGGCACAATTTCGTATTCAGCTTCCCGGTTGTAGGCAGGGTTTACTGCGCATAGAACCACTCCCTGCATGATAGTCATCGCACACCAGTTACAGGAAAGGCATTTCCGAATATCCTCCGGCCACCCTTCCAAAATCTTTTTAGCCAGGTGGGGATCGGCGATGGCCGGTCTGCAGCAAGCAGCCATGTCCGCCCGGCCGCTCTCAACAACTTCCCTGGCAGTTTTGTCATCCATGATTTTGCCGATGCCCATGACAGGCAGCTTTGTCACACTCTTGATTTCCGAGGCCAGGTGAACCCTGGCGCCCCGATCGGCATAAACCGTTGGAAATGCAAACATGCCAGTAAAACCTATGCGGCCACCCGTTACATCAAAACTGTCCACTAATGGCTCGAGCCGCCTGGCCATCTCTTTGCCCCATTCCACATCATAGCCGGGCATGCCCAGCCATTCAGTCATGAATTCATCAGCAGCCAGCCGCCATATGACTGGAAAATCGTGACCCACTGCCCCACGAACCTTCCTGGCCACCGTCTCGGCAAACAGGCCGCGGTCCTGACCCCACTTGTCGTCCCGCAGATTCGAATAGGGAGACATAAACTGCTGAATCAATGTACCCTGGCAGCTGTGGACATTCACGGCGTCAAATCCGGCTTCCCTGACCCGCACCGCGGCATCAGCATACCACTGGGCCCGCTGTTCTACTTCATCGGGCTCCAGCTTCCGAACTGGCCCGAAAAAACCCTCATTTTCACTGGGGCCAACCACGGGAAACCCGGTAACGGCGGAGTCACAGATCTCCCCGCCATGGACGATCTGGAATGAGCAGAGGCATCCCTCCCGGTGAATCGCATCAGCCAGCTTCTCCAGCCCGCTTATGGTCCGATCGTCATGAACCCCGATCATTCGTCGAGTAAATTTCCCCTCGGGATGGATAAAAGAGGCGCTAACCTGAAGCAGCCCCCAACCTCCTCGAGCGTCTTCCACATATCCCCTGACCACTCTGTCGTTGACTGTGCCGTCTTCCTCAGAGGTGTTCTTTGTCGTAGGCGCCAGAACCATGCGGTTGGGCAGTTCCAGCCTCCCAATTTTTATCGGATCTTCCAGTCTGGCCATGCTACACCTCCTTGAAGATTTTAGGTCGCGCCTGAAAAGTGACGATCTTCGTGCATCCTTCCCCGAAATCCTCCAAAGTTATTTCGAATTGGAGGAAAGCCATTGTTTCCAGCCTGGTACCATGCTCAGTCGTCGCCGGCTTTGAGCAGCTTCGCCAGCGCTTCCTGCGCCTTGCCCAGCCAATGATCCATCCCCATCTGCCGGAACATCGCCTCGGCCTTTCGCAGGTGCTCCCTTGCCTCTTCGGTGCGGCCAAAAGAGGCGCTTAACTCTCCCAGGTAAAAGCAGCCCTGCGCTGTCAACGGTTTCAACTTGAGTTCATCGGCCTGCCTGATGCCCCTCAAGATGTGCTCCCCGGCTTCATCAAACCGTTCGGGGCCGCCTGCGCCAAGCACTCTTCCCAGGTACATCTCGGCTTCTGCTTCAAAGTGCCTTTCGCTGTTGGCACGAGACAAACTCACTCCCTTTTCAGCGTGGTCCTGCGCTTTTTGCAGATTTCCCAGTTTCAGGTGGGCCAGGGCAAGGGAATTATGAAACATGCCCGACCAAAACTTCGCGCCTAGATCCAGGCGGATTTTAAGTCCCTTTTCCAGGTGATCGATGGCCTTTTCCGGCTGGTCCAGCAGAAGGTATCCACAGCCGGCCCAAGCCCATGCGATGGCGAGAAGCATATCGAACCGGCTTTTCTCGCTCATTTCTATGGCCGCCGTACAGTGCTCGACTGTTTTTTTGCCGTCGCCTTTGGATTGATAGATGTAGCCATGTAAACATTCCACCATAGCCAGAGCGTAAGGGTTGCTGATTTGATGAGTTCGGATGCATTCGCGACAATCTCGAAAGATGTCCTCTGCCAGGTCAAAGTTCCCGAGAAGTCCCATAGCCGTACCATACATCGCTTTTAATACCGGGTACGGTGTGTAATGCCTGCCAAAATCCTCGGATTGGGTCCGTGTCTTCTCAATCAGTTCGAGGCACTTGGGCGCAACCTCGCATATTTTCCACCAGTCCCCGCTGAGATAACAAGAAATTGCATAGTCGAAAACCGCAGGAACAATAATGTCAACTTCCCCTATGAGTTCCGAAGCGCCGAGGCCCTTTTCGATATAGGTTTTTCCCAGCACCGGGTCACCTGCCGCCATCCAGTAATACGCACCGATATTGCTAAGGAAGTTAGCCAGCGCCTTCTCGTCTCCAGTCTCTTTTGCCAGTGCTTCTCCTTCGAGAAGGAGGTCGATCGAACCCTCAGGATAGCCTGATGGTCTCATGGATATAGCCAGTGCACGGAGAACCTCTAATTGCTCCTGTTGATTGCCGGCGGTCCGTGGCATCTTGTGAAGAACTTCGAAGGCGTCCTTAAACAGGCGAAAGGCCTCCTGGTGGGAATTTCCCCGGACCGCTTTTTGTCCGGAGAGTTTTAGATACTGACAAGCCTTATCCTGGTTGTCGCTGTGTGAATAATGCCAGGCAAGCATCTCGTAGAATTCCTCCAGCCTTTGCGGATACAATTCTTCGATGGCCTGGCCTATCTTTTCGTGAATCTCCTTTCTTCTTTGCACGAGCAGGCTGTTATAGGCCACTTCCTGGGTGAGGGCATGCCGGAATATGTATTCCAGTTCGGGGAAAAGGCTCTTCTCGTAGATGAATTCCAACCCTTGCAGGTTAACCAGTCCCGACTTGAGATCTTCTTTTATCTCCGTGATCGTCTCCAGGATGCGGAAAGCGAACTCACGCCCGATCACCGAGGCTACCTGCATGATTTTCTTGAGGTTTTCTTCCAGACGGTCCATCCGGGCAGCGATGATCCCCTGAACCGTCTCAGGGACCCGGACCCTGGATGCGTCCCGCGACAGGATGAAGCTGTCGTCTTTCTTTTGAATGGAGCCGTTCTCAAGCAGAGAATGGGTAAGCTCTTCCATGAAGAACGGGTTCCCCGCGGCCCTGTTGAGTATAAGTTCTCTAAGCTCGGGCGCCGTCTCCCCACCCTCGAGGATGGCAGCGACCAATTCCGCACTCCTCCCCGCGGACAGTTCGCCGACCGCGACCCCCCTGTAATAGGACTTGCTCCCCCACTGGTGGGTGTATTCGGGCCGGTACAAAAGAAGGAGAAGAATCGCGGTCCTTGGGAGCCAGCCGATCATATAACCGAGGAACTCTTCGGTGGTTTTGTCTATCCAATGCAGGTCTTCAATCGTCAAAATCAAGGGGCGGTCCTGACTGGCTCGAATCAAAAGATTCCGAATGGCCTCGAAGGTCTTTTCTCTTTTCGTTTTCGGGTCCAGTTTTTCGTACGCATGATCCTCGACCTTAAGGGACAGCAGCCCCTGCAGCGGCGGGATGATGTCCCGAAGGCCTTCGTCAAGTCCAAGGACCCTGGCCTCAAGTTTTTGTCGGATTATGTGTTCCTGCTCGCCTTCCCTTACCCCGACCAACGATCTGAGAACGTCCAGTACGGGCAAATAGGGCATCGACCCGCCATAATGAAGGCATCTGCCCTCAAAGTACCCGTAATGGTCCTTCGGGAGGGAATTCCTGAACTCCAGGAGCAGTCTCGACTTGCCTACTCCAGCTTCCCCCACGATGCCGACGACCTGCCCTTCTCCCGATTCGGCCTTCCCGAACGCCTCCTTTAACGCTTCGATTTCTCGGGTCCGCCCTACAAACCGGGTAAGCCCTTTGGCAACAGAGGAGGCAATCCTCGTTTCGACTTCTGTTGGCTTTATAAGCCGGTACGCCTCTACGGGTTCTTCTTTTCCTTTCACGCGAATTTCGCCGATAGACTTGAACTCGAAGAACTCTTTGACCTGTCTGTACAGGTTTTTTGAAACGAGTATTACGCCAGGATCTGCGCTCGTCTCCATACGCGCGGCTAAGTTTACTGTATCGCCTTTGGCCGTGTAGTCCATCCGGAGGTCGTCCCCCACGGTGCCGACCACGACAGGACCGGAGTTTAAGCCGATACGCATTTTGAAATCGATCCCGTATTGATTATGAAGGTTAGCACCGTAGGTCGACATGGCCTTCTGCACGGCCAACGCAGCATAACAGGCCCGCTGCGCATGGTCTTCATGGGCAATGGGGGCGCCGAAAAGGGCCATTAAGCCGTCCCCCAAAAACTGGTTGATTGTCCCCTCGTACCTGTGGACCTCGTCCATGAGGAGGCGGAAACACCTGTCCATGATCTCGTGGACCGCCTCGGGGTCGAGCTTCTCGAACATGGCGGTGGAGTTGGCCACGTCCGCGAACATGACGGTGACGATCTTGCGCTCGCCCTCTATCGAACTGCGTGTGGTAAGGATTTTGTCGACAAGGTGCTTGGGGGTGTAGGAATGGGGTCGGTCGAAGTCCAGAGGTTTGGTTTCTTTGGGCTTACGAAAATCGTGGCCGCACCCGTTACAAAAATTACTGTCGGAGGGACTGATCTTGCCGCATTGCGGGCACACCAAACCCATTTTACCGCCGCATTTGTTACAAAAACTTGCATCCTCTGGTTGCTCTGCTCCACATTTGGGACACTTCATCGAAGTACTCCTCTTGTAACAGAGCCAGGCCGTCAGGTGCTGATCACATGTCTGCTCATACCAGAATTGAATCATTTACAGACCGGATCGGGCACGGAAGAAGTCGTGGAACGCAATAAAATTAATGAACTTTACGATATCCCCATCGAAACGCGCAAGTGGAAATTCCGATCAGGCGAATTTGGGCAAAAAACACGCTCTGGGGCAGCCATCTCCACACACTCAATGTAAGTCCATATCTTGGCGCTGTAGGTAATAACAAAGCTTCGAACTAAGCTCCGTCTGAGGCATCCCTGGAGTTAACACTCCTTGAGACTGTACGTAATAAATAATTCAAAATCCGCATCTGCTCATGCTTCGCGAAAGTTAACCTTCCTTGCCAACCCATGAAATCCACAGAACAGACCGACTCATAACGCCTATGATCTTAATATGTGAATTTCCCTGAAGCGCAACAGTCGGCAACATGCACTTTTAGATCGAAAACTGGGTGTGTGAATCTCGTAAGATCGAATTGAAGCGATCACATTTTACAACCGACGCCGTCATGAAGTTGAGGTTGGCTTTGTCTACTTCTCTGCCCATGTCCCACCAATCGTGACCTCCACCTCAACCGAAACTTTACCTGGATAAACCTTGCCTGCCTCAATCATGGTCTTCTTCTCTAAGCCGATGGACCAGCAACTGCGGAGATTGTGGCGGGTCCTCAAGGTGTTCAGATCAGCCGCTCTGACATATCTCTTGCGTGTTCGACCGGAAAATCGTAATCTCTTAAAAAGTTTTGGATTTTCGCAGAGGTTTTAACGAACAGGATCCGACCCCGAAATTCGGTCCAGCGTCCTTTGAGTCAAGGTGATACACAGGTATGGAAAGCAGAAAGAGGTTGAGTTATGCCGAAGATCCTTGTTGTCGATGATGAGGAATACATCAGGCTCCTATATTCGCAGGAACTGAAGGAAGCTGGATACGAGGTCATCACGGCGGAGGGCGGTTACAAGCTTCTCGATAGAATTGAAGAGGAAAAACCGGATTTGGTCATCCTGGACATAAAGATGGCGGACTACAACGGTCTGGACATCCTTCAGGACATCCGAAACGATTTTTATGACCTGCCCGTTATACTCTCGACTGCATACGATAGCTTCAAAGAAGACATGAAATCGATTGCGGCCGACTTCTATGTTCCAAAGAGCTATGACTTGACCGAACTAAAGAATAAAATCGCCATGGCGCTCGAAACCAGTATCGCAGTTTGATACCCCCGACTGCAGGGTCTGCCTGATCCGTCGAGATGACGATGATCGGCTGCTTTGGATTCCGTATCATGCACAGGAGGATGAATATGCGGGAAAAAGTGATGTCACTGTCTCAAGCCGCCGACCTGATCAAGGACGGCATGTTGCTGGCTGTTGGCGGAAATGCCATGCACCGCAACCCGAGCCTCTTTTGTCTTGAAGTTACCAGAAGACCCGTCAAAGGGCTCAGGGTCTGTGGAGCGGCGCTCGGAATTGCAGCCGATTACCTGTTCGCCACGTTGCAGGCCGACACAGCCTATTTTGGTTTTTTCGGATTGGAAAATGAAGCTGGACTCGCCCCCGGGATGCGAAAATCGATGGAAAAAGACGGACCAGGGCGGGCAGTCGAGGGCTCCTGAACCGCAATGATAAATGCTCTCCGTGCGGGAGCTTACGGAATTCCTTTCATGCCGGTCGGTGGAATGTGGGGAAGCGATCTTGTGGCGAACCGGCCTGAGTTTTTTCAAGTCATGAAAAGCCCGTTCGACGGCAAGGAAGTTGTATGCGTTAAGGCACTCGTGCCCGATTACGCCATCATTCACGTTCAGGAGGCTGATATTTACGGAAATGCCCGGATCCTCGGCCCCACTTACCAGGACGTTCTCATGTCCAGGGCGGCCCGCAAGACCATCATTACCACCGAGCGGATCGTGGGCACCTATCGAATGCGGGAAGATCCGAAACATACCGAGGTTCCTTACTTTACAGTCGAGGCAGTAGTCGAACTGCCCGGTGGAGCGAAGCCCGGTATATGCTACCCCGAATATCTCACTGTGGATTGGGACGATCACAAATCTTACGTCGGCTCGGTCAAGGCCGGAGAAGTCCCATCCTTTGCGGAAAAAATGCTGAAAGGGAGGGTGTAGCATGGAACTCGGACAAGATTACGGAAAACCGGAAATGATGGCCGCAGCCATAATACGGGAAATCAAGGAAGGCGACGTCGTTTTTCACGGCCTGGCTTCCCCCACACCGATGGTGGCGATGAAAGCAGCCAAGGCTTTAGGCAAAGACTTCTGTTACATCACACTGAGCAACGGCATCGACCACGACTGGTCACGCGCCCCTTATTGTGCTTCGACTCTTACTGAAAACACCTATACAGGTTCAGTGGCCTGTTTGGGGCTTGACTCCATATTTGACCTTTACTGCTCCGGGAAGGGCGATATCGCCTTTCTTTCATGCCTCCAGATGGACAAGGAAGGACGCATCGCAATGTCCTACCTTGGCGGAGATTACGATCACCCGAAACTTAGGGGCCCCGGAGGCGCAGGCAGCGCCACCCTCACCCCCATAACCCCGAGGACCGTTATCTGGAAGACAGGGCATGACAAGAGAATATTCGTCGAGCGGGTCGACTTTGCAACGACTGCGCCGGCGCTCGACAAACTCTTTACCGTCATTACGACCCTTTGCATTTTCCGAAAACAGCCCGGCGAAAAGTACCTCAAACTCGATTGTATATTCCCTTATACCACTGTCGAGGAGGTGAAGGAAAATACCGGCTGGGAAATCGAGGAGACTCAGGTGCCGGTAATGACCCCGCCAACCGCCGAGGAACTGGCCGCAATCAGGAAAGTCGATATAAACAATATCCTGGCCTACGAGTTCAAATAGAGGGAGATTGTCCGGCAGGAACTCAGGCATCGGGTTGTTATTCGCAAAAAATCATGCGTTTTAGCTGGCCAGGATAAGTGCAGTGCTGCGTGCAGCATTGTACATAGGAGCCCAGAGGCACAGATCAGCAGTGCCGGTAAAAGCGCCTCGCCGGACCGAAATCGTTGTCCAACCGGTATTTTCTCCCCGGACTTCCGAGCAAAAAATTCTTCCACCTCTTTTTTTCGATTTTGCGCTCCCTCTCTTCCCGCTCCTCTCTTCCCGCTCCTCTCTTCCCGCTCCCTGCTTCTCGCTTCCAGCTTCTCGCTTCCAGCTTCCCGCTTCCCGCTTCCGGTTGCCGTTTCTGGTTGCCGTTTTGCGGACCTCAATCACCACATGCTATGCTATTGCCGGAGAAAAAAATAACTCCTCTTGGTTCTATCGCTACGCGAGGAGCAGTGAACAGAAAAAGCCTCCGAGCCGTGAACCGTGTCTGATACCAAGTTGCGTTCAAGTTGATGTAGCATAGGGCCTTGTGCCCGTCCGCACTTCCAAGCGCCCACAAGGGGCTATACTACTTTCGTATCCTCGCTTCTAGCACGTTCTTGAACGCAACTTGGTATGAGTCCCGAACCACCAAGCGTTGGTGAATGCACGAATGGGAATTTCCGCCATCCGCCGCAGTGTTCCCTGTATTTGGCCTGAATTTGCAGGAAAGCGAATTGAGGGATTGACGAATTGAGCAACCGTGAACCACGGATGAAGGAGCGCAGCGCGGTAGATAGACACAGATGAAAGGATTAGGGAGGGGTTGAGGGATTCTGCTCACCGCTCACTGTTCGTCGCGAAGCGATAGAACCAAGAGGAATTATTTTTTCCTGCTCGTCGCGTGGCGATAGAACCAAGAGGAATTATTCTTAACAGTTCGTCGCGAAGCGATAGAACCAAGCGGAATTATTGGCTTGCTGAACCGGCGGCTGAATTTCCGCTGCATTTGCAGCGAAACTCCCCAAATACCTATGAAATCAATAGGTTGTGCTGGCTTCGTCAGGGCTCTTTGAAAAATGAATAGTGCGCAAGGTCTTATACATGTCCATCCACCCCGCTACGATCCTCTCTTAAGGAAACCAATGGATTAGCCCATCATAGTTCTTTTAAAGATGAATATAGGCGACAGGGTCAAAACGGAGCGGCCGGGGCGGGGCGTGGGGTAGACGAATATGGGTAATCACGAATGAATCGCGGAGAATCCAGGCCATAGGAACTCATATGGCGGATGACCCAGTTTTGGGCGGGCTGGAAAGCCCGCTTTAACTTCCATCCAGATCGCGCCCTCCGGGCATCCGGTAGCGCACATGCCGCAACCGAAACACGGAGAAGAAACGGTCCTCAACTTCGCCTGGGGAGATAACGCAACGGGTACATTGCCTCGTTCAGCTCAATTCCACTCGGCACACGAGCCCAATGGGTAAAAAGCTGCTGCGCAGAGTCCGGCAAATGCTTTCCGCATGAATCGAGCCACCTGAATCCATTCCAGTATGCCTCGGAGAGCAAGTCAGTAAATCTTACATAGTAATAGCCGGGGGTCGGCGGTAATTTCTCGTTCATTTCCCAAAAAGTGAGTGTCAATACCAGGGCCATGACCTTTTCTCCACACTGGCGTTACCCACTGGAATTTATGGACCGCTAATGCCGGTTTCTTTCCGGGCCGGTTCCCTCCGGATATGACCTCAGAATCGCCGTTTCATATCCCGGCCTCCCCGGTAACGGCGACGTCCGCCCATATTACCTGTGGCGCTTTTCCCTTGTCGGCTCAGGGAATCCCTTCGCGGGGGGGCGGCCCGGAGACGTGGAACCGGCCTGTAAGCTAAAGCTCAAACCGTACCGGGTATATTTTCGGATCGACTTTCCTCGTTTTGAAAGCGCCGATCTGCTCCAGCCACATTATATAACCCGCAAGGTCCAGGTCATGACCGCCCGCCCAGCGCTTCATGGCTTGAAAATCTTTCGGGGTCAGGGGAAGACCCGATTCGAGATCGAGAAGTTCTTGTTTTTCATTCAGAGGTTTCTTGCTTTCTGCCGGTAAGCTCATAGAACTTCTCCAGTTGACCGTATTTTTCAAAATAGCCCTTCACCTCATCAATATCCAGGCTCTGCGAAGTATGATTCATGAGCTGCTGAATATCTGCCATTTCACGAAAAGACCTGTCGGGGTCGTTCTTCATAGCAAAGATTTTAAGGGCAATCAGGTGTTCGGGCCTGACCACAGGGACCGAAATGCCTTCGAAAATTATTAGAGGCTTAGTGCCGGAGAATATTTTTTCAGCGGTTTCGCCTTCCACGTATATGAAATCAATCCTGCCAAGAACTGCGAGCGGATGAACATGATTTGAAAACCCTTTTGAGCGATACAGGGTTTCATACCCAAGCGATTCAAGGAACCTGACCGCGCTTTCCTGGTCTTCGCCCCTCAACACGAAGTCGATATCCCCGGTGGCGCGCACATAGCCGTATGCCTGCAGAGCGAATGCCCCGATCAGTGCAAAATCGATCTTTTCTTTGGCAAAAAAGCCGATGAGATTTTCAAGAACAGTGTTGATTTTCACAGCCGTTTATTTTCCAGAGGAAATCCTGGCCTTTAACTGTTCGATTTCGGCGGCGCTCATCTCGCGGCCGTCGGCGCCAAAGACCTTCGCCGAAGGCGGCGCCTCCAGGTGGAACAGCCCGGGATCGAGGCTCGAGTGGGGCATAAAGGAGTCGATTGCTATCTCGTTGGAGTTTCCAACAATATCCAGACTTTGTATGCGCGAAATCCGGTAGCTTCGGAGGTCTATCCACAGATAAAGGAGTTTGACGCTCGGGTCTTCCTGCTTTGGGACCAGTTTGAGAACGGCCAGATTCTGGGTTGACTGGATCGGGTCGAGTGTCACGTCAAAGTAGGTCTTAAGTCCAAGCGCCCCCTCAAAGAAGGTTCGGGCCAGAGGAGAGGCGAAAAGCTTGTCCGCGTCGAACAGGGTGATCTGGTTTTCAGCCCGCACATAGAGCCAGGCGAATTGGTTGTTGGCAACGAAGACCTGTTCCTCGGGCGTGTCGTATTCCCAGCGCATCTGCCGCGGCTTTGCATAGTAGAGCCTGCCCCGGGCCTCTACAGCGCTGAGGGTCCCCGCTGCCGCCGATGTGGTCTTCTGCTGGAAAATTGCCGTGAAAGCATGGATGTTCTGATAATTTGCTTCTGTTTTACTGAGGATTTCCCCGAGCATCCGGGGGGGACCGGCGCCTGAAACAGGACCGGTGGAGCACAAAAAGAGAAGCAAGAGGAGAAGGCATGGGAATGCACTCCGGCAGGGGCCTGTTTTCACAGCCGCATGATTTGTACTATCTGTCATATGGATTCCTTGTCACGACAGCCGCCTGCCGAGGACTTCCCTTGGTTTTATTCCGTCCGAAGGGGAGACTATCCCCTGCTGTTCCATTGCTTCTATCATACGGGCAGCGCGATTGTAACCCACCCGCAGTCTTCTTTGCAGCATGGATATCGAGGCCTGCCTGGTTTCCAGAACGATCTGGACCGCATCCTCGTATTTTTCGTCCAGTTCCTCTTCTGCGACCTCCGCAGCCGCCCCTTCATCACGCAGGTCTACCCTGCCCTTGAGCGGGTCATCGAATAGCTTCTGCGCCTTCCAGTGCTCGGTGAGCCTCACGATCTCGGCATCGGAGACGAAGGCGCCGTGTATGCGCTGGAGCTTTGCCGTGCCGGGCGGAAGAAAGAGCATATCGCCCGATCCCAGCAAAGCTTCGGCGCCCGAACCGTCCAGAATGGTCCTCGAATCGATTTTCGAGGAGACCTGGAAGGAAATCCGTGTGGAGATGTTGGCTTTGATTATCCCGGTCAGAACGTCCACCGAGGGCCTCTGGGTGGCGAGGACGAGGTGGATGCCCCCTGCGCGCGCCATCTGCGCAAGGCGCGTGATAGACTCTTCAACATCACGGGAGGCAACCATCATCAAGTCGGCAAGCTCGTCAATCACTATTACCACGTAAGGGAGCCGGCAGTGCTGAAGGCCGGGATCGGAAAGCGGACCCATTTCCAATTGCTTTTCCACCTCTTTTCCCTTTTGTGGTTTTTCGCGGGCGAGCACCCGGTTATAGGTTTCGATGTTGCGAACATTCTTGTCGGCCAAAAGCTTGTAGCGAAGCTCCATTTCCTCGACGGCCCACCGCAGGGCCCTTGTGGCCATTTTTGCGTCGGTTACCACCGGGTGGATCAAATGTGGTATGCCTTCGAAGCTGTTGAGCTCGATCCTTTTGGGGTCGATCAGCAGGAGCCGCAGCTCTTCGGGTGTATTTCTGAAAAGCAGGCTGCTCAAAATCGTATTGATGCACACGCTTTTACCGGTCCCTGTGGCCCCGGCTATGAGCAGGTGAGGCATTCTGCCCAGATTGGTCACAAACGGCTGGCCGGTTATGTCTTTTCCCAGGGCGATGGTGAGCGGGGCGACGGCCATAAAGAATATCTCCGCTTCGAGTACGGCCTTAAGAGACACCAGTTCTCTTTTAAGATTGGGTATTTCGATTCCCACAGCCGCCTTGCCCGGAATGGGGGCAACCACGCGAACGCTGATGGCTTTAAGGGCCATCGAAAGGTCATCGGCAAGGCCGGCGATCCGGCTGATCTTGATTCCCGGCGCTGGAGCATATTCGTACATCGTAATTACCGGCCCGGGATTGATACCCACCACTTTGCCCTGGACGCCGAAGTCGGCCAGCTTTTCTTCCAGAACGGCGCCGTTTTGTTCGAGCCGTTTCCAATCGGGTTTGGCGGTGTCCGTTTCATAGGTGTCCAGCAAGACGAGCTCAGGAAGCGCATACTGCCCCGGAGGCATGTGAGGGGACGCCGGCGAAATGGATTCGCTGCGGGTCTGCTTCTTTGGGAACAGCTCTGTTTGGACAGGCGGCACGGTGGGTCTTTCCTTCTTTTTCACTCGATTCGGGGGCGCATCGAACGATTCGGGCCCAGGTTGCTCGCCTTCTGCTGCTTGCCCATCTCCCCAAAGCAATTCGGACGTCTTGGCCCAGAATGCTGAAATTCCATGGAGCATGGCTCTTAGTGTCAGGGGGGTGGAAAGCAGAAGAGCAATGAAAAACATCCCTATTAAAAGCGTATGCGAACCCAGCGTCGAAAACCGGTCGTCAAGAAATTCAGCGAGGACCCTGCCGATTAGTCCGCCGGTTTCGAATTCCTGACCCAGAAAAACGACCGAGTCCCAATGCAGGGCGCTCAGAGTCATCGTGCTCACGATGAGAAGAGCGATACCCGAGAGCTGGAGCCACGCCCGTTCGAATAGGGGCTGCTTGAACAGACGCCAGCTTGCCCAAAAGCCTGTAAGCGCCAGCCCGTAGGCGCCAATTCCAAAAAAGGTGATCAGCGGCCAGGCAATGTTGGCCCCGAAGGCGCCTACCAGGTTGCTGGTAAAATCTTTCGATGAAGAGAAAATAGTGGGGTCTTTTTCGTGGTAGGACAAAATACTGAAGAGGACCAGAAGCGAGATGGTCAAAAGGCATAAAGCCCATATTTCGTGCTTTTTTCGATCCATACCCGAAACTTCCTCAAATCTCTACCACAATAGGATAAATAACCGGCCTCCTGTCCAGAGTCCGGTTGAAGAAGCGCTTCAGTTCGCGGCGTATTTCCTCCTGGAGAAGCGCGCAGTCCAGTTGGTGGTCCTCCTCCAGTTGCCTGTCGATCGCTTCGAATATTATGCACTTGGCTTCAAAGAGGATTTCCGGTTTTGCCTCTTCGTGCATGAAACCCCTGCTGAATATGTCCGGGCCGCTCAGAATTTCATGAGTCTCCTTGTTTACCACCAGGGATGCTATTACAAGCCCGTCTTCAGACAGGTGCCTGCGGTCCCGAAGGACGAGGCCTCCTACGTCGCCAACCCCTTTGCCGTCCACAAAAACCCTGCCGGTCTCAATTTTGTCTTGTGTGTACACCGTGTCCCGGCCGAAGCATATAATGCAGCCGTTTTCTATCAAAAGGCAGTTGGCGGGGGGAATACCCAGGGACATCGCCAGTTGCCTGTGCTTCATAAGATGGCGGTATTCGCCGTGAATAGGGATGAAATAGCGGGGCTGGACCATATTTATAAGTATCTTGAGCTCTTCCTGATACGCGTGCCCCGAGACATGGATGTCTTTGACCTGCTCGTGTATTACATCGGCCCCGTTCCTGCACAGGTGGTTTATAATGTTCTGAATGGTGCGCTCGTTTCCGGGAATGAACTTGGAGGAGAGGATTATCGTATCCCCTTCCTTTATTTTGAGTTTCTTGTGATCGTTGAAAGCCATCCGGCTCAGGGCGCTCATCGGCTCGCCCTGCGTCCCGGTGGTCAGCATCAGCACCTGTGAGTCGGGCATGTGCTGAAGTTCCTGAATCGATATCTCATCGTCCTTCGTAAAATCGAGATAGCCCAGTTCGCGCGCGATCCGAACGTTTGCAACCATCGATTTGCCGTTGAGCAGCACCTTGCGCCCGAACTCGCGCGCAATATGGATAAGCTGCTGCATCCGGTGCAGGTTGCTCGCAAATATGGCGACTATCAGCCTTCCATGCTTTTCCTGGAATACTTTGCGAAGCGTGGCGCCCACTTCCTTTTCGGATACCGTGTAACCCTCGCGCTCCGCGTTGGTCGAATCGGAAAAAAGGGCAAGGACCCCCTCTTCGCCATAGGAGCCAAGCCGCGCCATGTCAACCCTCTTGCCATCCACGGGCGTGTTGTCGATCTTGAAGTCGCCCGAATGGACGAGGACCCCGACAGGGGTGCGGATGGCAAGTCCCACGCCATCGGGGATGCTGTGGCAGACCCGGATGAATTCGAAACCGAACGGCCCTATCTCAATGACCTGGCGGGGGACGATCTCAATAAGGTCAGCTCTATCGAGCAAGTTGTGCTCCCGGAGCTTTTCTTTGATCAGGGCAAGGGTGAGGGCTGTTGCGTATATCGGAATGGGCAGTTCTCGGACAAGGAAGGGAACCGCGCCTATGTGGTCTTCATGGCCGTGCGTTACGACAAGGCCGGCCACCTTGTCTCTATTTTTGAGCAGATAGCTGAAATCGGGAATGACTATATCGATACCCAGCATCTCTTCTTCGGGAAACATCAAGCCGGAGTCTACAATCACGATGGTGTCCTCATATTCGAGGACCATCATGTTGAGGCCTATTTCGCCCAGACCACCCAGGGGGATGACCTTCAAAGCGGAACCAGTCAATTTTTCAGGCATCGCGGCAGATGCTACCCCCGTTATGTAAATCGGCCCCCTTGGTTTCCGGCTCAACTTCGGAGCCGCCCCCGGCCTCTTCAAAAGTCAAATTCGCGCGGATCGCCTCGCGGATCTGTTCCATCAGGAGGTCTCGGTTTGCGCTGCTACTGCCTGCGGTCTCAATCGGGTTGCCTATTGTAAACCTGATTTCCCCCGGATGGATTGTCCAGGTCTTTTTGGGCAGAATGCGATACGATCCGCTGATGCTGACGGGGACGATGGGCTGCTGCGATTTGGCGGCCAGGACAAACCAGCCTTTCTTGAAATCTCTGATTACCCCGTCAGCGCTTCTGGTGCCTTCAGGGAAGATGAATACCGAGGTCCCCTGCCGAATCATTTCGGCGGCCGTGTTGAGGCCGCTCATCGCTTTCCTGTGGTCCTTGCGGTCGATCGGGATATAGCCCGCCCTGTGCATCGCGGCCCCAAAGACCGGAATCTTGAAAAGCTCCTGTTTTGCAAGCCAGCTAAAACGGAGCGGCAACTTCCCAAGCGCGGCAAAAATATCGAACCACCCCTGATGATTGCTGACGAATATGTAAGGGCCATAGTTATTAATATTTTCAAGACCCGTGACGTTAACCTTTACCCCGGCGGCCCAAAGGTTTAAGTTGCCCCACAGTCTGGCCACCAAAGCGGTCGAGGCCCGGTTTACAAAAGAGATTATTATGATCGAACTCCCCAGAATTATGGTGGAAAAAAATAAAATGATGTAAAAGAAAACCGAGCGCAATAATCTCATGTCTCACCAGCCTGGGGCGAGGTGCATCAAAGAATTGGAAACAAATTTCGGGGCTGTTTTCAACCTTTTACTTTAGTCTGTTTCAAGAAGGTAGTCAATCGGAGTAAAATCCCGTATGATTTTTCTCCTTTTTGATTCATGATATATGGTGTTTGGAATCCATGGATTTTGGACGGCATATTTTGCTGGAAGGGGAAGGTAAGAAATGGCTAAAGGGACGGTCAATAAGGTAATACTAGTCGGCAGATTGGGGGCTGACCCGGATATCCGATACAGCCCCGGCGGAGTCGCAGTTGCAAAATTCAACCTCGCAACAAATGAATATGTCCCTGCTGGAGCAGAAGGCAACCGGGAGGAGCGAACGGAATGGCACCGTATCGTTACCTTCAACAAAACGGCTGAATTCTGTGGAAATTATCTGGCCAAAGGCCGGCTGGTCTATATTGAAGGCAGTATTCGCACCAATCAGTGGGAGGACGCCCAGGGTCAGAAACGCTATTCTACCGAAATTATAGCCAGGGAAATCCAGTTGCTCGGGAGCGCGGAAGGACAGGGGCAGGCACAAGGGCAGGGGCAGGCACAAGGACAGGGCCAGGGACAAGGGCAGGCACAGGGGCCTACCGGCGGCCGGAACCAGATGAGAAGCGCCGGCCCCGCCGGGCGCTCCGCAATGGAAGAGCTGCCCCCCAATACGGGGGCCCCGGACGACGATATACCCTTCTAGTGTTTAGGCCGCTCAGGGCATTATAAAAACGGGTGTGCCGGGCTGGACCACGCTGAACAATTCTTCTATGGCGCTGTTCTGCACTGCTATGCAGCCCAGGGTCCAGTCCTTTTGGCAGCCGCCTCCATGGATGAATATCTGTCCGCCCAGGGCCGTGTTGGAGGGCGGCAACCTCATTACGTCATTTGCCTGTTTGATCGAGCAGTAGTCGTTATAGGGAATCATGCCGCATGAAAGGGCGCTTTCCGCATTGCGCGGACTGGGGTAGTTTATTCCAAGCGACTTGTAAAACTGGCTGGAAGAGTTCTTGCTGCAGACGAAGTATTCTCCCTCGGGGGTCCTGCCGTCGCCTCTAAAGTATTTGTCCCCTTTCGGGTTGGGTCCAAGTGCGATGTGAAAGTCGCGAACGAGCGTCTTGTCCTGGATCAGCCAGAGCCTGCGTTGTTCCTTTAATACGTAGATCTTGGGATTGGAGATAAGAAATAAGGGAAAATCAAGGTCTACCGAGCAGTACGGAAGCTCGCACTCCGGAGGGGCCGCAGGCGGCGGCTGGACCTTTGCATGGGGCCGTGGAGTTATATTTGATTGGAAAAGTGACTGGTAAAACGAACACGAGCACAGGGCTGCGCCAACAAGGGCCCCGCAAAACAAATGAAGCCCTATACGCCAAAGAATTCGCCTTCTGACTTCCATTTTCTAAATCCCTCCCATTGCAGCTTTGTTGCTGTTTCCAGGAAACTGTTTCGGTGTTTCATTCGCGGATGTCTGCCGTTTATCCTGTTTGCCCTTTTCTTTTACCGGCGGGGCCTTTTGCGGATTGAGTTTTTCTAAACGAGCGGTCTTGAAGTCGCGGCCCAAATCCTTCAAAGATTCCGTAATCAGCACGGCAGTTCCGACGTCTGTCCAGTTATATAGCCTTTCGGCGGGGGCGATTGGAAGGTTTATGCAGCCATGCGAGCAATTTGGGCCGGTCACGTCCCCGGTGTGAATCCAAACACGGTCGTAAATGTGCAGGGCGTCAGGCATGAAAGCGGGAAATCCGTAGACGTTCGGGTAGGTGGACATGTGATTGAGGTCTTTTTCCTTTACTCTGTATAGTCCCCTTTTTGTCCAGGTATTCATCTTTCCTATGCACACATAGGTATCGTCAACCAGTCTGCCGTTCTGATACCATCCAAGAAATGGGATATTCTTTACCACCAGGATTAACTTGGGGAACTTGCCGGCGCCCGCAATGTTTCCGGGAAGAGGCGACCAGCCCTTATAGGAAGAGAACTTCTTTGGCACTGTCAGGGGACGCTTTAGCTTCATATCCTCGCGTATATATTCCTTATCCTTTTTATTCAAGCGGCAAAGAATTTCCATGCAACGGTAAAATTCCAGGTCAGGGTCCTTCTCCTGCAGCTTTCGCACTTCCTTTTCGGTTATCGCGCGGCGTACGGTGGACAAGTCCTTTGCCGCCGGCTTGACGGGCGCTTTCGGGGAAGAAGGCGCTTTTGGTGTCGGCTCGGCAACAGGCGCAAGTTCTGCTGCATCATTTACGGGCTCGAACTGCTCAATGTTGACAGTTGCTTTTGCGCATCCGGAGATCACCAGCAGTACAATCAAAGCAATCCACAAGCCCGGATTCAATCCTCTGACCATAGAATTCCCCTGGAACTCGGTCCGAACCGGTGTTCGGTTAAGTCTTAACAGATTCTCTACGCGGATTTCAATTAGTCCGGTTAGGCCGGTCCCCCCCAGGTGAGATAAATACGTTATCCAGGGCCGATTTGCAAGAGCGATGTGAGAAAATTCAAAAATTTAGGGGTCAGAAATACCCAAATTAAGTTCCATGCCTCCTCTATTGCAGCGTGGCGCTGCAAGATTCACTTAGAGTTGGAAAGTCACAACCCGCCTGTACGTCTGTGGCGGTACAAGATATGCTAACCGTGTATGAGTTGCTTGTGGTCGTGACGCTGCAAGTTGGGTTCAAACAGCCGTTAGTCTTTTCGGATCCAATGACAAATTGGCATAGTTGCGATTCCAGTGAAGAAATTGATATCCCTTTGGGGACCGGAAATGCGAAGTTGACAGTGCCCGACGACGGAGGCACGATTTCAGGAACACCATCCACAATGCATTGATAGGCTGAAAAGCTGATGGTGCAGCTCCCTGAATAGTGGCCTGGATTTGGGGCTTTCTCGAGGTATGTTCCATTGGCAGAGGTTGTATTGCCATTTGTAATAGTGACAGTCTGTGCTGCCGGTGCGGTCCAACCTGCAATAGTATTGAAAGTTACCTTATGTGAACCGACTGCAAGATTTCCAACTGTAGCTCCACTGTTCTGCAATGTCCCGCTATCGACTTTCCACTGGGCGCCTGCGCTAACGGCTGCCGCTGGGTTGATCGTTACAGTGAGGGAGCCTGTCTGTTGCACGTAGAGACCGCTGGTCGATGTAGTTTGCCCATTTGAGATATTGACATTCTGGTTTGCGGGAGGGGTCCAGCCGGTAATGGCTTTGAAACTTACTATATGAGCGCCGACTGTGAGTTTGCCGACCGTGGCCCCGCTGTTCTGATATGGCCCGCCGTCCACGTTCCACTTCGCGCCTGCCTTAACGGCTGCTGTCGGGTTGATGGTTACCTTGAGGGAGCCTGCCGGAGTCGGAGCGGGTTTTGTTTCTTTTGACGGAGCTGAGGCGGCTGCCGTTACCCCTTCGGGTACACCCGCAACCGGGTCCTTCGTGAAGATCTTAATCTCCCTGGTTTCACCATCGGGCCATGTGCGCGTCCCCGCCGCGACGGTCTTGCCTGCGTCCATAAAAGACATGGTGGTCCGATCTGCACAATCGCCGGAAACACAGGTTATCACCCCAGTTGATGAAATCGACAAACTTCCGGTTCCAGCCCCTGATGACCCGTCGCTCCCAGTCCAGAAAACCGTGAATGTTCCGTCCGGGTCTATGGTAAGTGAATCCCTTTCCCACCAGGGCGCGCCGGGACCTGAAGCCAAGCCGGCGCCTTGCCACACGCCGGCCAAATCAGCCAAGGAATATGAAGCGGCTTGTTTGGTGAAAACAAAGAGTTGGGCATCTTGATCCGAGGCGGCCCCACTAGTACCATGTAACATTTAGAGTTTCGGATAAAGTCTTTTCAGCTTTATACGTGCATCGGCATTCGAGAACTGCCATTGGATTTTGGACTGCCGGTTGTTCCGGTTGTTTTCCCATGCGGC
>Ga0187864_10001689_pt1 | contig 20685 bp, 14 predicted proteins | sample June2016WEW_11_4_FD_132985 | JGI IMG/M metagenome (GOLD analysis project Ga0187864, IMG submission 132985) | Peatland microbial communities from SPRUCE experiment site at the Marcell Experimental Forest, Minnesota, USA - June2016WEW_11_40 | ecosystem: Environmental > Terrestrial > Soil >...
ATTCGGCGAATGCGAACTTGACTTGTGGTGGCAGGTCACGAACAGTTCCGACATCCTCCGGACACGTGTAGATCGAAGATGAACTGAAAACGGAGTGGTACCATTGACGGGTTAAACTGCTGACTCTGATACCGCACTCGAAAGGATACACATGGACATTAGCAGCGTAGTTACACAACTCAGACAGGAAATCGAACGTATCGAATATGCAATTGCAGCTCTAGTGGGACTCGGTTCCCAACCAGCGCGGCGAGGCCGTCCACCCAAGGTGAGCAAGGCTAAACCCGCGAGCATCAAGAAACGTCGCCGCATGAGCGCGGCAGCACGTGCCAGAATCGGAGCTGCCAAGAAGGCTTGGTGGGCAAAGCAGAAAGGCAAATCTTCACCGAAGAAGATTACATCGGTCTCCAAGAAAACAACTGGTCGTAAGCCGATGAGTGCAGCTATGCGGAAGAAGTTGTCGGCTATGATGAAAGAAACTCGGGCTAATGAGTGACGTAATAGATTGTCAACTCCTCCTCGCGCTTAATTCTCCACTTACCGTCGACCAAGGTTAGCCCCAATCGCTCCAGTTCCGACCCGGCATATGGTTTTCCCGAGGTCAAAGTCGTGTCCCAGGTCTTATTGAATGTTACTGTGGCCTGACTTGGGGACTCGAAACTCAATTTGATATCGTTGATCTCGAAATTCCGAATCTGCGCAATTGCCGCGAAAGCCCGCTCCTTGTTCTCCGCAACGAAGGCCCGGGAAACGTTGTGCTTGCGATAGTAAACGTCAACGTCGGGTGCGTAGCAATCGGCCTGTACGCTAACGTCTTTCTGTTTAAAGGATTCGATCCACTCGGCAAGCATCAGGCGAATGCCTTGCTCGCCGCCGTCGGAAGTGGCTTGCGGCGGATTTACCGTTGAGGGCGATTGAGGTTGGGTGGCTGGCGGCTCGCTGGCAGCCTTTACTAGCGGTTTCGAATTGGAGGCAATCACCGGTTGCTTCGACTGGGGGGCAGTCGGCGCAGATGCTTGCTCCGAGGTAGACTCACCGGATGACCGCCCACCATAACTGCTGATTGAAGGCGAGGACGCTGGATTCGGCTCCTCAAAGGATGACAGAGGAGTCGGCGCTGACCTAGATCGGAAATGCGAGCGCCAGAGGCGGGAACCTCCAACGATCAATGCCGTCGCGAGCAGAATCGACAAGCCTCCAGTCATCCAGCCGCGCCGCTTCGAGTCACGCGAACCGAGTTGCGGCAACGGTTCAGCCTTCGTAGGCGCGACGCCCGCGACCGCTGCTTTTGGCTGGGCGCGTGATGACGGTGTTGCAGCACCCTGCGTCTCCAGCTGCGCCAGCAGTGCCTTTCTCTCATCCTCCAGCGTCGCCAACACCTCAAACTTCTTGCGCAGGCGCGTCAATCCTTCGGCAAACTCCGAGCATGACTGGTAGCGTTCCTCCTTCTTCTTGGCCAGAGCTTTGTCCACAATGGGTTGCAACTCCAGCGGATTTACGTCGCCTACTCGCGGTAGCGGCGGAGGCGGCTCGAGCAAGATCTTCATTATGGTTTCTGCCGTGCTCGCGCCTTCGAAGGGCAGCTTGCCGCTGAGCAACTCGTACAGCACGACTCCAAGCGAGAAGATATCGGTGCGTCCGTCAATGCCTTCGCCGTTAAGCTGCTCGGGGGCGAGATAGGCCAGCGTGCCCATCACCATGCCGGTCTTGGTAATTGTTTGATCAGCGAGATGCGCGATGCCGAAGTCCACCACCTTCACGCTGCCGTCGCGCAGGCGCATGATATTGCCCGGCTTGACGTCGCGGTGAATTACTCCTTTATCGTGGGCGTACTGCAGGGCCTTCGCAACCTCCAGGATGATGTCGGTCTTTTGTAGCATGGTAAGCGGCACATGATTGCGAATGAGGCGATCGAGCGGCTCGCCGTCGAGGAACTCCATCGCGATGAATGGACTCCCGTTGTGCTCACCGAGTTCATAGACCACCACAATGTTCGGATGTTGCAGGGCCGCGACCGAACGTGCCTCGCGCAGGAAGCGGAGGTGCACCTCGGGGTCGAGCGCAAGATCGCTGGTCATGACCTTGAGTGCGACTAGGCGACCCAGCGCATTGTCGCGGCCCTGGTAGACCACACCCATGCCGCCGCGCCCGATCAGGCCGATGATTTCGTACTTGCCGATTTGAACTGGCACTTCCATCTACGCTGGATTTCTTGGGCGAAGTTTACAGCGATTGGGTAAGGTAATCCATGCAAAACTATTGACCCGGCTGCGTAACGGTCACGTCTCTGCTCTGGCAGCGCACGGCAGCATCAGCCAGGTGAACACATTCAGCGACAGTTCCCTACATCCCCCTGCGTCTGTGGGGCTGGCGATCCCTTCCTGGGTAGCACCGGAACGGGGTGCGGCCCTATTTTTCGTTATTTATTTTTGCGGTGTGGCGGGGCGCTGCATCAGCACTCGGCGCTCGCTGGCAACGGGAAATCGTCTGCTGGACTTTGGGTCAGGCGCGCGGCTCATTCGCCACGTTGGGCGGCGGGCAGTAACACAGATTCGGCAAGTTCAGGACGACTGGTTACAATGGGAAGCAACCTTAGCACAGCACTCTCAAGAAAATTAGGCTATGAGCATTAGCGTCTGCCCCCTTGCCACCATACACGCCCCGGTCGAGCGCGTTTGGAGTTTCCTCTCCGAACCCACTAATTATGCCCTCTGCTGGGATGCCCAAACGCGCTCGATTGTGCCCGAAGGCCCAGCTTCGCCAGGCCGAAAATTTACGCCCAGACCACTGCCCTTGGAAAGCACTGGACTGTGACGGTCATGGTCAAGGACGTAGACGAAGCCAAACGCCAAATTTATTTGACCACCGTGTTGCCCTGGGGGATTACCGTCCACAATCACATTACCTGTCTCCCGCTCGACCCTGCCCATTGCCGTGTTTCATTTGGCTGAGACTTTATTTTCTCACCTGGATGGTGGGGCTGGTTGCTGGAACGATTTGGCTCAAAGCAAGTGCAGGAGGGAGTAACGGAAGCATTGGCGCGGTTGAAGCAGGCGGCAGAAAGTAGACACGGCGACGAGCCAGGTATGTAAACTTAATCAGAGTCTCCCTAACGCACATCGCTGGATGTGGTAAAAGCGAGGAACTCATGGAAAGCGGCGGCCTGCGTTGTGGCCGATTCGGAAGCTTCGGCCGGATGCATGAAGGCGACCAACCTCATCCAGCTGGAAATCCCATCCTGCGTAGCAACGCGTGGTGTCGGGGATCGGATCGAATCGGCTCGAACAGCGGAACCGACCGAAGCCACCACAGGAAACTGCTGTGCCTCTGGAATTCTTGTTCCAGCAAGCTGAATGCCCACCGCCACCGAGCTTCGCTACGATGCGGTAGTGCGAGATCGTCGTGTCGATCATGGCTGGCCGGAGCTGAATGGAATCTGATGATAGGGCGGGCGTTATCCGCAGTCATTTGTTCTCGCTCGTCATCTCCAGAAACGCTCTTCTGGGAGATCACGCCAGCGCCGTTTAACGGCTTGCGCATCATTTTTTCCCGTTTCCCAGAAGCCGACTTCGGGCCCGCGCCGACGGGAGTCCGTCCTGCCCGACACACTGTTCTCCGGCCCGACTTGCCACTTGCCGACAATGCACGCGCCCGCTTCTTTGGCGAAGACGCCTGCTACGGTCCAGAGCACCCGCTACACTCGTGTGACCGCGCTCCTGCAGGAGATCATCGCCTCTCAACCGGACCTTTGCTGCATCACGCGCTGAAAATATACCCTCCACCATTCTTTTTAATCTCCGCGCATGTCACGCGCCGCATGGCGACCAAAGTTCGAGAATCGTTACTCCATGCTCATCCTACCTGGATGAGGGTGGAGGCCCTGGCCAGCTGCGCAGCGATCTCTCTTAATTGCGGCAGGGCAGACGATGCTTGCTGAAGGAGAAAGCCGTGCTGGCATTCCGCTCATAGAATTCGCATGCTTGGTAATGTCGGTAGTCATGTTGAGAGGCAAGGTCTTCAGCAAAGCGACCGCTTACGCAGGAATTCTGGGAAATGTGCTGCTCATGGTTGTTGAAATCATTTTGACCCTAATGGGGACGTTGCCGGGCTGGGGGTTGGCAACTGCCGTTGGTGCCGGGCTTTCGATGATGACTTGGTACTTCCTGGTTGGCGGAAGGCTTCTCCAGTTAGGGCGACTCTAAACTCAAACTTCACTGTGACGCTCAGAGGGTTATGAAATGGTAGAACGGACTGCAGAAGCACACTGTGTCTTATGAGCTTTTATTCCACCCTTGACAGCTTGGCCTGCTGCGCACTCCGTAGTCCAGCTAGGGCATCGGTGTTGTGCGGATCTGCCCGGAGTGCCTCCTGATAACTGACAATGGCCGAATCGTATTCCCCGTTCTCAGCTCCCTGCTTGCCAGCCGAGATCAGGCTCTGCACAGCCGCCCTGTCGATCTCCTGCGCGGGTTCGGCACTCGGGACGGTTGCTCTCTCTGGAGGAGAAGGGTTGGACCTCACATCCTGTTCCGGGCTCGCACTACTCGCCGGGGGGTACGGATTACGCGCTTCGACCTGGATCTCGTTGCTGACGACCTTCACCCCGCTGGCTGCTGAAGCCAGCGTCTCGGCCTCCAGCAAATCTTGCTTCGACGAACTTAGGGCTAGGAGAGGCACTAAGCGTTCCCGGACCGTAACTTGAATGGAACTGCCTTTCACAACTGCGAGTCGTTTTCGGTCTTTTTGAATAGCTGAATGTTTCACGGCGCGATAAGTCTTCGCGCCTGCGGTTGCGACGGTTGGGTGCGGTTTACTGCTGGTTGGGGCATTGAAACCGTAGAGAACAGCAAATATCCCACCCAGCACCACGATACTGACCGCCCCGACCCATGGAAAGAGTTGCCTCTTATGCGGAACAGGTTCAGCGAAGCTCCAAAACGGTTCATCTGCCGCAGAACGACGCCGCTGTACGGCTGCTGCCAGTTCCTCAAACTCCGGATAGGCGGATTTCCGCGAAGAATCGAAACTGGGCCGCTCTGCAGGCTGAAGGACAGCGGGTTCGAACGAGGGCACAGTCCCCATTGGTAGCGGTGAGCTGAAGTGCGCAGCGCCCCCAGCCGGCACCCTCATGCCTCTCTCGTCAACTTTGTTGAGGAGATCCTTGCCGCGGGTTGTCTTCTGCGGAATCGATTCGGAAGTGACCCGGAGAGCTGAATTATCAATGGGGCAGACCTGGAACTCGCTGGGATAGCTGCTCCGGCACTGGTCGCAGTACTTCATGGGCGGCGTTGCTACGGTCTGGCTATCGGACGGAGCGCTGGCCTCCGCAGCTATGGGAGACTGCCAATGGCTTGCCGCTTCTGAACGCCCAACCGTCTCCGGCGCCGATGCAGCTTTCCTGGATCGGCGCTCCGAAGATAGCAGGAACGCCTCAGCATGACTTCCGCGCTGAACCGCCTCGTCGGATTGGGCGGTAACATTCTGGGGTAGTTCGTCCTGGCCCGTGCCGGCCGGGGCGACTGGCTGGGAGGAGGGGAAGGCAGGCGACTCTCCTGCGCGTTCCTCCGCTGGGCGAAGCGATGGTTCAGAAGCCTGTCTTGGCCTTTCGTCCACTCCTGGTCCGGGTATCCAGTAGCGCTCCACCATTTCACCTGCGAAGCGGTCGGCGGCAGCGAAATCTCTGCGCAGGTTTATGAGGACCGATGCGTCCAGTGCGTCCTTCAGGCTGCACGCCCAATGCAGCCACTCGCTCGCCGGCGGTCCGGGAAGATCTTTTACTGGTCCCGAGACGGCAGCCTCCGTCCGTAACTCCTTGACGGCCTCCAGACGCAATGTCTCCAGTTCCGTAGTGCGACGGCCGATGCGGTGTTTGACCCTTCCGGCATCCAGCTCGTTGGCAAGCTCCAGCAACTTAGTGCGCCGTTGTTGCTGGCGGCTCGCTTCGGCCGAAGTCTCCAATTCATGGATCAGCCGCTCCAGCGATCTCCGATCGCTCCAATCGGCATCCGGACGCTCCGCGCGAATCAGATCACGCAAAATCGCCGCATGCTGGCCGGCATACGTCAGACTGTGGCTCAGTTGATCGTCATCGCCCTCCAGAGCTGCTCCCAAGCAATCAAGTCGAGCTTGAATGGTCTGGAGGCTATCATCGAGTTTTCTCAAGGCATGCGAAAAGGGAGAAGACATAACAGGTCCACTCACACTCGGTTCACTACGTCCCTTCGAGCCCGGTAGTACCGCGATAGTTCCCCGGGAATAACCTTCCCCAAGGTTAGGGCGATTTGCCGAGAAAGCACACCCTTTAGGCTGCGCCGGTTAACGGCAAAAGTCGAAACCAAAGTGATGCGGCGCCCTCCGCCGGTTATTAACGGAGGTGGTTCTTCGGCAACCGTCTCCGGTGGGTTGTCTGTCGTCGCGAAAAGAAGACCTCCGGAAAGCCGACCAACGATTGGGAATCTGTGGTCTGCCAACACGAAGTTGGCCCCAAACCCTCTTCGCGGAGATCGGAGCGCAAGAAGCGCTCGTAACACCACATTTCCTCCAAGAGGACTTCGGGGGATCTGCGCGTCTCGCCGACGGCGAGCAACTACTGCAATCCAGTTCCCACTTCGCATACCTTCAAGTTTGGCTGGACTTGGGAGGAATACAGCTGCTGAGGGTTCTCGAAGGGTATCGCCATTTCTCCGTTCATGGGAAGGCGATTTTTCGCCAACTGACGGGCGAACAGCGGAGCAGAGCACTGCCAAAACCCAGCGAGTTACCGATAACGCCGTTCTTCATGCACTTCGCTGGTCAGAAATGAAAGGCCGTGCGTTCGCCAACCAAGAACTGGCGGAACGGCCGTTGTCAGGAACAACAGCCGTTCGTTCGGGGGTATCAGCATGCCCGATGTCGGCTAGGAGGTCGCAACGACAGCCGGAGGCTGCCAAGTGCCCTTAGGCATGGTACGCGCCTTGCCCTGACGCCGCAGACCTGCGTATTGTTACGGAGTGAAATTTCCGCGATGTAGTGGAATCCTGCTCCACTTCACTTCTCTGCCCGGTCGCCTCGGCATCGGCGATCTTGGCCCCTGCGCTTACGAATTCGCGGACTTCCTCTTCGCCGCCAGACAGAAGTTGTGGCAAGTGCTGCCGCTGAATCCCACCGGATACGGCGATTCTCCCTACCAGTGCTTCTCCGCTTTTGCCGGCAACCCGCTGTTGCTGAGTCTTGAGCGCCTGCGCGATCAGGGTCTGCTCCAAGCGTCAGACCTGGATCTGGCTCAGGCGCCGCCGTTTCCCGAAGACTTCGTCGACTATGGACCGGTGATCGAGTTCAAGATGGCGGCTTTGCGCCGGGCGGCGCAGGTTTTCTCTGCCGACGGTTCCCGCACCGATCATGCGGCGTTCGACCACTTTTGCGAAAGCGCCAGTTCATGGCTCGACGACTACGCGCTCTTCATGGCCTGCAAAGATGCACATCACGGAACGATCTGGACTCAGTGGGACGCGCCGATTCGCAAGCGAGACGCGCATGCCGTGAACGAGTGGTCGAGAAAACTGGCGCCAGAACTGCAGGCTTACAAGTATTGGCAATTCGAATTCTTCCAGCAGTGGGAACATCTCAAGACCTACTGCCAGCAGCGCGGCATCCGTTTCATGGGCGACATCCCGATCTATGTTGCGCACGACAGCGCGGACGTCTGGGCGCATCCCGATCTGTTCTATCTCGACGATCAGGGCCGCCCGACCGTGGTCTCCGGCGTGCCGCGGGATTATTTCAGCGCCACCGGACAGCTTTGGGGGAATCCTATTTATCGATGGGACTTGCTGGCGGCCAGCGGATACAAGTGGTGGATCGAGCGCTTCCGTGCTTCGCTCGCGCTTTTCGATATGGTGCGGCTCGATCATTTCCGCGGCTTTGAATCTTACTGGGAGGTTCCCGCCAGCGAACCGACCGCCATTCACGGGCGCTGGGTAAAAGGGCCGGGAGAAGGCTTTTTGTCGGTACTGCAGAACGCATTTGGCGAACTGCCAATTGTGGCGGAGAACCTTGGCGTTATCACCCCACCGGTGGAGAAACTGCGGCAGCAGTTTGGTCTGCCGGGCATGAGTCTGTTGCAATTCGCGTTCGGCACTGATCCGCAGGGTCCGTCGTTTCGTCCGCACAATTACAGTCAGGACCTGGTCGCCTACACCGGCGGCCACGACAATGACACGACGGTGGGGTGGTGGTCGAGTTCCGGGGCTGGCGACAGTACACGCACTCCCGAAGATGTCCGCAAAGAGCATGACTTTGCGCGCGCTTACCTCAACTTCCACGACGATTCCGAGATCAATTGGGTCATGATCCGGGCGGTGCTGGCTTCGGTCGCTGACGTTGCGATTGTCCCGTTGCAGGATGTGCTGGGCCTGGGCAGCACGGCGCGCATGAATCTTCCCGGCACGGTCAGCGGAAACTGGAAATGGCGTTATCGTCCGGGCGCATTGAGCGGCGAGTTGAGCGCGCGGCTTCGATCCTTGGTCACCCTATACGATCGGTAGGAAGAATCCTCGAAGGGAACAGTCGTCAGCAATCCCGGCAGCTAAGCGCCCGGCCCAGGTTGAATGCAACGGATCACCGGCCTGGCGTTAGGCGCACAATAGGGTTCTACGGTTGTCACTTCATATAAACTTGCGCGTTGCCCTGCTCTGCAGGGAGGAACTGAAATTGGCCGAGGAGGAAGTGGTTTGCCACTAAATCGGGACGTGCTTTGGTACAAGGACGCGATCATCTATCAGGTCCACGTCCGCACTTTCCACGACAGCAACGGGGATGGCATCGGTGATTTTCAAGGGCTTGAAGAGAAGCTCGACTACCTCCAGGAACTGGGGATCAGTGCGATATGGCTCATGCCATTCTTCCCTTCGCCCCTGCGCGACGATGGCTACGACATCGCGGATTACGTCTCAGTCCATTCAAGCTACGGGACCTTGGAGGATTTTCGGAAGTTTCTGGGGTCGGCCCACGCCCGAGGAATCCGGGTCATCATCGACATGGTGTTGAACCACACATCCGATCAGCATCCGTGGTTTCAAGAGTCGCGAAGTTCTCGGGACAATCCACGCCGCGATTGGTACGTCTGGAGCGATACCAACACCCGGTACAAGGAAGCCCGCATCATTTTTCTTGACACGGAAACGTCCAACTGGGCGTGGGACCCGATTTCGAAATCCTACTATTGGCATCGCTTCTTCAGTCACCAGCCGGATCTCAACTACGACAATCCTGCCGTTCGAGAACAGATGTGGAACGTGATGAAGTTCTGGCTGGAGATGGGTGTTGACGCCTTCCGGCTGGACGCGGTGCCGTACCTGGTAGAACGGGAGGGCACAAATTGCGAGAACTTGCCGGAGACCCACGGTGTCCTGAAAGAGTTGCGGAGAAAACTTGATGAACAATTCCCGGGCAGGATGCTTCTAGCGGAGGCCAATCAGTGGCCCGCCGACCTTCGCCCATACTTCGGTGACGGAGATGAATTCCACATGGCGTTTCATTTTCCGTTGATGCCCAGGATGTTCATGGGCCTGAAGTTGGAAGACCGCAAGCCCATCACTGAAATCCTGCAGCAGACCCCGGAAATCCCTCCCTCATGCCAGTGGTCCCTGTTCCTGCGGAACCATGACGAACTGACCCTGGAAATGGTGGCCGACATGGAGCGCGACTACATGTACGACACCTACGCCGGAAGCAAGACGATGCGGCTGAACCTCGGAATTCGGAGGCGGCTCGCTCCTTTGTTGGACAATGACCGAAGGCGCATAGAGTTGATGAACGGGATGCTGATGTCGCTACCGGGCACTCCCATCATCTATTACGGGGATGAAATCGGAATGGGCGATAACATCAATTTAGGTGACCGTAACGGAGTAAGGACTCCGATGCAGTGGAGCGGTGCACGGAACGGCGGCTTTTCTGCCGCGGATCCGGAGCGTCTGTATGCTCCCCTTATCGAGGACCCGGTATATGGTTATCCGGCGGTGAACGTCTTGAGGCAAACGGAAACCGAACACTCGCTCCTCCATTGGATGCGGCGCCTCATAACGGTCCGCAGATCGACCCCGGTCTTCGGCAGGGGATCGATTGAGTTTCTCTATCCAGCCAGTCACAGAATACTGGCCTATGTGCGACGGCTGGGAAACGAGACGGTCCTGGTGGTCAACAATCTTTCCAGCACCGCGCAGGCGGTCGAACTGGATCTGCGGCGCTACAAAGGAAATATTCTGATCGAGATGTCTGGCAAGAATGTATTTCCCCGTGTGAGCGACGTGCCGTATCTGCTAACGATGGGGTCCTACCAGTTTTATTGGTTTCGGCTGCGGCGAATCTGAGCAAATGCGGGCAGTGAAAACGATGTAACATGACGCACGTCCACACAAGGGCACGCGGCGGCACTTCGAACGGAGATGAAATTGGCAGAGGAGAGTTTTCTTACGGATGATTTCCTTCGCCAACTGATCAACGTCGGCGAAGTAGACATCCTGGTGGGGTTGCCCACTCACAATAACGCCAAGACTATCGGCTCGATCGTCCACACAATTCAGAGTGACATCCTACGCTGCTTTCCCCGGGAGCGAGCCGTAATCATTAATGCCGATGGGGGGTCACGTGATGGCACTCCCGAACTGGTCACGGGCGTTTCGATCGATGACGTGCGCCCGGCCTCCAATCCGTACGCGCTCCGCACGCTGCACTCCATCAGCACGAGGTATGCGACCAGCCCGTCGAGCGGAGTTGCGTTGCGGACTATTCTGGCTGCCGCCGAACTGCTCCGCGCCAAGGCCTGTGTAGTGATGTCACCCGAGTCCGCGAACATCGGATCCGAATGGCTCTCCAAGCTTCTGCGCCCCATTCATCGCGACGGCTTCGATCTGGTCACCCCCACCTATGGCAGGCACAAGTTTGAAGGGCTGCTCATAACGAATTTGCTGTACCCGATGGTCCGCGCACTCTACGGGGTAAGAATCCGTGAGGCGTACTCGCCTGAGTTCGGATTCTCCGGCCGTCTCGGAAGTCAATTCCTTGGACAGAATGTCTGGAATGATGGGGCCGACGGCGCCGGAGTCGAGCTTCGCTTTACGCTGGCGGCGATCACGGGAGGATACCGTATCTGCCAATCCTTCCTTGGAGATAAAGATCACATCGAGCGACGCGGGGCTGACCTGGTGCCGGCGCTGCGACAAACTGTGGGGACCCTGTTCTCCGCATTAGAGGCAGACTTTCCCGTCTGGAGTAGCGTGGCCGGCTCCCAGCCGGTCCCTACTACCGGGGCCGACCAGAAGGTGCTTCTCGAACCAGTGCGAGTGAATCGGAAACGACTGCGAGAGATGTTCTCGACCGGAGTCGCCGAATTGGATTCCGTCTTTCAGTCAATTCTGTCCCCCTCGACCCTGGCAGAACTCCGGCGAATCGCCTGCCTGGGAGAAGCGGAGTTTCATTACCCTGCGGAATTGTGGGTCCGGACGGTTTACGAGTTTGCCGCCGCGTATCGGAAATCTGTGATCAGCCGGGACCATATCATCCAGGCCTTAGCACCGCTTTTCCGCGGGAGAGTATTCACGCTCGTGATAGAGAACCGCAACGCTTCTGCGGACGACGTCGAGAACAATGTCGAAGGCTTATGCCTTGAGTTCGAGCAATTGAAACCATATCTGCTGCAGATCTGGAAATCGAGAGAGTGAGGTAACTATGCAAGAAATGATTATCAGCGAACTGAGTCAGGCGCTGCATCAGCTTGCCAGAGGTTTCGCCCACTTCCTTCCTCGTCTCATCGTGATGCTGATCCTTACATTTCTGGGCTGGGTGATCGCGTACGTTGTAAAAGTGGTTCTGCGCAGCATTCTGAGTCTTATTAAGTTCGACAAGCTTTCAGAAAAGGCAGGGGCCTCTCAACTGCTCACCAAAGCCGCGCTGCCTTCGGCGACGGAAATGTTGAGCCGGTTTGTCTTCTGGGTGGTCTGGCTAGGCTTCATTCTGCTGGGTGTGCGCGTACTCGGGATCCCGGGCCTGCAGGAGCAAGTCGCAAGATTCTTTCTTTTCTTGCCGCGTCTATTCGTAGCCATGTTCATCATGTTTTTCGGATTGCTGGCAGCTGGTTTCTTTTCTCGCGCTGCCCTGTTGGCTGCGGTAAATGCGGACGTGCCTTCACCCCGGGTTTTAAGCCTCGCTGTCCGTAGCATCATCATTGTTTTCGTATTGTCTATCGTTTTTGAAGAACTGGGTCTTGCCGAACAGACCATGCTGGTCGCCTTCGGAATTGTTTTCGGAGCCCTGATGCTCGGCTTGGCCATCGCATTCGGCATGGGAGGCAGAGACTTGGCCAAGCGTTTCCTGGAGAAGAGGTTTGTTCGCGGGAAGAAGGAGGAGAACGAAGACGAACTGTCGCCGCTCTAGGGCACGAAGACGAGCATGATGCCAACTAGCCGCCCCTTGCGGTAGGATTGAAATTCCCTCCCTGCTCCATTCTGGGCGGCGACTGTCATGCGACTATTCAGTATCCGGCTCATTGTTTCCCTCATCGTGGGCATCACACTGGTCTCGCTCTCGTCCTCCTATTACGAGGCGTGGGGTGAGAAGCGTGGCCTGCGCCGGGACCTGCAGCGACGCGCCGAGGTATTGGGCGAAAGCCTCGCGGGAAATGTGGAAACCGACCTGGAGCAGGATGCGCTGCAGGATCTGCAGCGCATGGTAGAGCACTACGGGAACCGGGAACATCTCTCGGGACTGGCTATCTACGGCCCGCAGGCCAATTTGCTGGCGGTGACACCGGAGCTGGCATCCACGCTGGCGACACCTCCCGTCGTAATGTCTCAAGCCTTGCGTGAGAACCAGGGCGTAGGAGCGTTTCAACGGGTGAGCGGCGCCTCGTTGCACATCTACGCTCTGCCTCTTCACCTGCACGACGAAGTCATCGGCGGCCTCGTGATTGTTCATGATGCCGGCTATATTCGGGCGGAAGGCCTTCACATTTGGCGCCAAGCATTCCTGCGAGTGCTGGCATATGTATTTCTCATCGTGCTGATCACGCTGTCGATTGTTCGCTGGAGTATTGCCGCACCCATCGCACGTACGGCGCTGTGGATGCGAGCTTTGCGGACGGGGCAAGTCTCTTCACGCCAACACGCCGCCGATCTGGATCTCTTTCGCCCCCTGGTGCAGGAGGTCGCTGCCTTCGCTGAAAGCCTCACCCAAGCGCGGTTGGCGGCCGAGACGGAAGCCCGCCTGCGGGACTCGGGTGAATCGCAGTGGACGGCCGACCGGCTGGCCGTGCACGTGCGCACGCGACTGGACAATGGGCGGCTTTTTGTCGTGTCTAATCGCCAGCCTTACGTGCACATGCGGCGCGGCAAATCGGTGGAAGTGATTGTGCCGCCCAGCGGGGTGGTCACTGCCATCGAGCCCGTACTGCGCGCCTGTGACGGAACCTGGGTAGCCCATGGCAATGGCGATGCCGACCTCGAAACGGTTGATGAGCACGACCGGCTGCGCGTGCCTCCGGAAGATCCTCACTATACCTTGCGCCGGGTCTGGCTGAACGAGGCGGAAGAAGAGGGCTATTACTACGGATTTGCCAACGAGGGAATCTGGCCTCTATGTCATATCGCGCACACCCGCCCGATTTTTCGCGCGGAGGACTGGAAATACTATCAGGCCGTAAACCTAAAGTTTGCTGATGCGCTGCTCGAAGAGATGAAGGACGTGGAGAAGCCCATTGTGCTAGTGCAGGATTACCACTTCGCGCTGCTGCCCCGGCTGATTAAGGAAAAAAGACCGGAGGCCAGGGTGGCAATCTTCTGGCACATCCCGTGGCCCAACCCCGAGGCATTCGACATCTCCCCGTGGCGGCGCGAAGTTGTAGATGGTCTGCTCGGTGCCGATCTGATCGGGTTTCACATCCAGTCGCACTGCAATAACTTCCTGCATACTGTGGATCGCGTAGTGGAATCCCGCGTCGATTGGGAACACTTTTCGGTAAGACGTCTGGATCATCTCACCCTGGTGCGCCGCTTCCCCATCAGTGTGGACTTCACAGATGTGCAAGAGCCGGAATCGGCGCCGGATTCCTACGCCGAACGTTCCGCTTTGCTCAAGACCGTAGGGGTTGAGGCTACCTTCATGGGTGTGGGTGTAGACCGGGTCGACTACACCAAGGGCATTCTGGAGCGTTTTCTGGCCATTGAACGTTTTCTGGACAAGTATTCTCGCTATCAAGGCAAGTTCACATTCGTGCAGATTGGCGCTCCCAGTCGCAGCCACCTCAAACGCTATCACGATCTGATGGCGGAGGTGGAAGCGGAAGCCACCCGCATAAACGGGCGGTTCCAGACGGCGAAATGGAGGCCCATCGTCTTTCTGAACCGGCAGCATAATCACCATGAGATTCAAAGGTACTACCGCGCCGCAGATGTATGTCTGGTTACTTCCTTGCACGATGGTATGAATTTGGTGGCGAAGGAATTCGTGGCAGCCCGGCACGACGAAAGGGGTGTTCTAATCCTGAGTTGCTTTACTGGTGCCGCCCACGAGTTGCCCGACGCCTTGCAGATAAATCCCTACGACATCGACCAGACGGCTGAGGCCATTCGCGTCGCCCTTGAGATGGAGCCGGAGGAAAAGGAATTGCGCATGCAGCGCATGCGGAAGACGGTCAGGGAACACAATGTTTATCGCTGGGCAGCAACCCTCATCGCGGAACTCTGTGAGCTGCGCATGGACGCGTCGGACGAAAGCAAGGAAAAACTCCGGGCTAGTGCTGCTGCCCGGAAATGAGGAGCATGTGGTTGTCCGCACGGTCAATCCAATCGAAGTCGAGCAGTTCATGAACGCGGTGGCGAAGTCGCCGATTTCCGCTCTTCTGCTCGACTATGACGGAACTCTCGCGCCCTTCTGCCTCAATCGCCAGCACGCTTTCCCCTATCCGGCAATGACCGCGCTCCTACAGGAGATCATCGCCAATGGCCGCACCCGTGTGGTCATCGTCACAGGCCGGAACGCCCACGAAGTGGGCCCGCTGCTTACGGTTTACCCCATTCCCGAGATCTGGGGATGCCATGGGTTGGAGCGGTTGAGACCTGATGGAACCTATGAGATACCCGGTGTGGACGAGCCTGTGCGGCACGCCCTGGCTGACGCAGATCGTTGGTTAAGGTGTCAGGGCCTGCACAACCGGGCTGAATTCAAGACCGGTGCCGTCGCCCTCCATCTGCGCGGGCTCGACGAAGCGACGGCGGCGGAAGCCCGCGGCCAGGTCCTGCTCGGCTGGCTCCCCATTGCCCAAAATACGCCGATGGAACTGCTGGAGTTCGATGGCGGTATTGAAATGCGCATGCCGGGTCGTGATAAGGGGGATGCAGTCCGCACCATCCTGAATGAAATCGGCCCGAAGGTTCCCGTCGCCTATCTGGGGGATGACTCGACCGACGAGCGGGCTTTCCTCGCTCTGGGTACCCGAGGCCTAAGCGTGCTGGTTCGCCCCGAATGGCGCACGACTGCGGCTGCCCTGTGGATCAGGCCGCCAGAAGATCTGCAGGAGTTTCTGACACGCTGGCTACAGGCCTGTCGTGAGGGGCGGCATCTTGCGAGGATAGAGTCTTCTGGCCCTAAATGAGTGCGGGTTCGGACCAAGATGCAAGCGACGCGAACCTTGAGACAAACCACCCATTCCTAACGCCATGAATGGAAATGAAGAAGTCCAATCTTTGGGGCTTCCACGCGAACGATTCTGCGCAGGTTTTCTAACACCGCTGACGTAGAGGTGCGGTGGAACACCGTCCTGCTCGGTTGGGTCGATCATAACGAGATCGAGCTGTCGCGACTCGTCCTCGGGGCGGTGGCAGAAGGACAGTGCCAACCCCCTGTGTAGTCGGCCATCCGGAAGTAATCCAGATTGGGACATGCGGATCGGTACCGACAAGTCGGCCAGTGTCTTCGAATATGTGCGCTCCTGCCGGTATGCGATCTCCTCGGAATGTCACTTGATGAAAACAGGGCATCTCGTAACCTAACCCGAACGGGCCGTTCAGCAGGGATTACTTACGAGTTGGCGATTTTGCGTAAGCAACCGTGAATCATTCGACGACAAACACCGCAGACTTGGCTGTTTTTCGTCCTTTCGGATTCGTACAAGCTCGGTCATTCTCGCCCATCCAGCAGTCCAGTACTACACGCATTTGCCCTCGGTGAGCCAATCGGAAGGGGTAATGCTGCGTGTCACCCGGCTGCAACACAACGGAACGCCGCACACTGCCGATGTCGGGGCCGATGAGGAGCGTGCTCCATTTGCCCCTGTTTTTCGCCTGTACGTACACAGGCGTGGGAGTTGATTCAACGGTCTTGGCACCCTCACTCGGCACGGACCACTGTCCGCCCCTTGAATGCCAATCATGGCTCCGAGCAGTACCAGTCGAGATGAAAATCGTTTCACAAGCTGGCTGTGTAGTCGCGATCAAGTGCCCGTCACTGTCCAGAAACCGGCTTCGAGGAGATCGGAGCGGAAGCGGCGCTGATTAAAACCAACATGTCCTCCAAGCCGACTTCGGGACAGATTCGCGGATCATGGTCGAGCGCTAACCACTTCAAGGCCAAGTGTTCTATCTAGAAACGCAAAGATCCGATTACATCCGGGTCGCGTGTGTAGAATTCTTGTTGCGCCTACTTCTTCTTCGCCCCTGCTGTAAAGTTTGTCACCACAGTCACGGATTGGCTGACCTGCTGCGAGACGCGGTCGAGAAGGATCTTCTTTCCGTCGGGGCTGACATCGTAGAAGACCTGCGGCGATGACCAGTTGCTGACGAGCTGCTGAGGTGAGCCGAATTGCATCGCTCCGTCGACGTCCTTTACTGGCACCGCGAACAGGTTGAACCTCGGATCCATGTAGTAGAGCTCTTTGCCGTCACTGCTCCATTTTGATTGCACTCCGCCGCTGGCCGAAACCTGCCATTTGCCTGGCCCGTGGAAACCTGCCACATAGACTTCGGGCGCACCGGATTCACTGGACGTGTAGGTGAGCCAATGGCCGTCGGGCGAAAGGTGACCAAGCGTGGTAAACGAATTGGGGGCGTGCGGTACCACCAGCGAGGGTTTGCGCTCTCCTTCCAGCGGCAAGGCCCAGATCTCCGAGCTTCCCGCAGGACCACGGTCACATATCAGGTACTTGCCGTCGCGCGTCCACTGGGTAGGAGTAACGATCTGTTCATCGCTAAGCAGAAGCTCCTCCGGCCCGCTACCATCGGAGGGCTTGCGGTAAACGTTGGAATGACCGTTGCGATCGGAGGTATAGGCGATCCACTTCCCATCGGGTGACCAGACTGGGAAAGCATTTAGAGCGGGCCCGAAGGTCAGCCTGGTGCGGACTCCGCGCGCCACATCAAGCACCCAGATGTCGCTCTGACCGGTGTCGAGCTGGAGAACGATACGGTCGCCATGGGGAGAGATGGCTGCCGTCTGCAAGTTGGTGAGTTTGTCAGCCGCGATGCTGATCTGCTTGCCGCTGCGATCCACCCATACCAACTGCCAGTCCCCACTGCCGCCGTTCCCGACAAGCAGCAGCCCATCCCCAAAGGCCGAAGCGTCCATGTGCCACGTGGTAACGTCGTTCATCACGCCTTTGGCGATGCTTACGGGCTCGCCGCTGAGCGTTCCAGAGGCAGGGTCGAAAGGTTGCGCCATTAACTGGTCGCCGCGCGCGAACAGGAGAAATCCGCCCGCATAAACTGCGTTGGATTGACAGTGGAACAGCGCACGATTCTCGCGTCCATCCGGCGAGGCGTAGTAGAGCGCATTATTTGCGGACTTGGAAGGTTCATGATGAATGGCGAGGTAGAGCAAGTGCTTGCCGTCGGGCAGGAAAAACGGCCAGCGATGCGAGGTATGCTGGGCGCGATCGACCGTGGTAACGGGGACCGGGGTTCCGCCGCTAACGCTGACACGCATCAGAGGCGTTTGCGTGCCGGCAGAAAACACGATCACTCCGCCCGGTCCCCAGGCGCCTCCGCGACCGAATGGGGCATCGGCAATCACCTGCGCAGAGCTGCCATTCAGGTCGATGGTTTTCAACCTGCTGTCGGCAAAAAATCCCAGCGAGCGGCTGTCGGGTGACCAGAAGGGAAAGATCGCGTTTTCGGTGCCGGGCACCACACGCGCTTCCAGCGAATCCATGGGGCGCACCCAGATTGAGGTACTGCCATCCGCCTTGGTCGCGGTAAACGCGACACTGGAGCCGTCGGGCGACAGCACCGGTGGTCCGGCAGAATCGCCCGTCAGATTGAGTGTCGTGTTCTCCGGCGGGTTCATGACCGTTCGCGTGACCTGTGCTGATGGAACGGAACGATTGAGCAAGGTCCCAGCCATGACCGCGAGCGCCAGCGCGATGACGAAGGCAATCGCCCAGCCGAGACGCTCGCGTTTTCGCCATATCGATGGCGATGCCGGCAATGCAGCCATCGCGCTCGAGGAACTGCCCGTCGCGATCCACTGCAATTCCAACTTTACGTCGTGCGCTGTCTGAAAACGCTCCTCTGGGTTTTTCTGCAAGCAGGTGGTCACTGCGTGTTCAAACGCGGGCGGAGTAGAAGGCTTCAAGGCGCTGAGCGGCTCCGGATCCTTCTCCAGAATGGATGAGGCCAGCGAGATTTGACTCTTCCCCTCAAAGGGCCGCTTCCCCGCCGCCATCTCATACAGCACCGCGCCAAAGGCGAAAATGTCGGAGCGGGCGTCGGCTTCTTTTCCCTCAAGTTGCTCCGGCGACATGTACTGAATGGTGCCGACGATGGTGCCTGCCGTGGTGAGTGGGCTTATCGGGCTCGGCCCGGTTGCCGTCGCCGCCACTGCGGTGAACGACGGAGGTGCCCCTGACGCTGGGCCCCCCGCCGCCATGGCCTGTGGCTTCGCTAAGCCGAAGTCCATCAGCTTGGCGCCGCTTTGGGTCAGCATGATGTTGCCGGGTTTCAAATCGCGGTGGACGATTCCCTGGCGATGGGCTACTTCCAGCGCCTCGCAAACTTCAATTCCAACCTTCAGCGATTCTTTCAGCGATAACGCACCTTTTTTCAGCCGCTCGGCCAGCGACTCTCCCTCTAAATACTCCATTACGAGAAAGTCGATGCCGTCCTGATGCCCGACGTCATAAAGCGTGCAAATGTGCGGATGGTTCAAGGAAGAGATGGCGCGCGCTTCGCGCTCGAAACGTTCTTTGGCTTCAGGATTTGCAGAAAGGTGCTTGGGCAGAACTTTGATGGCCACGGTACGATCGAGCCGTGTGTCCCTAGCTCGATACACCTCGCCCATGCCGCCCGCCCCGAGCGCAGACTGAATCTCGTAGGCGCCAAGTTTTGCACCAGAGCTGAGAACCATTAGTGTGCGACATTATATTCCATGGACCTCTATGATTTGTTTTGCGGCCAATGAGGGTGACGTCAAGCTGCTTGTGTAAATACGCGGAGGGTGCGGGTTTTCCATTCCAAACGTGGCTCTCGCCCCGGGTGCGCAGAAACGCCAACAGTTGGCGGGTGCCGTCGCGGCCTACCCCGTAGGCCACCAGCATCTGCACCCCTTGCCGACCGCTGGTCGCCGCACCCGCAAGCCCACTCCATCCCGGAACAGGTAGGCCCAGTCCCCCACCCGGCTTGGGTGGGATAGTTTCGTGACGCCGCTTGCGTCCGATTTAGGGAGTTCTGCGAGCTTAACCAAAATCCCCATCCAAGCAAAACCAGCTTGGATGGGGAACCCCGGTCCAACACCGGACGGAAGCGCGATCATCGAAGCATCTATGGCGCGAAGTAGCTGGAAATGTCCAGGATCAGTTGCGTGATCCCGGACGCAAAAGCATCGACCTTTCCGTTGGTGCTGGGCACGATTGCCATGTTGTTGGTGATGGAGCCATCCAGGGCGTTCAAGGTCGAGACCAGCGGTTTCGTTGCGCCGTCCGGCCACAGCGTCAGGTAGCCCAGCGCCCCTGTCGGCACCACCGTCGCGTTGAAGGCATATGCCTGCGCCGATGCCGGCGGTCCACACGCGCTATCCACCACGTCCACCGGAGGAGACAGGGTTCCGCTGAAGGGCTGACCGCTGCCCACGTGGCGGGTGTCGATGACTCGGCAAGGCGCCATCGGATACAGCGACAGTCCACCAGGGCCGGCCGCCGCGAAGTAGCCGTTGATGTCAATGACCAAGTCGGTGTCATTGGTTGGGTAAACCGAGACGTCGCCACCGGTACCCGCGGGCACAATCGCGGCATTGGCGATGATCTGACCGGGTACGTCGTTCAAGGTCGAAACGGTAGGCCGGGAACCACCTGTGGGCCAGACTGTCAGGTAAAACAGCGCGCCGTGAGGCACGACCGAGAAGTTCAACGAGTACGCAGCCGCGCTAGAGGGAATGTTGCAGCTCGTGGCATTCAATATGGGGAAGGCCCGTTCCTGGCCGGCGCACGATGCTCGGCTTTATCCTGATTATGGGTGTGCTGGCGGGGGCCGTCGCCATCTTTGCCACCCGCAAGGTGGCACGAGAGATGACATCGCGGGTTCGCATGCAGAGGAAAGTCTGCGAACTTACTAATCAGAGCATAATATAGATGACATTCAGTGAGTATTCTGTTATCGTCCTGGGATGAAGAAACAGGATGCTCGCTCGCTGCCGGGGAAGTCCCAAGAGGATCTTCGCCGGCGAGTC
>Ga0187864_10001690_pt1 | contig 20682 bp, 18 predicted proteins | sample June2016WEW_11_4_FD_132985 | JGI IMG/M metagenome (GOLD analysis project Ga0187864, IMG submission 132985) | Peatland microbial communities from SPRUCE experiment site at the Marcell Experimental Forest, Minnesota, USA - June2016WEW_11_40 | ecosystem: Environmental > Terrestrial > Soil >...
TCGAACGCTGCCCAAACCTCGTCCGGCAGCCGACGGGCCAAACTCTCTAACGTCATCCAGACCTCCTTGTCCGAACGCCACAAGTTTACCAACGTCCAGGGGTTTTTTCCCCTAGCCCTAAGCCGAATTTTTACTCCGCCGACACAGGCAAGCACAGCAGCTCCTCTGGCTCCGAAGTGGGTCAGCCGGCAGGGTATAAGTGTTATTTCGGGCAATGGGCGGATTTGGTCAACAATGCTGCGGTTAGCGGCGAGACGACCGCCGTCAACCGTGTTGGAAGGCCGCACGGGGGCGGGAAAATGTGCAACGCCCTTTCCGCCGACGGGCATGTCTCTGAGATCAATCCTTACACGGATTCACTGGTGACAGACGGATCGGTCACTGGTAATACATTTACCTATACGAGCGGCAAAAACCCGCCCTATACTTACGCCCTCGGCAAAACTGCGGCATTCCTGGACTACCTCATCGGTCCCCCGTACACACCGCTGCTTCCCTATTACAACGCTTATAACAAAGACTCAGGGCAACAAGGTAAGCCCTGGGCGCCCAACACCGGCAACGAGTACGCTAGAGGCTGGATCAAGGGCGCACAGGGGCTAAAGTAACGTCAACAACTCGATAATAGAAATGAGAAGGCGGAGCAAATTGCTCCGCTTTTTCATTTGGCTCAGTCAATCAACCAACGATCATGTGGGATCGGGAGAAGATTCCGCGGAGAGCTTTGACAGGGCCGCGTCGGCGCCCGAGCGGCTTCCCCGGCCAGTGGGTGAGGCCCCGAATAGGCGACTTGCGCTGGTTTTAGTCTCACGATGTTCGTCACGCGGGCCATCTCTCAGCATTCCGGGTCTCGCATTTCATCGCGGCCATGCGCCTGACGAACAGACGTCTTCAGGCGAGACCGCCACCACGCCCGGATAGCGCGAGAAGTCCGAACCATTAAGAGTAAGAATGTGCGTGACGCCATGAACACTCATCAAGGCGACAATGCGAGCGTCATGGACTTGTACCCCTCGAACGCCGAGCGTAAGGACGTATTCCCTCCAGCGTGCATGAGCGTCGGGCGACTCGGGCAGCAGAGCGATGATCCGCTCGATGGTGCGAAGCCGACGGTGGGCTTCGTCAAACGTCAGGCCAAGTCCGCCGCGGGCTTCCTCGGGACGGGTGCAGACGTTCTAGAATTCGCCGAGGTTCTGGGGCGCGGTCACCGTTAGATGCCCTTGTGACTTGAGTTGCCGCACCGCCTCGCGGACCTTCTCGTGCATCACCGCTTGTCGGTTGACCAGGCGCAGGAGAATGCCGGTGTCGAGCAGATACCGCATCAGTCGCGATCGGAATAAATATCTTCCCGGGAATAGGATAGTGGAAACGAAGGAAGCGGACGGGCATCGCCGGCGAACAGTTCGTCCAGGGTCTGGTCAAAATCCCGAACGGCATCCAATATCGGCGCGGCTTGTGCCTCATGGGCGTGAGTTTTCGCCAGATCCACAAGATATGCCTCCAGAGAAATGCCGCGAACGGCTGCCTGGGCAGCAAGCGCTTCCACCGTCTGGTCCTGGAGTTGAATGGTCACTGTCATTTACGTGCCCTGCCGTCGCCCGTCGTAAATCAGCATAGCACAACCGGTCCCCGCCAGTCCACCGGCGGCGGACCACCTTCGCCGCTTTTCGCACCTTCGAGGCAAGGGAAGTCGATTTAGGCGAGATCCGGCGAGGACTCCGCGGAGAGCTTTGACAGGGCCGCGTCGGCGCCCGAGCGGCTTCGCCGGCCGATGCGCCCGCCGCGAACAAACGTGCGAACGCGCTGGACGTCGCCGTGGCCGGCTGGAATCAACTGCTCCGCCTGGGCCTCATCGTCAGCGACGTAAGACGAACTCATTCCGTCAACCAGCACCAGCGGCTTCTGGCCGTCCACCGAGGCGTACAGGTCGCTCACGAGGATATCCTGCGAATTGTTAACGATCACGGCCGGGCCGAGCTGGTCGTAAATGTCGATTCGCCGCAGCTTCACGTTCCGGGCGTTTTTCAGGACGATGCCCGCCCGGCACATGTCTAGCGCGCCGGCGGCCATGGCCGGGGAACCGGCCTGAGCGTTTGCCGGGTCCATGTACACCGAAATCCCGTCCAGCACGATGTCCTCGACGAACATCTCGGGCAGGCCGAGGATGAACGCGGCGGCGTATTTCACCTTGCGGGCCGTGATATTGCTGAATTGCAAGCGCCGGAACTGCGGCGTGGCGGAAGTCACCGGCTGCGGCGAGGCGTCCAGAAGCCTGCTGTTTTGGGGCGTCCCGCACACGTAGAACAGGTTCACCACGATCGGGCACAGAACATTGTCCATCACGATGTTGTCCACGCGCAGATCCTCGACGGCATTGCCGCGCCCGCGGCGGGATTTGAGCCGAATTCCCCTCTCCGTGCCGCAGAAGACGCAGTTGGAGATCGCCACGTTCCGCACGCCCCCGGACATCTCGCTGCCGATCACCACCCCCCCGTGACCATGCAGCATCGTGCAGTTGGCGATGGTCACGTTCTGACAGGGCCGCGGCATCCGCCGGCCGTCCTCTTCCGATCCGGATTTGATCGAGATGCAGTCGTCGCCGACGTCGATATGGCAATTGGAAATGTGCACGTTGTTGCACGCGTCGGGGTTGATCCCGTCGGTGTTCGGCGAATCGTGCGGATTGCGGATGGTGACGTTGGCAATGGTCAGGTTATCGCAGGCGGTTGGATTGAGCGTCCAGCGCGGCGAATTGATGAAGGTGAGGCCGTCGATCAGGATGTCGCGGCAATCGACGAATCGGAGGAGATTCGGCCGCACGTTCCGCAATTGATTGTGGTTGAACAGGTCCCACCAGGATTGGCCGCGACCGTCGATAACGCCCCGGCCGGTCAAGGCGATATTGGTCAGCCCCTCGCCGGCGATCAGCGGGGCGTGTGATGGGTGAGGGCTTTTCCCTTCCCAGCGGCTGCTCCAGATCGGATAGGCGGTGGGGTCGGTCTCGCCCAGGATAATTGCCCCGGCATCCAGATGCAGGATGATGTTGCTGCGCAACCAGAGGGTGCCGGTCACATATTTGCCGGGCGGGACGAACACGGTTCCGCCGCCGCGCTCGGCGCAGCGGTCGATCGCCTGCTGCAACGCGGCGGTGCAGGGGGTTGATCCATCCGCCACCGCGCCCAGTCCCAACACGTTGAGCCCGGCGTGGTCTTGTGCCGCCAGAGCCGACTTGCAGTTGACATCCCGGCCAGAATCCATGCCGTCTCCAAAGCAGTCTTGGGAAGGCCCCAAGACGACCTCTTCATAAGCAAGTTTACCACATTGACGATGTCGCCCGCTGCACGGTTTGATTTTGTGCAAATGATTCGTCTCTTATTACTAGCGCCCCTGGGATGGCCCATTACGCACTTCGAGAAGTAAACCCGGATATTAAGAGCGCCGATCCGGGGCCGATCGGAATGGTATAATTTTGTAAAACTTTTATACTTTTTGATCGTTGGGCAGAGATGGAAGCTTCGGCGTGCTAAATTTGAGTGGTGTATCGCTGCGGCGATGAAGGAAAACGAGGCAATTCACGGCGATCAGGAGAAAGCAATTGGCTCCAGCAGCGAGATCAGTAACCGCTAAAGCGGTTTCACGGCGGAGCGAAGCGGCGTCGAACCCCAAGAAGAGCCGGGGCAAATCGCGTTCGACATCGACCGGCGGCGGTGATGCGCCTCGGCCGACCCGCCCCCTCACCCCAAGACCGAGACCCGAGGCCGCGCGGCCGCAAATGCGCCATGTCGCCCTGCTCATCGAAACCAGCGGATCCTATGGCCGCGGGTTGTTGCGCGGCGTTTCCAAATACAACCGCGAACATGGCGGATGGTCCACTTACTTCCATCCTCATGGTTTGGGCGATCCACCGCCGCCCTGGATGACCAACTGGAAAGGGGACGGAATCCTGGCGCGCATCGACACGCCTGAAATCTCCCAACTCCTTGTTAAGTCCGGCGTGCCGGTGGTCAACCTGCGCGGCACCGTGGGCGACTTGCCGTTCCCCTATGTCGGCCCGGATCACGATCAAATCGCCAAGCTCGCCGCGGAACATCTCCTGGAACGCGGGCTGAAGAACTTCGCGTTCTGCGGCAAGCCGGCGGGGGTTCATCCCGGACTCGATGAGCGCGGCACGACCTTTGAACAAATGGTCATCCGCGCCGGGGGGCGATGCGATGTTTTCCCCGCGGATTCCCCTCCGGATGAAGACGATTGGGAAACGGAACAGGAGCGGCTGGCGGCGTGGATTCGCTCGCTGCCCAAGCCGGTCGGGGTCATGGCGTGCAACGACGAGCGCGGCCTGCAAGTTCTCGATGCCTGCCGCCGCTGCGGCGCCACCGTTCCCGACGAGGTCGCCGTCATCGGCGCCGACAATGACGAGCACTTGTGCGACCTGTCGATTCCTCCCCTGACCAGCGTCGACGTCAATGCCGAGCAGATCGGCTACACGGCGGCCGTGCTGCTGGATCAGATGATGCAGGGCAAAAGATCCCTGGTGAGTTCGCAGCGGCTGGCGCCCCGCGGGATTTTTACTCGGCTCTCCACCGACACCGTCGCCAGCGATGACGACGAAGTGAACCGGGCCCTGCGCTACATCCGCGAGAACGGCTGCACCGGCCTGCGCGTTGTCGACGTCCTGACGCACATCGGAATGTCCCGCGCCAGCCTTCAACAACGGCTCAAACGCGTCATTGGCCGCACCATTCACGAGGAGATCGAGCGCGTTCGGCTGGCGAGGGTGAAGGAACTGCTGCTCAGTCCGGACATGACCATCAAGCAGGTCGCCCGCGCCACGGGATTCAGCAGCGTGCAGTACCTGACGCGGGTCTTCCGAGCCGCCCTCGGCGAAACTCCGGCGCGCTATCGAAGCCGCCGCAACAAATGAGCGTTATGAGATCCGCAGTCTTTTTGACCGCTGCCGCCGTGCTGGTCCTGGGCTATCTATCCGCCGCGGCCGTTCCGACCAGCCAGACATCCGACCAGACCGTCCTGACGGTTGCCGCCGACGGCAGCGGAGATTTCAAGACGGTCCAGGCTGCGATCGACGCCGTTCCCGAACATGCCACGACGCGCATGACGATTCATCTGAAGCCGGGGACGTACAAGGAAAGACTCCTGTTCCCTAAGGAAAAGCCGCTCGTGACGCTCCTGGGCGATGACGCGGCCACGACGGTTGTCACATTCAACAACACGCACGACACGCTCGGCGCTGACGGCAAGCCGATCAGCACCAGCAAGAGCGCATCGGTTTTCATTTACGGCGCCGATTTTCTTGCCAGGAACGTGACTTTTGAAAACAGCGCCGGACCGGTCGGCCAAGCGCTGGCGATCAATATCTACGGCGACCGGGCGATTTTCCTGAACTGCCGGTTCCTCGGCTGGCAGGACACGGTCATGACCAACCGCAACCGCCAGTATTTTCGCGATTGCTATATCGCGGGACACGTTGATTTCATCTTCGGCGCGGCCACGGTCTATTTTAAGAATTGCGAGCTGCACTGCCGGGACCAGGGATCGATCACGGCGGCTTCGACGCCGCAGACCGCCGCGTACGGTTATGTCTTCGATCACTGCAAAATCACCTCCGAGGCGCCGGCGGGCTCGGTCATCCTCGGAAGGCCCTGGCGTCCATATGGGGCGACCATTTTTCTGAACACGGAGATGGCCGATTGCATTGGACCCCAAGGCTGGGGCGACTGGGGCGAAGCCAATCGGAAAACCGCCCGATATGCCGAATACAACAGCACCGGCCCAGGCGCGACGCCGGACAAACGCGCCGCCTGGACCCGGCAATTGACGCCCGACGAGGCCAAGCAAATCACCGCCCGCGGCGTTCTGGCGGGGCACGACAATTGGGACCCCGAGGCCGTTCAGAATCCCGGTTGAATTTAGGCCAACCCTATGAAGTTATTTGCGATCTCAACAATAGCCGCCGGATGGGTCGTGATGGCGACAGCGGTTTCGGCCGCTGCCCAGTCAACCCTTCCGAGCGATTTTTCCGTTGCCCAGCCCACTATTCCCAGCCGCACATTCAACATCACCGATTTTGGCGCCGTCGGCGACGGGAAAACGCTCAACACCGATGCGTTCCACAAAGCCGTTGCCGCCTGCGCCGAGGCGGGCGGTGGAACGGTCATCGTTCCGGCGGGGAAGTTTTTCACCGGCGCCTTCCTGCTGGATAGCAATCTCAACCTTCATCTTGAAGCCGGATCGATCATTCAATTCTCGGACAGGATCGCCGATTTGAAGGTGACGGAGGCGGGGTTTGACAATGACATCTCAGCCCGCGATTGCCACGACATCGCCATCACCGGCTCGGGAACGATCGACGGAAGCGGCGCGTATTTCTGGCGGAATTTCGTCGAGCCGAAAAACGATCCCTTCGATGATCCCTGGATGCCGCATCGCCCGCGGCTGATCAACCTGCTTCGTTGCACGCGGGTGCTGGTTCAGGGCGTGACGCTCACCAATTCGCCGATGTTACACCTCGTGCCGGCGCAGTGCAGGGACGTCACCATCGACGGCGTCCGGATCAAGTCTCCGGCGAATTCACCGAACACCGACGGCATCGATCCGTCCGGCATTAATTTTCTGATCACCCGATGCACCATTGACACCGGGGACGACGACATCGCCGTCAAAGGCTCGACTCGATACGATCCTGACCGTCCGGCGTGCGAAAATTTCCTCATCTCCAATTGCACGTTCCTTCACGGGCACGGAATGTCGGTCGGCAGCGAATCGAGCGGCGGCGTGCGAAACATGCTGGTGCGAGACTGCACGTTCGACGGGACCCAGGCGGGCATCCGCTTGAAGTCCCCCCGCGGCCGCGGCGGCATCGCTGAGAATCTCACCTACGAGAACCTCGCCATGAGAAACGTCGAGAATTCCATTTTGATCACCAGTTGGTACCCCAAGATTCCAACTCATCCCGAGCAATATCCGCCGCACCCGGTCAACAACCGCACGCCGATCTGGCGACACATCCTCATCAGAAACGTCACTTCGGTGGGCGGGAGACTCGCGGGGCAGATCGTCGGGCTGCCGGAAATGCCCGTTGACGACGTCGTTCTGGATGACGTGCGCATTTCCGCGCGCAAGCCCATCGAAATCGTCCATGCCCGGGGAATCCGGTTTATCAACTGCAATATCTCGGCGGCGTCAGGCAAACCGTTTCTCTACGATGCCCAGGTCCAGGGACTTCAATAGTTCAAGATGAACAGGGAACCAACCAAAAATGAACCGCAGATCTTGTTTGCCATTGATCGTTTTGACATTGCTCGCGGCGGCGGGGCGCCAACCTGAGCAGCCGGCGGCCAACGTCGCCGTGGGTCCCACGGGCACCACCAGGCCCAATATCGCAGCCCGCACCTTCAGCATCGCTGATTACGGCGCGGTCGGGGATGGCGAGACCGTCAACACCGACGCGTTCCGAAAAACAATCGAGGCCTGCGCGGGCGCCGGCGGCGGACGCGTTGTCGTTCCCGCCGGAACATGGTTCACCGGCCCCATTCACCTCATGAGCGACCTGGACTTCCATCTGGAGGCGGGAGCCACCCTGCTTTTCAGCCGCAACTTCGACGACTATCCCCTCGTCCAGACCAATTTTGAAGGCCAGCAGACGGTGGCATGCACCTCGCCGCTGTCCGGTGACAATCTGCATGATGTGTCCATCACCGGCGCCGGCATCATTGACGGCCAGGGGGACGCCTGGCGTCCGCTGAAGAAATCCAAAACCACCGCCGAGCAGTGGGCTGCCCAGGTGAAGGCCGGCGGATACGTTGACGAGAGATCGCACACCTGGTGGCCGTCGAAGGCCGCCAGGGACGGAATGAAGGGCCTGGGAAAATTGCGCACCAGCGGCAAGCCGCCGACGGTTGAAAATTACCGGCCGTATCGCGATTTGCTCCGGCCCGCGATGGTGCTGCTGTCCAATTGCCACAACGTCCTTTTGGAAGGACCCACTTTCCGCAATTCCGGGTCATGGAACGTGCACGTCGTCTACTGCGACAACCTCACCGTCCACAACGTGACGATATTCAATCCCTATTTCGCGCAGAACGGCGACGGAATTGACATCGATTCCTGCCGCGACGTGGCTGTGACCGATTCAAAAATTGACGCCGGCGACGATGTCATCTGCCTGAAATCCGGCAAGGACGCCGAAGGCAGGCGGGCCGCCCGCCCCACCGAGAACGTCACCATCACCGGCTGCACGCTGGGCCATGGACATGGCGGAATCGCCATCGGCAGCGAAATGTCCGGCGGCGTCCGCAACGTGAACGTCTCTCATTGCGTTCTCCGCGGAACCGACGATGCGCTGCGATTCAAATCCGTCCGCGGCCGCGGCGGAGTCGTCGAAAACATCAACATCAGCGACATTCAGATGTCCGACATCAAAAATGCCTGCATCAGCTTTGACATGTATTATCAGATCAAGAAGCCGACGACGCGGAAATCGGCGACTAAGCCCGGCATCGCCGACGAGGATGCTCCGGAGCCGGATGCTCCGGTGGCCAAGCCGCTGGAGGTGAAGCAGGAGCCGCCGCAGCCGCTCGGCGCGGGAACGCCGTGCTTCCGCGACATTACCATTCGCAATATCAGTTGCGCCGGCGCGAACATCGGCATTCAGTTGCGCGGCCTGCCGGAGATGCCTCTGGAAAACGTGACGATTGAACACGCGGTCATCGTCGCCAGGCAAGGCGGAGCGATGATCGACTGCCGGGGAATTACCCTTCGCGACGTGCACATCAAGTCCGTCACGGTTCCGACGCTCCAGATTCAGGATGTTTCGAATCTGACGATGGAAGACGATGACGATGTCCCGCAGCAACTCAAATAGGGAAATTTCCGGAAGGAGTCGGGCCGTTCGGCGGGGACCGGGTCCAGACGCCCCGGCTCTGTTGTTGCGAACTGACCGAGATTTGATCCCCTCGCCAAGGACGGTTGCGAAGCGGCGGAGCGCTGCATAAACTCGGGAGCGTTCTGCCGCCACCTTAGCTCAATGGCAGAGCACCGCTTTTGTAAAGCGGGGGTTGTCAGTTCAAGTCTGACAGGTGGCTTTGGAAAGAGCCGCATGTTTTAGAGCGCATGGGGGTGGGCGGCGAGGTTTATTTCACGCCGTAATTCATGGCCGCTTGGACAAGGTCCAGCATAGCAGACTGAATGTTCGCCAAATCCTGCTTCTGATCACCCGCAACGCTTTCGTAGTAGCCAATTATGGATTGCAGGGATTTGCCGGCGGACAGGCCTTTGGTTGCAAAGATTTCAACAGCAGCGCCCAGGATTTCCTCGGCTTTGCCGGTCTTGTCCATGTGTGCGCGTATGCACATGGCATCTTCCGCAGCCACGAAGCGCAAAACCGCCATCCGGAAATCGGTCGGGCATTTTGAAGTGTCAATCAGGTACTCCTGAGCCACCAATTCATCCAACGCCGCCAGACGTTTTATCGTCCTTGATCGCTCTTCATCTACCAGCACACGTTGGATCGTAACCATCTGCTCAACGACAGCCTGGCAGGCTTGAGTCGTCTCGGCGGGCACGACGTTCGCCTGCGGCGGAGCCGCCGCGCGGGCTGAGGGCGGCATTGTCTGTCGGCCGCCGATTACCGCGATTGTGGCCGCAACCAAACAGACCGGCAATGCAATCCAGCCAATTCTTTTCTGTTTCATTGCGAATTCTCCCACAAAGCAGGGCGCTTTTGACGCCTGCGCAGGATCGATCTGTTTCGGGGGACAGAGAAGCGGCGCGGGATTTCTCCCGCGACGATGCAGGCGTTTGCGATGTCCGAGGCGCTGACGATCAGCGGCTGAATACCGCAAGGGCGACAGACAGCACGCTGACAGTCAAGATAATCCAGCCCATCGATTGCCGTTTCATGGTCGATCCTTCCGGCCGCACGCTTTGTCGGCGCTTTGCAATCATCGTCACAAAGGCATGGCACGTTTAGGTGACCACTTTAGGAGGCGGGTCTATTACGGCGGCTGGTTATTAGCTGCGGTGAAGCGGCGATATCTCGGACGTCGAAGAAAAGGTCCGATTTCCAGGGGGGCTACTGCACGATCTCAAGAATCTTGAATTCCATAGTCCCGCGGGGGGCGCGCACTTTTACGGTGTCGCCGACGCGGGCCTTGATCAGCGCTTCGCCCATCGGGCTGTTGGCGCTGACGTGGGTCACCTCGCCCCCCCCGCCGGCAGCGGGTTGTGCTTCGCCGACGATGGCAACCAGCATCTCGCTCTCATCATCCATGTCCATGAGCTTGACGGTGTGGCCGATGAAAACCATGTTGTCGGGCACGGCTTCGTTGGAGATGACGGAGGCGTTTTTCACCTTCCTCTCGACTTCGGCGAGCTGCCGCTGGATATGGCGGTTCTCTTCCTTGGCCAAGTGGTACTCGGCGTTTTCGGATAGATCGCCGAGGCTGGCAGCCTTGCGGATCCGATCCTGAGCGTCGATCTGCGCCTTGTAGAGTTCCTCTCGCTTTTTTTCGAGAGCGGCTTTCTCGTTAGCACTGACAAACGGCATGGCGCCTGCTCCTGTTCAACCGCGATCGGCCAAAATACGGCCGCAATTTGCAACTCTCCAAAATCGAACCACCGCGCGGGCGGCGCGGTGGTTATCTTCCGAGACTTCAATCATATACCAAACAGACTGATTGGCAACGCATTTAGCCTGCCAGGGAAAGAAAGTTAACGCTTCAATCGCCATAGGAGACTTAACCCGAATTGACCCCGGCGGCGGCGACCCTTAGACTGTTAGCCCTTTGTCCGAGCGGTAATTGGAGTAGCCCATGGCCTTTGCGTGCGTTGTCGTCACCCCCGAACAGCAGGTCTTGAGCGAATCGCTGACTCAGGCGATTATCCCCGCCGCCGACGGGCTGTTGGGAATTCTCACCAATCGCGCCCCCGTGCTGGCCAAGCTCGCAAAAGGCCCGTTGCGTTTGGACCTGGCATCGGGACAGACAAAGCTGTTCCAGATCGACGGCGGCATCGCACAGATGTTGGACAATAGGCTGACGATTCTGACCCAGACCGCGGTGGAGCAGGGAAAAGCATAAACCCGCGGCATTGCATTTAACCCCCGGTGAATCACCCGGCATTGCATTTAGCCCCCGGTGATTCACCGGGGGCATTGCATTTAACCCCCCGGTGATTCACCGGCGGCATTGCATTTAACCCCCCGGTGAATCACGCCGGCATTGCATTTAACCCCCGGTGATTCACCGGGGGCTAAATCTTACTAGCCCCGAACGCGGCGAAGACGCTCGTCTTGTGCAGCACATCCACTTTGGCGAAGCCCACCTCGCGAAGAAGATCTAGCTGAAACATCAGGCTGCGCGGCGTGTCTTCCTTCTCGACGTACGCCTGAACATGCCGGCGATATTCCTCGCCCTTGAGTTCGTTCAGGTATTGGCCATAGCGGTTCCACATCTCGGATTGCACGGGGTCAAGCGCGTGCTGGATCAAATCGGAAATCCAGATCGACCCGCCGGCGCTGAGCGCCCGATGGAATTTGCAGAAGACGCTTCGCCACTGATCGTCCGTCCGCAAATGGTGCAGGACGGCGGCAGCGAGAATAATGTCGAACTGCCCATCGCCGAGTTCGATTTGGCGGATATCGCCCTGGATTAAATTGATCCTGCCACGAGTTGCCCCCGAGACGCGCTGGTGGGCGCGGTCGAGCATGGGCCGGCTGAGATCGATCAGCGTCACATCGAGATCGGGAATTCGCTGAAGCATTTTCAGGCAATAGTTGCCGGCGCCGCAGCCGACATCCAACAGCCGTTTTGCCCCTGGCGTGACGCCGGCCGCCGCCGCGGTGATCAGATCGAGCACCAGCGGCGCGTCCATGGTGGCGGACTGGCCGGTTTCCAGAACGGAAAACCGCTCGACTTCCCCGTCAAACCGGGCGCGGATTTCTTCGACGGTGGATTTCACTTCAGCCATTTTATCATTCGAGCGCCGGCTTCGCCTCCGGCGGCGGGGATTGGCGGAGCCGCGTTGGCGTCAATGACCCTGTGGTCGCTGCGATTGATGTCGTCAAACTCCAAACGCCGCTTCATTACATATGCAGGGCGAATTGAAACCGGCGCGAACTTACAGTTGGCGCCTACCCCCACGATATCCATTCGCAGAATCTCCACGATTTTTCCCTTGAAACGGAATCAGTGTTAGGTTAATGTTTGGACTGCGTCGGATCGCAATTTCCGCCAATGAAAGGAGAGATTCCCTATGTCCGCCAATTCCACAGCCTCAGAGGCTTTCTCTTTCTACTGCTCAACCGACCACTGTTCCGCTCTCGCGCGAAGCGCCACCCCCCCCTCCCCCCCCCTAAATGGGATATTCTGGGATAGCCTGTGACATTTACCCGGCCTAAAACAATGACTGAAGCCCGAAACGAAGACGAACTCGGTCATTCTGATTTCGGATTTGGCTCGTCATTCGGATTTCGGATTTCGGATTTCCTTATACACTTCCGCCATGACACAAGATGCCCGTCCCCTGGTTGTCGTCGCTGAGGGCTCCGATCCCCGGCCGTTGCAGTGGCTCAAGGAACATACCCGAGTTGTGGAGATCGCGGCGAGCGATGCGGCATTTTATGATCGGCTCGCGGAGGCGGATGGGCTGTTGGTGCGCACGTATACCAAGGTCAACGCGGCACTGCTCGATCGCGCGCCGAAGCTCAAAGTCGTCGGGCGCGGCGGCGTGGGATTGGAAAACATTGATCTCGCCGAATGCCGAAAACGCGGCGTGGAGGTGGTTTATACGCCCGATGCCAATACCCTGGCCGTTGGGGACTTCGTCTTCGGGTATTTGCTCCAATTGCTCAGGCCGTGGGAATTATTTCGTGATTCGGTTTATCCGCCTAAGGAATTCAAACGCATTCGCGATACCGTTCGGGGCCGGCAACTCAACGAGCTGACGATCGGCATTCTCGGCATGGGACGCGTCGGCCGGCGCGTGGGGCACATCGCCGCAACCGGTTTTGGCATGCGCGTGATCTACAACGATCTGCTGCAGATTTCCGGCCTGGATTTCCCCGCGACTGCCGTCGATAAGCCGGCGCTTTACCGCGAGGCGGATGTCCTGACGATTCACGTGGACATGCGGCCTGGGAACGAAAACCTGGTCGGGCGCAAACAGATTGCGATGCTCAAGGCGACGGCGGTGGTGATCAATACGAGCCGCGGGGAGGTGCTGGATGCGGCGGCGCTGGCGGAAGCGGTTCGAGGAAAAAAGATTTTCGCCGCGGCCCTGGACGTTTTCTCTCCCGAGCCGCCGGCGGGTGACTTCCCGCTTCTGGGATTCAGCAACGTTCTGCTGACGCCGCACCTGGCTGCGCGCACGACGACGGCGCTGGAGAACATGAGCTGGGTGGTGCGGGATGTGATGGCGGTCCTGGAAGGCAAGGCGCCGAAATACCCGGCGCCGGCTGAAATGGAGTTCTAACCATAGCGGAGACGAAATGATCAATGATGTGCCTGTCACGGTTGTTCCCCGAGCCGGACGGAAAACGGCCAGCACCGGCTCCAAATGGGAGCCGAAGATGGGATATTCGCGCGCGGTGCGCAACGGAGACTATTTCTTCAGGACGACGGTTGCGTTGCAGATTTTTGCGCCGCGGACGGTGGCGGCGAGATTCGGAATCACTTTCCTGGGCCGCAGCGTCACCCGGCAATCGCGGCCACGGCGGCGCACGGTGAGCACGACCATCGCATGCGGGCCGACGATCACGCTTTTTGCGCTCAGTTGCCGCAGCTTTCTGGGACCGACGAGGCGGCGCATTCGTCCCATGAAACAATCCGCCTCAAAAACATCAACCCAGCATTGGCCCTGGGCCGGGGAATCCGTTCGCTCCATGAAGAACTCCTTCCGCGGACATTGGTTAGGTCTGCCGCAGGAGGGTATATTAATAGCCCGTTATTATTCGTTCGTTCAATTCGCCTATTGCGGTGATGGTCATGCGAACGAAAAAAGGTCCGCGTCTTGGCGATATCGGCGTGCTTGTGCGTGCGTCCAACTCGCTTCGCACCGCAAAAGCGGGCGAAGGAGTGCAGAGGCGCCGCCGCTTGGTCGCGAACTTCTGCTCGATGCTCGGCGAGCAAATGCTCGACGGCAAGCGTTTCGTGCGCGGCGGCGAGCCGCTGTCACGTCGCGAGCGGCAAACACTGGAGCTGTTGCTGGCTGGCAATGCGGAAAAGCAGATCGCGGCCCAACTGAGCATCAGCCGGCACACCGTCCACGTTTACGTGAAATCGCTTTACAGACAATTCAACGTCAACAGTCGCGGGGAATTGCTGGCGCGATGGGTGCAGCAATAGCTCACCCAAATAGGTGATGGCCGAATGGCCAATGAAAGCAAAACAGTCGGTTGCGTAACTGAATCGGCGCGGGCGGAGGGATGAGCAAGAGGATCAACGAAGATGAGGGTGATCGGTTGCGTTCTTCGTCCCTCTGTCTCTCCCTTCTTCAACCGCCAACGCCAAGAACCGGTTATGGAGAATGCGGTTGCCGTGAGTTTGCGCTAGGCTGAGGAACGTAAATCCGCAGGCGCTAAGAACTTTGAATGTCCCGCTAATCCGTTCTTAATGTGCGACAATTATTGTCCCCGGCCTTCCGAGACAGGGAAGGCAGGACAGAGATGGAGCACATCCGGCGCAGGCGAGCAGCGTTTACGCTGGTCGAACTTCTCGTTGTCATCGGAATTATTGCCATATTGGTGGCAATCCTGCTGCCTGCTTTGAATAAAGCCCGCCAAGCCGCGCAAGAAACGCAGTGCATGAGCAATTTGAGGCAGTTTGGTTTCGGCTTCCAGATTTACGCCGATGCCAATAAGGGGTTCCTCCCCGAGGACGGGCCAACGGGCGAATCTACGAGTCCGATTGGCCGCAACACAAACTCGCCGGCTTATGACAAGAAGGGCAACTATGTCCCGTTCGGTGTGGATGACCCGGCGTTGTGGTTCAATGCGATCCCGCCTCTTGTGAACAATCGGTCGTATCACGATATGATCGCTGACTATCTTTATCCAAATGGCGTTCCATCGAACCTGGCCGATTCCCGCGTGAACAGCATTTGGGTCTGTCCAACGGCCGGGCCGCCGATTTCTTTGTCAGGAACATCAAGCGGAACCCTGACACCGACGAAGTCCCCGCCGGAAATTTATCAGGGTCTAACGAAGGCGCCGTCGACGAGCCCCGGCGACTTCTACGCCCTTTATGGAATGGATTGGTCGGCAAAACCTAGACCGAGTTACAATGCCCTTACGTATCCGTTTTATCAGTGTTACGTCTTTAACTCCAAACTTTTCACAAAGCTGGATGACGGGACAGTGATCACTAAAGTCAAGCTGGCGCAGTTGCGGCCGGGATCTGACGTGGTGCTCATGGCCGAGCGAATTATGCAGTATGGTGAATACGCCGACCCCAAAATATACCACTATTGGCCCAATCCTACCGCCCACAACATCAACGCTATGGGTTACATGAATAACATCGCGCAGACCAAGACGTACTCTCCGCGTTTCGCGGCGCGGCACCGTCACGGCGGGTTCCTGCTGTTTGCAGATGGCCATGTGGCTTGGTTCGGATGGACCGAAGTTCAAGGAATCCTGAATCCGCTCAACCCGGATATTGTTCCGATTAATCGGCCGGACAACCATGTGATCTGGTGTCCGTTTGGAACGGTATCGTGGACTACGTCTTCCGGGGATAATAATTGAGTTCATCCGCCGGCGGCTGTGGAGAAAAAATTCGGTGCGGTGCGCGTGATGGAAGACGCGCGGGATGTTTGGTTCGGTGATCGTCCGGCTTCTGGAAGAAGCCGGTTCGGTTGGGTCCCTTTCGATGATTAAATCGTTACCCGCTCCATTAGGTATGGCGCGGCGGCTGTTGGTCACGGTTTGCAACTTACTTTGCCCTGAATTGGGCGGGAGATAATGACAATGAAGCGTTCAACGAAAAGAACACTTGGATTGGCCGTCGCCAGCGTGATGGCTTCCGGCTCGTTCCTTTCACCGGCGTCGGCCAATACGTATACGTGGACGACCACGGCCGGCAGCCAGGATTGGAACACTGCCGCCAACTGGAGCAGCACTACGGTGCCCGGCTCGGGTGATACGGCGTTCTTCAACGTTTCCCCGCCTTCCAACACCGTTAACCTCAGCAGTCCCGCCAGCGTCGGGGCGATTTTTGCGGAAGTCTCTCCCACCCCCAGTTTGATGACGATCGGCGGCGGTCACACAATTACGCTCTACGGGCAGACGATTACTGTGCCGCAGTTTAACCAAACGCTTACGAACGAGGCCAACGTCGTTCTGGCGCTGGGCAACAACACATTGGCGGCGCAGAACAATGCGCTGACGGTGAGCGACAACCTCGCGCTGAACGGCGCCCAGAATGTCATGATCGCATCTTCGCTAGGTGACCTGTCCGCCCATGGACAAGTTGTGACCCTTAGCGGCAGCATCAGTAACGCTGGGGCGACCCCAGCACAGGTTACGCTTTTGGGCGGCGGCACGCCGAGTGATTTTGGCGCCGAATTCGTGCTTTCGGGAAGCAATACCTTCACTGGCGGATTAACCATCGGCAATACCGCCGCCACCGAGGGCGCGGAAGTCTCCGTAACCCCGTCGGCTATTCCCGGCTCCGGAACCATAATCGTCAACGAGCAAAGCCAGCTCCTTCTGAACGGCCCAGGGACTTATGGAACGGGAACGACATTGGACCTCAATGGCCCCGGCATCGGGCCGGGCGTCTCACAGGGCAGCAGCGGCGCCTTGCGAACCAAAGGATCGGGAAGCTTCGCTTACGCGGGAACGGTCAACATCGGGACCAGCACCTCCGGCTCCTCGGCCCTCGGATATGTCGTGATTTCCAGCACCGGCACCAATACCTTGACTTTTTCCGGCGCGGTCACCGGCAGCGGCAATATCCAGAAACAGGGTGGGGGGGACCTCATCTTGAGCGGCTCGGGCAGCACCTGGAGCGGCGGTACGCAGATCGGCAACGGCGCGCTCGACACCGAGGCCAATTCTTCCATCGGCACCGGCGACCTCATCTTCGCGTGCTCCTCCACCAACACCACTACGGTCAATCTCAGGAACGCCACCCAGAGCATTGGAAATCTGAACAGCACTTATAACGCGAGCACGTTTGGCAGCGGCGACAGCGATACCCAGGTCCTGAACCTCTTCGGTACGGCGCTGACCATCAATGGGACTAAGTCTGGAGTGGTGCAGGGGCTGACCGGAAACACTTTTGGCTACGGCTTTGGCGGCGGACTGACCAGCACGATTCAGGATGGTCCCAGCACGCACGGCAGCGTGATCTACCACGGCACCACCAGCACGGCACAACTGAACCTCACGGGGCCCAATACCTATAGCGGTGGGACCACCGTTACCGGCGGGATCCTCAACGTCGCCAACGGGTACAACGGTTCGAGTTTCGGCGTCAATGGAAGCGCTCTGGGCACCGGCAATGTGACGGTCAACTCGGGCGGCACGCTTTCCAGCGGCGACGGGGTGAGCGTCCTAGGACAAACCGTCACCGCGGGCGGCTTTACGGGCAACCTGATCGTTAATAGCGGCGGCATCGTGGCCCCAGGCGGGGTTGGCGAAGTCGGTTCGCTCAGCACCGGTGCGCTGACGGCCAACGGTGGTTCGGCATTCGACTTCGACCTCGCAGGCGGTACAACGGCACAGTTTGATACCATCAATGTCAACGGATCGGCCACGCTCAGCGGTACGGATACCATCAATATTGCCGGAGATAAGATCGCGTACACCGCGGCGAACTCGCCGATCGAGCTGATGTCCTTCACAGGCGGCCTGGTGAATCCAGGGACGAGTTTCACGCTCGGCACCACGCCAAACGGCCACAACAGGGTCTATTCGCTGACCACGAATTCGAGCGGGGTTTTTCTCAATATTTCGGACACCGGCAATGAACGGATCTGGTCGCTCGGCGGCGTTTCTCCCTCGAGCTCGACCGATGGCGCGGGAACTTGGGCGAACGCTCCCGCGACCGGCAGCGTCAACTTCTACAACACGGATCCCCCCATGACCGGGACTCAGGAGCCGTATGCCAACAATTCCACCGCGGATGTGATTTTCGGCAGCGGCGGCAACGGCGGCACGGTGACCCTCGGGACAGCCATCACGGTGGGCGGGGATCTGGTCTTCTCGCAGGTGAATACGCCTTACACCATCGGCGCCTCCGGTGGAACCAATGCGCTAACCCTGACGAACGGCATCGTGGCGTTGAACAATGCCACGATCGCCGCTCCGGTCATTCTCAGTGCCGCACAAACCTTCACCGCCAGCGCGGGCTCCACACTCACGATCAACGGCGGAATCTCCGAAGCAAACGCCGGAACGCAACTCACGTTTGGAGGAGACACGGGAACAGTCGTGCTGGGTGGGACAAACACCTACACCGGCGGAACTGTCGTTTCCCAGGGCGTTTTGCAGACCTCAACGGCTTCGCTGCCCGCCACCGGAACGCTACAGGATAATGCCTCGCTTGTCTTCAGCCAGGCAAGCAGCGGAACGTATTCGGGCCAGATCACCGGCAGCGGATCGGTGACGGTCGCCAACCCCGGCAGTGCTACCGTTACCCTTGGCAACGCGTCCAACTCCTACAGCGGCGCCACGAATATCCAGTCCGGCGTGCTCAGCGTCAGCAGCGTCGGCGCTTTGGGCACCGGCGCCGGCGGAATCAACCTCTCGGGTGGAACACTGCAGTTTAACGCACCCCTTAATTTTCCCCTGGGCTCTCCAAGCCAGACCATCACTCTCCTTCCTGGAACCACCAGCACCATCGATACCGATGGGTTTAACACCACTCTGGGCCAGGACCTGATCGGCCAGTCGGGAAATCTGACCAAAATCGGCGGCGGCACGCTGACCGTGACGGGCCTGATTCCTACGGACGCCATTGGAGACCTGTCGATCCTCGGCGGCGCGGTGAATTTCTACCCGGGCGGTGGTTCGGGTGGCGCATCGTACTCGATTAACGCTTCCTCCTCGCCCGGAACGTTCACGGGAGACCTGATCCTCAGCGGCTCTTTGGAGATGCGCCTCCTGGGCGGCGATATCAATGGCGGTGGAAAGGTCCGAATCGTGTCCAGCGGAGTCAATCTCATATCGCACGGGGCCGTCGAGATCGATAACCAGATCGTGCTCAACGAGAACAACGTCGCGAATTTCGTCGCCGATATCGGCGCCACCGCCAGCAACACGTTGACGATCACCAGCGCGATCACCAATCCCGTGGGCACCACGGCGGACGTGGACTTCACCAACGGAGCCGGCATCACTTATCTGCAGGGCCAAAGCACCTACAATGGAACGACCACCATCGACAATAGTACGGGCGGCGAAGTCCAGTTGGATGTCAACAACGCGCTGCCGACCGGCACCGATGTGCATATCACTAGCAGCGGCGTGCTCGACGTGTACGGCGTGACACAGACCATCGGCTCGCTCGACAGCGGAGCGCCCGGGACCGGCGCCGAGGTCATCGACGAATCGAACAACAACGCCACGCTGATCATCAATGGCTCCAAGAGCACCAACTTCGCCGGTCTGATCACCGACAACTCGGGCGCCGGCGGCGGCTCGCTGACGATCGAACTAGGCTCGAGCTATTCCGGCACGCTCACCCTCAACAGCGGGACCATCAACGACTATGCTGGCGGCACCATCCTCAACGGTGGAACGCTGGTCACTCCAAACGATGGGCTACTGGGTTATTCCACCGGCGGATTGACCTTCGGCGGCGGCACCCTGGCCGTGACAACCTCCTTCAGCACCGCTCGGCCGATCACCGTGAATCCTGGTAATAGCAGCATCGACGTCGCATCCGGCATGACGCTGTCGGTCAACAGCAGTGCTTTGACCTGGGCTGGCGGAACGCTGGCCACGACGGATTCCGGTTCGGTTTCCATCGCCCAGACCAGCGGACCCATCGCCGTGACGCCCGGCTCAATCTTCAGCGTTGCCTCAACTTCATCGGTGACCGTCAGTGGATCTGTCGATCCCTTCACGGATTCATCTAACTCCAGCCACCACGTGGCCGTCGTTAACAACGGCATCTTCGATGTCGTGAACGTCAATTCGTCCATTGCCGGCATTACCGGGACCGGCGCCCTCAGCATTGGTGGCGGCTCGGTGGCCAACAGGTTGCAGTTGGCCGTCAACAGCGGGTTGTCCACGCAGGACAGCTTGACCATCGCCGCCAATTCGGCGCTGGACATCACTAACAACCACATGATCATCACCTACGGTTCGAATCCCGATCCGGTGGCGGCGATCCGCACCTACCTGATCAACGGCCGCAACGGCGGATCATGGAATGGCATGGGTGGCATCGACAGCTCCGTCGCCGCCCTGCCCGCCAACAGCGCGTATAGCATCGGCTATGCCGATTCGGCCGACTTCGGCAACCCCGCCGGACTCTCCTCCGGAACGATCGAAGTCAAATACACGCTGCTCGGCGATGCGACCCTGACCGGCACGGTCACCGGCACTGACTTCACCATCTTGGCCACCAACTTAGGCAAGACGGTATCGGGGTGGGATCAGGGCGATTTCCTGTACACCGGCACGGTTACCGGCTCCGACTTCACCGCCTTGGTCACCAA
>Ga0187864_10001693_pt1 | contig 20667 bp, 16 predicted proteins | sample June2016WEW_11_4_FD_132985 | JGI IMG/M metagenome (GOLD analysis project Ga0187864, IMG submission 132985) | Peatland microbial communities from SPRUCE experiment site at the Marcell Experimental Forest, Minnesota, USA - June2016WEW_11_40 | ecosystem: Environmental > Terrestrial > Soil >...
ATTTTTCAGGCTATGTGGGTAACTTTAAGACTACCCTCGCTGTCGGATCGGGAGCCGCCGTGTATGAACTGGAGCACGGCGTAACCATTGTGGCTACAGGCGGAGATGAACTGAAGCCCCAGGAATACCTTTACGGAGAAGACAAAAGGGTCTTGACTCAGCTCGAGTTGGAGAAAGGGCTGGCCACAGGTGGAATAAACACATCAGAATTGAGAGAAGTGGTAATGGTTCAATGCGTGGGATCGCGCAACGAGGAGCGCCCTTACTGCAGCAGGGTCTGTTGCGCAGAGGCGGTAAAAAACGCCCTCTCGATAAAGGCACTCAACCCTACGACGCGGGTGATCATCCTCTATCGCGACATGCGTATGTACGGTTTCCTGGAAGAGCATTACGCCCGTGCACGCCATGCCGGGATCCGTTTCGTCCGGTACGAAGAGAAGCGCAAACCGCAGGTATCAGCCGCCAATGGTGCCCTGGAACTGACAGCGTACAACCCGGTTCTCCGGGAATCTGTCTCTTTCCACCCTGATCTTCTCGTTCTTTCCACTGCCACGGTGCCTGCCGATACAGCGCAACTCGCGGCGACGCTGAAAGTCCCCAGGACGACCGACGGCTTCTTTCTGGAAGCGCACATGAAGCTTAGGCCCGTCGACTTCGCCTCTGAGGGTATCTACCTTTGCGGGATGGCCCACTCTCCGAAGCTGATCGATGAGAGCCTTTCTCAGGCCTTTGCCGCGGTATCACGGGCATGTACCATCTTGAGCAGGGAGACGATCCAGGTGGGCGGGGTGGTCTCGGTCGTAGACCAGGAGAAGTGTGCGGCCTGCCTCTCATGCGTCCGGGTCTGCCCGTACAACGTACCCACAATTAATGCGGAAGGCGCAGCAGAGATCGAAGTCGCAAAATGTCAGGGATGCGGCCTCTGCGCATCTGAGTGTCCGGCCAGAGCAATCACCCTCCAGCACTTTACGGACGAGCAGATCATTGCCAAGTGCGAAGCCATTTCAGACGGCCGTTATTAGCCGATCGGGCTATGAGTCGAATCGGCCCGTCTGCCTGTGAAGACCAAGGTTTTCACTGACCGTTTCTCTTGGTGCGTTTTCGGGCTGGAGGCGGATAAGATCAGCGGAGCGCGAGGTTGACCGTTGTCATCTCTTCGTCCGCCGCCTCGATGGTAAACCCCAGCTTCTTGCAGATGGCGAGCATTTTTTCGTTTTCCGTCAATATCTCGCCGTAAATGCGCTCAAGCCCTTTCTCCTCCGCTATGCCGATGAGCACGTCCACAAGCTTGGGGCCGAGTCCCTTGCTCTGATAGTCGTCGTGGACGAGGACGGCGAATTCTCCGGATTTGAACTCGCGGTCGATGATAAGCCGTCCGATGCCGAGCATCTTTTTCTTCTCGTTTTCTCTCACCTCGGCCACGATAGCCATTTCCCTGTCATAGTCGATGTTGCAGTAGCGCACGAGCATTTCATGAGAGATATCCTTGATTATGCTGAAGAACCGCGCGCGCATCGTTGCTTCTGACAGGGTGCTCAGGAGCTCATGCTCCAGGGGCTCGTCTTCCGGCTTGATCGGCCTCAAGAGCACGTTCGTGCCGTCTGAGAGCAGCCAGTGGCTGACATACCGGGTCGGGTAAGGCGTAATGACGACATGGGGATATTGAGTTCCTTGCTCGAACTCGCTTTCTTCGAGGGTTATCCGCGCACTCACCGCAAGGGCTTTGCCGCTGGATATGACGATCGGATTAACGTCCATCTCCGCGATTTCAGGGAAATCGACGATGAGATTTGAAAAACTGACGATGATCTGTTCGACCTCGCGAAGCTCGGCCGGCTTTTTCGCCCTGAAACCCATGAGCCTCTTGTAGATCTCGGTCTCCTCCATGAGGAGCCTGGCAAGGGTCTGGTTGAGAGGGGGTATCCCAAACGACACGTCTTTGTATACCTCCGCTCGCATTCCGCCCATTCCAAAAAGGACAATGGAACCGAAGTCGGTGTCTTTCTTCGCTCCCAGCATAAGCTGATAATCGACATGTTCAACCATTTTCTCAATGGTCACCGCCGTGATCGTCGCCCCCGGGGCCCTCTCCCCGACCCTTTCCAGGAGGCTTTCGTATGCCGCTTGCAGTCTGTCCGCGCAATGGACTGCTGTCGTTCCGCCCACCTCGCTCCTGCGCAGGATATCGGGGGAGACAACCTTGAGCACGACGGGATAGCCGAGCCTGTCAGCGCAGCTTGCCGCCGACTCGACGCCGTTGACGATAAACGCGGTGGTAGTCGGGATACCGTAGCTCTTGAGAAAATTCTTCGATTCCGCCTCGGTCAGGATCCTTCTCCCTTCCTTCAGGGTTCTCCTGATGAAAGCCTTGAGGTTGTTTTTGGGCGGTGACTGGTCTACGGACAGCTCGGCAGGGGTTTCATAGAGGAGCTCCAGGTTCCTCTTGTACCGGTACATATAGAGGTAGGTCTTTATCGCCTCTTCCGGCGTTTCGTACATGGGTATATGGTGTTCTTTAAGAATCTCCATTCCTTCCTGAACACTGCTCGTACCCATCCAGGTGACGATCACCGGCTTGTCCGCCTGTTTCGCGATCTCCGCGATGGCCGCTGCAAGCGCGGTCGGCTGGGCCGCCGTGCTGGAGGCGTAGATCACGAGGATCCCTTCCACGCGCAGGTCGGCAAGGCAGGCGTTGATGGCTTTTGTGTAGCGCTCGATATCTGCATCCCCAAACAGGTCCACGGGGTTGTTCTTGCTCCAGTGAGCCGGCAGGAACGCGCTCAGCTCTTCGACGGTTTCCGGGGTGAGCTGGGCCAGCTTTCCTCCGAGGCCCATGAGGATGTCGGTCGCCATGACGCCGAGCCCGCCGGCATTGGTCACGATCGCCAGGGAAGGTCCTTTTGGAAGGTTCTTGGAGCGGAGCACCTCGGCCGCGTTGAAGAGGTCCATAATCTCCCGGACCCGGACCACTCCCGCCCGCCTGAAGGCAACGTCGTAGGCCGCGTCATAGCCCGCCATGGAGCCCGTGTGGGAGAGCGATGCCCGGGCGCTTTCCTTGAATTGGCCCGATTTTACCACTATGATCGGCTTGTTCCTGGCAAAGCTCCGGGCTGCGCTGATGAATTTGCGCGCGTTGCCGACCGCCTCCATATAGATCATGATGCTCCGGGTCTGGGGGTCTTCGCCGAGAAAATCGATGAGATCGCCAAAATCGATATCGACCATGGAGCCGAGGGAGATGAACATGCTGAACCCTATATGGGTGTTTGCCGCCCAGTCGAGCAGCACGCGGCCCAGTGATGCGCTCTGCGTAATAAAAGCGATGTTCCCCTGGTCCGGCTGTACATCAAAAATGGAGGTGTTGAGACCTATGCTCGGCCTGATGATGCTCCCCCGGTTGGGTCCAAGGATCCTCATGCCGTAAGTTTTTCTGATCTCCTTAAGCGCCTCTTCCAGCTTCCTTCCCTCTTCCCCTGCCTCTCTAAAACCACCTGAAACGATGACGATCCCCTCCACTCCGGCTTCCCCGCAGGCTTCGGCAATTTGGGGAACGGTGGGGGCAGGGGTCGAGATGACCGCGAGGTCGATTTTTTCCGGAATGCTTGCGATGTCGGGATACGAGACCAGATCGAACAGGCGTGAGCCCGCGGGGCTTACCACGAGCGGTTTTGGCCTCGCCCCTTTCTTTGCCTTCCTTCCTGCCTCAACTGCGTCCGCTTGCCCGTGTACCCAGAATGTCTTGTGCTTATCCGAGAGAAGGAGATTGGAGAGAAGAACGCTTTCGACCGAGCCCTCCGCTTCCATATCGCCGAAGACTGCAATCGTTTTCGGATCGAACATTTTCCTTATGTCGCCCATCTCGTGACTTTTTGCCCCTTCCTCCTGCCTCTTATAGGATGTGCGTTCCAATCACGGGTAAGTCCCCGGTCGTGTGGGCAGCGTAAAGCGCGCGTCTCCCGTCCAGGGCCGCTTCCGCTCAACCTGTATCCTTCTCCACCCATATCGAGTGTTCCACGAGTCCGAAGGTTTTAAGTGCCTCGCTTATGCTCAGGCCCGCCCTGCTTCCCTCGTGGTGAAAGGCATTGGTATCCCAGGTGAGGCTCAGGGCCAGGTCCGTCTGATATGATGCGCTATTATACATATGGATCCGGACCAGTCCGGCTTCCCCGACTGCGCGCCTCATCGTGTCAACGAGCAGGCCGGCCACGTTTTCCAATTGGGCGTGGGTTGTCCTCAATCGTATCATCTCCATCCAGAGCATCAACTGTGAGAAAGCATAAAGTGTGCCAGACTTGAGAAAAACCAGGATGTCTTTGACCCACTGCGATAAACGGCAACAATGCTATTACATGCTACAGAAAGTTCTGTCATAATTGGAAGATATATTGTAGATTATCAGATATGTGAGAATTATCACAACACGTATGAATCGAGAGGCCCATGCCCAAGAATGACTTTTTTCGCGAGTTTACTTTTCGCATTTGTGGAAGTCTCAACGTAGGCGAAGCACTTTGGCGCTGCCTTCTTTATGTCCGGAAGGTTCTCCCGGCGGATGAGCTGGTGCTGACCGTGTATAATCCCGCCCTCGGGACGCTCGAAATCGCTGCGCGGGCTGACGAAAAAGGGTTCGTCACAGAGCCGATGAGTGTGCCCATGCCTTTGCACGTGCGGAAGGAGTTGGAGAACGTCCAGCGTTACCACCGGGTAAGGATAAGGAACGATGTATGGCAGGACCCCATAATCAAAGAGGTTGCGCTGCAGCTCAAATGGCCCGGCAGCTCGGTGATCGTCGCACGCCTCATTATTCAGCATAAATTTATCGGCTCCCTTATCGTCCGCGCGAATGGGCCGGACAGGTATACCGAGGAGCACGGGGAACTCTGGGCGACGGTCAATGAGCCGGTTGCGATCGCCCTCGCCAACAGCCGGCAATACCAGGAGCTTCTGAAGCTCAAAGAGACCCTCGCCGACGATAACCGGTACCTCCATAACGAGCTTCGAAAAAACATAGGGGCTCAGATTGTCGGCGCCAACTTCGGTCTCAAAGACGTGATGGACCACGTGTACAGGGTTGCTCCCCTGTCCAGCCCGGTCCTTCTGATAGGCGAGACAGGGAGCGGCAAGGAGATCATCGCGAATGCCATCCATAACCTCTCGCCCCGCAACAGCGGTCCCCTCATCACGGTAAATTGCGGGGCCATTCCTGAATCGCTCATCGACAGCGAGCTCTTCGGCCACGAGAAGGGAGCTTTTACGGGCGCCCTCACGGACAGGAGGGGCCGCTTCGAGCGGGCCGACAGGGGCACCGTCTTTCTCGACGAGGTAGGCGAGCTTCCCCTTCAGGCACAGGTGAGACTCCTCAGGGTGCTTCAGGAGAAGGAGGTCGAGCGGGTAGGCGGGTCCCAGCCCATCAAAGTAGATATAAGGATCGTCTCAGCCACCCACAGGAGCCTTGAGAAGCTGGTCGCAGAAGGGGCCTTCAGGGAGGACCTCTATTATCGGCTCCGGGTTTACCCCATCCGTATTCCGCCTCTCCGGGAGCGCAGGCTGGACCTCCCGGCCCTCGTGGAGCATTTTGTCGAAAGAAAAGCACGTGAGCTGGGTCTCCGCTTTACGCCGGTCCTCGCGCCCGGCGCCATTGACCGGCTCATCAGATACGACTGGCCGGGAAATGTGCGGGAGCTGGCGAATATGGTGGAACGTGCGCTGATCCAGTCGGGCGGAAAGCACCTCACCTTCGATGATATAGCGGCCCCCTCACGCCGCAGCGAGCATCCCGATGCCGAAGCCGTCGCCTTCGACAACGGGGAAGTCCCCCCGGACGGCCCTGCTCACGATTCCGCGCAAGCCAGGCCGGTTCATCTCAAGCTTGATGAGGTAGAAGCGCGTCATATCAGGCAGGTGATGGAAATGACCGGCGGAAAGATAGAGGGAAAGAACGGGGCTGCCACGGTCCTCGGCATGAACCCCGCCACGTTGAGGTATCGCATGCAGAAGCTCGGCATCGCTTTTGGGCGAGGCAAAGGGGCGGCTCAGAAAGGGCATTAGCCGAGCGTCGATTCATCCTCCTTCATAAATCTCACCTCTTTAAGAAGACTGGAATATGGGCGATAAAATGACAGCGGGATGCGAAAATGACAGGTGTCGCCGGACAGGACGTGAATTCGCAGAAAAAGGGCGGGGACGAGATAACCGTCCTTTTTGCCGGGGTCGCCGTCTCCCAATCGCTTCAGAGTCTAGGGCACTCGGCCGGGGTGGGAGCGATAAATGAAAGCGTGAACACTCTGGTCGATATCGTGACCCAGTGGGGAGGCGATATCGTCAAAAGGACTGACGACGCAATCCTCGCCTGCTTTATCGACCCCACAGAAGCGGTAAAGGCCGCGATCCACATGCAGAGGACCGCGGCGGGCAACATGGACGGGCGGACGTCTCTCGCCATTCGCATCGCTATCCACTACGGTCAGGGTACAACGGATAACGGCACCCTGCACGGGGATATGGGTGTCTTTGCTGCTGAGGCGGCTTCTATCGCAAAAGCCGGACATATCTACCTCTCACCGGAGGCCCGCCGTGCCATGGCCGAGCTGAAGTCGATGCAGTTTCGCCCCATCGCCATCGAGGGGAGCGTCCTTTTCGGTCATTCTTCCGTCTCTGATGTAGTCTGGCATCCGGAAACGGATTGCACCCCGGGCTCTTCTCACGCCCCGGAGAAGCAGCAGAGCGCGGCGAACGCGTCAACGCTCTTCCTCTACAGCAGCGCCCTCCTGGAAGGGGAGAACCCGCCATGTTTTTACTGCGGGAGCAGGAAGCATCGCACTACCCACTGTCCATCAAAGCAGTTGTCCTACTCCACCTGCGGGCTGGAGGCGCTGGGCCACCTGGCCATGGACGAGATAAATCGCCTGTTTTCAACATATCTGGCCGGGACGGGGGGAAACCTCCCGGCAAACCCGGAACCGTTCGACACGGGCAACGCAGATCCTGTCTCTCTTGCTCCCTGGAGTTTCTATGAGCTGAAAAGGGCCTTCCAGCTCCGCTTTCTCAATATAATATGGAGCGCTTCACCAAAGGAAGACTGGTACAGGGTGAAGGAAAACAAAAGGGAAACCTCGGCTAAGGGTGGGCTTTTGTGGCTTGCTCGCGACTGTATCAGGACGTCCGAGCTCGATGAGGCAGAGGACTTCCTTCAACGTTACGCACGTCAGAATTCGAAAGACTACAGGACGGCCTGCGGATTAGGCTTCGTCCACATAGAACGGGGGAGCTACACGTCCGCCGCCGATTGTTTCACTGAAGCCCTGAGCCAGGAGACCACACCGGTCCGGAAGACGTACCTCTTGCTTCTCCTTTCCCGCATCTACACAATTACCGAAGACCATGACAAAGTCCTGGGGGCGCTGAAGGAGGCCTTGAGAACAGAGCCCTATTGTCTTGAAGCCAGATTTGAAGAGATTGTGCGATATTTTCAGTTGAGGCAGACGTCTGAGGCCGGAAGCCGCCTTCTTAAGCTGGTCCACTTCGCGCGTGAATACTACGTCGCGGCCCTTATATCCCCGGAACTGACGGAATTCAGGTCTTCATTCATCCCTGAATTCCGCAAGCTCGTCGTGGAGACCCGCAAGGAGGCGCAGGCGGCGTCAGAGGAAGCGGATAAGGCGGTCGCCGCCCTGAAAGGTCTTCTGAGAGACGACGACGAAGGCATCGTGGAGATGGTCTCCATGCAGGAGCGCATGCATGAGCTGCTCGAAAAACCGGACGCACTCCTTGCCTGTCAAGACGCGATCCATACGGCAAAAAAGATCACCGCCGACTGCGGTGCTATTGAAAAGAAGCGAAAAGAGCACGCGGTGAAGATGCTCCTGAAACTGGAAGAGCGCGTCGGGACGTTGCTCCGGGACGGGGCCGGCACGGCAAGACTTACTCCCCTCGTTCGCCCCATTCTTGAGCGTCTTCGCTCTCTCACGGAGGGGCTTGAGCGGCGCGAGCCCCTCGACCGCTGTCTCGAGCAATGTGAAGCGCTCTCCAGAGAGCTTGAGCCCGTCGAAACAGTCGGGAAACGGCTGAAGGAGCGGGCCGAGTTTTTTCGAGGATGGGGGGGCTTTTTCAAGGACTTGACCATCGTCCTCTTGATCACCGCCACCGCCGGGTTGGTGCTTCTTCCCGCCACTCTCTTCTGCGTGGACGCGCTCCATCCGGGATCGACACCGGCAGAGTCTCCAGAGCTCTGGTTGGCCCAGAAAGTCGTTTTCGTCGTTGGAGGTCTGTTTGCCGTGATGCTCGCGTTGGACCGTACTATTGTCCGCAAAGCGAAGCCGAACAAAAAAAAATGAGCTGCGACCGGCGAGCACGCTCGAGCCTTCCGGGGTGATCACGCTACGTCGGCGGGAGTGGAATCAGGGGGGAAGTTGCGAAAGTACCTTCGTATGACCCCCATGAGCTTCCCCTGGATCTCTATGTTTTCGGCCCTTTCATAAATCGGCGCCATATAAGGATTGCAGGGCTGGAGCCGTACCCTGTCACCCTCGAAGTAGATTTTTTTGAGTGTTACTTCCTGCTGCTCCTTGAGCCAGCAGGCGGCTACATCCCCATTCCGTATATCGTGAGCCTCTTGCATGACCACGATATCGCCATCGGCAATAAGCGCGTCCACCATAGAATTCCCCCGCACATGGAGGCAGTACACATCTTTTTTTCCCCGGGTGATCAAAAGCGGTACGTCAATCCATTCCCCGGCCGTGCTCCGGGTATCGGCATCCGGCACCGAGACGGGATGTCCTGCGGCGATGGTTCCCAAAACCGGAATGCGCTCATATTCCTTAGTCCCTGTGCCGAGGGTAATGCTTCGCGACTTCTCTTTGTCTCTCCTGATGGCTCCGGCGAGCTCAAGCCGGTCAAGATGGAATTGCACCACAGAAAGGCTTTTGACCGCGCAGGCCTGGGCAATCTCCCTTAATGTCGGCGCATAACCATGCTTTTCTTTGTAGGTTCTCAAGAAGGCAAGGATATTTTCTCTGGTGATACTTTTTGGCGGCATTTATAGAACAAATATACCATAGTAACAAGGTAAATAGCCACATAAAAACGTAATTTTGCCCTAATAGTGCTTGATAATGTAGTACATATGTTCTATATTATCTTCCATGAGAATAGCGTGCGTCTACTTTCCCCACTTGTATATGCAGATAGAAAAGCTCACACAGCCTCAGCTCGAAGGCTATCCGGTTATCATCGGCGGCATGCCTGAGGAGCGCAGCAGCGTCGCCGATTGTTCGGAAGAGGCGGCCGCGCAAGGTGTTTTTGCGGGAATGTCGCTGCGACAAGCCTGCCACCTGTGTCCCGAAGCCTTGTTCCTCCCCTTCGGCGGCCGGTACGAGCACATCTGGGAGGATATCCTTTTTGCGCTCGGGGCCTTTACCTTGAGGGTCGAGCCAACGATACCCGGCCTTGCCTACCTGGACATCACGGAGGCCCTGAAGATCTACGGGAACGAGCGGACCATGGCTTCAGCGATCATCCAGGACATGCTCACATCTTTACGGGTCCAGGTGCGGGTAGGCGTGGGGAATTCCAGGTTTATCGCGCAACAGGCAGCCTTGAGCGCCTGGAATGTGCTTATCGTCAGTCCCGGCGAGGAGAAAACGTTTCTTTCCCTCCTGCCCATCGAGGCGCTTCCACTACCGGACAAAGAGAAAGAACATTTGCGCCTGCTCGGCCTTTCCACATTGAAGAAGGTCGCCTGCCTTTCCCGAAAGGCCCTCATCTCCCAGTTCGGATCAACGGGAAACGTGCTTTTTGAATGCGTCAACGGCACAGACGAGAAAAGGCCCATCCCTCGAAGGCAGAACGCCCTTTGCCTGGAAAGGGAGTTCACCTGCGAGGTTCCGCTTCAGACATCGGAGGAAGTACGGGCCGTCATGGAAGATATGGTCGCCGGATTATCGGATGAGCTGAACCGGATGCGCCTCGCGTGCAGAAAAGTGCACCTCACCCTCTTCCTTCAGGATGGGTGTTCCCTGGAAAAGGCTTTGGTGATGAAGAAGCCGACTGCAGAAGCACGACATATCCTTGGAAGGCTTTCGGCGTTCTTGGAATATCTCGTGGTGAAAAGCCCTGTCGCCTCGTTCCGGTTATCCGTTCCCGATCCTGTGGCTGATCAAGGAGACCAGGAGGACCTCTTCCGCATGAGGTCGGTCTTTGCGGAGCGACTGGAGGGTATCAGGGCTTACTTCGACTCCCGTTACGGGCATACCCCCGTCATGAAGATCGAGAAGGGGGATGAGAGATCCCGCCTGCCGGAGAGGAGGTTCAGATTTACCAGTGTCTAGGCCGGGTCCCTATCATCCGGAACCGATACGTGTGGTTGCCCGGGACGGATTGCCCGTGATGGTACAGGTCAGGAAGAGGAACCTGCGGGTACGCGAGATCATGAACACATGGCGCATCGAGGAAGAATGGTGGCGGGCGCCTATCTCCCGCCTCTACTTTTTTCTGGAGCTTGAAAACGGGACCAGACTTACCCTGTTCGTTGAAAACGGCAATTGGTACCGGCAGAACTGGGTATGAACGCATATGCAGTACGTTGAGCTTCACGCCCATTCAAACTTCTCGCTCCTGGACGGGGCGTGCTTCCCCGGAGAGCTTGTGGAGGCGGCCCGTATCCGGGGCATGACGGCCCTTGCCCTTACCGACCACAACGGCCTTTACGGGGTGCCTCAGTTTTGCCGGTCCGCAAAAGAAGCCGGCATCACACCGATTGTGGGGGCCGAGCTGACCCTGGAAAACGCCTGTCATATCACCCTGCTCGTAAAAAACACAAGGGGCTACGGCAACCTGTCCCGTCTCGTGACGAGGGCCCAGCTTTCCGGCTCGAAGGGCAGCCCCCGTCTCGCGTTTGCCCATATTGCGGAGCTGAGCGGCGGCCTTATTTGTCTTTCCGGCTGCAAAAAGGGGGAGATTGCGAGCCTGCTCCTTCAAGGGAAGGGGGAGGACGCACAAAAGGCAGCCTGGAGATACATGTCCGTCTTCCCCCCAGGCAGTCTCTATCTTGAGATGCAGCATCACCTGGACCCGGAGGACAGGTCGCTTTGCCGGAAGCTCATGGACCTTGCAAAAAAGAGCGGCATTCCTCCTGTCGCTGCCAACAATGTCCATTACAGGGAGCAGTCCGACCACAAGCTCCATGATATCCTCGTCTGCATGCGACACAGGGTGGGCCTTGACGATTCCGCCCCGTTCCGCCGTCCCAATGCGGAATATTACCTGAAGGACCATAAGGAGATGCTCCTTCTGCCCGGACTTCCCCCTGAGGCAATCGGTCGCACCCTTGCGATTGCCGAAGCCTGCGCGTTCGAGCTTGATTTTTCTTCCTATTGCTTCCCGGACTTCGATCTTCCGCCCGGCGAAAAGCCGTGCGCCTATCTCCGGCGGCTCTGTGATGAGAAGGCTTGCGGAAGATACGGCGGGATATCCGATGAGGTAAAAGGAAGACTTGAACAGGAGCTGGCGCTTATTGAACGGAAGGGGCTTTGCGGCTATTTCCTCATTGTGTGGGATATCATGGAGTTTGCCCGCAGGAATGGCATTCTGGCTCAAGGCCGGGGTTCCTCGGCAAGCTCCCTTGTCGCCTATCTTCTCGGCATCACCCCGGTTGACCCGATCAGACATAGCCTTTTTGTGGGCAGGTTCCTCAACGAATCCTCCGCGGTTCCGGATATAGATATCGACATCGATACGAGGCGGCGGGAGGAGGTGATCCGGTATGTCTACGAGAAGTACGGCGAGGAGCATGCGGCTATGGTATGCACCTACGTGACGTTTCGGGCGAGAAATGCCATACGGGAGGTAGGGAAGGTATTCGGCTTCCCCCCTCATGTGCTTGACAGGATGGCCAGGTCCGTCTCCGCCTACAGTCCGGCCTCCGCCATAGAAGACCTGAAGGACGTCCCCGAGTTCAGACAGTACCTCGATTCCGCGGCGTGGGCCCATTTCTGCACGTTGAGCAGGCAGATCGCCGATTTCCCCAGACACTTATCGATTCATGTGGGGGGAATGATCATTTCGTCCAGGCCTATCTCCGAGATGGTGCCCCTCGAAAGGGCGAGGGCGAAAGGGAGGGTAGTCTGCCAGTGGGACAAGGACGGGGTCAATGATGCAGGACTCATCAAGGTGGACCTCCTGGGTCTCCGTATGCTCTCCCTCATCGACGAAGCAACGCTGCTCGTGAAGAAGACCCGGGGGATAGCGCTTGACCTCGACCGCCTTCCCGAGGATGATCCCTCTGTCTATGACCTGATCGGCCGGGCCGATACGGTCGGCGTCTTCCAGGTGGAGAGCCGGGCACAGATGCAGAGCCTGCCCAGGGTGAAGCCCCGCTCCCTCGAGGACCTGGGCATTGAGGTGGCCATCATAAGGCCCGGACCGCTCCAGGGAGACATGGTACATCCTTATATGCGAAGAAGGAACAGGGAAGAGCCGATTGTCCATCTCCACCCTCTCCTCGAGCCTATCCTTCGTGAGACGCTGGGGGTCATCCTCTTTCAGGAGCAGGTGCTCCAGGTGGCCATGGCCGTGGCAGGATTCACCGCTGGGGTTGCCGACAGACTGCGAAAGGCCATGGACCGCAAGAAAGGCAGGGCCGAGATGGAGAGATGGCGCGACGCCTTTCTGGAAGGGGCGGCAGGAATTGGTGTGGATAAGGCGCGGGCGATGAAGATCTTCGACCTCATATGCGGTTTCGCCGGATTCGGCTTTTGCAAGTCCCACGCCATGAGCTTTGCCCTGCTCTGCTATCGCTCGGCGTTTCTTAAGCGCTATTACCCCCCGGAGTTCTACTGCGCCCTCCTCAATAACCAGCCCATGGGTTTCTATATCCCGGAGGTGATCATCGGCGACGCGAGACGTCATGGGGTAGAGATCTTTCCCGTGGACGTGAACGAAAGCCTATGGGCATGCGCGCCGGAAAAACATGGCATACGTCTCGGTTTCCGCTATGTGAAGTCCTTGGGGGAGGAGGGGGCGGACAGTATTGCAGCGGAGCGAAAGAAGGAAAGTTTCCGGTCTTTCAAGGAATTCTGTTTCCGTGTGCGCCTCGATAAAGACGCACTCCGGAGCCTCATCATCATCGGGGCGTTTGACGGGTTGGAGCGCTCCCGCCGCCGGCTCCTCTGGGGGCTTCGATCCGTTGATGCGGCAGGCCTGAGGGAAATAGACCTGGATACGGCCGGGGATGCGCCCCTTGACGAGATGACCGGCCGGGAGGAGCTGCGTGCCGCCTACAGCATTCAGGGGTTTTCCGCGTCCTCACATCTTGTGGAACTCTACAGGGATATGCTCAGCCGCCAGGGCGCCGTCAAAAGCTCTCAACTCTCCCGGCTCGCTTCCGGCGATGCGGTCAAAATAGGGGGTTACAACATTTGCCTGCAGGTACCGCCTACCGCAAGAGGCTTTGCTTTCATCACCCTTGAAGACGAAGAGGGGCTTGTCAATGTGGTGCTGAAACCGAACGTCTACCGTATGTACAGGCAGCTTGTGCGCCTCAAACCCCTCTTGATCGTTGACGGAGTAGTGGAGCGAAAAGATGGGGTAATTAATGTGATGGCGGAGAGGGTCAGCGGCATGCAACCTTGAACCGACTATTGTTGCGGAGCCGCCGTCTCTTTTTCCGTTGTTGCTGCGGCTTTATCCCCGGAGGGGATGCGTTCTTCCCCTATGCATCATTGCAGCTTATGAATAATTTCCGTCCGGCGGGTAGACACTTTCCAAATGCCCTGGCCGGCGCTGTGTTGCGGATTGTCTTTGACACCGGGAGTGCTTATACTGTGGCAGCGAGTGTGGCTAAAGCGTGCGATAGGCCGAAAAACAAGACAATTGACGGGGACGCACACGCTCACCCCATTAGGCCGGGAAGCCGGAAGGAGAGTGGATGCTTGATGAGAACGAGGTGATGGAGGCGGTTTCTTTCTACCTGCTGGAGCGCGGCTATGCCATCTTGCAGGAGTCGGCTACGGACCGGCGGGGGGTCGATATTGTTGCCTATCATCCCGAATCGAAGGCGAAGATTTTTGTCAGCGTGGCGGGTATCGCCCGCTCTAAAGCCGGCAGGGGAAAGCTTGAGGCGGCCTATACGGAATCCCAGGTGCTGCGGTCTGTGGCGAGGGGCATATACAGCGCGATGAAAATGGGCACGCCGGACCACTTTATCCCCGGGGATCAGATAGCGATAGGTTTTTCCGATACGCCCACTTTTCGCAAATACCTCGAGGCCGAGAAGCCGGTCATGGATTCCTTTGGCATTAAAATTTTTCTCGTTTCGGAGGAGAAGAAGATTACGGTGCTCTAGTGCTTCCGGGACGCACCTATCGCCGGTTAAAAGCTCAAGCGTGGAGCCTCTTCAGCGCCCAGGCCATTCTCCGCCCGAGGTTCTGCACCCACTGCAAGCCTTCCTCATCCTTCTCCACGTCTCCTTTTTCCCTGCCGACGCTGATTGCCCTGCCGACAATGATGATTTCCGCGCTTAAGAAAAAATGATTCATGGAGTCGATGGTATGCATCGCGCCGGAGCGCCGGAACGGAGCCAGGCTTGCGCCCACCTTGTTCCTGTACATGCCCCCGTTCGCGACGGAGACAAAACCCGCACGGTCGATCAACGCCTTCATTTCCGGCGTCAGATCCGCAAAATAGACAGGTGAGCCGAGAACAATGCCTTGCGCCTCCGTCATCCGCGCGATATACTCGTTGGCGGCATCGTTTTTCACCGCGCATTGCCGGTCCTTGTTCTCGAAGCACTTGTAACAGGCGATACACCCGTGAATCTCCTTTTCCGAAAGCTGGACAAGCTCAGTGCCGATACCTTCCTCTTCCAGCTCATGAAAAAGGCGGCCTATCAGGATGACCGTGTTCCCATCCTTCCTCGGGCTTCCGTTAAAACCTATGACCTTTATCTCATCCTCCTGTCCGATCTTCGTGTGTGACGACCTGTCCGCCTGTTGATTGTACCACTCTCAAGGCGAGTCGTCTATCTACTGATCCCGATTGTAATTCATTATGGACACGATGACCGGGTTGCTTTACACATGTCGACTTTTTTGCTGTGGTAAAATGAGCTTCACGTATCATGAAAGACTGCATCCGGACGCAGCGCGCGTTCGGTGAGCATACACGCACAAAAACAACCGGGCTGCGGCAACGGCGAAAAAAGAGAAAAAGGGCCAAAAGGTAGACAGGTACGTCGTAATTGTGTTTCTCTTGATGGCCGGCGGAAAGGGCCGGGGCTGCATAGAACAGAAAGGAGGGTTTTTTCATGGAGTACCGGGAGATCATTTACACGAAGACAGACCGGATTGCCACGGTCACGCTCAACCGCCCGGGCCGGCTCAACGCCTGGACCCCGCTCATGGCCGAGGAAGTCCGGGACGCGATGTACAGGGCAGAGGACGACGACGAGGTGCGCGTCGTTATACTAACAGGGGCAGGACGCGGGTTTTGCTCAGGGGCCGATATGGCCGAGCTGGAGCATGCCGCAGCCCGGGGATTGGCGGACGTGGACAGCGGCAAGACAGTGGAACAGCGTGTTTCGATCCTGATCGGCACCAAGACGGAAGAAGAGCTGGAAGGCCAAAACCCGAACAACGTGCGAGCCGATTTCCGGAAGCGCTATTCTTATCTTCAGGCCATTCCGAAACCGATTATTGCGGCCGTCAACGGCCCTGCCGCAGGTCTTGGCCTGATAATGGCCCTCTACTGCGATCTGCGTTTCGCCGCAGACAGTGCACGCTTTTCCACCGCGTTTTCACGACGGGGTCTGATAGCGGAGCATGGCATCAGTTGGATGCTGCCGCGGATCGTAGGTCTGTCCCACGCCCTTGAGCTGCTTTTTTCGGCGCGTATGGTCGGCGCTGAGGAGGCCTTGCGCCTGGGCCTCGTGCAGAGGGTTTTTCCGGAAGGGCGTTTTATGGAAGATGTGCTTGCGTATGCCCGCGAGCTTGCAACGTCCGTTTCTCCCCGCTCCCTGAGGGTGATGAAACAACAGGTCTATAACGCCCAGTTCCAAACCCTTGCCGAGGCATCCCTGGCGGCGGACGAGGAGATTCTCCGGAGCATCGAGTCGGAAGACTTTAAGGAGGGCGTCGCCCACTTTATAGAAAAACGAGCGCCGGAATTCACGGGGAAATAGTCTACCGGGGGCGAAGCCGCACCCGGCGAGAGAGCGAAGGACGGTAGATGCCAGACGAAACACACGCGGCTAAGATTGCCGAAAACCTCCACGTGAATGTACGTCAGGCAGGGGCAGCTATGGCCCTTCTTGACGGAGGAGCCACGCCAACAAAGATGGGGTGAAGATAAGCGACTTGGTACAAAATAGGGTGAATGCATCCCATGACGCCGCTGTGCACGAACTGGCCCAAAAACGGTTCTTTTCGGCACTTTTCACAGCCTTTTACCCCTTTTTACCCTCTTCAGCGTGCATTTTTCACTAAGCGTCTCACCAGCCCTCTTTAGGAAACCCTTCTCTTGCAAGCCTTTCCGAAGGGGGGGTTACGAAAGTGAACGATAGTTTACGGTTTAGGGGGGGGCAAAGACAATGTTGAATTATAAATTATAAATGTTGAATAAACGGCCACGACCGGCGAAGCGGGGCGCTACACCGCCGTCGGATGCGGCCGGGGCACCCGCACCGAAGGTGTGGGTTGCGGGTCAATTGTCAAAGAGCATGCCGGCTTACGGGACCTCTTGAATCCGGCTGAAACGAGCCGGGCCATATCCCATCACTGCCCGGTCTCTTAAGATTTTCCTCCTTTTCCCGCTTCCTGTCAAAATGACAAGGAGGGGTGACAACCAGGCATGACAAGGAGGAATGACAACCAGGCATGACAAAAACCACCCGGTGTAGTTTTTTGAAAAAAACACACAAACCACATCCTGCCGGCCTGGCGCACCGAACCCGGAACGATCCGGCACTTCTTCCTGCAAGGGTAATAGCTTTGCCTTGTTAAGGTCTATCACCTTTTAGATGGTAATGGTTAAACGGATGATGTGATACGTGCAGCAGAAGAATAGGAATACTCTCTTGTTGACATTTGGTATCTCAAAGGCATAATTAATATACATGGACGTTGAATCCGATCCGAAGAAGAGCGTGGGAGATAAAAAGGACGAGTGCCGGGTAGAGATGTCCGTTGAACGGGACTTCAGGCGGGAGCTGCCCGCAATAGTCGATAGCATAGTGGCATTGCACGACAAGGAGGACAGGTTCAGGCACGTGGGGCCGGAGCCCATGCCTGCGAGAAGCTCGGTCATCGAGATCATCCAGAGGGCGATCAGCGTCATCTACCCCGGCTATTTTTCGCCTGCCCGCCTCGATGAGGTCAATGTCCCTTACTATTTAGGTCATCTGGTGACCGACCTCTTTCAACTGTTGTCCGACCAGATCGCCTTCGCCATCCGACACGACTGCCGAAGATTCGATTTGCCGTGCACGAATTGCGAGGCGCGGGGAGAGAGCGCCGCCGTCGAATTGTTGAGGGAAATACCCAGCCTCCAGGCGATGCTCGCCAAGGATATCACGGCTGCGTATGAAGGGGATCCGGCGGCCAAGCACCACGACGAGATCATCTTCAGCTATCCGGGACTCTTCACGGTGACGGTTTATCGTATCGCCCATAAGCTGCACGGGCTCGGTGTTCCCTTGATCCCGAGAATAATGAGCGAGTACGCACATGGTCAGACGGGCATCGATATTCATCCCGGCGTGGAGATTGGAGAAAGCTTCTTCATCGACCACGGGACCGGGGTGGTGATCGGCGAAACGACCATCATCGGCAACCGGGTGCGTATTTATCAGGGGGTGACCCTTGGTGCACTCTCACTCACGAAAGAAGAGTGCGAGACGTTGAGGGATCGAAAACGGCATCCTACCATCGAGGACGATGTAATTATCTATGCCAACGCGACTATCCTGGGTGGGTCGACCGTCATAGGGGCGCGATCCATCATAGGCGGAAACGTGTGGCTCACGGAATCCGTTCCCCCGGACACGACTGTTTTTCTCAAGAAGCCGGAGCTGATCTTCAAGGAAAATAGGTCCTAGTCCCTTAAGGATGAATTTGTTGTTTTTATTGCAAAAACTGTTACTATGTGGCGGGGGCGGAGATGGCGAAGGCAAGGCGAGAAAAGCAGGGTGTCCTCTTTTTCTTTCCGAGGGCGCGAGTTATTTACTTTCTTAAGAATGTCCGTATGCCGTAGGCCCTCTCATCCGTGGGTCAAGCGGATTTCTTGATGAGTTTCTTGTCCAGGGCAAGCTCGTACGTCAGAATTGTCTTGATGTCCATCTTCTTCGATGCGTTGAGAATCTCTATGCCCACAATCTTGTTTTCAGCCGTTGTGTCCAGATTGACGCCTTCGGCGATCTCGATGACCCCGTCAGGCTTTTGATTCCCTAATTTGATATATACGGCATCAACTTCGTCGTCGTACTGTACCTTCATTTCCTGCCTCCTCTCTTGACTGGATACGCCGTTACCACCGTTGCGATGTGGCTCTCTGTCGAAACAACAATTTTCAGTGGATACGCAAGGCCCGCAACATCAACAACGATCTCCCGGCCCCCTTAAGATAGAGTCGTGCCGGTCGATACTTCGTATATCGTTGACGCGGAGATTCCGTAGAGTTTTGCTCGTCTCCTTGCGTGTCTCGATAGCTTTATCTCCACAACGATTGTCCTTGTCCATTATAACTGTTTTCCTAAACGTTTTCAAAAATCAGGCGGGTGCATGAGGGACGGCGTGAACAGCTATGCGGTCTTCTTCCTCTCCTGGGCTACTCGCTCGCTCAGGTACATTTTTAGCAGGCTTTGGTATGGTACGTCTTGCTTGTTGGCAAGGATTTTCAATTCATGAAGGAGCCATGCCGGCAGCCGGAGGGAGATGGTCCTGGTGGAAGGTTTCAGGTTCGGGAAAGAAACCCTTGCGGCCTTGGACCAATCTACATATTCCGTAGAATCGTGAGTTGACCAGAACTCAAATTCTTCTTCCTCATTGTTAAAGGTTGGCACTTTTTTCAGCTTCTTCATACGTTTTCCTCTCTTTCTTGTTTGCATCCCTTGCCGTAATCACCCGTATCTTGCCGCCTCTCAGGGTAAAGGCCAGAAAGAGTATCCTTCCTTCGTCCGTCTTGCCCAGCACCCGGTAACGGTCTTCCGCTATCGAGTGGGCCGTATCTTTGGTGATGATAAACTGCCCGCTCAAAAGCACTTCCTCACATTCGACGTAAGCTACGCGGTGTCTTTCCCAATTCTTCTCAATATTTCCCCGGTCCCATTCAAATTCAGCGGCGGAGAGCGCCTTATCCGGTTCGTCCATATTGTATATTATATCCATATACGCTTATTGTCAAGCAAAGCAGGCGCGTCCTCTATCCGGGCATCCACATTCTTGTTTTTCTTCTTGCACGGCGCACGTTCAAGTGGTAAAACTAGTAGGGTAGTCACAGCCACGCGCGGGGCGATATGCCCGGCCGGGTAAGCGAGCCTTCTTGAATAACTGAGGCGGAAAGGCGCGGACCGTCAATACTTCACCGCTGTCCCCGGGGGCTTCATTTTTCTTTCCGACAGGGGAGTTATTTACTTATTTACGGTCGTCCCCCTGTGCCCGCCGTGGTGGTAATCAATGGTAGTTGAGCTGCCAAAGGGGATAGAGGCTCTCCCTAGGAGGATGTCCATGAAACATCAAGAGGCGAAATCACGAACTATTTTGAAACCGGATGTATGCGGAGGAAAACCGTGTATCAGGGATACACGAATCGAAATCGCCGTCATTTTGGATGGATTGGCGGAGGGCCTGACAGAGGCGGATATCATCGACCATTACCCTCAGCTTACCGTAGAGGACATTCGCACTGCATTGGCCTACGCCACCGAGCTTTCCCATGAAAGTATCTGGAAGACTGCGGCGCCCGCATGAGACTGAAGCTCGACGAGAACCTGTCCCGACACCTCAAGCCGGCTTTGGCCGATCTCGGACACGACGTCTTACCTGCAGGGGATGAAGGCCTCCTTTCCCGTGCGGACACAGAAGTTGCAGCAGAATCCTTCAAAGAAGGGAGAATGCTATTCACTCTTGATGTCGAATTTGCCGATCTCCGGAAATATCCACCGGGAGAGCATCCCGGCATCATTCTGTTTCGTCCTCCGTCATTCGGCCCTCTTTCTGTAAATCGGAAAAACAGGTCGGTCCTGATGGGTCAAGCGCCTCTGAAAGGATCAACCGCTTATTTCTCGTTGCACAACTCGGTTTGAAATGGTAATAGTGAAGAAGTCGGGGACTGGGGGCGATGCGGCGTTTTCTGGCGGAGAGGATGAGCGTTGTTGAGGATGAGAGGGATGGATGGGTATTATGAAGAGGGTGAGAAATAACGGAATGAACGGATGTCCCCTAAATGCCCTACCTGGTCAGCCGGATGGCTAATATGGAGGTAGCCCATCTTGACTCTTACATCGAAAGTTCACTTTGTACCAACGTTATATATTACCATGATCCTAAGCCACACCCCCAAGGGTAGCAGAGAAAATCTTTTTATATCAGACTACCAAAAAAGAAACCTCCTGTTAAGATATATAGTTGGTGGGCCAACACCAAATACCTTAACGAGGAGGTCTCAATGGATAAGAAC
>Ga0187864_10001694_pt1 | contig 20658 bp, 18 predicted proteins | sample June2016WEW_11_4_FD_132985 | JGI IMG/M metagenome (GOLD analysis project Ga0187864, IMG submission 132985) | Peatland microbial communities from SPRUCE experiment site at the Marcell Experimental Forest, Minnesota, USA - June2016WEW_11_40 | ecosystem: Environmental > Terrestrial > Soil >...
CCAGTCGCGGCCGGTGAGTCCCACGTCGAAAGTACCGTTCTCAACGTAGCGCGACATTTCCTGTGCGCGGCAGATCGAGCAACGGATGAACGGATCGTTGATCTCCGGGAAATAGTTTCTTTCTGAAAGCGATATTGTCCAGCCGGATTGCTGAAAGAGCCTGAGGGTGGATTCCTGGAGACTTCCCTTCGGAATGCCAAGCATGAGCTGTATCACTTCTTATAAACCTCCCGGGGGTCAAAGACTCGGACTTCCCGCACTTCAAAACGGCCGTCGATGAAAAATCGGTGAAAGCAACTTTCGAAACCGGTATGGCAAGCCGCTCCCCCTATCTGGTCAACCTTGAGCAGAATGGTATCGGAGTCGCAGTCGATCAAGATTTCGCGAACAAGCTGGATGTTCCCCGATTCTTCGCCTTTCAACCAGAGCTTCTGCCTGGACCTGCTCCAATAGTGAGCTTTTCCGGTTTCGACAGTCTTGTTCCAGGCGAGTTCGTTCATATATGCCAACATGAGCACTTTCCCGCTCTCGAAGCTCTGGACGATAACGGGTATCAAACCGTTTTGTTTACTAAAATCAGGTCCCAACGTCAATTTCACCACTGAACCTGCGTTTTTGCCGCAAGTTGGCCACAAGCGGCGTTTATTTCATTTCCACGGCTTCTACGGATTATCGCAGCCAGATTCGCTTTTCGCAAGACATCCTGAAACCCCAGGATTCTTTCCAGGGGAGGAGTCCGAAAGTGAGACTCCGGATGTGAGTTAAAAGCGATAAGGTTAACCTTTGCCCGAACGCCCTCGAGGAGTCTGACCAGTTGCCTCGCCTGTCGTGGACTGTCATTTACTCCGTCAAGCAGAATGTATTCGAAGGTGATCCGCTTTCTAGGCGGAAGCGGATACTCGCGGCAGGCTCGCATAAGCTCGGAAAGCGGGTATGTCCTGTTTACCGGCATGAGTTCATCTCTGAGCTTATCATCTGCCGCATGAATGCTAATCGCCAAGTTTACCGGCGTTTCCATCCCCAGGCGCCGCATCTGGGGGATAAGCCCGACGGTCGAAAGGGTCACCCGCCGGTGTGAGAACATCAGTCCATTCGGGTCCGTTATAATGCGGATGGCGCGCAAGACTTCATCATAGTTTGCCAGCGGTTCTCCCATCCCCATTAACACCAGGCTGTTTATTCGCGGCCCCAGCTCCGGGTCTCGAAGCCCCTGGCATACCTGGTCAACTATCTCAGCGGTTTCGAGGTTACGCTTTAACCCTATGCTTCCGGTCAGGCAAAACTTGCACCCGAATGCGCACCCGACCTGGCTGGATACACAAAGCGTACACCTCGGCGGGTCGGGGATAATTACCGATTCGATGAAATTGCCGTCATGGAGGCGAAACAGGTACTTGCGGGTTCCGTCAGGCGCCTCATCAATCCGGGAAATGGCAAGAGCGTCCAGAGCAGAGCTGAATTCAAGCTGTGCGCGAAAGGCACGGCTCAGGTCGCTACATTGGCTCCAGGATGAGATATTTCGTGCATAAAGATGTCTGAAGAGCTGGCGGGCGCGGAAGGGCTTCTCACCGAGAGTGTGAACCCATTGCTCAAGCTGCTCCAAGGTGAAATTCTTTATGAAAAAAGGTCTCATGCTGAAAAAAGGTCTCATGATGGAAAAAGGTCTCATGCTGAAATTGACTATTTTCTCGAAAAATATTGGTCAGAGGTCCGATCCTGGAGAAAAACATAATTATATCTCCTTATATCGGTCGAGTCATATGTTTTATAACCGGCTTGCCTGCATTGTTCGCATGCCTTGCGCGGGATGTGTACGGCAAAGATTCTGCGGCCGCTGTCGGCTTGTGAGTCTATGGTGAGAAGACCGCTGCAATCCGGGCAGGCGCGGATCTCTTCCTTCTGGATTTCGGTTATGCCGTCCGTATCGTAGAAGATCCGGCGGTCGCGCTGGAACAGCTTGCCTTTCCTGCGGTTGTTTTCCCGAATGCCGGCGCCCTGCTTCCAGACTTCGAGCGATTCCTCTACGACTTTTTTGATGTGCCGCGTGATCTCGGGTCCCTGCTGCAGTCTCTCCGGGTCGTAACCAGGTTCACAAATCCCGCTGTAGTCGAGTCCAGCCAGTGCCAGGAGGATTCCCACGTTTATGTATGGCAGGGCGCTCTCTATCGAATATCCGCCTTCGAGAACGGCAATGTGAGGCTTAAGCCGGCTCGTCAGCTCAGCGTAGCCATGCGCGGAGAAATGCATGTTAGTGATCGGGTCGGAGTAGTGGTTGTCCTGGCCGGCGGAATTGACGATCAGATCGGGTTTGAATTCTTCCAGCATGGGCAGGATTGCGTTTTCGAGCACATAGAGAAACCCTTCTTCGGAGGTCCGGGGAGGCAGCGGCAAATTGATCGTTGTTCCGGCGGCGTTTGGACCGCCAAAATCTGATGGAAACCCGGAGCCGGGGTACAGGGTGCGTCCGTCCTGATGCACCGATATGAAGAGCGTGTCTGGGTCGTGCCAGTAAATGTCTTGAGTGCCGTCACCATGGTGGCAGTCGGTATCCACTATCGCCACGCGATCCACGCCGTAGGTCCGGCGCAGGTATTCGATCATGATGGCTTCGATATTGATGTTACAGAAGCCCCGAGCCCCGTGGACCACCCTCATCGCATGATGGCCGGGCGGGCGAACCAGAGCGAAACCGCGCACAATATTTTTTTCAAGCACCTCCACGCCGATTTTCTTCGCCCCCCCTGCGCTTATCAGGTGCGATTCGGTGATTACGCTCATCTCATCGGGAACGCAGAAGTGGACGCGTTGAATGTCTTCTATCTTGGCAATGTCAGGTTTGAATTCCACGATCCCCTCAATGTCGAGAATACCCTCCTCGAATACCTGGTCTTGTGTGTAAAGGAGGCGCTCCTCACGCTCGGGATGCGTTGGGTGAATCGCCCAATCGAAAGCGGGGAAGAATACTAGGCCGGTTCTGGTAGTTGCTGAGAGCATTTTCTTAGCCTTGAATAGCACATGGGAGAAGACAGTAATTGAACATTGACTGCGCCAGTTCCTGATACTCCGGGATCAGCCCCGGCCTGGTCTGGACCTTCACGCGAATGTTTAGCCCTGCGGTATAAAAACCCCTGACCATATTAAATTGAATGTCCTCGACTACCTCAGGATCGAGTTCGGATTCCGACGCGCCGGCTTTGAGGCACTTTTCCCGAAGCAGCTCAAAGGCAAGCGAGATTGCGGTTTTTCGGTCGAAATCCTTGCCGACCCGGCGGCTGAATGATTCTTCGGGGGCCAAGGCAATGCCTCTTTCAGTATCTGCGAAAAGAGTTACTTCGCTTGTATTTTTGGCCATGGCCGCTCCCAGGGCGTTGGCCACCTGCCACTGCGGCACTGCGCTGGTCTGAATTCCAGTGAGCTTTTCAATGCGGGGAGCAAAAAAAGGTGCGGGACCTCCGAGCGCCAGGATTTCAACGGGCCTGACCTTATAGCCGGAAAGCAGCTCTTTTACCGTGTAGACCGGCTTGCAGTTGATGTCTTCGATCATCTTTCGGGCGGCGAAAATTACCTTTTCGCACGATGAACCAAAAACTCGGCCGGCGGCCTCTTCAAGCGTAATCCCGAGTTGATGGGCAATAGGGTGCAAACCGCGCCGGGATGCATCGACGTCCCCGTTCAGGGCTCTTCCAAGGACGAAAAGAGCGTCGGTAGGCGTTGGGGATGGACCTCCGTAGGCCATCGCCGGGCCGTGGCGTTCAGGGCCGATCAGAAGCTCGCCGTCCAAAACCCGTACGGCGCTGTCACCGCCGAGTGCAATCGACTTGGTTTTTAGAGAGCGTACCAGTGTGGCATGCCCTCCGATTTCGCCTCCAAGCGGATCGAGCAGCGGCACTCGGCCGACGAGTACGGCCATGTCGGTCGTTGTGCCCCCAATATCCAGGACCAGAGTGTCTCCGGCGCCGGAAGCAAAGGGGAGTGCGCCCATAACGCTTGCCGCCGGCCCGGAGAGGATCGTCTGCCCCGGCACGTCGATGGAGGCTTCGAAACTCATCGTTCCCCCGTCGGCCTTGAGCACGAAGATGGGGATTTCGAGACCTTTCTTTTTCAGCGAATCCCTGACTGCCTCGAAAAACAGCCTGTGAACAGGGTGAACAGCCGCGTTGAGCCATGCCGTGGCGATTCGGCGGGGGAAATTGAGGTTTGCAGAAATGCGGTGACCCATAATTACATGGTCGCACGAACGACGCAAGATCTCCTCCATCTTGAGTTCATGCTTGGGATTTCGCACTGAGAACTTCGATATTACGGCAACCTGGCGGACATCTTCAGCAAGAAATCTTGCGGCTATCTCGTCGATTTCCCCTTCTTGCAAAGGCTGGATCTCTCGTCCGCGATGGTCGATCGATCCCGATACGCAATGATAATGGCTGCCGATTCGGAAATTGGCCGGGTCTATCCCGGGGCCTGCCGATACGACCACGCCGGTCTTTGCGAGCTTACCTTCAGCAATGGCATTGGTGGTAAGAGTTGTGCTCAGGACTGCGCGGCGAATTGCCGTGGGCGGCACATCTCTGGTTACTTTGTCCAGCCCGGTCCACACACAATCGAAAAGATTGGAATGGTCCGTTGCGACCTTAGCCTGACGCAAAATACGGCCCTCTGCGATCAGCACAGCGTCTGTGTGAGTTCCCCCCACGTCGAGACCGATTATCATCCTGCCCCCTTAACGCGCTTTCATTGAAAGGTGATTGCAAAACCTCGGTAAATCGACCCGGCGCCGATTGGCTGCCATATGGCCAAAAAACTACAGCCGGAGTGCTAGGGAATGATTTCTCCATCGCAGAGTCGAAGTATTGTGTTTAGAAGGCCTTTTAGCTCCGGACAAGCGTTGGCGGAGAGAAGCAGGTCTTTTCCCTGAAGTATCTTGTTGGCATCCCGCGGCTTGACATAAGAACCCCGACAACTGCCGACTTCGAACAACGCCTGGATTCGATGTGCAGGAGGCTTATCGTGATTCACATCCTCGGGGTTTTTCCCCGGGGGTTTCCTGTTGTGACGTGCAAGCTTCACAATATCCGCCCAGTACACCAGGAGCCAAGCTTCGAAATCGTGCTGTGCTGCATGAGGGTGGAAGCGCGTTTCTGGGCCGACCCACGCTCGCATCTTCGCTTTAGCATCTGCAGCATCGTTGAATTCTCTTGTCCCGGTGTATACATCGGTCAAAGCGACCACTGCGTCAGAGGCTCGGTCACCATCGCTTAAGAGGTTTTCGACAACTCGTTTAAGCTTTTCGCCCTTAGGTACACGACCATGATACGGAAAAGGGTCGATATTAGGCATCCTGCCATGCAAGCGTGTTTCCAGAAATAGGCGCAGATGAGGCAGAAAACCTTTTTCCGTGCGGCCCTCGATCAGCAAAGAAATTTTCATGACCGCCCCCCCATCCGTCCCATCCGCCACACTTCATCGAGTGTATAGTCCGAAAGCCATTTTTCCAGATTCAGCTTATCGGCCCATGCAGCACTTGCGCAGCCGCCCTCATTTATATCCATAACCACGACTTCTTCAGGTCGAAGAAACCTGATGAGACTGTCGGAATGCGTGGCAATAATAATTTGGGTTCTCTTAGATGCCTCACGAAGCAGTTCTGCAAATAGGAGAAGTAATTCGGGGTGCAGACTCACCTCCGGCTCATCGATCATGGTGATAGTAGACAATCCAGGACTTTGCAGAAGTGAGGCCAGCCATAAGAAACGTAATGTGCCTTCTGAGAGCTGATTCATATACATCGGTTTTTTGAAACACTTATCCTTCCAGGTCATTGCCAGCATGCCTGCCGCAACAGGCGGAAACCCCAGGTTTTCGAATCCGGGAAAGGCCGATTTGAGCGCATCTTCAATAGCATCGTAGCAGTCCCTGCTACTTTCTCGGAGGTAATAAAGCAAAGGGACGATATCCTCTCCGTCTTTTCCTGGAAGCTCGGCTGGCTTCATAGGTTGAGGCAGCTTTACAGGAGCCCGAGGTTTTACATCGAGAATATGATACAGGGTAGCCGAACTGAGAATGCGTCGCAATTCCTCGGGTTCGTGAAACATTTTTGGAACCTGCGATAATGAGGTCTCGAACGGATTGTGTTCCCACGTGGGCCTTACGAGTCCGCCCCCTTCAATCTCAAAATACCGTACATCACCGTACTGTGAATCAATATGTTTAAAAGGTCCAGTTTTCCCCCTGTCTTGGGAAAGCATCTCTTTTGAAATGGCATAGGATTGCCCCTTCGGGACAATATGGAGTTCGTATTTTAGGGGTTCATGATGAGGCACTTTCATGTCGACCAGGAGGGATAATTCGTCGGCCCTGTCTGCCGTCAGGAGGTTCGCGATGCCCCCCATCTCGTTTAGTGAACTATTCAGCTTGCCTTCGGCGGAAGCCGACAAGAGGGAGATGGCGTCCAAAAAAGATGTTTTACCGACGCCGTTTGCACCGATCATGACCATGGGCGAGCGGATTTCCAGATCAATGTCATACAGGCGCCTGAAACCTTTTATGCGGAGGTGGTTTATTTTATACATTTTGGGCAAGCTCCTCTTGAGCATTTTCTGCCGAGGCCACTCTTTCTTCTTAGTCTGGGTCTGATTTCAGACTGGAATGCTATCGGAAAGGGCGGGGGCTGTCAAATGCAAGTGCTCGGAAACGGCGGGACCCGGCAGAAAAGAGCGATTTACCGGGCTAAAAGCCGGCGAACAGCTCCACACAGATGTAATCATAACACCCGATTCCGAGATGGTTGAAGCGCCGGTCCAGGATGTTTTTCCGGTGGGTGGGGCTTGCCATGAGGGCCTTGTGAATATTGGCCGCAGTATCAATGCCTTTTGCCAGGTTCTCGCCGGCCGGCACTTTAGACCTTTTTCTTTTGTCGGGAATACATAGTCTGACAGTCTTCCAGACCGGGTTTTTACCCGTCTTGGGGTCCTCATGGTCAAAATAGCTCTCGTTTACCATTCGCCTGGCGCGCATGAAAGCCTTCATGGCAAGGCAACTGTCCCATTGAAGCGCCCGGTTTTCTTTCCTTGCCAGTTCGTAGAGATCCTTGGCCCTTTCGCTTTCAGAGGAGTCCGGCCCTGCGGACTGATTGCCTTGAGGGAACAACGGAAGAGGCCTGGTCTGCTGTGCAAAGCAGGACGAACCCAGCGCGCAGATCAAAAAAATCACTATAACGGCGATTGCTTTTTCCATCCACTTGTCATCCAAAAAGCAACTGGGTTGATAGATGAATCGACGAACCGGACATGAGGGGTTTCCCGGCCGTCAATGCTTTTACCATCCGCCTACTCAATCACCAACGGTTTTTTTCCCCATTCACCTATTTTCCGAATCATCCACGACGTACAACCGCAAGAGCATCATCCGTCCTTTTGAATAGTTGAACCCGTAAAATGCGCCGGCCGGTTTCACGTGCAAACCGAGATTTTTTGTTTCCCTCTTGAAGTCGTCATCTTCGGAGCGATCTATCAAAGCCATGGCCCCGGTGTAGCTCCGGAGACAAACGGCGGCCCCGCTCGCAGAGGTGAGAAGGGTCCGGGTTCCAAGCTGGAAAACAAGGCTGGGTTCATGGTAACCCGAAGAACAGAGCATGACATTCCGGCCGACGCGCTGCCTGGCTGCATTGGTGACGTTCCTGCTAAGCCACAGGCAATTAACATTGGGCAGTATCCATTGAAGTGAAGGCGCTACGACGAGCGCAGTTGCAACGATTGTGACAGCAGCGGCGTGGATGTAGCGGCGCTTGAAAAACTTCCACGTGGAAAGCACCGTCCCCACAACCGCCGCAGTTGCCGGGATAAGACCGACCGGTTCGAAGTGATGGTCAAGAAACCAGGGGAGGGCGAGGGCCCCGAGGCCAAGCAGCAAAATTACCAGATGGCAGGAAGCATACATGGTTCTCACGAGCTTGGAGTCTGGTTCGCGGGGGTTGCCCTCTTCGCTGGAAATTATGGTATGGGCGATCAGGAGGCATAATGCGGGGTAGAGGGGCAAGACATAATGCGGGAGCTTCGTTGGGATCAGTTCAAACATAATCCATGCAGGTATTATCCACGCAAAGCAAAACCTTACCGCTGGAGCGGAGCGCGAATTCCATGCCCGAAAAAAAGACACTCCCGCCATCGCTGATGCAGGCCAGAGGGTGAGCGGCATCAGAAGGAGGTAGAAGCCCGGTGGAAATCCGTGCGATTCCTGGCCCGAGGCTACTTTGGAAAGCATGTCCTGCACCAGCGCCTGCTGAAAGAAAGCACCCTTTGTGGCCAGGGCAATGGCAATAACCCAAGGGCTTACAAGCATCGCCGTTATCGCAAGACCCAGAAGCGGCTTCATACTCCTGAGCCATTTTGCGTCCCTGTCCGCCGCTGTCAGGCAACCAATGGTAAGCAGACTGATCATCGGCGTAACCGGCCCTTTCACAAGAATGCCGATGGCCTGTGCTGTCCAGAAGGTTAGAAAGGCGCCGATTTGCTGAGATTCGTTTTCATTGTCCCGAATATAAAACCTGCTCAAAGCGCCCTGAGCAGCCATGATTGTTGAGAACAGCACGGCGTCCGTTGTCGCAAGATGCGCCTCCATCACCAGTAGAAGCGAGCTGGCGGCAAGAACGGCCCCGAGGAAACCTGTTCTCTCACCGAACAGCCGCTTTCCAAGGGCAAAAGTGAGCAGGACTGAAAAAATCGCTCCAAGAAGCGATGGTATGCGATAGGGCCAGATTTTTCGAGATTCGGCCGTCCCGGAGAGCGCCGCACTTGCGGCCTGGAGCCAGTAGATGCCGATGGGCTTCTTATTGCGGGGTTCGTCCTGGAAGCGAATCTGGACGAAATCGCCGGTCTCGAGCATTTGGCTCGATGCCTGGGCAAACCTCGATTCGTCCCGGTCCATGGGCGGAAGTGTAGAAAGCCCTGGAACGAAGAAAGCAAGGCAAATCAAAATGAGAAAAAAATACTCCGGAAGCGTGGAACGAGAAGCGGGACGAATAGGAGTGGCGGCAGACAAGCGAGGAGCAGGAGTGGTTTCTTGCTCTCTGCTTCCTGCTTCCTGCTCCTCACGCGAGCGGAGTGATTGTTCCATGCTCCCTGCTCTCTGTTTCGAAAAAATCATCGCGGGCATGGCCCCGGGAGCCTAGCGGGGTCTCGACCCTACGCTCGTCAGCCCTGGACGCTGGGGCGGGGTTCATCCCCGTCCCAGTTTTTTCAAAGCCTTTTTAACGGCGTCGAACCCCTGCTCGATTTCCTCCATCGAGAGCGCGTAAGAGAACCGGATGCAATTGTCTTCGCCAAAGGCGTTTCCCGGGACCACGGCTACGTGGGCTTCCTCCATGAGAAAGTCGGCAAGGTCGAGCGATCCGTTTATCGTCCGTCCTCCGAACTTTTTCCCAAAATGGCCGCTGAAATCAGGGAAGACGTAAAATGTTCCGTCCGGCTCCGTGCAACTTACTTCGGGCAGGTCTGAAATGCGCTCCAGCACAAGTTTGCACCGTTTTTCGAAGGTTTGTGTCATTTCCGCAGCCGATTTCTGATCGCCGGTGAGCGCCTCGACGCTTGCCCACTGTGATACGGAGCTCGGATTGCTGGTAACCTGGCTCTGGAAATCCGTTGCGGCCTTTATAAGCATCGGGTCGCCTATAAGGTAGCCAATTCGCCACCCTGTCATGCAATAGCTTTTGCTCACGCCGTTTATGATAAAAATGCGGTCGCGCAGCTTTTCCTCGACCATCCCAAGGCTAACCCATTTCCGGCCGCCAAAAAGAATACGGTAATAGATATCATCGCTTGCGATCAACACGTTTTCATGGCGCAAAAGCACTTTGGCCAAGGCTTTGAGTTCATCAGTGCCATAATATTTCCCGGTTGGATTCGACGGGCTGTTCAGGATCAGGAGCCGCGTGTTTGGGGTGATGGCCCTTTCGAGGTCTGCGGCCTGGAGCATGAAACCGTCTTTCTCCGTGCAGGGCACAATGACTTGCCTGGCATCTGTGAGATCGATCATGTCCGGATAACTTACCCAGTAGGGCGAGGGTATGATGACTTCATCTCCTGGATCCAGCAGGGTCATGAACAGGTTATAGAGCGCATGCTTTCCGCCGCAGGATATCAGAACGTTTTCCCGCCCATAGGAGAGTCCGTAGTCGCTTTTGATGGTACTGCAGACAGCGTCCTTCAGTTCGTCTATCCCGCCGGCAGCCGTATATCGGGTTTGGCCGCTGCAGATGCTCTCCATCGCGGCGTTGCGTATATTCTCGGGAGTATCGAAACCCGGCTCCCCGATGCCGAAATTGATTATGTTGACGCCGCTTCGTTTGAGCGCCTTGGCTTTGGCATTGATTGACAGGGTGGCTGAGGGTCTAATCCTGCCGATTCTTTTTGATAATTTCATTTTATTACCTCTGGTGAGATTATCCGCGGCTCTGCTGGTAATTGACTGAAATCAGATACAACCCACGCCCCGGAGCGGTCATTCCGGCTTGCTTGCGGTCGCCGCTCCTGATAATGCGCTCGAAGTCCCTGGCCGTTCTCTTTCCCTTTCCGACCTCAACTATTGTGCCCGTAAGGTTCCTGACCATGCGCCGCAGGAAGCCGTCGGCCTCGTAGGTGAACTTCAGCCGGTCGGGCCGCGACCACACGAGTTCAGCCCTCAGGATGTTTCGCTCGGTCGAGGATGCCTGTGACCCCGCGGCCATGAAGGCAGAAAAGTTATGCTGCCCGCAAATGCTTTTCAGGCACTCCTCCATCGGTTCCACGGCAAGAGGCCGGCGGACGTGCCATGCGTAATTGCGCAGGAGCGCAGATGGGACCGGGCGGTTCAGTATGTGATATTCGTAAACCTTGCTCACGGCTGAAAAACGTGCATGAAAAGACTGGTCCACCTCCTCTGTGCTCAGAACGACGATGTCGCCCGGAAGAAGGCTGTTTAGACCCCTCAGGATCTCATCAGGCGTGAGGCTTGTGCGTGCATGGAAATTAACCACCTGCCCCCTCGCGTGCACCCCGGCGTCAGTGCGGCCGGATGCGCGAACCCCCACCCTGTTTCCAAGCATGACCCCCAGGCGCGACTCGATAACTTCCTGGATGGAGAGTGAGCCCGCCTGGCGTTGCCATCCATGATATCCGGAACCGTCGTATTCAAGCACGAGTTTTATGTTGCGCTCAGGAGAGTGAAGAGTGAAGGGTGAAGAGTGAACAGAAAAACCATCTTCCTGTCTCATGCTTCAATCTCCCCGCCCCGGCCCTTCCTCGCACAGCGATAGAACCAAAAGGAGTTATTCTTATTTGTTTTTTCGTTCACTGCTCTTTATGGCTGCCAGGGCGCTTCTTTGAGCCCGGTGTCCTCCGGCAGGCCGCACATGATGTTCATATTGCAAATAGCCTGTCCGGATGCGCCCCTGGTGAGATTATCAATAACGGAGATGACGATCAGCCTGCGAGTCCGCTCATCGACCCGCCAGCCCAGGTCGCAGTAGTTACTGCCCCTAACCTGAAGCGAAACAGGCAGATGGTCTCGATTACCGAGGCGGACGAAAAGCTCGTCGCTGTAAAAGCTCCGGAATGCCTCCTCCACGTCTGCAATCCCCACTCCCTGCTTCAAATTGGAGTAAACCGTGCTCAGAATGCCGCGGCTCATCGGGACAAGATGCGGGGTGAAATTGACCGTCACCGGTCTCCCGGCCAGGACGCTAAGCTCCTGCTCGATTTCGGGCGTGTGGCGGTGCTCGCCCACTTTGTATGCTTTAAGGCCCTCGTTCACCTCGCAGAAATGCACGCCCAGGTTCATGCCTCTCCCGGCCCCCGTGACCCCCGATTTGGAGTCTGCGATTATCGTTTCGGGATCAATCAGCCCGCGCCAAAGCGGCGGTGCTGAGGCGAGAATAACGCTCGTCGGGTAGCAGCCCGGATTGGCGACAAGGCGAGCGGTGCGGATTTTTTCGCGATATAGCTCAGGAAGGCCGTAAACTGCCTCCTTGAGCAGCTCCGGGGTTCTGTGAGCCGAATACCACTTTCCGTAGACCTCAGGATCCCTCAGCCGGTAATCCGCGCTCAGGTCCACAACTCTCACCCCTCGATCCAGCAGACTCGGCATTATGTCCATGGAGGTCTGGTGCGGCAGTGCTGTAAAGACCAGATCGGATGATGCGACAAGCTTCTCGGGGTCGGTGTCTTCGAATACCAGATCGCAATGGCGCTTGAGGGCCGGGTAGAAGTCGTCAATTCGCTGCCCCTTTTGCTGCCTGGAGGTGATTATGGAGACCCGGACCGATGGATGGGCGCACAGTATTCGCAACAGCTCAAATCCAGTGTAGCCGGATGCACCGGCAATGGCGACCCTCACCATAATATTTCCCCTCGTATGATAGACTTATAAACAACCCTGTGCGACGGGTGATGCATAGCCCGGAAGGCATCCCCTGAGGTGTCTATCGTTCGCGTTGGGCGTTTCGCGGGATGCCTTGATAAAAATGAAGGGCGCGTGCACCCTGGTGCAGCGCCCCATATTCAATCCGAAAAATCGGCTTCGGTTGCCCGGATGAAGAAATCGACCCTGGAAAAAACCGGAAAGATTTACGTCACAGGGGCGGGGTTTGCCCCACCCTTAACGGGATTAGCGCTTCGAATACTGGAAGCGTGCTCTGGCGCTCTTGCGGCCATATTTTTTGCGTTCCTTGACGCGCGAGTCGCGGGTAAGGAAACCGGCCCGTTTGAGAACCTCCCTGTATTCAGGATTGAGTTCGAGGAGCGCTTTGGAAATACCGTGCCGAATGGCCCCGGCTTGGCCGGAAATCCCTCCCCCAAGCACATTGATGGAGACGTCCAGTTTGCCGAGCGTCCCGGTAAGCACCAGCGGCTGAGCAATTACCATTTTGTTGGTTTCCCTGTCCAGATAATCATCGGCAGGCTTTCTGTTTATAACGATCTGACCCGTTCCGGGTTGAAGCCAAACCCGGGCGATTGAGGTCTTTCTTCTACCAGTGGCATAAAAGCGTTGTTCCGGCATTTAAAAGCGTCTCCTAGCTGTATTTCTCCAAAAGTTTAAGAGCCTCGGGCCGTTGCGCCTCGTGAGGATGGGTCGGGCCGGTGTAAACTTTGAGCTTCTTTATCAGTTTGCGGCCGAGCCGGTTTTTGGGCAACATCCCCCAGACCGCCAGGCGGATCATCCGTTCGGGGTTTTCCTGGTTGAGCTTGCGGGCGGTTGTCGCTTTAACTCCACCGATGTAGCCGCTGTAGCGGTAATATGTTTTCTGGCTCCATTTGTCACCGGTCAGCCTGACCTTGCCGGCGTTGACGACGACTACGAATTCACCCAGGTCCACGTGTGGAGTGAAATTGGGCAAGTGTTTGCCTCGGATGCGGACGGCGATCTGAGTTGCCAGGCGGCCCAGAACCTGGTTTTCGGCGTCAACTACTATCCATTTGCGCTTTTGGGGTTCGAATTTTGCGCTTTGCGTTTTCATCGTCGGTTACTCCGAAATCTGATAAAATTGACCTGAGCCGTAAATGATACAAATATATGCATCACTTGTCAAATGAAAACGTCGAGTGACGCCAGAAGCGGCAATTGCAGCAGGCAGCAGGAGGAAAGCGGAGTTCGCCGATTGCTACCTCAATAAACTCCATGTCTCGGGATGCTGATATCCGGGGAGAGACTCGCCAAATAACGGCCTGCCGATGAAAAAACCACCCCCCTCGCCCACACTGTCAAACCCCAGCAGATCGATTGTAAAGACAAACCGGTTGTCGTTGCCCACCCGTTCGTATCCGCCGCCCAGTCCCCAGCAGCCCTGGACGTACCTGATCCCGTATCCCTGCGTGAACATCAATCCACCTTCCAGGGAATAATCATGGTAGGTCTCTAAATAAATGCCCTTGTAGGCCTTAAGGTTCGCTTGGACTATAATTTCATTCACCGTGAGGTCGGGAATCTGCTGGTAACTGAGCCGGACAAGACTTCCTGAGCTGCTGTCATAAGTCATGTAAAGGGCCTGAGCTTTTCCCTGTCCGGACGATGACAAGTCCAAATCCAAATCGTAAGAGACAGTGAGGTATCGTTTGGGCATAATATCCATCCTGAACCCCACCGGCGAAAATCCCTGCCTCATGACATTGTTTGTGTCAAATGCGGGGTCCTCAATCGGAGGCTGCTCCACATTGAAGAACTGAAAAACGCGAAATCGGGCTATTTCTGCATACGTTGTCGTGAGGTCTCCGGCAGCATCCGTAGTCACCTGCTTTCCGGTCCAGAAGCTCCTGAAGCCGTAGCGTATGCCGTTTCTGGATTGATCCTGGTCAAGCTGGTCGAGTTGGGGGGTCAGGCCGTTCATGGACTGGGTCGCGTATTCGTATGAAATCTCCGGCCGGATGGCATTCTGCACGGCCGTAAAGTTCCAGAAATCCACATTGAATTCCCTGTTGAGGCGTGAGCTCATCTCCACGCTGACATCCGGTATGGCGCGCTCTGTGAAGTTGCCGGAATCGCTTTTCTGCCATTGGATCGCATAGGCGTTGGCGCGAAGACCCACTGACGGCTCGATGTCCAGGTAATTACCCCAGTGCATGGGGTAGTATATTCGAGGATAGACGTCCAGTCGCTGCTCTGTATCGCCCTGCGTCCTCCAGTAGTTTACGGCCGAACTCTGAACAGTGTAATAGTAGGGCGTGTTCTCAATCCACTGGGGGATCGTGGTAAAAGAGAGGGAGGGCAGCTTCTGGGCTGTTTCTGTCCCCGAAGTCTCCAGGTTCTGCCAGTATCGAACGTCCATGCTGAGGAGTTCCGATTCGGCCTTCTTTTCAAAATAAGCGGAGGATTCGCGAATCAGGGAGGTCTCGTCATACAGAAGGCCGCGGCCGGAATACCGGTCGAACACCGCGTTGTTATGCCAAAAGGAAGTCGATCCTGATGAGAATTCCTGGAGAAAATTCCGGTCGCTCACGAAATCAATATCTATTTTCGCCTCTATGTTCCAAGGCAGCTCAATGTCATGCCTGCCGCGCACCCAATACCGTTCATCCGTTTGGAAGGGGTATCCTTGGCCGAGCAAAAACGATTTGCTCGCCTGGTCGTCCAGAAAATTGAATATCCAGATACCCTTGCCCAATTCCTGGTTGTTAATGCGATATTCGACCCCTCCCATAAACCCGCGATTTTCCAGGTAGCGGGCATCGAAGGTAGCATCCATATCACCCCGAATGACCCAGTAATAAGGGATTTCAAGCTGCCACCCGTTGAGGCTGGAGTGTCCCCCCGCAGGAAGCAGAAATCCTGACTGGCGGTCCGTGGCAACCGGCAGGCCAACCATGGGCCAATAAGCGAGCGGCAGGCCGTTGGTCCAAAAAGAAGCGTCCTGCGTCCAAGCAGTCCCGCCAACGGTCACCTTCATCGCGTTGAACTGGATTTTCCAATCAGGATCGGCCGGGTTGCAACTGGTTATGTACCCCTCCTTGAGTTCAAATTCGGTAGGGCTGACTTTGTTTATCGATTTTCCCTGAACGAAAAAACTATTCTCGGCGAAATACAGAATCCCAGAGTCCACCCACCCCTTTTCGGAGTCCAGGTTCCATATTACGTGTTCGCCTTTGACCCAGTTTCTCCCATACTGAACGGTGACTTTGCCGGTGAACTCGGCTTGCCGGGTTTGGTTGTTCACGGTTGCATAGTCGGCCTCTATCATCCTGTCCCTGGAACTTATCTTTACATTTCCCTCGGCTTGGTAGAGCTGTTTTCCCTGGTCATACATCAGCTTGTCGGCATGGATTGTCCATGAAGCCTGGCCGGTTTCGACAACCTTGGCTCCGCTTAAAATCGACTCCGGGCCGGCGGCTCGGCCATGGCTCGCCAGGAAGGCAATGAAAGCCAGGCAACAGAAAAACAGGGCAACTCTCGAGAACATACGTTTTATAAAGATTTCCCTCACAGAGCAGGCTCCCCGAAAATTTGTTTTACTTCTCCGGCAAAATAGAGTGAGCCGGTAATACAGATAAGATCATCGGGACCGGCCAGATGTCTTGCTTCCTGGATAGCGGAAGCCGAATCGGAGATTACGTAATATTTCTGTATGTAGGGCCTGGCCATTTTGCGAATGTCATCGGGATTTGCAGCCCTGGCGTACCGGGGCCGGGTAAAAATAGCGGTCTCAGCCATAGGGAGCAAACGTCTAAGGATCCCTAAAATGTCCTTGTCAGCCATTATTCCCATAACGAGGTGAAGCTTTTTGTAGGTAAAACTTTCTTTGAGAGCATCCCGAAGGGATTCGGCGCCCTGCGGGTTATGCGCACCGTCGAGCACGATTGTCGGGCCAGTTTCGAGGACCTCCAGCCGGGCCGGCCATCTCACCTCGCGCATTGCACGCCCGATGAGTTCCGGCCAGAGTGAAATGAGTCGTTTTTGTTCGAGGATCTCCAGGGTCGCCAGGGCCAGCGCCGCGTTGCCCACCTGGTGCGGCCCTCTCAGATTGAGGCTCAGGGACCGCAACTGCCTCTTAATGCCTCGGTACTGAAAGGACCCGTTGGATTCTCGCCTCACGCGGAAATCGGACTTGAACCGGTATAAGGGCGCGGATTTATTCATACATGCAGTTTTTAGTATCCCCTGGGCTACGGACTGGAGGGCACCTGTTACCACAGGGACCCCTTGCTTAATGATTCCCGCTTTTTCGCGGGCAATCGAAGAAAGGGTCGATCCGAGGAACTCCTGGTGATCGAAACCCACATTGGTAATGACGCTGACATCGGGGCTGATGACGTTTGTCGCATCGAGGCGGCCTCCCATGCCAGTTTCCGCAATCACAAAATCGGCTTGCTCCTCGGCGAAGTAAAGGAAGGCCATCGCGGTCACCATTTCAAAAAAAGTGGGATGCTGTCTCTCATCCAGAGTCGCCCGGATTTTTTCAAAAACCCGGAGTATTCTGTCTGCTGAGACCTCCTTGTCACTGAGGCGGAAGCGTTCTGTAAAGCGCACGAGGTGTGGTGAAGTATACAGGCCGACCTTGACACCGTGGTTGCACAGAATACGGGAAAGAATAGCCGCCGTGGACCCCTTGCCGTTAGTGCCGGCGATATGAATGAAACGGAGCTTCCGGTGCGGATTGCCGACCCGCGCAAGAAGATTTTCCGTGCAGTTCAGACCGAACTTGATCCCATACTTCTGAAGCCCGTAAAGGTAGTCCAAAGACTGCTGAAAATTTGGCACCTGCCCCTCAGCTCCCGTCTAGCGGCCTGCCAAAGGCGAAAACCACACCCTCTCCCCTCCTGAAGGGATCACAAACAAAAATGAAAACGCCCCTGAGTTGAGTTCTCTAATACCACACTTTGCGAGCATTAAAAATGATTGATTCTTAAACTGGCGATTCTTCGCAATGTGTCTATCATGCGCGTTGGGCGTTCGCGGGAGGCCTTGTGAAATTCTTGACTTTACTCGGCAATCCCATTAGATTTGAAAGGCTAATCCCTGACAGGGTGATGAAAAAGGGAATTCCAATTCTTTTTCATCACCCTGCTAAATTGCCATGCAGGAAAATCCGACGCTAATGTGGTGAAAGGAAATATGCGTCCATTGGTTCTGAGCATAAGGATCATTCTCGGATTACTTTTCGGTGTCCTGCTTTCACGGGTCTTTTTTCCGGCTTCGGGCGTTTGGTTGATCTTGCTTATTGCCAGCCTTCTGGTTGTCTTCGCCTACATTTTCGAAGTCCTGCGCAAAAAGGACTTGTAGAGTAAATCTTTTTCGCGGAAGCTGCGGGCTTTCGCAGGGAGAACTATTATGGCTTGGGAACCACCGCCCGGAAGACGGGCACCCGAAAGAGGCGGGCCGCCGCAGGACCTCGAAGAGGTACTGCGGTGGTTCGCGGAACGATTTAAGTCTTCGCGTTCATCTTCCCCCCGCCTGGTTGTTATGATAGTTGCGCTCCTGGTTCTCATAATCGTCGGGCTCAATTCGTATTATACGGTGGAACCCGAGGAGACGGCGGTCGTTCAAAGGTTTGGCAAATATATAGGTACGGCCGGGGCTGGACTCCATTTCAAATTCCCCTTCGGTGTCGATTCGGTGAGCAAGGTAGTAACCGGAAGGGTGCTCCAGCGCGAATATGGCTACCGTACGCTGGAGCCGGGTGTACGTTCACAATTCACGGAAAAGGGGTTTGAGGCGGAGTCCATCATGCTCAGCGGCGATCTCAACGTTGTCAACGTCCAGTGGACGGTTCAGTACATGATAAAGGATCCGGTTCAGTATCTTTTCAAGCTCAAGGGAGTGGAGGCGACCCTGGATGATATCTCTGAGTCAGTTATGCGCAGGATCGTTGGAAATCACTATTCGGACGAGGTGTTGACCGTCGGCAGGGCTTTGATAGCCGGTCAGTGCAGGACTGAAATCCAGGAAATCATGGACGCCTACACGACGGGCCTCCAGGTCGTGGCGGTAAAGCTCCAGGGCGTAAATCCACCCGACCCTGTCAAGCCGGCATTCAATGAAGTGAACGAAGCCCGGCAGGAAAAGGAGCGCATGATAAACGAGGCGGAGCAGGCCTATAACGAGAAAATTCCCAAGGCCGTCGGCCAGGCCAAGCAAACGGTGAGTCAGGCCGAAGGCTATGCCCTGGAGCGCGTGAACCGGAGCGGAGGCGAAGCTAAGCGTTTTCTCGATATTCTTACCGAGTATCAGAAAGCTCCAGACGTAACCCGCCGCAGAATGTATCTTGACTCATTCGAAAACCTGATGGGGCAAGCCGGCCAGTTTTACGTGGTGGACGAGGCGCAGAAAAATATCCTGCCGCTGCTCGACCTGGGCAAATTCAATGCACAGAGCTCTCAGGCGCCGCCTAAAGGGCAATAAGCCCTTGATGTTGGATACGGAAAGGAAACAATAATGGTTCCACGCAAGGCCAAAATAGCCGTAGCGGTGTTAGTCGTTCTGGCGGTGATAATTGGAGCTTCCTGTTTCGTGGTGAGCGAAACCCAGCAGGTGGTTATTACGCAGTTTGGCCGTCCGGTTGGGGAGCCGATCACCGATGCAGGACTCCATTTCAAGGTCCCGTTCATCCAGACGGCGAATTATTTCGAAAAACGCATAATGAAATGGGACGGGCGTCCCGACCAAATAGCGACCAGGGATAAAAAGTACATCTGGGTGGATACCACGGCGCGCTGGCGAATAAAGGACCCCCTGCTCTTCCTGATGCGGGTCGGAACGATACCGACCGCCAACAGCCGCCTCGATGGAATAATAGACTCCGTAGTCCGCGATCATGTTTCCAACAATGATCTTGTGGAACTGGTCCGAAGCGAAGGTTGGGAGGCGGCAAGGAAGGAGGAGGCAAAAGAAAAGCTCAGTGAGGCGCCCGTTTCCGAACTTCATCTGCTCGGGCCCGGATTTGAGCCCCCGACCGAACAGAGCGATCGCCTCGTGAAAGGCCGCGAAGAAATCACCCGCGAGATGGTAGCTGACGCATCGCGGCTTATCCCTGAATTTGGAATGCAACTGCTCGACATCCGCATAACACGCATCAACTATGTTGAGTCAGTCCAGCAGAAGGTTTTCGACCGGATGATTTCCGAACGCAAGCGCATTGCCGCCCAGTACCGGTCGGAGGGCGAGGGCGAGCGGGCCGCGATTCTGGGCCAGATGGAGAGGGAATTGGCCAAGCTGACCTCGGAGGCCTATAAGAAATCGCAGGAAACACGAGGCAAAGCTGATGCGGAAGCAACCAGGATCTATGCAGATGCTTACGGCAAAGACACTGAGTTTTTCTCTCTGTACAAAACTTTCGACTTGTACCGTAATATCGGCAAAAATAGCTTCTTTTTGCTCGGTACCGATTCTGATTTTTTTAAATACTTGAAGGGAAGCGGCGCATCCCCCCGAAAATAGAGCTGGAGCAAAGCTATGGCATTTTATGAGGAAAATCCGGGGGAAATTGTCAGGGCGGACGTACTGGTGGGCATACCCACGGCAAATGAGGTGGAAAGTATAGCCAGGACCACCGCCCAGGTGGACAAAGGTCTGAGCGAGTACTTCCCGGACATGCAGTGCGCCATCATCAATTGCGATAACCACTCCTTGGATGGCACGCGGGAAGCTTTCTTTTCCGCGCCTGGAAAGACGCCGAGGCTTTACATTTCTACTGAACCCGGAGATGGCGGCAAGGGGAGGAATATTCGCAATTTTTTCGAAAAAGCCCGTCAGCTCGAACCCAAAGCCCTGATAATCATAGAAGCCGACATAAAGAACATATCGCCCGTCTGGATTCGAAACCTTGGAGCGCCGATACTCGAAGGAGCGGGATTTGTTTGTCCGCTCTACGGGCGCCACAAATATGAAGCTACGCTTACCGGTTCGATAATTTATCCACTGGTTCGCTGTCTCTACGGCCGGCGCGTGCGGCAGGCAAACGTAGGGGAATATGGGTTTAGCCCGAAACTGCTCGACACCTATCTCAACCCGCCTTTGTGGAATGAAGCGATCGAGAGTCTCGGGGTGGACATATGGATGGCCAATATCGCGCTCACCTCCAGGCTGCCAATCGTTCAGGCCTACATGGGAGCTCCCAAGGTGCATCGGCTCAAGGACCGTGACGTGCACCTGGACGTGCTTTTCCACGAAGTGGTCGGCACGATTTTCGACCTGATGCAGGTC
>Ga0187864_10001697_pt1 | contig 20636 bp, 16 predicted proteins | sample June2016WEW_11_4_FD_132985 | JGI IMG/M metagenome (GOLD analysis project Ga0187864, IMG submission 132985) | Peatland microbial communities from SPRUCE experiment site at the Marcell Experimental Forest, Minnesota, USA - June2016WEW_11_40 | ecosystem: Environmental > Terrestrial > Soil >...
CTCGACAACTGTTTTTCCGGCAACAACACGTCGACCAACACCTTCACCTCGTTTCTGGCCCATTACGTCAAGGCGCCACTTCTACGGTTTCGACTCTACGACCAAGTGACGGGGAATCGGCAAACAGTACGCCGTTGCTGGGGATCTACCCGGCATTTCCGGCGACAGACGGTATTGGCCGGCACCCAAGGCGCAGAAACATTTCGGCGTCGTGCTGTGGCTCTGACTTGCAATTTGACGCGACCTCCTAACCGATGTATTGTTAGCTTGCAGTGCCAAAAGTCTCCTTGAACAGGGCGTCATGAACAACTCAGCCGCAGACCGTGGCTGGAGGGTTTTGCACGATAGGTGACACGCGATTTCGAGAGAGCGGGGGAAAGAGGGCACCGCGATGGCCCGAAACCCTTGGCCACGGAATCGGTTAGCTGGGGTTATGGTGCGCCTTGTTACATCGGTGTTGCCCGCGGGGTGGGGAACAGACAGAGCGAAAGTGAAGTGATCGGGGAACTGGCTTTGGTGCCGGAGGGCTTTGCGGTCCGCCGCGATCCAGAGCGGCCCGGGGCCTGCCGTCCTCGCTCGCCCTGTACCGGCAAGTTGCCTCGTGCTCGCGAGAGCCTTTCAAGTGGCGAGGGTTTCTGCCGTGCTACGACACCCAATCCTTGTGAGTGTAACGCTGGCAGCGGCCGTCTGCGTGGCGGTGGCCGTCGTGGTGCGTTCCCGATTGTTGAATTCTGCGGAGTTGGAGGGCTATGACTTGCTCGTATCCGTCCGCGGTTTGTTGCCTCCCCGGCCAGAGCTAGTGATCGTGGATTTTGATGACGCCACGATGGAGGCCATCGGCACATTTCCTGTGCCTCGGGGAGCACTGGCCGAGGTGCTAAAGAAGGTCAGCGGCGGCAAACCGAACCTGATTGGTCTCGACTTTCTCCTCAGCGAAAGACGCACACCAGCGGAAGATCAGAAACTCGCGGATGTCCTCGCTCAGGCAGGAAACGTCATTCTGGCCGATAATTTCGGAACGGACCAACTGCCCAGCAGCGAACCCTTACCCGAGTTTCGTCAGCGCGCCTTGGACGTGGCGTTTGTCAACATTCCGGTGGACGAGGACGGATTCATCCGGCGTTTCTTCTTGGCGATGCGCACGCCCAGCTATTCAGGCGTGTCCTTTCCCCTCGCTCTCGCCAGCAACTACCTCGGTCAGTCATTGCAGCGCGCTAGCCCAAGAGCGTTTCGCTTGGGGCGAGGCGAGATTGCACTCGACGGCACCGGGCCGAACACCGTGTTGATTGGGTTGTGGGATCCGCGTCCGGCCCATCTCATTATCTCGGCCAAGCGGTTGCTTCGAAACGAGATTGACGGAAAGGCTTTTGAGGGCAAAATCGTTTTGGTTGGGCAGAGTAGCACTGCCGGAAAAGATCTGTACTCTACTCCAATCCTTCGATTTCGAAAGGGCGGGGGTCGCGAATTGATGTCCGGTACGGAGATTCAGGCTGCCGCCCTGGCTACCTTGCTGGCGGGCAAAACGATCCGCGTCGCAGGGAGCGGTCCTCTGTGGGCTTTGAATTTTCTCTTGATCTGGCTGGTAATCCTGGCAGTCATCGCCCTGAGACCACCCCTGAGCATCGCCTCAGCAGCCGGAGGTCTGTTCGCCACTTATTTGTTGGCCCAGGCCCTGTTCTCCTACGGGGGGACTTGGATTAGGTTTATTTCGACGGAAGCAGGGATGACGCTTGCTCTCACCACGGGATTGGGTTATCGCTTTCTCGATGAGCGGCGATTGAAATTTCTGGCGGAGGCGGAGCGCCTGAGCTTGGAACGTGAACTCTCGCTTGCCCGCACGATTCAAGAGAGCTTGCTGCCGGCGTCCGCACCGGCCATTGACGGACTGGATATCGCCGTCCGGCACGAAACTTCGTTGCTGGTGGGTGGCGACTATTACGACTTCATCTTGTTGAACCCCGAAACGTTGTTGTTTGTGGTGGCTGACGTGGAAGGCAAGGGGGCTTCCTCGGCGCTGATTATGTCGAATGTGCAAGCCACCCTGCATGCTTTGCTGATTCACGAACAATCCCTTGAAAAGCTCGTTCCCACCCTGAACGAATGCATTCTTTGCAACCGAACCAGGAAGTTAATAACGATGTTTCTCGGGTTGCTGGATCTTAGGGGCTGGAAACTCCGCTACGTCAACTGTGGGCACGTCTGGCCTGTCGTGATAAGGAACGGCAGTGATCCGATAGAACTTCAGGAAGGTGGCATGATGATCGGCTTGTTCCCCGGAACAAACTACGATTGCGGCATGATTCAACTCCAGCTTGGCGACCTTCTGCTCGCGTACACAGACGGCATCACAGAAGCCAATAACCGGAATGGTGACCAGTATGAAGCTCGGCGAATGGTGAACACCGCTCGAATTCACGGCAAAAGTTCCGCCCAAGAGATCGTTGACGCGGTTTTCGCCGACGTCGCGCGCTTCTCAGTTGGCGGCGACCATGAGGACGACAAAGTGATGATGGCGATCAAAGTTTGTCAGTGTGGCGCCCAAACGGCGGGTGGGTGTTAGTACGCTTCACCAGAAGTCATAAATCAGGAGGTCACGTCATGAGACTACAACTGATCATCCACTGCCTCATCCTTAACTTGGCCGCCTTCCCGGCTATACAAGCGCCGCAGCAGGAGCCGTCAAAGGAATCCACACCCGCGAAGAGTAGCGAGCCGAAGAACAAGACAAAACTGGAAACGCCGGCACGGAAGCGAGTGGTCCAGAATTTGTCCGGCTTTGAGCTGCTCGAGCCCAGCAAGGTCGCAAGCCAGTCCGTCGCCGTGGCAGGCACCCGCCGGCTGCCGCCACCCCTTGTGGCGTTGGCCCCCAAGCTGGGGAAGATGTACGGAGCCGAACCGCTTTTTGCCTGGCGCTACCAGGGCACTGGTCACCGCTTCACGCTGATCATCCGCGACGACCAGTATGCAAAGGTGTTTCGGGCAGAGGTAAACGGAACCCAGTTCGCTTATCCGGCGGGCGGTCAGCGCTTCGAGGCAGGTAAGACTTACTCCTGGACAGCGGAACCTGCCGGAGGTGAGCCTTGCGAACCCGCTCGTTTCCTTGTTGTGTCGCCAGATGAGCAGTCGAAAATCGACAAAGCCTTGGCACAAATCACGGCCAAGGATCTCTACTATTCCGGGCTGGCCCGCGCCAAGGTTTTCACTGACCATCGGCTGTGGTACGACACGATTGGGGCCTACACAGAATTGATTGCGCGTTATCCCAAGCGTGCTGAACTCTATCAGCTACGAGGCGCCATCTACGACCAGATCGTGGCGACGAAACCTCTGGCGGATGAGGACTTCGCCAGAGCAGACCAACTCAGTGCGGCCCCTACTATGTGATAGGTTCCCTGCATGGCCGAAAGGACAGAGGTAAGGAGGGTGTTTTGCGTGGCTGAACGAATCAGAGTCTCAACGTCTCAGGGCCACCTCGGACGCCTGGGCTGCGGTCGGGGCTTAGCCATTTCGCTTGCCCTGTGGTGGCTCAGCGCGCAACCTGCAGTGCTTCCGATGGCAAGAGGACAAGCCGCACTTATTGAACAACAGCCGGAGGCCAGCCGTGCTGACGCCCAAAGAGCATTTCAGGACGGCGAAGAATTGCGGAACCGAGGAACCGCGGGTTCCTTCCTAAAGGCTCTTGAGAGATACGAAGAGGCGCTGAAGCTCTGGCGGGTCGCCGGGGACCGCGCCCAGGAAGCCAGGACGCTCAACAACATTGGCTTGGTATACAGCGCCCTGGGCGAGAAGCAGAAGGCGCTGGATTATTACAACCAGGCCCTGCCGTTGGCGCGAGCAGTGGGAGACCGCGTCCAGGAAGCCACGACGCTCAGCAATATCGGCCGGGTGTACGACGCCCTGGGCGAGAAGCAGAAGGGGCTGGATTACTTGAACCAGGCACTGCCCCTTCGCCGAACCGTCGGAGATCGCGCCGGGGAAGCCGCGACGCTGAACAACATCGGCCTGGTGTACCACGCCTTGGGCGAGAAGCAGAAGGCGCTGGATTATTACAACCAGGCGCTACCGCTTGTGCGAGCGGTCGGAAATCCCGCCTGGGAAGCCACGACGCTCAGCAATATCGGCGGGGTGTACGACGCCCTGGGCGAGAAGCAGAAGGCGTTGGATTATTACAACCAGGCCCTGCCCCTGGCGCGAGCCGTGGGGGACCGCGCCCAGGAAGCCAGGACGCTCAACAACATCGGCATGGTGTACAACGCCCTGGGCGAGAAGCAGAAGGCGCTGGATTATTACAACCAAGCACTGCCCCTGCGCCGAACCGTCGGAGATCGCGCCGGCGAAGCCGCGACGCTCAACAACATTGGCGTGGTATACACCGCCCTGGGCGAGAAGCAGAAGGCGCTGGATTATTTCAACCAGGCCGTGCCGCTGGCGCGAGCGGTGGGGGACCGCAACAAGGAAGCCGCGACGCTCAGCAATATCGGCGGGGTGTACGACGCCCTGGGCGAGAAGCAGAAGGCGCTGGATTATTTCAACCAGGCGCTGTCGCTGGCGCGAGCGGTGGGGGACCGCGCCGGGGAAGCCATGGTGCTTGGCAGTATTGCGACGGCCGAGCGCGATCGAGGAGACCTCCTGGACGCGAGAACTCACATTGAGGCTGCGCTCAAGATCATCGAGTCCCTGCGCACTGAGATCACGAGCCTGGAGCTGCGAGCGTCGTACTTTTCCACTGTTCAAAGTTACTATGAACTCTACATCGACATCCTGATGCGGCTGCACGAGCAACACCCAGGCGAAGGCTACGACCGGCTCGCCCTGGCGGCGAGCGAGCGCGGCCGGGCACGGAGCCTCCTGGAGACGCTGACCGAAGCCCACGCCGACATCCGGCAGGGGGTTGAGCCCCAACTTCTGGAGCGGGAGCGGGCCTTGCAGCAACTACTGGATTCGAAGTTGGAGAGCTTGCCGCAGTTGCTGAGTGGACAGCATACGGAAGAGCAGGCTGCCGCTGCGAAGAAGGGGATTGACGACCTGCTGAGCGGATACCAGGACGTCGAGGTGCAGATCCGGACCGCCAGTCCCCATTACGCTGCCCTGACGCAGCCGCAACCGCTGACTGCGGACGAGATTCAGCAGCAGGTCCTCGACTCGGACACGGTGCTTCTGGAGTACACACTAGGGCGCGAGCACAGCTATCTCTTTGCCGCGACGCGCGACTCCCTGGTGACGTACACCCTCCCCAAAAGCCAGGAGATCCAATCGAGGGCGAGAGATCTCCGCGCTCTGCTCACTCAATCCAGCAGTCTTCCAGCGGATCAGGTTGACGAGGTTATGGCGAAGTTCAGCCAGATGGTGCTAGGGCCTGTGGCCTCACAACTGGGCCGCCGGCGCCTGGCGATTGTCGCCGACGGGACGCTGAATTACATACCCCTGGGGGCGCTGCCAGCGCCGTCAGGTGTGAAGGCAGGAGTTGGGAAGGCGCCGCTGCTGGCCGAGCATGAGATCGTCTATCTGCCATCCGCCTCCACGCTGGTCGTGCTGCGTCGCGACACCCAAGGGCGGACGCCTGCGCCCAAACTGCTCGCCGTGCTGGCCGACCCGGTTTTCATGCCTGAAGATGATCGGGTGAAGACAAGGACCATGGCTTCAAACGGAGCAGCCGCGGGCGTTGGACCGGGCGGCATCAGCGACCGGCACGCTGAGGACACTGCGGCAGACCTCTCGCGGGGCCAGATGACGCGATCGGTGCAGGAGTCCGGGGTGACTCGCGAAGGTGGAATCCCGCGACTGCCGTTTACACGCCAGGAGGCCGACGGAATTGCGTCGCTTGTCCCGACTGGGATGCGCTTGGAAGACCTGGATTTCGCCGCCTCCAAGGCTGCCGCAACGAGCGACGCGCTCAGCCAGTTTCGGATGGTGCACTTTGCCACCCACGGGTTGCTGGATAGCGGACACCCCGAACTCTCCGGGATTGTGCTGTCGACGGTAGACCAGAACGGCTTACCGGTGGACGGATTTCTCCGACTCCACGACATCTACAACCTGAACCTGCCGGCGGACCTGGTGGTTCTGAGCGCCTGTCAAACCGGGTTGGGGAAGGAAGTCCGGGGTGAGGGCCTGGTAGGGCTGACGCGTGGGTTCATGTACGCGGGGACGCCACGGGTTGTGGTAAGTCTGTGGAGCGTGAATGATCAGGCAACGGCCGAATTAATGGTGCACTTCTACAAGGGAATGCTGGTAGACAAACTGAGGCCCGCGGCGGCATTACGCTCGGCACAGATGGCGCTGCGCAATGACTCGCGATGGAGTGCGCCCTATTACTGGGCAGGCTTTGTGCTGCAGGGGGAGTGGAAGTAGAAAGTGACAGAGCCCGGTCGAACGGCCTAAGGGACGAGGGTACTATTGCGGGTTCTTTTGCCCGTCACTCGGAAGGTGAGCTTTGAATAGTCCGTTGGGCGGATCGTTGTTCCGACGGCGTTCGGTGAAGTAAGTCCTGCGTTGTCGCCCAGTGTTTACCAATATCTGTCGACAGCAGCCCGACCCGCGACTTAAGTCCGATTCGGCCTGAAAAACGCCCTTCCCACGCCGGAACGCAGCCAAACGCCAGGATTGTCGACGGGAAGCCGACTTTTCATTCCGAACCCTTCTTGAGCGTTCCGCTATCGCGTCGAACTGGAACAACCTGCCCGGAATGGGCGAAACGAAGGTGGACAGGGAGTTTGCAGCGCGAGCCAACGACCATCCCTATTCCAATCATCTACCGTCCTGACAGCGAATAACCTGTGGTGCCGATTCCCTGTGTCTAACACCGGACCACGTAAGGCCGATGCCAGCCTTCAGTTGGAACTCTGCAAAAAGTTCGAATAGGGGTGAATATCAACCTGTAGGATGACGCATATCAAACTAATTGACACATATGTCGATTGTGTGTTATACGGGTATGCATAGGGTCAGACATTTTGCCATTACTATTGTCTTAGGAAAGGATTTCTCAGTTTTGTGCCCCATTCACGAGGGCACCACCCTGATTAATCACACGACAGGCTAATGGCGCGTCACAGCCGCTTGACCTTCACGGGAGCGACAAGAAGGCCGTGGCGGCTAGCGCGTTTGTGTTGGGCGTGTGGGGATTATTGCTGCACTCAAGAACTTTGGAAGTTGATGTTGGAGTGTGGCAGGGGTGCGATGGCGCTCACTGTATCGATGGAATTGCCCCGCCTGAAATGAGGTTGGTTATCGACTCAGCTTTTCTAACCACTAGCCCATTAACATTCCCCTGGCCGCGGCGGCGAGCGCTGGCTGCCTTAGCCGGTTCCCTGCTCGTGGTGTTCGCGCAATCCGGATGTGCCGTAAAGAGGATCGCCGTCAACAAGCTGGGCGATGCCATCGCCAGCGGTGGAACCACCTACGCCAGCGACGATGATCCCGAACTAGTTCGCAGCGCAGTTCCTTTCAGCCTCAAGCTCATGGAAAGCCTGCTGGAGGAAAGTCCGAAGCATCGCGGGCTGCTCCTGGCCGCCTGCAAAGGCTTTACGGAGTATAGCTTTGCCTTTGTCCAGGAAGATGCTGACGAGATCGAGGGCACAAACCTCGCCGAGGCTACGCGGTTGCGCGCGCGGGCGCGACGCCTCGATCTCCGCGCCCGCGATTACGGGCTCAGAGGACTTGAGGTGCGCCACCCGGGATTCGGCAAAGCCCTGCGCCAAAACCCACGAGCCACCCTGCAGCGCATCACCTCAGCCAAGGAAGTACCGTTGCTTTATTGGACGGCAGCGAGCTGGGGCGAAGCCATTTCACTCTCCAAAAACAACCCTGACCTCATTGCTGACCAGCCGATCGTCGAAGCGCTCATCGACCGCGCTTATTTGCTGACTCCGGATTTTGAATCCGGCGCCATCGACAGTTTTCTGATTACCTACGAACCTAGCCGGCAGGGCGCGAAAGGCGATCCCCTGGCGCGTTCGCGAGAACACTTTGCGCGGGCTGTGGCCTTATCCCACGGCCAGCTTGCCGGGCCCTACGTGTCTTTGGCCGAGACCGTTTCCGTCCAGAAGCAAGATCGGGCGGAGTTCACCTCGCTTCTCAATCACGCCTTGGCCATCAATCCTGACGCCCGACCCGAGTGGCGCCTCGAGAACCTGTTGATGCAGCGCCGCGCACGCTGGCTGTTGGCGCGTGTGGATGAGCTATTTGTGGAGTGAGCCGAGCACGGAGTTTATTTCAGGGGTACGGCTACACAGCGGCAAGGGAGCCAGTCGGAATGATCCCAGTTCGGGCCGCGTAGTTTTAGATGAGGATGAGGGCTAACAGAAATGGCGAAATCATCAATCCGAACAGAAAGTGCAATGTCGTGGGTGTGGGTTCTTGCCGTCTTCCTGGTTCTTGTGGGCTCCTCCGGAGCGCGTGCGGCCGGACCGCCGGCGCCGGTGCGAATCAAGCTGGGCACGTTGATCCCAAGGGGGACGTCCCCTTACCAAGTCCTTCTGGAGATGAGGGAGAAGTGGCGCCAGGCGCCGGAGGGCGGGGTTGAGGTCGTTGTCTATCCCGACGGCAGCATGGGCGGTGAGACCGACATGGTCCGCCGGATGCGTGTAGGTCAGCTTCAGGCGGCCATGCTGACCATGACCGGCATCTCTGAAATCGACAAGTCGGTCAACGCGCTCCAGGAAATGCCCATGATGTTCCGGTCGCTCGACGAATATGAGTACGTCCGGGAGAAAATGCGGCCGACGCTGGAGAAGCGCCTTGCTGACCGGGACTTCGTCGTCCTCTTCTGGGGCGATGTCGGATGGGTCAGGTTTTTCTCCAAAGACGCGGCCGTGCACCCGGCTGACTTCAAGCGCATGAAGCTCTTCACCTGGGCCGGGAACACCGACCAATTCGATCTCATGAAGGAGATGGGATTCAACCCCGAGTCGCTCGAGACCAGCGACATCCTCCCCGGCCTCCAAACCGGACTCATTAACGGCTTGGACACGGTCCCGATGTATGCGCTGGCCGGGCAGTTCTACGGCCCCTGCCCTCACATGCTGGAGCTCAATTTCGCTCCGCTGGGCGGCGCCGCACTCATCACCAAGAAAGCCTGGGACACGATTCCCTCTGCCACCCAACAGGCATTGCGGAAGGCGGCGGCCGAGGCCGGGATCGAGATGGTCAAGTCAAGCCGGGCAGAAAGCGACCAAGCCGTGCAGGCCATGCAAAAGCGCGGTTTGACGGTCCACCCTGTGACGCCCGAGATCGAGGCCGAGTGGCGGACCTGGGCGGAAGGGGTTTACCCGAAAATCCGCGGCAGCTTGGTTCCGGCGGACGAGTTTGACGAAGTGCAGCGCTTACTCCGGGAGTACCGGAATTCTGCGGCGGCAACCAAGCGCGGCAGCGCAGGAGCCAAATAGGAATGAGCACGATTGTCCCCGCGGCCACACCCATAACGCTGTTCCCGGCGGGCACGGAGGGGCAGGAGTCGAAATGGCGCCGCTACTTTCACCACGGTGAGAACGCAATCGTGACGCTGGCCCTGGCGGCCTTGGTCGTCCTGCCTCTCGCGGAGAGCGTGCTGCGGAAAACGCTCCACCTCGGTCTCTCCGGCTCGACGGCGCTCGTCCAGCATTTCACTCTGATTCTGGGTGTGATCGGGGGAGTGATCGCCGCGCGCGAAAACCGGCTGATGCCGCTTTCCACCCTCACGACATTGTTGAAGGGGAAGAAGAAAACCGCCGCGCTCATCTTCACCGGCGGTTGTTCGGCGGCGGTTGTTGCCCTGCTCTGCTGGGCGAGCTTGCAGTTTGTGCTTTCGGAAAAACCCGGGGGGAAGATCCTGGCCTATGGCATTCCGGTCTGGGTCGTGCAATTGGTGATGCCCCTGGGCTTTGCCTTACTGACGTTTTACCTTGTGTGGCACGCCTCCGGGAGTTGGGCGGGGCGAGCGACTTGTGCCGCACTCGCGGGGGCCGTGATCCTATTTTGCGCTCGATCTCCGCTGCCCGTGGGCCAACTCATGGTTCCGGCCCTGATTGTCCTGCTGGTAGCCACCCTGTTAGGCGCTCCCGTTTTCGTGACGGTGGGTGGCGTGGCCCTGCTCCTGTTTTGGAAGATGCAGGAGCCGATCGCCTCAGTTTCCATCGACTACTATTCGCTGGTCACGAATCCGTCGTTGCCGACCATGCCCCTTTTTACGTTGGCGGGCTACTTCCTGGCGGAAGGTGGAACCGCCAAGCGTTTGATGCGGGTCTTCCAGGCGCTTTTCGGGTCGTTCCGTGGCGGTCCGGCCATCGTCACAGCCCTGGTATGCGCCTTCTTCACATCGTTCACCGGAGCTTCCGGAGTGACGATTCTCGCCCTGGGCGGGCTGCTGATGCCCATGCTCGTGGCAGCCCAATTCCGGGAGAAAGACGCGCTGGGCCTCGTGACGGGCGCCGGCTCGCTCGGTCTCTTGTTCCCGCCGTGCCTTCCGTTGATTCTCTACGCCATCGTCGCCAAAGTCCCCATGAAGGACGTTTTCCTGGGGGGAATCGGGCCCGGCACCTTGATGCTGGCGATGACCGCGGTGTGGGGCCTCCTGGTAGGACGCCGAGGCAAAGCCCCCATTCAGCGTTTGAGCTGGACGGAAATCCGAGGCGCTGTCTGGGAGGCAAAGTGGGAACTCTCTCTTCCCGGAGTAGCCTTCCTGGCGCTCTTCAGCGGTTTTGCTACACCGGTCGAGGCGGCCGCGGCTACCGCTCTCTATGCCTTCATCGTCGAGGCGGTCATCTACCGCGATTTGAGGATCACCAAGGACATTCCGCGCGCCATGGCCGATTGTGGCTTGCTGATTGGCGGCGTACTCCTGATCTGGGGGGTGGCACTGGGCGTTACCGATTATATGGTCGATTCGGAGTTGGTGGTGCGGGCCGTGGAATGGACAACCCACACCATCCAATCGCCGTGGGTTTTCCTGCTGGTGCTCAACCTGTTTCTCCTCATTGTCGGCTGTGTGATGGACATGTACGCGGCGATTGTGATCGAGGTGCCGCTCCTTATACCCCTCGGCGTGGCCTATCACATCAACCCCATCCACCTCGGCATCGTCTTCCTGGCCAACATGGAATTGGGGTACCTGACACCGCCGGTAGGATTGAACGCCTTGATCTCCTCTTACCGCTTTAAGAAGCCCCTGAGCGAGGTCCTACTCGCGGTGCTTCCCATAGATATCGTGCTGTTTGTCGGCGTCATGCTCGTCACCTATGTTCCCGCACTGACCACTTGGCTGCCGGCCCGGTTTGGCCATTGAAAGATTCTTGAGCCGGGACCGGCGTAAGAGAGAAGGTCCGATCAACGTCGTCAGGTAGTTCCTACCGGCACAAGTCGGCGAGAGGAGGAAAAGATGCGCGGGAGGACAGTCGTTCTGGTCACCAGCTTTCTTTTTTTGATCAGTGCACTGGGGCAGGCGGATTTCAAGTACACCCAGTCGGGCCAAGTCACCGGCGGCCGAGGGATGCCTGTCTTTGATACAGGGGTGACCGAAACTACGACCTATGTGAAGGGGGCCTATCTGCGGATTGATCTGCCCAACGGCAGTTATGGAATTGTGGATCTCACCGGACGCCGCGAAATTCAGGTGGACTCTAAGAGCCGGACCTACTCGGTTATCACCTTTGACCAAGTCCGCGCCAAGAATCAGGCGGAGTCGGAAGCGAGCCGTCGGTCGCAGCCTAAGAATGCCGGGTCCGCGATGTGGCCCAAGCTTGTCCTAACCTCGACTGGGAGGAAGCGGGTCTTCTTCGGCCAAACTGCGCAGGAGCTAAACGGCAAGTTCGCGGACAATCCCGCCGTGGGCACAAACCCGCAGGCACAGAACGGGCCACCTTTCGAGATCGAAACATGGATCGCTTCTTCAGTTCCAGCCTTTGAACAGGTCAAGGATTTCTATGCAAAGCTGGCTGCCGCGATTGGCTGGAGGCCCCCCGATTCCGACGTGAGCACTGGTCCGGCCCTGACGTCACAGAAGGGGATGATCGAGATCCTTATAGCCAGCGAGGCAGCGGCATATAGGGATCCCGTCTGGGTTCCCGTGATGGCGAAGGGACTCCTCAATCTTTGCAGGACTGCCGAGATTCCGATCGGGTTGCCTATGCTCCAAACGTTCAGCGAGAGAGCGCCTCTAGCCCAAGAACGGCAGGCAGCAGTAAGAGGAAATCAACAGTCTCAACCTGCCGCGGATGAGACCGCGCCCAAATCCTCGGCACCCGGCAGTTCCACAAATGGCGCTTTATTGGCGGAATTTACCTTTCGTGTCACGTCGTACACCGCGGACACTCTCGACGAATCACTGTTTCAGGTCCCTTCGGGCTATGTCCAATCACCATCGGACATGAGGCAGATGTGGATCTTGGCCATCGGCCAAGAGTGACGCCAACCAAGCGATAGTGTACGATCCGGTCGAGGAAAACTCGCCTCGGGTGAAGGTCCGTGCACTCCCATAGCCGCGTGGAAATGGCGCTCGGCGAAGCCACGGTACGCGCCAAGAACCAAATCAAGGGGGTACTCAAAGAGATCGGCAAGACGCTAGAAGAAGTTTCGGCCTTCGTGCAAGACAACCCCGAAATGCAGCAGGCCGCGGACAAGCATGGAGACAAAGAGGGTGTGATCGGAGTGGCGGCAAACTTGGTGGCCCATGCCGCCGAGCGCATGAAGGCACAAAGCCGCTTAAGGGTTGCCGTGAGCCGACTCTGACGGCCATCGCGGGGCACTGCCCCTGCCATGCAAGGCGAAACCTTCAGTCTTCAACTGCAGGAAATACGTGCGGATTGTGCCCGTGAAACGCCCTTCCCTCCCGGAATCCGCATTACGCAGCGCAACGGGCCAATTGACTGCTAGGTTCCCAAAGGTCGGTGCCCGACTGGACACCCGCTGCTACACTGAACCGCCTGCCCAAAAACCCTGCCATTCGGCTCACCGCAAGCGGTTGATTCTCAAGTGCCGGTTTGAGCAGATTCCGCTGCCCGAAATCAGATGTTTGTGGGCGGCCCGTCCCGCTATCTACTGACTTCCCGATCAGTAGCACCCATTCATAACCCTGATAAATCCCGATCTGCAACGCGCCTGTGTGCCAATTATGTGCACTCTTTCAATCAGGCAATTGGACGCGGACGCCATTAGCTTGGGGGAGCCGAGCTGTCGAAGAGCTACGCACTGATTAACCTATATTTAGCAGCCTGCTGACGCCTCAGCCTTGCTTTTGCAGGAAATGTCATCAACCGTCAATCCCACATCTGCCGCCAACTCTAGAACCTGTTGCCGACGGACATCGACGGGTTCGATTCTCTAGCCGAACTTGCCTTGGATATACGCTGGTCGTGGAATCATGCCACTGACGCAGTGTGGCGGGAGCTTGATCCCGACCTTTGGGCGCTTACCAACGACCCCTAGCTTGTTCTGGTGACGGTTTCGCGGGACAAGATCGAGCACCTGCTGGCCAACCCCGTTTTTTGCGGTAACCTGGAGTGCTTGGTGCAAACCAGGCGCCAAGTGCTCGAATCTCCGGCTTGGTTTCAGCAAACCCACCCGCAGGCTCCCCTGACGTGCCTTGCTTACTTCAGCATGGAATTCATGTTGAGTGAGGCTCTGCCCATCTACTCGGGCGGACTAGGCAATGTGGCTGGCGATCCAGTTCGGTGAAGTGAAGGTGGAAACGAGCGGCGATCAGCGCGTCTTTGACATTTAAGTTTACGTTGGTGAACTCGATCCAAGCGCCATTCGTGTCGAACTTTACGCGGAGGGCACGCCTGGAGGCGATCCGATACGGCGGGAAACGACACGTATCCGGCAGCTTGTGGGAGCGGTCGGCGGCTATCTCTTCAGGGGTTCCGTGCCCGCCACTCGCCCTCCTGCAGACTACACGGTGCGAATCATTCCTCATCACGACGGCGTGGCTGTTTCCCTGGAAGCGGCTCGGATCCTCTGGCAACGGTGATCGGCATGGCCAGAGTCCCGAGAAACCGGCGGGAATCGCTGGGTGCGGAACGCGCGCGTTGATCACGCCGTGCCGTTATTACAGGTCAGTCCCGGCGGTGGTTATCTGCGTTCGGTCGAGGACTTAGACGACTTGATTGGGAACTCGCACGATTTCCACCGAGCATTGGGCGTGGCGCGCCACGTTTTCCGCCACGCTGCCAAGCAAGAAACGCTGCACACCTTTTCGCCCGTGGGAACCCAAAACGATGAGATCGGCACCTAACTCCGCTGCGGCATCGAGGATCTTCCCTCGGATGTCACCGGTTTCGACTGCACCGTGCGCCTTGAAACCCGCAGCTCGAAGTTTCTGAACCTCTCGCTCTACCAGTTCTTGACCTTCTTTTACCCGTATCTCAAGCTCAGGGGCATAGCTCGACGACATCTGCGGGGGAGAGGAAAGCGTGATCGGCTCCACAACGTTCAACACCAACACTTCCGTGGCCTTTGGGGGCATCTGTGCAATCACCGCTTCAAGAGCTGCGTCGGAAAACTTCGAATCATCAACCGCCAGCAAGATCTTCATAACTGCCTCCAACAGAGGATAAGTATCCGCTCCTATTCTAACCTGTCCTCTAGAGGCACGTTTGGCCGGTCGTAAGTCTCACTGATGTGCTCGAAACGAGATGGGCCCTGGCGATCCGTTGCTGCCAGCCAGCCCAAGACCCTCCGTGCTAAAGGGTGTACACGAGTGTTTTCCAGTAGCTGGCGTTCCGCTGATTTCCGTCCATCTGTTTCGCCACTCCGCTCGCTTCGATTACGATGACGTTCTACGGGCGGAGGTCCCTCAGAGGTCGCAACTCTGCACGATTCTCTGGTCATGACCCTCTCGCCTCCTCATTCAAAACTGCGGGTCGATTCCTTGGAAATCTTTTGATCCGGTGGCGATGAGGGTTTCTGCTCTGGGGTGTGTACCACCAGTACCGGGCATGGGCCCAACTGAACCACCCGGTAGGTCGTCGAACCAAACACGGCGACATCCAAGGCGTTCCTCCCGCGCACACCCATGACGATCAAGTCAGTTCGAGACTCCAAGGCAAGCTCGAGGATCTGCTGATAGGGCCTGCCGATACGCACCAGGGTCTTCGTCTTGCAGTTCCTGCGGGTTTCAGGGGAGATACACTTCTCCAGGCTCTGCATCGCTTTTGCGATTTCATTTTGAATATCGGCAGAATCTGCCACGTCCTCCAACACATGGAGGAGGGTGAGTTCGCCTCCATACTCTGCGGTGAGGGAAACGGCATACTCAAGCGCCTGCTCGGATTGATCAGAAGAATCTGTGCAGCAAAGTATCCGTTGTGGCCGGACAGCATCCGGGATTCCCGCCTGTGTGACAACATCGTTGACCGGCTTGCGCACGGCCAACACCGGACAGTGGGCTTTTCGCAGTACCTTATCTGTAACTGATCCCAACAACACACGGTCAATCCCTCGCAAACCATGGGTTCCCATGACGATGAGGCTCACGTCCTGCGCTTCGGCAAGGTCGAGAATTACATTTGCAACAGCGCCATCGTGCACGCTGCATTCGGGTTGTACCCCGTGCCGCGTATGCGTCTTCGCAAACTCCTGGAGCTGCTGCTCGGCATGGGCGCGAAGTTCCTGGCTGATCTCGACGTAAGCATTTGGAAATGCATAGTACGGGTACATGGGCGTCAGCGACTCCGTTACGTGCTCCAACAATAGGGTCGCTCGGTAGTGCCAGGCGAGCGACTGCGCATAGTCATAGGCCTTCACGGAAAATTCCGAGAAATCGATTGGGCAGAGAATACGATTGATTTTCAGCATGGCTTTTCAACTCCTCTTTTAGATCAGTCAGCTCAAATCCGTCCCGGCAAATGCAAACTGCCGGTCGGGTTTCTCCTCACAGCTTTGACGTGCAACCCCGCGCGCGCGGCATCGGCGAACTCACCGGATTGGGCATCAAGATCAATACATACCCAATCCGGCTGCCGTGGTGAACTCGCGCGGCTGGCCATGACGTGCACGGCAATGCAACCCAGGTTGGCCAGTGCGAGTTGGGTGATTAGGGAAGCTTCATGTCAGTGCGCCTTCCCCGTTGGACTTCAAAGACATAATCACGCAGGAGGGCCAGCGTGTTTGTGGGGCGCATTGGCTTTCATAACGGCAGCCCTGGCTTGAAGAAACGCAACCTTGGCCTTTTCCTCGGCCTCGGCTGCCTCTCGTCGCTGCTTGGCTCTCTCGAGCCGTGCCTCTATCTTGGAGTCGAGCTCGTCGATCTTTTCCTGGAGCTTCACTTTCCGGTCGGCGTCAGCCTTGGCCCGTTCCGCGGTCAACTGTGCGCGATCGGCTTTCATGGCCGCGACGTTATCGTCGTGAAACGTGCGCTTCACTTCTTTCAGCGATCGCCGGTATACCGTTCCACCCAGCGCCTCCATGCGGTCGTCCACCGGAGTCGTCGAGTCTTCACTAATCTCCGCGACGAGCGCGAACTTCTCCGGTGTCAGTTTCTCTCTCACGTCCTCGACGAAGTCGTCACACAGCCTGGCGTTGCTCACGTCCATGGCGGCGCCGGCAGCCAAGCCCACAGCGGCGACAACTCCGACGCCGACCGGTCCGCCCAGAAGACCGATGAGCGCCCCCAGTAGGGTTCCGCCCAGAGTCCGGACAGGAGTCAGGTCGTCACCGGGCCTCACCGATGCGGATCCATCTGCATTTCGTGCCACCACGGCTTGATCGAAAACTGTGATGGCGTCCTCTCTATCCAATTCATGAAGCGCCTTCTTCGCTTCGTAGACCTTGCTTTCGGCGTCAAAGACTACTACTAGCAATCTGTCCATAGCTTTCCTCCTTTTCAGCTCTCTTCCCAGCAGTTCCTCGGATGCATCAATGCAATGCCAGCGCCAATTGTTTGATCCTTGAATACACACGGGTTAGCAGATCATGGGGCCACAGTCTCCTCGCGGATTCGCGAAGTCCGCGAAAAAGCTTCGTCCGAGTGAACCGACTTGGACTTGGAGGCAGGTGGGAAACTTTTCAGGGTCTTTGCCATGAGATCATCAACCCTCGTTCTCAGATCTTTTAACCCGTTCTTCGGATACGGAATTTTCTCGGAGGCACGCGCCGTCCAAACAGGCTTCCCCGAGCCGACATCCGTCACGGTGAGCTTCAATTTGGCCAGCGCGTAAGTCCACACCTCGGCGGGAATGCCCTCGAGACCTATCTGGCCAAAGGCCGGACTGTCCGTCGGCACTCCGTAGTAGATGTCTGGTGGCAACGACGTGTCGGCCTTGGCGAGAGAGCCCGCCTCGTACGTGATCGCAAAGTCCGGATGATTTTGGTCACGGATAAAGCCCTTCCCTTCGAGATGACTGTCAAGCGATTCCACGAGGACCTGATTAATGTGGGCCTGGACCTCCGGCGTCTGGTGCGTCAGGAGAAAGTTCTTACCCAAGCTGTACCGCTTGTAACGCGCGAAATCATTCGACCTGTCGTAGTCACACTTGACCCTGATTTTCTCGGCAGAGATGGGCGCCGCAGCGATCATGACCAACAGCCCGCTTAATGCCAAGCATCGAAAGCCTATTCTCATGATGTCATTTCCTCGATTGCCGCAGTTTGCCGAGGACCTCGCGCTGCTTGGCTAGCAGTTCGGTGATTGCCTTGATCTCGAAGTCCGCTTTCGCGGTCTTAGCTTCTGCTTTTAATGTCTGCAGCTTCGCCTTGGCGGTTTCGATCTCGGCCACAAACTTATCGCGGATTACTTGCTTCGCTACCTCGCTAACGACGCTCATACGTCCTCCTTGAACTTTCGGTTTACTTTCCAGCGTACTTGCCTTGTAACCACATGCTGGGATACAGCAATGCGAAGGCCACATTTAAGCCATTGAAAACGTTGTGGTTGGACGATGAGCAGGACGCAATTCACTCACGAATTCGCGAATTTCGTGAAGAGTGACCGTCGTGAGGCGAAGAAGCTGAGACCTCAAACGTTCAGAACTGGAATCTGGGCCGCGCAAATGATTCCGTAGCCGTGTGTCCGCAGGTGACCCCCATAAGGGTAGCACCCTGTAACCAGCAAATCGGCACTCGTCTGCTTCGCAGCCTGGCTCAGCACTTTGGGCACATCTCCACTGCCGATGAATACATCTGCCTTGACGCCCGTGTCCTGCTGGAGCTTTGACATTTGCGAGGTAGCATCGCCGACCAGTTCCGCTTTCCACTTTTCGTTGACGTAGTGGCCGCCCGGCCCCCAAAACTCCACGCTGGCAGTGACGTTGGCCAGCGTAAGTCGCGCGCCAAATTCGGCGGCCATTTGGGCGGCCCACGACACGGTTACCTCAGCGCGAGGGCCGAACTCGACCGCGCCCAAGACGTTGTGGATTGCAAGCTTCTGCCCTGGCGATTCTTGCGTGTGCGCGCCAGTCCACACCGGGCGCTCCGTCCCGTGTAAGACCTTGGCGGTAACTGAGCCCAGCAGAAAGTTGTAAAACGTAAAGCCATGTGACGGCATCATGATCAGATCTGCCTTTTCTTCTTCAGCCGTCTGCACAATTACCGCTGCCACATCGCCTTCAGCCAGGTTGCGGCGAATGCTCAGGCCCTCGAGCGCCGGCCCGATCGATGAATCGCCCTGGTTCTTGGCCTCTCTCGTGATTTCCGCGAGCAAGTCCCAGTTGGCCAAGGCGCCCTTGTCCTTTGGCACTCCGGCGTCATGGCTCTGCGCGGTCACGACATGCAACATAATGATCTCGGACTTGAAGTGGTGTGCCAATACTCCAGCTTGATTAATCACATCCAGGGAAGCGATCGGGAGGTCAACCGGCAGAAGAATTCTCTTAATATTCAGCATGGAGCATAATCCCTTGGGTCAAAGTTGCCGGCTCACGGCCGCGAGGGGCGGGCGAGTGCCAGTTCTGAAAAACTTGCGCTGTCGCCCCCTCACCCGATATACCCTCGTTCCAGGAGAACGAGCGATCACGGAATTCCCGCCTGAACCCAGCGACCGGCACGCCCTGTGCCTTTCAAACCCTCTCATCTCTGAACCCTGCGCCAGCCTTGTTCCGGCTCCTGTTGTTTGAAGATTGCCTGTACGACGCCAGCCCTTGGGCCGAATCCCATGCAGGCAAGCCCACCTGCAGTTATTCGCACTTTTGACTTTCGATCGTGTCCCTGATGGACGCGAGCCCTTTTTCAAGATTTGAAACTGCCCGGGACACCGCCGCTCTTCGAACGATGGATCCCTTGGGGCCGCTCAGCCCCCCTTGCTCAGAGCCGAGAGCCTTAATCAAATAGAAGCCGGATTGCTTCGGGCCATTGCTGTCGCGGACGCAGACCGAGAGATCCAACGCGGTACGAAAATAATGGCTCGAGTAGAGCTGCTTTTGGGCAATGGCGCACGCGATGGGATCAGAAGGCTTGCCGCGCATGGTCACCATATGCACGATACGCAGCGTCGGCTTTAGTCCGAACTTCACTTTGGCCCAATAGAACGTCTCTTCGAAGTGTGCGGGTTTGTCGCGCGGATAGGCGAGCAGGTAATGGTAGAAATCCGGCACGTGCTCTGGTAATGCATTATCGTAGCTGAGCAGGTAGGCGAACTGCTCGGGCACGTCGGTCGGGTCGCGCTTATCGTTATAGGCCCCCAGGGCCGCATTGCCCTCTCGCTGGTAGGCAAGCAGGCGCTCAAATGCGCCCTTCTGCAGGCGCTGATTTACTTGTTCATCGACGTCGGGGGCAGACCAGTCGATGGAGTGGTGAAGTACTTCGATCGAGGTCGCCGGCATCTGAATGCGGCAGTTGCCCGGTTCGCAGTTCTTCAGATCTTCGACGTCATCGTGGTCTAACGAAAAACCTCGCAGGTCGGAAAGCTGCGGAGGATCGGTGAACACCCCAAGCGCCAGGAAGCCGGGAACCTGGCGGAGGAGGTCGAAGTTGCGGGCATATTGGAAGTAGGTCTCAGGAGCGGCGTGGATGTAGACCGCGCCAAACAGCAGCACCTCGGCCGGCGTGCGTGGGGGGAGGGGCTTCGCCACCGGCTGCCCACTGTGGATGGCGGCAATCTGATCCTCGCCCAGCGCGACATTCTGCCTGAAAAATGTTTCCAGATTGGGATTCGACTGGGAAGTTGCAGGGCGCGAGGCGGCGGCAATCAAACCCAGCAATGCGGCAGTAACTGCGGCGCTTCGGATCATGGCTGCTTTACTCCAGTCGCTTCGGAGGTATCACTTTTCGTGCGTCCCTTCCAACTGTCACCTTCGCTTATCTTAATCGCCTTCGTCCGATCTGTCCTGCTCAGAAGGCGCCGTTTGGCAAACTCTACCACCAAGAGATAGGTTCCCGTCGCGATGACAAGAAAAGCAAAGTAAGCCGCCGGTAGCGGCGTAAAGCCGAGCATGCCCGCCAGCGGGCTGAACGGCAAATACATTCCAATCGCCACAACCGCGAGGCATGTTACTAACAAGGGATTGCTGGGTCGGCTGCGTAGCGGATTCTTCGAGGTGCGAATGACAAATAGTACGAGCGTCTGAGTGGCCAGCGATTCGACAAACCAACCGGTATGAAACTGCGCTTCGCTCGAGCGGAAAACATGCAGCAACACATAGAAAGTCAGGAAGTCGAAAAGGGAACTGACAGGTCCTATGAAGACCATGAAATTGCGGATCAGATTGATATTCCAGCGCTGGGGCTTTTGC
>Ga0187864_10001701_pt1 | contig 20616 bp, 21 predicted proteins | sample June2016WEW_11_4_FD_132985 | JGI IMG/M metagenome (GOLD analysis project Ga0187864, IMG submission 132985) | Peatland microbial communities from SPRUCE experiment site at the Marcell Experimental Forest, Minnesota, USA - June2016WEW_11_40 | ecosystem: Environmental > Terrestrial > Soil >...
CAGATGTCCTCTTGCTTCTCCCGCTGCTTGCGCGTGCCCATTGCCATGCGCACATTCTACGAACCAAGCCTGTGGATACTTCAACATTTTTTGCTCACGCATCTAGACTTGCACCACAGGCTGTTAGGTTCTGCTCGCTAACATCGCCACCCAAGAAGGCGGGGTCAACGTTCGCTTTTACGTTTTCCCTGCCAGCCGCTCATTGAGTTGCCGCTTCAGTCTGCGGTACAACTCCTGTTCCTGCTTCGCCATCCTCATTACGATGCGGTACACCGTCTCATCTGCGGGAGACTTCCCGAGCGGTATCCGTTTCATATTCAACCTTCCGACAAAGGTTGTCACTCACTAAGAGAAAAGAACTTCAGATGGGCTGACTTAGTTCAGGGAACCTGAAAGAGGGGAGGGTGGATACTACCTCATCTATAACTCTACGTGATATCTAGAGAATAGTCAAGTAGAGCGCGGATGATCGTGGTATTTCACAGCGACCAAATGACTGCATTTCCCAGTTGAACTCATCACTGTGGAGATGTTTCTCGGCCGTTCTTATTAGGCGTTCCGATGGTTCACAAATCACTGACCAGCTTCGATATGTGGACTGTTCACACTCCATTGCGACCCACTCGGTATCTTAGGAACGGTGGTTCTACTACCATTGCAAAGACCCGCCAGTTTGGTGTGATAATTCGCCGTCGCTGTCTTCGCTTTGTCGATGGCGTTTCCTGCCTTTTTCAGTTCCTTCTCAATCTCGTCCAAATCGACGAACGTGTGCCGAATCTCCTCCGCCAGAGCCGCGTTCTTTTGCAGGAAGTCCGCGCCCTCAACCCGCATCCGCTCGAAAACAGGTTTCAGCACTTCGAGGTCGCGCTGTAGCCAAGCGCGGGTCGAGCGCAATATCCAAATACCCTCATCCTGCCCCCACCTGCATTCCCGATCAACCTGCCGAAGCTGGGTTTCTTCCCGCGCAACAATCACCCCGACCATCAAGCCCCGTTCCTTGCAGTCCCGAATCAGCTTCTTGACGTCGGTTTCCGTGACACACGCCTTGTCCTTGTTATCGACCACCATCTTTGGGTCGATAGCATTCCCAGCCCCATCACGAAACGCCATGAGGTAATCCCCATACCGTGGCAACTTGTCGCCAATCCAAATCCCAGCCCACGAGCGCACGTCTTCGGCGAAATCTATTTCTTCCTTTTTCCCCAGCTTCGTGCGAAACACCGTGCTTCGGGCTCTAAATTGTGGAGTCAGGGCGATTGTTTATGTTGGATTGCAGCCCAACGTGCTTTCAGGATTGTGCACTTGATGGGAGGTAGCACAAAGCGTAATCTGACCGAAGTCGGCCTGATAGTCAATGTAGGCAGGCAGAGGTGTCAGAGATGGATGCAGGTGCGGAGACGGTTCAGTCACCCGATACCAGACAAACGACCACTCCAAATAAAAGATTCCCATGGAAACGGATATTGTGGGTGGTGGTTGGCGCGACGCTGTTGGCGGTGCTTACTCTCTTCGGCTATACGGTCAAAACCCATTGGAACGACCCTAACTTCGTCAACTTCTTGGTGGCATGGATTCCATTCGTTTTGTCTATCATGTTGGCCTTTATCCCGGACAGCGCCATGAAAACACGGTGGAGAATCATATGGCGAACCTGCGTAAACCCTTTTGATTGGGGGTTTCGATGGACTAGCTGAGTGGGGGGTTTTTAGCTCACTTGCCCCAACCGCATGCGGACGGTGCCGTAGCCGACCCCCAGCTTGTCGGAGATGTCCCTCAGACTCATGCCCTTCGCTTTCATGCGTACGATGCGGTCACGGTCTACGATCCGTCGTGGGCGTCCAAGCTGTTTGCCGTGGGCGCGAGCGTTGGGGAGACGGGAACGGCGGTTGTCGGATTCGATTTCCCAATCGGCATCCCCACTCGGTACGCTTCCTTAATTGGGGTGACAGAATTCAAGCCCTTTCTTCTCGGTTTAGGCAAAGGCGATTTTTCGGATTTTTATCGGGTTTGCGAAACGGCTGACGAGATTTCCAAGTATCGCCCTTTCTACCCTCAAAGGCCGGGTGGCAAAAAGCTGATCCACCTGTTATCCGCCTTGGGGCTGAACTGCATCGATGACCTTCGACGAAGATGCGAGTTGGGATATGCAGGCAGGAACGCAGCCAGCCCATTATTTTGGACGCTTGGGGCGAAACAGGTTGGAAAAGCCGCGATCAGTGGCTGGCGAGATGTGATTGTTCCTGCGCTGCGGAACGATAGACCCGTAGTACTCTGGCCATTCGACGGCTCCCTTGGTGATTTGTTGAAACTGGGAAACGTGGTTGTCGTGGAGACCTACCCTGCGGAATGCTACGGCTGGTTATTTGAGCACGGCATAAGGAGTAAACGGGACGTGGCGTGCAGGAAACAGGCGGGCAATGACCTTTTCAGGTATCCCATCAAGCTTCTAACGCGGGCGACAAAATCAGAGTGGGATATTTGGCAACAATGCAGTCTCTCCCCGAGGCAGGCGGCGTAGTGGTCAACAATGCTCCAGCAGGGTTTACGGCCGAAGAATGACCCCATACATCGTCGCCGTTCCCCTGAGCCCCTTAAATCGACGATGTGCAATTTCATCCAAATTCATCGTACACTTCGCATGACCCCTGCAAATGGCCGCTGGCGTCACAGATCGGCTCTGGGATGTGTCAGACCTCGTTGCCCTGTGGGAGCAGTACGGGCGGAGGGGAGAAAGGGCGGCGTGATTTTAGGGAGTATTGGGGGGAGGCTTTTATGCGAATGTTCAAACTCGATCCGAGCGAATATCGAACCACTATCGGAAATGGAACTGAGGTCATCCACCTAAATCTGGATTACATAATGTTGATTACAGAAGGTCATCCGGGATGGGGTGGTTGCCTGACATTGGTCGGCGGCAGCACGTACTTCCTAGAAAGTGGAGCTTTTAAGCGGCTCATGCAAGTTATTCAGGCAAAGTAGCCCGCTACCCAAAATTGGACTGGAGCCCTTGCCGAATGAATTTTAGGCCTCGTCTTGCTGCCGCTGTGGAGAGAACTCCGGCAATCATGCCTAACTTACGTCTTTTTTCGGCGGATTACTCGTAGAACTTCTCGAAGCACCTGCTCCAAATTCGCATCTTCAAGAATATGGGCGCGTATTGGCGCGAATTCTTCATGGACACGCCCGCCAACCAGCGGGTCGCCTTTCGCCCTCGCCAGCAACTGGTCTATCTGGTACTGTGGCGGCAAGTCCTTGCGGAAATATTTTATGACCCATTGAAGCGCCACGTTCTCGGTATGCACGCCCTCCAGTGCGTCAAGTAGGCGATTTGCGAACTCCTTGTCTGCTGCTCGCCTGAACGAATGTGACTTGTCTGACGCACGGCGAGCCAGTTGCTCTCGCACTACCTTTACCTCCCCTTCGACAATGTCTGGCACTTGCGATCCTCCTTTATTTCTTGACGCTCATGTCACGAGTGAGCCGCTTGACGTCGGGCATAGCGTGTGGACAGTTCGTCGTGCAACCGTCTATATCCCCAACTTTAGCATTGGTGTCAACCCGCCACAGAGTGATGGCGCAGCGCCCGACCGGAGCCCGAGATGTGGTTGATATAGGCGCAGACTATATTCTGCAAACGCACCAGAATCTCAAGCAAGCACAAGTCCCTGTCCTTCATCAGGTTACTAATAAGGATATCCTTGCTGATGTGCTCGGTCGGGGTCGGCTTACGAATCGCCAACTGGATTACCCGACGCATAGCATCCGCCCGTTGGATTGGGCAGGTACGAGCGGTGAGCTTCAAGTGGGTCTTGAGCTTGTAAGTCAACAGTACATTGTCGTGGTAGAGCATCGCCGCCGATGCATTCATACCTGTGGCACAGCCGCAGAAAATATCCAGATAAGACGATTGTGCCTTTCTAAAGTCCACAGAATCGATGTTGTCATACATCTTCACGGATGAATTGGTTAAACCCACAATCAGGTCGCGACGGTTGGGGGGCAGATTGTCTCCCTTGCAACCTTCCCCATCTTCGCTGAGACCGTAGAGCATAGTTAGCTGCTTCTCGAACCCAGTAGACTTTCCTGCATTCTGCAGCCCCGTATTGAACTCAATCGGCCACAATTCGCAGCTATTGGCCACCCAGTGGAACATGAATCGGGCAAATGACATCTGCACACATTGCGCTTCGATCAACGACTGCTTTTCATAAAGGGATGTCAGGTGACGGCACAGAGGGGTGTCTGTGACCTGTACACACGCCTTGCCGAGGGTGGCACGGAGTTCCTCCATGTACTTGAGGTTGGCGTCCGTAAGATCAGGCCATTTCTCCAGTTCCTCGTCCAGCATGAAAATATCGTCGGCGCCATTAGCCGCCACATCGATGGTGCTGGCGGTGATACGGAACATCTGACCATCCCCTTTGTTGACGAAGCAAGTATAAGTGTTGGGCTTCAGCGCGGTAATGCAGCCCAGTTTGTGGATGGACATTGCCTCCACATTTTTCTTGTCCAAAAGAAAGGCTTCAAGATTCGCGCCTACCAGTTTGGTGGCATCTTCCGTTGCCAAAAGTCCGTACTGTTTCAAGAACTCGGTGGTGGTGGGCGAGTTGTTGATGAATTTCACCAACTCACGAGTGTCGGTGCGGTAAATATAGGCGAACCCCGAGAAAAACAGGCGTGACCTCGTTTGCATGTCATGCTGCACAAAATTGAATATGTTGCGGTTCAGAATATGCGATGGGCATTTGCGTGGGTTGCGGAATCGATGGAGGAAATACTCCTCCTCGTCCAGTGCTGCTCTTTTGACGATCCGCTTCAAGAGCTTCAAATACCGCGCAGGGCTCGCTTGCTTCCCATCGGGATCAGGGAACAGGTAAATGGTGTCGTGGGGAAGCGACGCGATATGCTCACGGAGTTCCGCTAATAAAGAGGATGGCAACGTTACGGAACGGTCTGCGCGTCCTTTCGTAGTCCAGCCCCCATAGGCGCGAATGTGGAGGACGTTGTTTACATCCACCTTCCTGGTGTGGCGAAGCTCGTCCGATCTCAGACCCGAACAGAGGAATGTCCGAAAGAGCAGACTTTCCTCAGACGTGCAGGCGTCGAAAAGATCGTTAAGCTGTTTTTGGTTGTAGGCAATCACCAGAGTCTGATTTGGCTTTTGCGATTTGAACTGGACTTCGATCTTGTGCGAATGCAGGAATCTGGTGATGTGTTGGACGCGGTTAAAAACCGTTCTGGGCTCGAGCCCTCCTGCTTTCATACTCTGCGCGAATGTGTCCAAGTCCTGATCGTTGACCTCTGAGAGAAATTCCTTCGTGCAAGTTTTCAAGAATTTGCCAGCGCTGGCGCGATAAGAGAGAAACGTCTGCGCTGCTTTGTGGGTTGAAACTCCATCCAACCAGCGCTCGATTGCAGTCACCAGTTTCAGAGGTTCATTGTTTTGGACGACCTTCCGAGTCGGTCCGCTTGTCGGGTTGAGGATCAATTCCGCTTGTTTCCGCGCCGCTGCTTCTGTCGCTTCGCGGTATGTGGTGGCGTCGATGCTCTGCCACCTGCCGTCGAACCGCAAAACGAATTTTGCTTCTGATCCGTACACGGTCCGCGGTTTCGCCTTGACATATTGCAGCTTGCTGTTCTTTGGAACCCGAGTCCAGATTGTGACCTTTACTTTTCGTTGTTTCATACAACCTCCTTTATCTAGTACTTGATTTTTCCGTTTTCTTGTCGAAACTCGTGATGGTTTTCTTTTTTCATCGTGAACCGCTTTAGAATCAACCGCTGCTTGGATCAGTTCATCCATGCCTTCCAGTCGAAAGGCGTCGGGCACATACTCTGGAAGCTTTTGGTCGCGGTTCTGTATCTGATCGCGGGTTGCTATTTTCTGCTGCATCCCGTGCTGGGGGTTGCCGCATTCACCCTGGCGCTGGCGATTTTCTTTGTGGTGGAGGGAGTGTTCGACCTGGTGGCTTACTTCCCAACCCGCGCTATCCCGGGATCGGGCTGGATTCTGTTCGACGGCATCGTCACCTTGATCCTCGGCCTGCTGGTCTGGCGCCAGTGGCCCTCCAGCTCGTTATGGGTGATGGGTACGCTGGTCGGAATCAGCATGATCTTCACCGGGATGACGCGTCTGATGCTGAGCCTGGCTGTAAGGCGTCTGGCGCGCAGCTAACGAGGGCGCAATGCCGGAGCCTGGCGCCTGAGGTTTGTTGCTCTGTTGGGCTAGCCTGGGTACCAACCTTTCAGAGAACCGACTGGTGCCGATCGAGTCGGAGTGGACGGCCTGAGATCGTGAATTGAAAATGTTCGGTAGGCCGGCCCGAACCTTCCTCCGCCCCGGATAGCGTCCAACAGACGGACGAAGCTGGGCCACCAGGCTATACCAAAATGGGAAAAAGTGATTACTAACCGGAATCTCCCCTCACACATCACAGTCAAAGGCTGCTCGCAAATGCTATGCTAAGTTGAACTTTTACCCCAACTGGGTTGCCCAGTGCGTAGACTCTGGCTGCCCTCGATTCGGATGAGCATCATCCGGAGCGAGAGGTGCCGCACCGGGCGACCATGGAGGAATGATGAACAAATGCATCGTGATACTTGGAATCCTGCTTATGGCCGCCCTGCCACTTCTGGCACAAAACGACTTTCCACGCGCTGAAGTCTTCGGTGGGTATTCCTACCTGAGCGTGGATACATCGGGTCTGTCCGGCCGGAAAAGCTTGAACGGCTGGAATGGACAGGCCAGTGTGAACTTCAACAGGTGGCTGGGAATCACGGGGGATTTTGGCGGCTATTACGGCTCGCCGTCCCACGTTACAGTCCATGACTACAGTTTCCTGTTCGGGCCCACCCTGACCTATCGGACAGAACACGTTGCGCCGTTTTTCCACGCGCTATTTGGCGGAAACCACATTAATGCGTCTGCCTTGGGAGCCTCGGGCGGCAACACTGCATTTGCCATGGCATTTGGCGGTGGACTCGACCTTCCGATCGGCGAGCATTTTGGAGTTCGACTTGCCCAGGTGGACTGGCTGCGGACCCAACACTTCAGCACCAGTCAGAACAACATCCGGCTCTCGACCGGCATAATGTTCAACTTTGGCAAGTAACAGCACCTTAACCTAACCGCAAAGGCGCACGACCCGGGTTGTGCGCCTTCTTCATTTGAAAAGGAGATCGACAGTAGCCTGGTGCCCCAAGTTCGCCCCTCTGTCGGGCTAAGCTGGGGTCACTGCGCTCGGCACCCGCAAGGGTGTAGATTTCGTCACGTCACGCGGTCTGATGGAGATCGAATCGGAGTGGACGGCCAGAAATCGTGTGTTGAAAATGTTCGGTGGGTCTGCCCGAACCTTCCTCTGCCCCAGGTTCGCGTCCAAAAGACGGACGCGAACCTGGGGCACCAATCTAGGAGCAAACCAACCCTCGGCTGAAGACCTTCTCCTCTCGGTTGGAGGTGGCCTGATGCACCGTCAATGCCTTGATCTGGTGGCCGATTCCCAGCGTCCGATAAACCGACGCCAGCAAGTCCGATATCTCCCGCAGGTTAGTCTCGGCCAGCGCCACGATTGAAGGTCCCGACCCGCTAAGACAAACGCCGAGCAGGTCCTCATGCTCAAGTTGCAGCGCCTGCTCCAACCCCGGCACCAGTTTCTGGCGAAATGGCTGGTGCAAACGATCGCCCAGCGCCTGCTTCAGCAAAGAGAAATCGCCACTTTGCAGCAACTGCAGTAGCAGCGTAATTCTCTGCAGGTTGAAAACCACATCGCTTCGCGGAACAAAACTGGGAAGCACCATGCGCGAGTCTGCGGTGGCCAGCGGGATGTCCGGAGTCACCACCACAAAGCTCAGCGACTCCGGCCATCGAAACGTCGTGGCATAAACTGAGCCTTCCGGGAGCTGGCAACTTGAGGTGAGTCCGCCTAACACTGCGGCGGCGGCATTGTCGGGGTGGGCCTCGAGCGCGCACGCAGCGTTGATGATGGCCTGCACTGGCAGCGGTCCCGCTAGGGCCTCATACAGCCGAAGACCGGCTACCGTAGCGGCCGCGCTGCTGCCAAGTCCGGCCCGCATGGGAATTTCACTGTGCACCTCGACGGACAAAGATGGCAACGAATTGCTGTTCTGGCGCGCTAGGAACCGGAACGCGCGCTCGATGTAGTTCTCCCCGCAAAGGTCCTGGCCCACAAAACGAAACTCTAACCTGCCGCGTCCCGGGGTCGTTCTTACGCAAAGCCGCAGATACAACTGCACCGCGACGGCGAGGGTGTCAAAACCTGGGCCCAAATTCGCAATCGATGCCGGAACCTTAATCTCGAATGGTTCTCGAGACGCAATCGGTGCGACGCTGAATTTCCTGGCTGCGTTCATGCCTGCACCTCTCCCTGGAGCCCGTGCTCAAGCCGCTGCGACCTGATGATGAAATCGGTGTCCTTGAGAACGTGGCCGGTCAGAATGGCCACAACCGTGGCATCGCGATCGATCTTTCCGCGCGCCACCAGCTTGCGCAACCCGGCGAGTGTAGTGGCCGACGCCGGTTCGCAACCGATGCCATCGCGCCCAATCATCGCCTTCGCTTCGGCAATCTCTTCGTCGGTCACATCCATGACGAAGCCGTTGCTGTGCCGTACTGCGCGCAGCGCCTTCTTCCACGAGCGCGGATTGCCGATACGAATCGCGGTCGCAGCCGTCTCGGGTTGCTCCACCGGCGTGAGCTCAGAAGAACCCGAGCGCCACAGTTGTGCGAACGGGTTAGCGCCTTCCGCCTGCACTACGATGAGGCGCGGAACTTTGCCCAGCAATCCAGCCTTTTGCAGCTCAAGAAATGCTTTGCCAAATGCCGAAGTGTTACCGAGATTGCCACCAGGGACAATCACGTAGTCCGGCGCCTCCCAACCCAACTGTTCGAGCATTTCAAACATGGCGGTCTTCTGTCCCTCAAGGCGAAATGGATTGATCGAATTCAGGAAATAGAGCTCGCGGTCCGGCGTGTGCAGCATCCGTTCGAGCGCAACGTCGAAGCTGCCATCCACCTGATCGCTACCTTCTGTTTGGAGGCCGGGCACTCGCTGCTCCATCGCGATCATGATTTCGATCCCTTCGAGAAATATCTTGGGTTGCGCGTGGTGCATCCGTGATGCGCACCTGTGAAGCAATGGTGCGCCGTTTCCTCATCTGATACTCTGCAACGTTGGAATTTTTCACTTTCGACTGGAGCGTTTCCGCCGATGCCATATCGATACTTCCGTGCCTGCTTGTCTCTCCTGATTAGTTTCGCTCTTACTCTGTCCGCCGCGGCAGCTAGCAAAGCCAAAAAAACGGCTGACGATGCGAACCAGCCCTCCTATGCCCTGCCTCAACCGCAGCGTGAAACCCTTGATTACGGCATGTACCAGCGAATTCGCGACGAAGGCCTCGGCCACTCCCATGTGATGGAGTATGCCTCTGCGCTGGACGACGACATCGGGCCGCGCCTGACCGGCTCGGCCAACCTGAAACACGCCAATGAGTGGACGCGCGATCAGTTCACCGCGATGGGCTGCAGCAATGCGCACCTCGAGGACTGGGGCGAGTTCGGCATGGGGTGGCAGCAACTCAACACCTGGGTCCGTATGACGGCGCCCGACACCGCGGTGTTCATCGCCCAGTCAGCCCCGTGGTCTCCGGCGACGAATGGCGCGATCAATGCGCCGGCGATCTGGATCGACGTGAAGGACGCCAAAGACCTCGACCGGTACAAAGGCAAACTGGCCGGAAAGATCGTGCTGTATGGCGCCATGCGCGATGTGCCTCCCGTCGATAAGCCGCTCTTCGCGCGCCTGGATGACGCCGAACTGAAGAAGCTTACCGAGTACCCGCTCAAGCCGCGCGGCCGGGATTTCATCGAGCAGTACATGAAGCGTCTGGAGTTGCGACGGAAGGTCGGACAATTTCTGGCGGACGAGCATGCGCTGGCGGTCGTCACCCCAAGCCGCGACGGCCGTGATGGTGGAGGCTCTGGCGGCACCATCTTCGACGACAGCGGCGCCGGCTTTGGCTGGGAGGCGTACAAGCGGGAGCACGCCGACCCTCTTCCGGTGGTGGTCATGGCCATTGAGAATTATGGGCGCGTGTATCGGCTGCTGAAGGCGCGCGTCCCGGTCACCATCGAAATGAAGGTGGATACCAAATTTACTGGCGAGCACGAGCACGGTTACGACACCGTCGCTGAAATCCCCGGCACCGATCCCAAGCTGAAAGACGAAGTGGTGATGATGGGCGGGCATCTGGATTCGTGGGCTTCTGGTACCGGCGCGACCGACAATGGCGCAGGTACGGTTGTCGCCATGGAAGTGATGCGCATCCTCAACACGCTGCAGGTGAAGCCGCGTCGCACCATCCGCGTGGCCTTGTGGACGGGCGAGGAAGAAGGTGAGTTCGGTTCCTACGGTTACGTCAAGCAGCATTTCGGCAATGTGCCGCTGTCCACCGCTCCCGACCAGCTTAAGTTGCCGGAGTGGATACGCAAACCTGCCGGCCCGGTGCAGCTCAAACCCGATCAGCAGAAGATCTCCGGCTATTTCAACGTGGACAACGGCACGGGAAAAATTCGCGGCATTTACCTGCAGGAGAATGCGGCCATCGCGCCCATCTTCGCGCAGTGGATTGAGCCGCTCAAGGACCTTGGCGTCACTACGCTGACCATGCGCAATACCGGAGGCACCGACCACGAAGCATTCGACGCGGTCGGCATTCCGGGATTCCAGTTCATTCAAGACCCGCTGGATTATGGCTCACGGACGCACCACTCGAACATGGATACCTACGAACGCCTGCAACCCGAGGACTTGGCGCAGGCGGCGGTGGTGGAAGCCATTTTTGTGTACAACACCGCCATGCGCGACCAGATGCTGCCGCGCAAGCCTCTGCCGCATCCGGAACTGGAGGAGCAGCGCAGGGCGCCGCTGGCCAACATCATGCCCGGAGCCGAAGCGGCGGAGAAGGACGCAAAAGAGAAAGCGGACCAAACGCCGCCCGAAGAGTAGAGCGATTCCAAAGCAACTGTATCCTGCGAGGAAGGGTAGAGCGGCGCTTTACCTGGATTATTCATGAGCCCATGTATTTTCTTGGAGTGTCATCCTGAGGCTGATTGCGCCTTCGCTGCATCTATATGAATGTCAATCATGGAAACCCAAGTTCAGGAGCGCACGCCTGTCGAGCGGCAGATGTTTACCGCCCGCGTGAGCCGGTCGGTTCTGCTGTCGCCGCAAACCAAGCATCTCGAGCTTAGCGTCGAGGGGGTGGACGAATTCCGCTTCGTTCCCGGGCAGTTTGTCTCGATCAAGCAGCCGCGGCCCGATGGCAAAGAACACACCCGTGCGTACTCCATCGCGTCGCCGCCGCGCCAGAACGCCACCTTCGATCTGTGTCTGAACCGGGTGGAAGAGGGGTTCCTCTCAAACTGGCTGTGCGATCTTCCGGAAGGCGCGAGCGTCCAGTTTCACGGCCCGCACGGCCTTTTCACTTTGCGCGAGCCGCACATGGGCGCCGTTTTCATCGCCACCGGAACCGGCATCGCGCCCATCCGAGGCATCATTCATTGGCTCTTCGAGAAGCCGGAACGCAATCGCGGCCACCAATACTGGCTGGTCTTCGGCACGCGCTACGAGCACAGCCTCTACTACCGCGACGAGTTCGAGCGCATCGCGCGGGACAACCCGAACTTCCACTACGTGCCGACGCTCAGCTGCTGCGGCGAGCTTTGGACCGGCTGCCGCGGCTATGTGCAAGACCATGTGCGCGAGATCGTCGCCGGCCGCAGCGACATGCAGGCGTACATCTGCGGCCTGCATCAGATGGTAGACGCCAATCGCAAGCTGCTCAAAGAAGAGCTGGGCTGGGACCGTAAGCAGATCGTGTTCGAGCGCTATGACTAAACGAGAACTCTCATAAATCATTCTGAGTCGTATCAGGTAAATCTCTCCGAATCGTATCAGGGCACGACTTTAGTCGTGCCGAACGAAGCAGAGCAAAGTTCAGGGCTTTAGCCCCTGACAAGAGTAGGTCCCTCAGGGGCTAAAGCCCAGGTCGTTGTTGACCCGTTCCGGCACGGCTGAAGCCGTGCCCTGATACAAAACAATTCATGAGATGGCCTTCTAAAATCTTGCCCTTGCAACCGGGCTGCGCAATGAATGAAGATGGGCCATGGGCCGTCTTGCCGTCATCGCTGCCTGCATTCTTCTGATTTCGTCGGGATCGCTCGCGCAGGACTGGAAACAGGTGCGCAAGGCCGACGAGGCGAAGTGGGCGAAAGCCACCAGACTCGATCCCGGAACCATACATAAGCTGTGGCGCCAGGTCTCGCGCGCTGCCAATGAGAAAGACGATGACTCGCGCATTGCCGACATGGACGTGGAGGGTCTCGCCGAGCGAAATCAGGTCCTGCTCGTCACCTACACGGGAGAGAAAAATTGCCTGACTCTCACCGTCTTCCGGCAATATTCGGCAACGACATTTTCGAAGGTGTGGTCAGTGGAGCAAGGTCCCGATGGCCAGGGATTCTGCGATAGTCCGTTCGGCAACGCCAGCGCCGATGTCGTGAAAGGCGTGATTGAGGTGCGCGTGCCGCAGGCCCCGGACGCCTCCAACGGATACGCCAACTACGTGGTTTTCGATTACGAATGGAACGGCATCACCTACCGGTTCACGGGCAAACGAGCCGAGCAGGGCAGGTAACTTCCTTCCACCCTTGCGTCAAACGCGGGCGAAAGGATGGGACACCCGCCGCCGAAGGACGGCTTGGAGCAATTCACTTAACTTTGGCGTACCATATCCCAACATCATTATCGATCAACAGCCTAACTTCGTTTCCCTTTATCTGAATCGGATAGCCCGCGTGATCCAGTAAGACCTCTGGACCGTCGGCTCCTCCGGCCCAAAGTGTCCACGCACCAACTGTTTCAGATCTGGGCTTGGTTGGTCCTCCTTGGGCGAGGTCATACTTCCCATCTGCCTGTAAAGTCAGGTGATCCCACTCGTGATCTCTCGCCCTGCCTTCAGGGTCTTCAGATTTGTAGACATAGCTTCCGACAAGGGTCTCTCGTGTGACCGGTGGTTGATTTGTATGACACCCAGCCAGAGCGCAGCACGCCAGCATTAGCAATCCGATCTGTAGTCTCATGATTCTTTGCACGGAACGAAGATGTTGTACGTCTGAGGATATTCCCCATTGGCGATGTGAATGATCCATTTGGCGTTACGATCAAGAATCGTTGCCTGGCGCCCCAGGTTCGCGTCCGTCTTTTGGACGTTAACCTGGGAAGAGGAAGGTTCGGGCCGGCCCACCGAACATTTGGCAAGTCACTCATTCCCTCTGTCCGCCTTGCGGCGCTCGCGCTCGGCTTGCGAGGCCTCACGACGGCGGAGAGCGCCTTCGTAACGCCTCTTTTCCTCTTCGGTTTCAGGAACCACGGGCGCTATCTTTAGCCTTCTGCCGTGCCGGTCCACGGCAACAAACGTCAGATACGCGGTCGCGACCTTCTGTCGCGAGGCGGAGATGTAGTTTTCCACCATGACCCGGACGCCAATTTCCATCGAAGTATTGAATACGCGATTGACCGCGGATTGCAGGACCACCATGTCGCCCACGTGCACCGGCACCAGAAAGTCGATGTGGTCCATGGAAGCGGTCACAGCGTAGGAGTGGGAGTGGCGATGCGCCGCCAGCGCCCCGGCAAGATCGATCCAGTGCATCAAGCGGCCGCCCAACAGCGCGCCCAGCGGGTTGGTGTCATTGGGCAATACGAGCTCGATCATTTCCGATTTTGAGTCGCTCACCGGTCTCGGTCGCAGGTTGCCGTCGTTCTGTTCCATGGCGTTCCTTGTCGGTTGCGGTTAATGATCAAATGTCATGCCGAGCGAGCGGCCCGGCTTTGGGGAAGCGAGTCGAGAGCCTGCCCTGAGCTTGTCGAAGGCGACCTGCTGTTCCTCACAAGGCACAACTTCCCCGGCGCGCTCTTTGCGTCTGCACGTAACACTCGGCCATCCGTTGCACCCGCGGATCAGGATGCGGATGGAGCCACGATGTGCTCACCGTCTCGTACAGCAACTCTCCGTGACCCGCCGGCAGGTAGTCGCGCTCGCAGACGAAGAGCACGTGCAGAATGCCGTCGCGTTCCTTGCCCAGCGCAAACCGCACCGCATCGGCATGGCGCTCGGCAGGAAGCCGGCTGCAGGCGTTCGCGTAGCCGAGATTGCAGCCCGACTTCAGCTCTTTGTCACTGGGCCGCGCGCCCTCATGACCGGGAGCGGTGCACGTCCCCGCCCATCCTGCGCCCAAGGGAAGCCGCTGCGGAAACGGCCAGTCGGACTCGAATCGCTGTTCTGGCATGAAGAAGGGGCAGGCCACAAAATCCTCGTCCGCCGCGGCGGACCGGCAAGAGTTCAACGCCATTGTACTGACAGTGCAAAAGCGCCGCCACCTCAGTGCACGGAACCTGATCGAATTTGAGCACTCACTGGCTACTCTAGTACCATGCGTTCGAGACCGGAGAACACATAATGCCCGACGAGAACCGCGTGGCGGCGCTGAAAGAAATACTGGATGCAAATCCCGATGACGCATTTGCGCGCTACGCTCTAGGGTTGGAGTACTCGGGCTCGGGCGAGACCGACGCTGCGCTCGCCGAGTTCCAGCGCTTGCTGGCGGTCCACCCCGACTACACCAACGGATACTTCATGGCGGCGCAGGCCCTGGCTCGCGCCGAGCGCAAAGACGAAGCGCAGTCGCTGTTGCAGCAGGGCATCGAATGCGCCCGTCGCACCCGAAATCAGCACGCCCTCACGGAGATGGAAGCCATGCTCGACGAACTGGAGCGCGGCTAGGAAGGGCTTGAAGCCGTGCCTTCAATAGCAATTTGTGAGATAGCTTCTACATGAACATCGATCGATTGACAGTTGATTCCGCCCGCACGGCCGTGCTGGAGAAGCAGACCACGGCGACCGCGCTGGTGGACGCTTTTTACCAGAAGATCGACGCCGAAGATGCCGCCATTGGCGCTTATCTCACCTTGTGCAAGGAGCGCGCGTATCGGCAGGCGGCCCGGATTGACGCGCTGGCCGACAAAGGCGATGCGCTGCCGCCCCTGGCTGGCGTCCCCATCGCGGTAAAGGATGTCTTCGCGACGAAAGACGTGCGGACCACCGCTGGTTCGAAGATTCTGGCAAACTTCGTCGCGCCCTACGATGCCACGGTGGTGGCGCGGCTGGAGGAAGCCGGGGCCATCATTCTGGGCAAGACCAATTGCGACGAGTTCGCCATGGGCTCGTCGAACGAGAATTCCGGCTTTTACCCGGTGCACAATCCGCGCGACCACGCGCGCGTGCCGGGCGGCTCCTCGGGCGGATCGGCTGCGGTAGTGGCCGCCGGAACCGCGGTGGCTTCGATCGGTTCCGATACTGGCGGCTCAATTCGGCAGCCGGCGGCATTCTGCGGCGTCGTCGGGCTGAAGCCAACCTATGGACGAGTATCGCGCTACGGGCTTATCGCCTTCGCTTCATCGCTCGATCACGTTGGGCCATTCGGCAAGAGCGTGAAAGATGCGGCTCTGATGTTGCAGTGCATGGCTGGCCGCGAGCCACTCGATTCGACGTCTGCCGACGTTCCCGTACCCAATTATCTCGACCAGATTGGCCAGCCGGTGCGCGGCTTGCGAATCGGAGTGCCGGAAGAATATTTCGGCGAAGGACTCGATCCGGAAGTTCGCAGAGCAGTCGAAGCGGGCATCCAGGAGCTGGCCAAGGCCGGATGCGAGATCGTGCCGATATCGCTGCCGAACACGAAATACGCCATCCCAACGTACTACGTTGTCGCCACCGCCGAAGCTTCATCGAACCTGGCGCGCTATGACGGCGTGCGTTATGGGGCCCGCGCGGCGGATGGCAAGACTCTGGCTGAAATGTACCGGCGCACGCGGGATGCGGGTTTCGGAGCGGAAGTCAAGCGGCGCATTATGCTTGGCACCTACGTTCTTAGCGCGGGATACTACGATGCCTATTACCTGAAGGCGCAACGGGTACGGCGTTTGCTGGCCAGCGACTTCCATCAGGCATTTGCCAAGGTGGATGCCATCGTTACGCCCACCGCGCCGACACCCGCATTCAAACTCGGCGAGAAGATGGACGATCCACTCGCCATGTATCTGGCGGACATTTTCACGGTGACGGCGAACCTGGCCGGCATTCCGGGAATTTCCATTCCCTGCGGCAACAGCAAGGAGGGTTTGCCCATCGGGATGCAGATACTGGGAAAGCACTTCGACGAGCCCATGGTGTTGCGCGTGGGGCATGCGGCGGAACATGCGATGGCGGGGACGGTGGCGGAATAGAACTGGGAGTCCATTCGATCTCGCCCTGGGCATGCCATCCCAATCGCCGGTCAAATGGACTCCACAGCGTTATTTGTCAGAGACCAATGTTAATGGCCTCCCATCCGGCGTTGTAGTGTCCGCCACTCCAAGAGCCGTTAATGATGGTGCGGTCCCATATCTCAAGGTAAATCAGATAGCAGCACGGAACGATGTTGGGATCGCTCCACGGGTCCCACAAGAAGCTTGTCGGAACCACATAGCCCTGATTGGTGATAACCCCGTTATAAGTCTCCGAGAGCGGTACCAATGTGGTGCTCACTACAGGAACCGAGAGCCCCGAATTTCCCCGGGCGGTGACCGCGATCGAGCTCATGTTCGGATCGTAGGCCTGGACGGTAACCAGGATGAGTCCGTCGCCCTTGTGGACATTGCTGCACTTCAATGGGACGAGCGTACCGTCGGACTTCTGCAGCTGCAGCGTGATAATGGGTCGCGGAAGGGGGAACGGACCGGTGTTGTCCAGGAGCACCACTTGCGGGCTGCTGACCCGTGTGGTGATACCGTCTCGCACGCGAAGGCGCAGGTAATACACTCCGTCGGGAGGGGCCGTCGGCCACGTCAGCAGGACCTTCTCCCCGGTTGTAAGCCTGCCGCCGTCCGAATCCTGGATCTGGTTAATCTGGAACCACCCTGGGTCAAGCCCGGTGGACTGACTGCGGGTGCGGAAGTACTCAAAAGTGCCAGGCTCAGGCTGTATTGGGTCTGGGGGGGTGGGAGGCGGGGGCTGACTCGTTTTACCAGTTGTAGTATCGATCGAGTCGTAGCCCCACTGCGGCACCACCAGAATGGGGCTGTATGGGCCGCCAGGGTTGGTGGAGACCTCCACTAGGTACTCCGTTGCCGTCGGCATATTGAAAATGCCCCAGAGCTCCACCAGGCCCCCAAAAGGGTGGTCGCCGACTCCAGCGGCGGGATTGTCGCTAGGGACCAGGCCGGCATGGAGGGCGTCCGGTCCGTGCCCGAAACCCAGAGCATCGATCTGGGCAATCGGAATATTTGCCACTCTCGTGATCAGCGGATCTGGCGGGCAGACCTTACTACAATGCTTTTCGCAACAATCGGCACACAGGATGACGCAGAGTTGGTAACAGTATTGTTGCAGATTGTTCTTCGCGATCTCCTGATTCCATGCCTCGACGTTTCCCGCTTGGATGATATCACACAGCCGCCTGAGAAATGTCTGATCACGAAGCAAAGGTCCGACCGCCTTCGCGAAGCCCAGGACCTCCTCGGCATTCACTTCTACAGTAGAGGGTTTGGGACAAAACTTGCGGCAGGCTCCAACACAGCGCTTCCGACAAAAGAATCGGCAAACCAGGTGGCACTGGCCCTCGATTCCGGCCTCGCCGAGCGCTTCTCCAAACTTGGCTGCGTCGCCAGCGAGAAAGGCTTGATACGCGGCGCTGAAGGCAGTCGGGATGGCTGCCAGCTTTTCGATGGCCGCGCCGGTCTGCTGCAGCACCGTTGCGTTCAACTCCTGTTCGGCTTCGTCACTCATGAGGTTCTCCTTCTTGCAGCCGCAGGCAGCGGCGGCATATTAGGCCAGAATTTGCGTTTTATCGACAACTGCAATAGAAATATCCGCAAGAACAGGTCAAAGGGCGCGGCTTCAGCCGTGTAGCAAGCCCGCATTGGAGAGCGGGCTTTAACCCCGGCCCATCATGGCTAAAGCCATTTGGGGTGCCAATCTATTTCGCCGGACTGAAGCCCGGCGCTTCCACCGCGGTAGAGGACATTTCTTATGCAGTGCTTAATAGCTCCCCACTAGCCCCACACTATATACCCCTTCCGGGATTCCAGCGCATAATTATTTCCTTTGGCCGGGCCAGGGTTCGTAATAGCGTTCTCCGGCGCAAGCACGGCAGAGCGTCTTTCCGTTGCGCCGTACTTCGCGCTGGAAGTTGATGCCTTCGCCGCATTGCTGGCACACGATGCGTTCGCCTTTGTAGCCGGGCAACTCCTCCGGCGGCAGAGCGACCTTCACCCACTGCACCGTGAACAGGTCGTCATTCGATATCTCGCGATAGGCCAGCATCTGCTGCTGGTTCTTGTTCTCGATTTCAGGATGCATTTGCCGCGCCAGCGTTTTCGAGCTTTCGCGGGCGCAGACTCGCACCGCTCGCTGCGAGGCCAGATCGACAAAGGTTGCGGCCACCTTACCCCAGTCCCGGAACTTGAGCGCCCGCTTGCCCAACCGGCATCCGGTCACGACGGCAACGGCGTCGGTGGCGCAGCGGTCTATCTCCACAAAGGTGATGAGACGCTTGCGATCTTTCCCGCGCGGATCATCGATGCCCAACAGTTCCAGTCCGAGCATGGCCAGACGAACCCCCAGCACCTGCCCAGCACAGAGATGTCCGTGGGCCATCTCGGCGTCGCGCAGCAGTTCGTCAAGGGTCTTCAATGGAAAGTTGCACTCCGTCTCAAGTTCGTCCGAATCAAGGTTCGTCGGAATCGTCGTCGGCCACTTCGTCAACAAAGCGGCCCCTCACCGTGACGCTGAGCTTGTCACCAACCTTGGGAAGGAAAGTGACGCGCGCCGGTTGACGCTCCCAGTGGGGGGCGGCACAATCGGAAATCGGGCTGTTCGCCGCCATTCGCCTTCCCCAGTTCTTTGCGATACAGTGGCTTCTTGACGCCAATTTGCACGACCACGGCGTCGAGTTTTTCACCATTGGCCGTGATGCCGCAGTACGCCGCATAGTCACGGTACCAGCTTACCTCGGAGTAGAACGGGTCAAAATCGGATAACTTGGTTGGCGTGATCTTTCCGGAACTGCGGTCCACCAGCAGCCACCCACCAAGTTGCCAAAGCCACTTCGGAGACTTGCGTGCCTCGTCGGGAAGTGCGTCATTGATGCGAAAAGCCCGGCGCACCACGAACTGCCGGTCGGTGACGTCGTGTGATCTGCCGGTCGTAAACTCTTTCAGCTTCGCATCCACAAAGAGAGGAGAGACCGTAATATCCATCGTTCTGGTTTCCGTAGCGCCGACGAACAGCTTGACCGGCAGCGGCTTTCCCAGGCTTACCACGTGGGGTTTGGACGCAGCGCTGAGGGCAACATTCAACAACAGCAGGACGCCGAGAAGGTGAGCGGTGCGCATCGCTAAGGGAAGGCTAATCCCGGGCTGCCGCCGCTGCAAGTGCGATCCGGCATTCCGGGCTAACGGTTCGCCGGTTCGCTGGCAGCGCGCACCCCTCCCCGAACGAACCTTTACTCTCTGACAACTGGAATACAATAAGCCAGCGTCTAGGTTGCAGATGTATTACAGCTTCATAATTCCGGCTTACAACGAAAGCGAGCGACTGGCAACTTCGCTCCCCAAAGTTTTTGCCTACATCCGCGAACGGCAGATCCAGGCTGAAGTGATCGTCGTCAATGACGGCTCCAGCGACGACACTGCCGAAATCGCACGCAGCATTGCCAGCCGATATCCCCAGACTCGATTGCTGGAGAACCCCGGTAATCGCGGCAAGGGCTACAGTGTGCGTAACGGCATGTTGCACGCCAACGGCGATATTCTGCTGTTTACCGATGCGGACCTGTCCTCGCCAATTTACGAAGCAAACAAGCTATTCGCCGCCATAGACCGGGGCGCGGACGTCGCCATCGGCTCGCGTTGGCTCGAGGCTGCGCTGCAAACTGAACGCCAGCCATGGCACCGGCAGTTGTACGGGCGCTTTTTCAATCTCGCGCTGCGGATGGTTCTGGGATTGAAGTATCGCGACACCCAATGTGGCTTCAAGGCGTTTACCCGGGCGGCGGCCCAGACCGTCTTCTCGCGGCAACGCGTCGAGCGCTGGGGATTCGACCCGGAGCTGCTGTTTCTGGCCAACAAGTTCAAGCTGCGCACCATCGAGGTCCCGGTTGAGTGGGCACACGATCACCGTTCCAAGATCAGTCCTATTCGCGACGGGTTGAAGATGGGCGTGGAGATGCTGGCGGTCCGCTGGAACGATCTCCGGGGGTTGTACAAGCATCCTTCGACGACCATAGAAGAGCCGCATATTCAGCCGGCGGCCCCCGCCGAAACTGCGAAATAGCATCCCGTCTGGAACCGCCTTAAATTTTGGATTCGTTAGAAAAAATCATGGGTAAGCTCCGGCTCGGGTAGTTTGCCAAGTGAGTGATAGAGCGCGAGTTCCAGGATGCGGAAGGTGCGAAATCCATAGGATCTTCTCATGGTGACTTTGGCTTTGTTGTTCAGC